>Ga0210386_10000511_pt1 | contig 35558 bp, 46 predicted proteins | sample IncBWH32OmetaG_FD_160091 | JGI IMG/M metagenome (GOLD analysis project Ga0210386, IMG submission 160091) | Forest soil microbial communities from Barre Woods Harvard Forest LTER site, Petersham, Massachusetts, United States - Inc-BW-H-32-O ...
TTCTCGACTACGTGGCCGCGAGGGCGCACGATGGGCAGGATGCTTGGCTGTTCCCGCTAGTGGCACCGAGCGAGCGCCGCGCTGTCTCTGCGTGGTCGAAATGGTTCGGTCACTACCTCCGAAACCATATCGGTATTTCCAACCCCGACCGCGTCTTTCACTCGTTCCGCCATAGCTTCCAAGATGCACTCCGACGCGCCACGCCTGACGCTGAGTTGCGTGATGCTCTGCCCGGACGCAGCAGCGGAGAGATGTCGGTCAGTCGCGGTTACGGCGCGAGGTACATGATCGACCGCTGGGGTCTAAGGACCCTCAAGGAAACAATCGACGCCATCTCATACCCCGGACTAGACCTGTCGCGTGTAAGGCTCATAGCGATTGGTAGTCGTACGCGAATCAAGAAATGAAATTCACGCGTTACACCGTGAGGTGCAGTGAGGGGGCGATGATGGGTCGAGATTTCGCAGGATCGTTGTTGCGTGGCATTTTGTTTGGAGCGGTTATCGTCGGGCTTGCCTATCTTGGTGTGGGGCCGGTGGTCGGCTTCGGAATCGTAATACTGATCGCCGTCGTCTTGGGCGCGTCGGACACGCAGGATCACATAAAGAAGCTCGCGATGCATCTCGATGATTATATCGTTCGTTCGCGAGATGACCCCCGAGGGGCCGCCGAAACTAAAGATGCCCTCGCGAACATGGGCCGTGAGCTGGAGACGATCTCCACGCAGCTTCGGAGCATGGATATTGAGATACAGATGCTAAGGCAGAGCCTGTCTAAGGAGCACCTTGGCCCATGGAAGGCTTGATGCGGTCGGGACGCTCTCATGCACCCTTGGTCGCGAAGGACCTGAGAAGCACAAGAGCGCGACAACTACCTAACCGCCTGATCTTTTATCAAGTACGCTTTCGCTCCACGACCTTTGCCTCGAACGAGATAGCGAACGCCCATGTCTCGCAACGTCGTGGTCGTGGGATGATCAGCGTTTCCGAGGACGCTCTTGAGCTTCTTTAGCGCGCTGTCCTTCAAGCCAAGCGCATCCTTAACGGCAGACATCGCCGTCTCACCGGGCAGCCGAGTGGTCATATAGGTGATCAGCGCCTCATGGGAGCTGCCCTTTCGCACCGTAGCCACTGTCGGTCCGTCCAATTCAAAGGCCCACGGCACCTCTTGGATACACGGCATGTCCACAAGAATATCCCGCAGGATTGCGTCCCCTGTCTGGTCCTTTGGTAGGACAGTATAGATGTCCGCCGATGGGCTCCGTCCCTGAGCGTCTATGACGCGACGGCAGCGAATGCGGTTAATGGCCTGTATGATCGATACAGATAACTGGCGTTGCTCCATAACCTGATGCACATTGTCGTGTTCGTTCCAGTCGGGGTATTCAGACCAATAATCGTCTTGATAGCCTCGGAGGGCGAAGAACAGATTTGTTGACCAGACGCGGGTTCGATAATGCAGTCCGAAGATAACGGCGGTGTCGTAGTCGGACCAATCGTTGCGACCGTCGATAGCTCCCCAGTGCCCAACATCAAAGCGGGCAAAGGGGTGAGCGTAGGTCAGGGCGTGGTGCTTGGTATCTTTATGCATACACATGAACACCGAACTCTCCGGACCAACCTCGCGCTGCAGAGCCTCAAGAACGCGGGGGACACGCGTCCTCGCTTTCTCGATCATGCTGCCTTTGCCCAGTCCTTCAGCCCGCGCGACATGCAGTCTGACGTTCGAGTAGTCGCGAACCCCTAATGGCGTCGACACAATCTCTGCCCTTGGTCCGAACAGGTCCCACATGAAGTTAGTGTGCGCGGTGGCGTCGAGTACTACCGGTCCGGGGACATCTAAAGGGATCAAGAGTGCCGAAGAGTTGATCGAGTGCTCCGTCCCTTTCTGCGAATAGTATGCCCACTTCTCCACCACGACCTGTGAACCGCGTATGGTGTCGTTGACCATCTCAGCAATGTGTTCACGGCCACCGGCATCGTTTGCCCCCAAAACTAGAGTGTCGTATGGCAGAGACTTCATGGCGCGTCGAAGTGGGTCCATGTCGGGTGGCTGGAGGTTGAGCACCCTAAAACCCGTTTTGTTATCATTCCAAAGCATACGGGTTGAACGGTCGTTGGGTCGTGATTGCGGATTGGCGTAACGGACGAGAACGGAGTGCAGGTATTCCAAGGCACTGAGCTGCTCAGGAAACTCGTGACCCATCTCAGGCGTGATGTACGACAACACCTGAGCAACGCCCGCCAGCGTGACCTTGCTTTCCTCGACCACGTTGGCCAAGGCTTCATCGATGATGGTGAGGAGACGATTGCCACCACGCCATGCGACGAAATGCGGTGCACCGTTTTGAGAGCTTAGGTGCTCTGCAGCGTTCACGTAGGCTTGGTGGGTGATAATCACGAGGTCACTGTTGAGCATCTCTTGAGGCGTCGCGCGCTTCTCGGAATGATTGGCGACGGCGACCACACGTCCTGCCAGCTTGTTGATTGTCGCGGCTATGATCTCAGCCTGCTCAATGCGGCGCGTCACGATCAACACACCAACGGGCTTAAGCAGGCCCTTAGCGTTCGCTTCAGCTTGCATCGCTGCATACACACAAGCTCCCTCGGTCTTCCCAGAGCCTGTGGGGGGTTGGAGGATCAGCCAAGGCGCATCAACTACACCTGTTATTGAATTCGTGATGGATGTTCTGAAGGTGGAAGCCATGGTGCCCCAAAGCGTCCTAAGAGCTGGCGATGTCGCAAGCTGAAGTCTCTGAGACCAGTGAAGGTCCATGCGGTCTGTGAAGTCTTGTGGCGAAACGAGGGCATAGTGGTCCTGAGCGCTTATGGTCGATGTCATTGATGGATTGACCCAGATTGAGGCACAGGGGGTGTGTTCCCTGCCAGCCAGTAGGTTGTCTCGTGCGTGGGGGGCTTGGGCTAATTGACCCCCGGAAGCTCTAAGAGAAGAAGGCCTTTAGAGGTCTCAGGGGTGCGTTTATTTGGAGCACCAAGAGCTACAATAATCCATAGACCAAGTGTAGGAGTTTCTCTTCTCAGAGCCTTGCCCACCTTAGGGCTCTCAGGACCCTCAGAAGGCCCAGTACTCGATGGTATCTCTAGACGTCCTCCGGGCAGCGGTGAGCCTCAAGCCGATAGTGGGACGCCTGAGGAGACCTGAGCCCCTCCGGGCATCCTTTGATCAAATACCCACGGATATCCCTTGATGGTGGTGGTTCGCAGGCATCGTGACAGAGAGCTTAGGCGCGCCGTAGGGACACACACGGGACGGATAGCGAGTTAGGAGCCTAAGATCATCTTGATGGGGGTGTCCCCGACCCCCTTCTCTTAGGAGCCCCTGAGCCATCCACACCCCTTAGGAGCCTGTGAGCCATCCACACTGCTCCTAAGTGCGACCTCAGCTCACTAGGAGCTGCGCTTCGGTGCCAGCTAAACTGGTTGTGTGGCGGTGTCGATAGCGGCTATTCGGCGTATTGGCGGTGCAGTAGGTTGCGCGGCTCGCGAACCTCGACGGAGGAAGGCTAGTCCTCTCATCCCGATCTATTGCGATTTGTCTGGGAGGTATCCATCAAAGAATTGTGCCGCATCCCCCGGTCGCAGTACGTCAACAACGCCTCTGTCTATTCGGAAATTAAGATCAGTGAGGGATTGGCTCGTTAGAAGGCCGTCCCGCTCAAGTTCTTTTGCTCGATAAACTGCCTCATCGCGTTGGATCTTGAGAGCCTTCTCAATATCTGCAGGATACACACCGTACTGACCGCCATGCGCCACGACCTTTAAGACGCGAGCATTCTTAGCGGATAGTCCGTCAAGGCGGCGTCTCAGACCCTGTATGCTCCGATCTTGAGGCCACATTGTCCCGTCTGTGGCTACAACGGCCGGCGGAGTCCAGATTACGACCAAGACCAATGCTGAGAGAAGGACCACCACCCCGGATAGCAGGAGCTTTGCTGGGACGGGAAGGGTCGCAGCCCATTGGAAAAGCCTTTGAAGCGTATCCATAAAGGGGTAGGCCCCAATAAGTTCAACTGTCATTCCATCCTAACTGACTGCATGTCGTAATTGCAACGTGACGAAGGTCAGTTGGAAGGAGCCATTCGTGAACCGGCTTGGGCCGCCAAGGTTCACTTGGGGGTTCGCGGGGCTCATAGGTGCTCGATAGTCGCGGTGTCCCGTGGCCGCTGTCGGCGCTTTGGTGTCCCTTGGGGTTCTCAGGTGTTCTCGGGAATGGCCAGAGCAGCAAAGATTTTTCGTGGCTTCGCGCTCCTTGCTGATTATTGAGCAGCGATCCGCTCGATGTCCGGCAGCTTCCACGTCTTGTCGAACAGCGATTTCTCGGGACCATAGAAGCGGAACAGGACTTCGAATTTTCCACTGGCGCTGGTCGGAACCCAATTCGGCTCCTTGCCCGCTGGAGCTTTCGGGCCGAAGTAGATGTCCACCGAGCTGTCGGCATTCTTTTGAAGCCCGGTGTTCTGTGACGATCGGCTTGGTCGCGGTAGATCACGGATTAGCGCATGCGTTTCTCGATCATAGACCGTTGCCGACCAGAATTGCGTGACGGGCGCATTCGCGGGGACCAACAGGCTATAGGTGTTTCCGCCGTCAAAACCCTTTCCATCCTTGTCTTTGGTCGTCAGCAGATAGAACGAACCGCCCGCCGCATGCTTTGGACTAAAGAAGGCGAACGAATAAGCGACGCCCCGCGCATCGACCGGATAGCTGTCCGGGTTTTCGAAAAATGTCGTCATCCCTTCGAAAAGCTCCTTCGATAGCGGCACGGCCCAATGAGTGCCTTCGAAGTAGGGGGAAGTGAGTGAACTTTCGTATTGCAGATCGAGCCACGCACGGGCTTCGGTTGCGGCGGATTTCAGGATGCCTTGCGTCTTGGCGTCAGGATCGAACGGCTTGCCCTTCTGGATGCCGATTGACTTGAGCTGATCGATCATCGCTTTGTCTCTGTCGAGCCACGGCTCATTCTGCACCATGCGATTGAGAGATTGGTAGAAGCGGAGGTCATACGGGATGGTCGCGTCGTACACGACATCGATTGCATCGATGAATGTCGTCGCAGGCGGCGAGCCCGATTGCGCGAGGGGGTAGAGCTTGATCCGCTTGCCATAGGCGACCGCTTTGGCGACGTCGGCATCGCTGCCGCTCTTAAGGATCGAACGCAGTAGGGCGTAGCCCTGATAGGTGTCGGACGACAGTGCGATGTAACCGTCCAGTGCCTTATCCTTGAGGCTGGGAGGCAGGATGAGGTACTTGCCGCCCTTGCCCTTGTCGACGCCCGCCGGTCCCACATCTTCTAGCGCGTTCTGCCAGGCGTCCATGACGGTGCCGGTGATTGAACCTTCATCGGCAGGCGGAACTTCCAGCACCATTGGCCCGACATCCTTCGTGTTGAAGAAGGGCATCAGATAGATCGCATCGGGGTTCGGGGTGAGTGTCTGGTTCTTCCAGTCTGGTAGGCGCGACCAATACACGATTTGGTTGGAGGTGCCGTGGGTCTCGCGGACCATCGCTTGATACATAAGGTCGGTGTTGACGGCAGGCATGCCCCAGATGACGGCCTCCACTGCCCGTCGTTCCGCTGCACGACGCAAGAGGTCATCTGCGGAAAGAGTTTGCCCCTGCGATGATGTTATCGTGGAGATTATCGCGAGAGCTGAAAGAATTGATCCTTTCATAGCCTAACTCCTAGCAGGGCTCGCGGTTGCTCGAAACTAACGCACTATCTTTTTGGGTACTCTCGTCGAAATTGGGACGGGAGCCCAAAATCGCAATGCAGCAAACAACCTGCGTGACGACGATATGCTAGTCGATTGCACTCAAGAGCGCACGTACAACCAACGCGGTCGCCATGACCAAATCCAGCGCGAGAACACCGCAGTACTCAGCCGAGCAGCAGCGAGCCTAAAGCCCCCGAGTTTTTGAAGTCGCTCAAGGGAAAACTTGGCGATTTCAGGCCCCGAAGGAGGACCCGTTCCAGAGAGTACGGATGTTATACGGACGAATTCTCTTGAAGCTGCCGTGCGTCCACCGGCTTGGGCCACCGAGGTTCGCTTGGGGTCCGCAGCGCTCATGGGAGACTTCGGGTCGCAGTGCTCATTGGCGCCCTTGGGGCTCACAGGCGGTCTCGGGAGTGTCCGGAGCGCACCTTATCCGGCGTGTGGCGCGTCTGTGATTGGTCGCTGTCAGGTGAAGAGCGGACATGGCGCGGACATCTCGAAACCATAGAGATCGACCCAACTGAAACGTCAACTTGGTTGAGCCGCTTAGATGCCGTCCACAGGGCTAGGGGATTAACTTAAATTGCACGGCGGGGCAGTTTTCGTCTTTCTCAGTTCTGCCGCGCCGTGCTTTGCGTTTACCGCTGATGCCCGAGTCCAATCCCGAGGTGTAGCGCCTTCTGGCGCAGCGCACCGATCGTGCGCTTTGTCTCCTTAGATATTTTGGTGACCGGTGTTCTCGCCTTCGAATGTGCCTTGAGTTCCTTGACGTCAGCCTTCGTCCATTCGCGACGCACTGCTTTGCCGTTCTTCTTTGGCTTCGTAACTTTCAACATGTTAGCTCCTTATTTTGATGGGGCCGCGTACTAACACATCGCAGGGCAGAGACAACTCAAAAGCTAAAAATCGTGCCGTCACGCCATCGGCTAAGGACTTTCTTCGCGTCATTCCCATCCGAGGGCATTCGTCGTATTGGACTTTCCGTACGACCGCTTTTGGCACGGACATGGCGTGACGTCTGACTTGGGTCCGTTATGCGCTCATAAGCAGTCGTACGTCCAACGCCAACGGCCGGACTAAATCCAGCGCGGGAGACCGCAGCACTCAGGCGATCATCATCGAGGCGTAAATCCGCGATATCCATTATGGCGGTTTGCATCTCAATCGTGCCGTCAACGCGTGCATCTAAATGCGCCACCTCGCGCTCGACATACAAGCTCTTGGTGTCTGTATCGAAGACCAGCGTGCAACGAATCCGCGTGGGTGGTCGCGTGACGTGACTTTTGACATCGCCGACGAAGTGCGCCGACGCTACGACATTGCGCGGACATGGCGTTTCGGTAGCGATTGACCCAACTGCGACATCGGCAGTCAGCTTCGATTGTGTTAGTTTGGGCCGCTGCGGTGACATGGGCACGGGAGAGGCGATGAGGCGGCGGGAGTTCAAAGGCGCCCTCAAAGCAGGCGCGACGGTGGAAGAGATCATGGAGGTGCTAAAGCTCTGTGTCGTTCAGGACGTGCAAGCCTGCAATCTCGGCGTTCCAATTCTTGCCGATGAGTTGCAACACCTGGAAAAGGCGGCGAGGTTATGATTGGCCGCATAAGCACAGATTCTTTCAGAGAGCGTCTTGGCCATGAGCTAAGACGGTTTGCCCTGATGTTTCTCTATTTGTGGGCGTTGTTTCTGCTGTTCGTCCTCAACGAAGACATCATCTTTCGCCAACGAGGGATTAGTTTTTCGGCACAGGGTTTTGCGGTTTTCAATGCCCTGATATTGGCCAAAGTAATGCTGGTAGCGGAGGACCTGGACCTCGGACGCTGGTTGAAACGCCGGCCGTTGATCTATCCAATTCTGCATGAATCGCTTCTTTTGACGGTGTTGTTCATCGGATTTCACGTCGTCGAGCACTTGGTCATCGGACTCATAAAGGGAGAAACCGTCGCCGCTAGCATCCCGCATATCGGTGGCGGAGGGCTGCAAGGGCTTGCGGCAATCTTTTTTATCGCGTTGATCCCGTTCTTCGCCTTCAAGCATCTCAGCCGTGAAGTCGGCGAAAGCCAGATGAAGGAAATGTTGTTTGGGACTTCCATTAAAATTCCGGAGGATGGCCGCTGAGCGCGGCGGCTATCGAAGTAGCGAAGACGGTCGGTACGATAGGGGAGAGTCTTGATGGGGAAAGGCAAGAAGGCCAGCAAGGCTGGATTGGACGAGGTCGGGAATCGTGGCTCAAGCGTTTCCAGAACTGCGTCGGCCTTTGCGGACGGTGCGCCGCTGGACCGCGTGCAGTATCTGGAAGCCAAGCTCATCCTGAAACCGGACCGTTTCAAATCGGTCGACAGCTTCCGTAATTTCGGAAAAATCGTGCGGCGAGTAGCCAAGAAGACCGGCGTCGGCTTCATCGAGGACAGGAAGGCCAGCTTAGGTCCGGAAATCAGGGAAATCATTTTCATGGATACGCCGGACTTTGCGCTGTACCGCAATGCGTTCATTCTGCGCCGGCGGATTTCATACGTTGACGGTTTCGCGACCGGCGACCCGGAGATCGTCTTCAAGTTTCGTCACCCCGAAGAGGAGAAGGCAACCGCCCTGGACGTGCGGCCTCAAATCGATGGCAAGTACCGAATCAAGTTCAAGGCGGAGGCGCTCCCGCTCAAGGATGAGGTCGGCGGTTATCGGCTCCTCTATTCCCACAATTGTCAATTCGGCCTGAGCCAGACCCATCAAAAAGACAAGACGTCCATGGCGACGCTCGATCGAGTCTTTCCGGCTCTGGCAAAGCTCAAGAAGTCCGGTCGCGAGCGCGTCGAGTTGGTCAATGGAGGGATTGTCGAGGAAGTACTTCTCCCATTGGGAAAACTGGACTTCGGCAAGGGCGTGCTCGCCAAATGCGACATCGCGCTGTGGCGGACCCGCGGCGAACACTTGCCGCTGGTGGGGGAGTTCGCCTTCCAGGTCAAGTTCAACCGAAAGGAGGACGTCGCGGAAAAGCAAAAAAAGCTTGTCGTCCAATTCTACGTCATGCTGCAGCGCGAGGTAGAGGACTGGCTTGCGCTTGGCGTAACCAAGACCGGCATGGTGTACCGCCTCAAGGGAACGGGACCGCAGACCCATGAGTGACATGGAGGCGAACCCTGAATTGCGGAAGAGCGTGGAGTTGAGAGCTGGTGGGGTTTCGATCGCCCGCATATTCCTGGAATTTCTGACGATCGGCGCAACCAGTTTCGGTGGCGTTGTGCCGTATCTCCGTAGGAGTCTCGTCAGCAAACAGGCTTGGCTGAGCGACAAGGAGTTCGTTGAAATGCTGTCGATCAGCCAGAGCCTTCCCGGTTTGAATGCCACGAACATGGCCATCCTTGTCGGGCAGAAGCTGAACGGAGCATTGGGCGCAATCGTAGCGGTTCTGGGGATCTGTCTGCCGGGCGGTCTGCTGATGTTCATCGCCGGCGCCATCTACCGGGTTCACGGCGACCATGCCTGGGTTACAGGTGCCCTAAAAGGGGTCGCTGCAGCTTCGGTCGGGCTGGTTCTCTCCACCGTATTGCAGTTGAGCAGGAAGGGCCTTGAAGAGCGGTTCGATTATCTATTCGTCATCCTGACTGTGGTGGCCGTTCACCGCCTGCATCAGTCCGTCCTGACTACGCTGGTCGTCGTCGGTCTCATGGCGGTTCTATGGCATCGGCCGCGCCACGAGATAGATAAGGAGGCGGTGCGATGAACCAGCTGCCGGCTCTCGCTCGTGTGTTCGCCTATCTCTCCCTGCTGACCGTCGGCGGTGGAATAGCGGCATTTCCGGAAATGAAGACCCTCACGGTTGACGTCCACCAATGGCTCACCTCCTCGCAACTGGTGCATTTGTACAGCGTGGGGCAGCTGGCGCCGGGACCTAACATGATGATGATCGTTCCCATCGGCGACTGGGCGAGTGGTCCGCTGGGATCGATCCTCGTGCTGATCGCATTTTTTGGACCGACGGCCCTGCTCACATTCCTTGTTGGCCGCTGGTGGACGAAACTCGAGATGTGGCCCTGGCGGACGTCCATCCAGCGTGGGCTTGCGCCGGTCTCGATCGGACTTCTGCTCGCCGGCTGCTTCACCCTGGCCAAGGGGGCGATCTTCGGACTCGAAACCGCTGCAATCGCTGTTGGCGTCCTGTTGATCCTGCTGCAAACCAAGATCAATCCTGCATTGCTCGTACTGGGCGCGGCTGTGCTCGGGATGCTTTCGTTTGATTGAGAGGAAATGGGAGCAGGAATAGGCGGCCGGGATTGTTTGCTCTTGGCGCCCTCAGCTGACGTATTTGAGCGTCACGCAGCTAGGCTGGGGGCACAATTGTGATGTCCGGTTTTGGCAGATACTGTTGAAAAAGTCTCTTCCCGTCGACGAATGGAATTTTTCAGGACCGCTGGTGCGTCCCACGAGCGGCGACGTGAGGGACCACGTCGATTCACGCAAAAGCGATCATTGTCTTCGTAATTGTCTTACAGAGGCTTTCAGCGGCGGAGATAACTAAAGACCGACCTTCGCGAGATTTTCGGCGCCTCTCAATTTTCGACTTTTTCAACAGTATCGGCACATTTCGGACATGGCCGGTCTTACTGACGATGTCGGTTCATGGGGTCACGGTGCTCACAGGTGCCTCGGTGGTCACGGTGTTCCGTTGCCGCTATCGGCGCACGGATCAGGCCAACAAAATCTAAGTCAGCGTGGCCATCCGCATGTCGTGGAGCACGGCAAGTGTCACTTCGCTCACGTCGCCCTGTCTACTCTTCACCATTTCCATATAAACGCCGAGTGCCGCAGGAAACTGTCCGGGTAGCAGCGCGTCATTCTCCTCGAGGCAGTTGAAAGCACTTGGAACGCCGCGACCATAGCGGCACCATAGGCTGCGATGACTTCACCCTCGGGCGAAAGTTTCCCCTTCGGCATCATTACCTCCGTGTGACTTGTCCGCGCTAACTGGTGCTGTCCGATTGATTGAGCAACAGCCGCCGACACCGTCCAGCGTCAATCATCCGGTTGGCAGTGGATACTTTAGGGAAATACGCGAGCTGGGGGATGTGGCGGGCTTTGCCGCGCGGGAACCGGCTTGGGCCACCAAGGTTCGCTTTGGGCCTCCACAGGGCTCATAGGTGCCTTCACGGTCGCGCTGTCCCGTGGCCGCTGTCGGCCGCATTGGTGTTCCTTGGGGCTCACAAGTGTTCTCGGGAATGACCGGAGCGCATTTATACGACGTGTCGGCGCGTCTGCGATCTGGTCGCTATCAGGGGGAAAGCGGACGTGGCGCGGACATCTCCCAAGTGTAGCCATTGACCCATAACGGTCTTGAGCAAGATGCGATAGTAGTCATCAATCGGGTGGTACCCGGCCGAGTGGTTGGCGCAAAAAAGCAAGAGATTGGCTGTCTCTAACAAGAAAAACAAAATGCACTCTGATTAACCTCGTACGTTTCCGTTCATTAGGGCGATGATGCCGAACTTTGCTTTCTGGCCTTTTTTGCCACAACCAGTTGTATTTTGGCGTTTATAGCAGCCGCGTGGTCTGGCTCGGCCGTAGCGCTAGCCGCAGTTGGCGGAAGCCAGGTTCAGGGACCCACACAATCGCGGTCTTCGTGATGAGGAGTGTATATTGAAGCTGACGATCTTTGCGGCTGCGCTGGAGCCCGCCGCTAACGCCTTTGTCACCAAGCTGAACTGCAGCAGGGACGACAATCCTTGGATGATGCCTTCGACCGGGGTGAAGCAATGAACCGCTTCATGCGCTTCTGCCTCAGCGTGATCCTCGGCTGCATCGCGCTTTATTTTTTGATCAACCTACTGATCATCTTCGGGTACATCGGCTTCATGGGGTGGTTCGCCACGAGCCTCATGAGCGAGCGGAGCCACGACAAGCCCACTCCTCCTAAGGTGGAGCTGCACCGGTCGGCGAAGCCCTGTCCCCCGCTTTCTAAAACGCCTCCCGGAACGGCGCTCCGGCACGACTGCGACTACTCCAGCCAAGGACCCGTGCGATGACCGGCCGCAACAAGATCAAGACAATCGACGGCAAGAGCTTCAACGACGTCGAGCGCGAGGTTCGCTCGACGCTGTGATCGAATGAGGCGCCGCATGTGACCCATACGGATACCGAGAGCACAATGAAGTCAGGTTATCTTTATGTATTGGTCCACCCGTCTGATCCGGACCTTTACAAGGTTGGACAGACTACCCGTCACCCTCAGGAGCGATTGGTCGAGCACAATAGCGATTACTCAAAACATGCGGGCCGGATCGTCAAAGAGACCGGTCAGAAATGGGAACTCAAAACATACATTGCCGTCCCCGATCCAAATTGGGCCGAAGCGGTTTTTTGGGGAGCAACGGGTTTGTCAGAAATCCCGGGTCGAGGAGGAATTGAAGTTGAAAGGATGGAATGGAAACTAGTACAGGCGGGTTTGAAGGCAGCAAAGAAGGCGGGTGTACGGCCTCCACCAAAGTTGCCGGACTGGGTCTACGCGTATACGGCATGGATGAAAAAACGACTGGACGGACGTGGTATCACCCTAATAGGGCACGTCAAAAGCAAGTTTGGAAGAAATAACTTTCAATGCAGCAACGGCCATGAGTGGCGCACGAAACCCAACAATGTGGCGGAAGGTGAAGGCTGCCCTCAGTGTGGAATGGGCCAAAGAACTCCAGAAGAAATTAGGCAAGCTGCAAAATCAGGCGTCTTATTTCTGTTGATACATCCCGACAAGCCCGGGCTTGTTAAAATCGGGCTGACATACAGAACACTAGAAGAATGTGATGCAGAAAGTATCTGGGGCGGCTGGCAGGCACATCGCTATCAAAATGTTGAAGAACCCGTCTTGGCGGAAACATTAATTTGGGAATTGCTAGGCTATCCTCTGCCCCATGATCGTGAACCAATTAGTATTGACCTGCACATCGCAGAGCAGGCGTTCCGCGACTTACATTATCGACTGCGAAGCGAGATTGCTTTTGCGGAGAAGGCGAAAGAATGAGCGCCCCACGCGTTGATGTCGGCTGTTGGCCCTTTTCGGACATCGCGCGTTATCTGACTTGCTTCCGTTATGCGTTCAAATACGGTGGACCATTCCAGCGCTGGAACACCGCAGTACTCAGCGGAGCAGCAGCGAGCGTAAAGCCCCCCATTTTTTGAAGTCGCGTAATAGGAATTTGCCAGATTTCAGGCCCCGAAAGGGGACCCATTTTCAGAAGCGCATATGTGACTGACGGCGATCCTACGAGAGCATCCATCCCGCGATGCCAAACAGCACCAACGCTGCTCCGAAGCTTTCGAGCGACAGCGCCACTATTCCGGTGGCGGCGAGCCATAGTCCAGTTGTGATGAGCACTAGCGTTCTCCTGCCTGAGTTCGTGCTGGCGCATTCGCGGCGTGTGCCGTTAGCCTTTTGAGCAAGCGTGAGACCGCCGTGGGATGCCATGTGTCACCGCGAGGCGCGCGTATACCCTGCTCGTTCAATGCATCCGCGAGGCCGCGGACGCTCGTGAGACCTGTTGCGCGCAGGGTTTGCACGATGCCCGCGAGGTCCACGGCGCGCTGGGTAGCGTTGGCCCTGATCTTGGCTACCGCATCGGCGTTGCCCACTTGCTTGCCCCGGAGCGCCCGAGCGCCGTTAGGATTACCCAGCTTGACGCCCCGTGCCTTCGCAGCCGCGAGAGCGGTTCGGGTGTTCTCGGAAATCGTGCGCCCCACGGACTCCGCAACGGCTGCAATGATGTGGATGGTGAGGCGGTTGGCGTCGGGCATATCTGCGGCGATGAAGTCCACCCCACGCTCTTGGAGGCTTGAGACGAAGTGGAGATTGCGCGCCAGTCGGTCCAACCGAGCAATGACAAGCTTCGCACCGGTGGCCTTGGCGTGGCTGATGGCCGCCTGTAGCTGCGGGCGTGAGTTGCGCTTGCCGCTCTCCACCTCAACGTATTCGGCCACGAGCTTCCATTGGCCACCGTTGAGATACCGTGAGACAGCTTCGCGCTGAGCTTCCAGGCCGAGACCACTGCGTCCCTGCTTGTCTGTGGAGACCCGGAGGTAGGAGACGAATTTGATTGCTGCCATGACCCTGCGTCCCGTTCCAAACTGCCGTATCCCTCGTTAGATGGATTTGTGTACGAGGCCGAGGAGAGGCACAATGTACAATTCGGAATCGCAGGGATTCCGATTTGCATAGCTCGGGCAGTCGTAGTGCAGTGGATTGACGAAACCGAAGCAGACCTTCGAACGCTGATCGAGCAAGACTTCGGTCCTCAGACCGGCCCGCTGACTGACATTGGCGTTCTGGATTGGATGCACTACCAGGCACGGCTGATCCCTCGGCGTCCCCGCGCTATAACAATCTCGCAGGAAGTTGCCGCCCAACTGAGGAACTATCCCGCCATCGAGTAGGTGAAGACCGAGTTGGAGCGTGGACGCGATGTCTCACCTTGGCTGAGCGACAGGGTACGCAAGCGCAAGGAGGACGCGTTCGCGGACCTGATGTTCAACGACTGGCAAATTAGCCACTTTCATCTCGGCTCGCGTTTTGTCGCGCCAAACAAGGTGGAGCGAACGGATGACTTGCTTTTCGCGCTGATTAAGGCGGACCGTGCTGTGTTCCTCGCCGTGAAGCCCCATCAACGCGAGACTTATACGGCCCAAGAAATTCTCCGTAGCCTCCTGCGAACTAGCCCGCAGGATTTGCTCGAATGGAAAGGCGCTATCCCCCGGCAAGGCCATTCTGGTTGGTCCGACGCAGAGTTACTTGAACTGCGGCGAGAAGGCGTCGCTTATTCAATTCTAATCGACGGAAGACTTTTTTATCCACCGGGACTGGGCGTCAGCACCTCCAAACACGCTGGCAGGATTGTGGTGAGACAATTCAATCCGCTTTCTAAAGCTATTCGGAGTGTTATGCGCCACCGCCCGCCTCAACCGCGCATAGGGTTTCCCGCCCGCCTCGGGATCAAGCTACGAAGTGATGGGTGTCTAGTGTTGCACGAGAAGAACAGCGCGATCGACTTGCTTGCGATGCCGGCTTTCGAATAGCTGATGTTGCGAGGGCAGGTATGGTAGGATCGATCCAGCAACATACTGAGAGCGCCACTTGAGCAGTTATGTTTGGGGAGGCGAGAGCCCCAGCGGTGACTCAGGATTCGCTTGTGACCCCTTCGGCTACTCGGGTAGCGGGCTTCCAAACGGCCACCAGTGGACTCCGCAGAGTCATCTGGAAGCATGCCCCGACCGTCGGTTTTCGCGGGGACATCCGCGCGCGTTCCTGCGCTGCTTGTGATCCTGATCTTTCGAAGGCGCACACCCTAAATCAGGTCGCGTGACCCACGGAAGCCGATGTCCGCTTCGCGTCCAAAGCGATGTAGTAGATTCGCGGCGCGAAATGACCTGATGGGCCACGAACCGACATTCGAGGGGCGGAAATCTTGTAGAGGCGGCACGGTGAATTAGCATTCGGGGAGGCCGCGGTGTGCTATCGTGAATGTGAAAATTACGAGCCTCAACCGGGGGGAGTTGGCATGAGGCGACGGGATTTCATCACGCTTCTCAGCGGCACGGTAGTCGCGTGGCCACGCGCGGCTCGCGCGAAGGAGCCTGCCGCAGTGCAGCGGATCGGTGTGCTGATGGCCTATCCCGAGGACGATTCAGAAGCCCAGGCCCAGTTCGGAGCTTTCCGGGACGGACTCCAGAAGCTCGGGTGGATGGAGGGCCGCAATATCCGGATCGACACTCGCTGGGTGACACCTGACAACGTGGAGTTAATGCGACGATTCGCAAAGGAACTCGTCGCGCTACAGCCCGACCTCATTCTTTCGCACAACACACCCACGACGGCCGCGCTGCTGCAACAAACGCGCACGATCCCCATCGTTTTCGCGCTTGTTTCCGATCCGGTTGGCAGCGGGTTCGTCGCAAGCATCCCGCAACCCGGTGGCAACGTCACCGGTTTTGACGTTTCGGAGCGGACGCAGGCCGGCAAGTGGGTGGAACTACTCAAGGAGATTGCGCCGGGTGTCGCTAGGATCGCGATGCTGTTCAATCCGGCATCGGCGCCACATGCCGAATCTTGGCTGAAGCCGTTCAGAGCCGCCGCCGTCAAATTCGCAGTAGAGGCCATCTCAGCACCTGTTCACGATGAGTCGGAACTCGACTCTGTCATTGCCGCACAGGCACGCGAGCCGAATAGTGGTCTTGTCGCGATGCCGGAGAGCTTCATGATCGCCTATCGCGTGGAGATCACATCGCTGGCGGCTCGCTATCATCTTCCTGCCGTCTACCCGTACCGTTTCTTCGCTGAAGTCGGCGGTCTACTGTCCTACGGAGTTGACGAGAACGACAATTTTCGGCGTGCGGCGGCCTATGTCGATCGCATCCTCAAAGGCGCGAAGCCGAGCGAGCTTCCTGTTCAGGCCCCGGTCAAACTCGAATTGGTGATCAACTTGAAAGCCGCGAGGGCGCTTGGCTTAACAGTGCCACCAGCGGTGCTCGCGCGCGCCGACGAGGTGATCGAGTAACCGATTAGGCATCCACCCTCGACCGCTGCGATGTAAATTCCACTTCCGCAACGGGTCATTCTCGACTGAGCCGTAGGTCCTGCCTGCCATTCGATGTCCGGTTTGGCTCTAAAGCGACCTAACTATCAAGCGCCGGCGAAATGACCCGAAGGGGCGACATTACAATAGCCTTGGGAGACCAATGGTCACATTTGTTGACGAGGCGCGTCCCCAAGCCCAGACTGGCGACAGGCGGCATCCGCACACTGATGGTGTCGCTGGGGCAGCTTGGCCATGAAGCAAAAGCAACCAGTTCGGGTCGGACGCAGGTTGGCAGCAATAGTGGCCGCTGACGTTGCGGGCTACTCGCGCCTCATGGGGCTCGACGAGGTCGGCACCGCCCGCGCACTCCGCGAACACCGCAAGGTCACCGACGCCCTCGTGGCAAAACACGGGGGCCGCCTCGTGAAGACCACGGGGGACGGCGTGTTGCTTGAGTTTCCGTCCGTAGTCGATGCGGTCGAATGCGCAGTCGCGGTGCAAGCGGTGATGACCGAGCGCAACCAAGGCATCCCAGAGGACCGGCGTATGCTGTACCGGATCGGGATCAACCTCGGTGACATCCTGATCGAGGGTGATGACATTCTCGGTGACGGTGTCAATGTTGCGGCAAGGCTTGAGGGCATCGCAGAGCCTAGTGGGATCTGCATCTCGTCATTCGCTTATGAACAGGTTCGCGGCAAGGTCCCGGTCGAGTTTACTGATCTTGGCGAGCGGACCCTCAAGAACATAGCCCGTCCCGTTCGCGTTTACTCGTCAAAACCGAGTGGTCATGTTGGGATGGCTACGCCGGACGTGTCATGCGCGCACCCTGAGACCAAAAAGCAACTCCAACTCCCCGACAAGCCTTCCGTTGCCGTGTTGCCTTTCCAGAACATGTCAGGTGACCTGGAGCAGGAATACTTTTCCGATGGTATGGTAGAAGACATCATCACCGCGCTCTCGCGGTTCAAATCCCTCTTCGTCATCGCGCGCAATTCGAGCTTCACCTACAAGGGCAAGGCTGTCGATATAAAGCAGGTTGGACGAGAGCTAGGCGTCCGCTACGTGCTCGAGGGCAGTGTCAGAAAGGCTGGGGGAAAGGTCCGTATCACCGGCCAGCTCATCGACGCCACGACCGGAGCTCATCTGTGGGCTGATCGGTTCGACGGATCTCTGGATGATATTTTTGAGTTGCAGGACGAGGTTGCATCGAGCGTCGCTGGACAGATTGATCCTCTGCTGCGGGAAGCCGAAATCCAACGTGCGTCGATGCGCCCTACGGAGGATTTGACCTCGTACCATCTTTATCTGCGCTCCATGCCGCTGATACGTGGATGGTCGCGAGAGAGCATCGGGCAGGCTATCGTCTTGCTGAAGCAGGCGGTCGAGCGTGACCCTCAGTACGGGCTCGCGCTTGGGTCGTTAGCTTTTTGCCACGCCCAGAATATCTGGAGCGGGTGGAGCGAAAATGCCGATGCGGATGTCGAGCAATGCAGGTCATTGGCACGGCGGGCCTGCGCAGCGGCGCCGGACGATCCCGATGCTATCGGGTGGGTTGCCGGCGCCCTGATGAATTTGGGCGACGACATAAATGTCCCGAAAGGACTGATCGACAATGGGCTGGCGCTCAATCCAAGTTCCGCTAGGGGATGGATGTGGAGCGGCTGGATGAGAGTGTTTTCTGCCGAGAACAATCTTGCCATCGAACATTTCGAAAGGTCTCTACGACTCGACCCTCGGACCCCGCGCCGGGCGTTTCACCTGACTGGCATAGGCATTTGCCATTTCTACGAGCGTCGCTTCGACAAGGCCGCGTCCTTCCTAGAGGGCTCCTTCCAGGAATTGCCGACCTTTCCCACGACGAAGTGGTTCCTCGCCGCCTGCTATGCGCACATGGGACGCCTCGACCAGGCGCGGGAATTCGCAGCGCGCAACGACATTGTCGCTGGCGGAAGTTGGGTGCAGTTACTCACGCGATTTGCCGTTGGCAACCCCGAAGAACAGGAATTCCTGTTCGCCGGTCTCAGGCTCGCGACCGGTGAAAAAGCATAATTCGGTCGCGCTGCTTTCTCCGTTGTCAGAAGGCTTCTGCTGGCTGAAGGGTCCGCGCGGGAGACCGATGCCGCCTTAGCTTGACGGTGTAAGGCCCCCAGCCCACACTGGTTCACCACAGGTGCCATTGGGGCACGCATGTCAGACCCTACGAAAGTCAGCCGACGCCTCGTCGCAGTCTTCGCAGCAGATGTGGAGGGCTACAGCCGTCTGATGGGCGCTGACGAGGTCGGCACGCTCAAGGACCTGACCGAACGGCGCGCGATCCTCGACAGGCTCATTGGGGAACACAGGGGCCGCATAGCGAACACGGCGGGTGACAGTGTCCTTGCGGAGTTCGGGAGTGCCGTGGAGGCTGTTCAGTGCGCGGTGGAAGCGCAGACGGCTTTAGCCGAAGCGAACTCCACTCTAGCGCCTGAGCGCTGCATTAGTTTCCGCATCGGTATCCACATCGGCGACGTGATGGTGCGCGCTGGAGACCTGTTCGGCGACGGCGTGAACATTGCCGCGCGGCTACAATCCGTTGCGAAGCCGGGGGGCGTGTGTATCTCCGGCGCGACGTACGATCAGGTACGCAAGGTCCTGCCGATTACCTTTGTAGACCTTGGTGTTCAGCACGTTAAGAACATTCAAGAGCCAATCAGAGCCTATCAGGTGGGTGCGCCGAGTGAAACGCGAGAGGCTGCTCCCGCCTATGTTGCTGAGACTGAGAACGCCCCTCCGTTACCCGACAAGCCTTCCATCGCCGTCCTGCCGTTCCAGAACATGTCCGGTGATCCCGAGCAGGAGTATTTTGCGGATGGGATGGTTGAGGAAATCATCACGGCGCTCTCACGGTTCAAATGGTTATTCGTGATTGCTCGCAATTCGAGCTTTACGTTCAAAGGCAAAGCCGCCGATATAAAGGAGGTCGGACGCAGGTTGGGCGTGCGCTATGTTCTTGAAGGGTCTGTGCGCAAGGCGGCGGGCAAAGTGCGCATCACAGGACAGTTGATAGATGCGGTAACGGGAGCGCACATCTGGGGAGACAGGTTCGAGCGTGACCTGACGGACATTTTCGCTCTCCAGGACGAAGTCACGGTCGCCGTTGTCTCGGCCATTCAGCCGAAATTGCTTCAAACAGAAATTGCAATGGCGACGCGGCGGCGACCGGAGAACCTCACCGCATATGATTTTTATCTCCGAGCCATGCAGCAGTTTTACCTATCGACCCGTGAAGGGGTGGCCGAGACGATCAGGCTGGCTCATCGCGCTTTGGAGCTGGACCCTCGGTTTGGCTTGGTCGCGGCTCTGGCAGGTACCTGTCACATGCAAAACGTCCTTTGGGGCTATGCTGCCGATCCTCAATTCGACCGCAAGGAAGCCGTTCGGCTTTCTCGATTGGCATTGAGCATCGACGATAGTGATCCAGACACGTTGGTAAGAGCTGGCGTGATCTCGGCGTACATGGTCGGCGATAGTGAAAGTGAGATTGAAATGGCTGACCGGGCCGTCGCGCTCAACCCAAATTCAAATATCGCGTGGGGCACCAGAGGCTGGGTTTATAGAGCTGCGGGGCTACCGGAGGAAGCGGTCCAAAGCTTTCAACGTGCCATTCGCATCAGCCCGGTAGACCCGGCGCTACTCCTCCCGGTTACTGGGATAGGACTGGCCTTTATTGAGCTTGGTCGCTTTGACGAGGCCATCGTCGCAGGGAAGAAAGCCCTGCGTCAGAACCCCTCCTTTCCGGTAGCTTACCGCTGTCTCGCGTCCGCTTTCGCCCATCTCGGACGTGATGCGGAAGCACGAGAGGCGGCAGCTCGTCTGCTTGAGGTCGATCCCAAGTTTACTATAAGCGCATGGATCGCTCGGGGCGGGCAATCAAACTCGAAGCTGCAGATTGAGGGTCTGCGGAAAGCGGGGTTGCCCGAATGAGCTCCGTGTATCCCCTCGTTCCCTGTGGCGAACACGCGGCCCTGTGAACCTCGGCGGCGGGTGGTTTTCCGGCGTTCCATTGCAACAAGTTAACGTGGTTGAACTCAAGTCTTCATGCGGCGTTCATGCGTTTTCGGCGACCATGGCTCATGTGAGAGAGCCCGCATGAGCAACTTGCTGTTCCTTCGTCGTTCGGACGCATACCACCACGCTGCTGCTGCAGCCTTTCGCGAGGCGCGTGCACTGCCAATTGGACCGGAACGAAATAGGAAGCGCGTGCTTGCACGCGGCCTGAGCGAATTGGCTAGAACTGAGGCTTGGCTTGAGGGCCAAAGGTCTCAGACGCGCCGTGCCCTCGATGGCGCACGCGGCCCTGTGAACCTCGGCGGCGGCTGCGGCCTTTAAGGGCAGATAAGTGAAATCGGGGTGGCCGAGCTTTTCGGAACCGTAGGTTGGCCTTGGGAAGGACCCAAAGCGTTAAGTTCTGCTGGCTCCGACCGCTAGTTCGAGGAAGGCCAGCCGTCTCGGAGCAGGAGCCGGTATCCGTGGCGCGCCATCCACTTCGCACGCGCGAGGTGACTATCGAAGGCACGTTTAGCGCGCTGGACATCATGATCAGCGTCGATGTGCAGCACTATCCGCGAGACATCGCGCCAGTCGGCACCTTCCGCATCGGCATCCAGCATCCGCATATAGGTGACGGCGTGCTCATGGTCGTAAGGCGTGAGCACTGGCTCGGCAGGGGCAAGGTCGGCAACGTCCGGGTCAAGGGGCGGGCTCTGCATGGGCCTCTCGCGGTGGCATAAACGCATCGCATCATCCCCGAGCTTTGCGGCACGCGGGTGACAGTAGAAGACCAATGGTGATCATTGGCGCCCCTATGCTCGCTCAAGGATGTTTGCGACCGACTGGGCGTACCACAGTCCCCCGCGTGCCGTAGCGATCCCTCGGGCGTTGAGTGCATCCGCAATCTCTCTGAGGGTCCGTGCGCCCGCCTTCTGTGCCTCGCGGATTATCGGAAGCACGTTGGCCGCGTATCTGTCCGCTTCCGCCTTCACGGCATCCACGGCGCTCTTGCGGGCCATGTGGAGCCGAGGGTTACCAAGGGCCACGCCGCGAGACTTAGCAGCCGAAAGGGCCTGACGGGTCCGTGTAGAGATGAGCGCGCGTTCCTTCTCAGCCAGCGCGGCGAACAGGTGCAGCACGAACGGATCGACATCAGGTCCAAGCTCCGCGACCAAGAAGGGCACCTTGTGGGCCATGAGCCTTGAGATGAAGTGAACGTCGCGGCTGAGGCGGTCGAGTTTGGCCACCGCCACATGGCACCTCAGTTTCCGCGCGGCAGCTAGTGCAGCCCTAAGCTGGGGACGGCGGTCCAATGCGTCCGATCCCTTGCCAGTCTCGACCTCGACGAACTCGCGGGCGACCTCAAAACCCTCCGCTTGCGCGAACTGGCCTAGTGCGTGGCGTTGGGCCTCGATACCGAGCCCCGAGCGGCCTTGCCCGGAAGTCGAGACGCGGATGTAGGTCACAAGTGGCTTGGATTGCATAGTCTTGGTCCGTGTGATCGGGCCGAGAAGCAGCCCTGTCTAGAACCTTATCGACCAATTAGGATTTATACAACGCGTGTGTTGGAATTTTTAATTTTGTCGGGCATGGTCTCAGCAACATCAGGGATATCAAGCTGGAGTGGCACTGTGGAAACAATTCCTGCCCAGAGCGCGCCGGCAGATGTGGTCGGCACCTCCATCGTATTCCTTGGGGTTTTTGATCCCCTGCTCCTGCAACCGGCCTATCTGGCTGAAAACGCCCTGTTAACGGATAGCGACTTGGCTCAGCTCCGATACCAGTTCCTGGCTGCAGAGATTGCAATTCTTAACCTGCCTTGGATGCAGGTAGTGGCCGATCCCACCAAACTCATGGCGGCTACTACGACCCAAAGTCCCATCGTAGAGCCGGTTCGGGATTTTATCTTCGCTTTGTACGAAACCCTGAAGTTCAGACGTGTGACGGCGGTGGGGCTCAATCACGATACGCATTTCGGCGTTCGCTCGGAGGAGGTCTGGCACAAAGTTGGGCACGCGTTGGCGCCGAAGGATGATCTCTGGCGACGCATACTTGTAGAGCCAGGAACCGCATCTCTCCTGATACAAGGTAAACGGGACGACGAGTTTCAGGGGAACGTGAACGTGAAGGTCGAGCCCTCTGCCCTGGTACATCCAGGTATCTATGTCAACGTAAACGACCACATGGTCTTGGCCGACCTGGATGGTGACCGACTTGTGAAGGCAGCTGGAGAGAAGCTATACGCTTCAAAAGCTCGGTCCGACCTAATCGTGGCCGCAATTAAGGAATTGGCGCAATGAACCTAGAGACGGGCTCCACATGGGAAAATCGCCAGGATGCGCGCCCGGTTCGCCGCAGCGTCAAGCTACCGGAGGCTGATGCGGTCGCTAGGCAACCTAGCGGGTCAAGAGGGTATTCAACCCAAGTGCCGCAGCGGCCTGACATTGCGAAAGAAATACCCGTCTTCGTCCCGGAAATCGCGCTGGAAAATCCAGAACCGAACACTGGATCTATACAAGACGTTTTCGGCAGGGAACGACGGAGAACAAGCGGACCCACGGTGTCGCGGAGAACAGGCGTGCGCTTTTGGCTGCTAAATAAGTGGCAGGGCCAAGTTCTAAGCGTTGGCCAAGATACGTTTAAGGCTCAGTTGCACGACGCTTCTCATCCTAACACCATCGAGCACGCGGAATTTTTCATAAGCGACCTTCCGGAGGATGGGCGAGCTATGTTGCGCCCAGGTGCGTTATTCTACTGGATGATAGGATACCGCGATGAAGGCTCTCGGCAGCGAACGCGAGAGTCAATCGTGTGGATGCGCCGTAGCGGGATCATGGGAGCCGAAAAATTCAAGACGGCACTCGATAACGTTCAGCAAATTTGGGACGCGGTTTGCGATGGCGATCAGCAAGCCTCCAGCCGCTGATGAAATCGAGATTTGTGTTTTTGGGCCGGGTACTGGCGAAACCATACTCATTCATTGCACAGGCAACGAGTGGATATGCGTCGACTGCACCACGAGCGAGGGGAAATGTTGGCCCCTGTCTTATCTCGGCCAAATCGGCGTTCAGCCAGATGCAGTCCGGCTGATTGTTGCTACGCACTGGCACTCTGATCACGTCAAAGGTCTTTCGGAGCTGGTCCGGGTCTGCGGACGAGCGCAACTCGTCTGCTCAGGGGCTATTCGGAGCGACGAGTTTAAAATGATCGTCGCCCGGTTTAGTTCTGAAGAGGTTGGAGTGTCCCGAGCACCTCTATCGGAGGTGAAGCACTGCTTTGAACTGTTAGCAGCCAGGAAGGGAAACCCCAGTTACAAGCCACCGAACTTTGCTCACGCAGATCAGACGCTGGACAGGTTCACTGTTGGCTCTCGGACTGTGGAAGTCTTTGCCCTTTCGCCGTCACCTCAGGATCGGCTGGACGCGTTAGAGGCCTTCGCTAAGTATTTTGTTCCAGTGGACGAGCCGGCAACGGGCCTTTCACCTATCGACCAAAACCACGCATCGGTAGTTCTTTCCATTCGTATCGATGATGAATACCTGCTCTTGGGTGCGGATTTAGAGCGCACCAATTCTCAGCACACAGGATGGAATGCAATCGTGGCCTCTACAATAAGGCCCCAAGCTCTTTCGACGCTCTTCAAGGTACCTCATCATGGCTCCTCAAATGCGCAAAGTGACGACGTTTGGCGGCTCATGCTCATCCCGTCAGCCTGCGCGGTTGTTACGCCTTACGCCGCCAGCCAGCTGCCCCGTCCCGAAGGACTTCAATGGCTCACTGCACGAACTTCGGAAGCCTATGCCACCAGCCTTGCCACGGGAACGCGCATACGCCGTCGGCCCGAGGTGGAGCGAATAATGAAGGAAAGCACTGCGGATTATTCCTCTCAGAAGCTGCCCGAGGAGCTGGGGATGGTTCGTTTCAGAAAGCGTGTAGGTTCGACAGATAGTTGGACAGCTGAAACGTTTGGTGACGGACAGAAGCTCTAACGCGAGGGTCAGACTTGCTGAGTGGTAGCACATCGTGGTAGCAATCGCGAAGCAGCAAAGCTGATTTGTGCTTGTTTCACAATGGGTTGCTGAGGCGCTCGGTCCTTCCGCTAGGGAGCGCCAAAATAATTTGCAGCATCTCGCCCAGCCTGCCCTCATGACATCGGCGGTGCGATGAACCGGACAAATCCCGGCCGGTCGGCAAGCTGTGCGTACCAGCGCTCGAGATTGGCAAATCGCGGCTTCGTGATGCCCTCGACGCCAAGCCAGCGCCGGGCGTAAGCGCCGAGCGCAATGTCTGCCAGCGTGAAATCGTCGCCTTCGATGCAACGCCGCGTCGACAAATGCGCATCGACGATGCGCCATTGCTCGGCCTCCGCGTCGGCGTCCTTCTGAATCGCGGCCATGTTCCTCTGCTCGGGCGGGGTTCGCACCAGCGCCCAGAACACCGGGCGATCGACCGGCTGCAAGGTCGAAAGCGTCCAGTCTAGCCAGCGATCCACGCCCGCGCGCACTTTTGGCGCATGCGGATAGATCGGCGAATCCGGCCTGTAGGCGCGCACAAGGTAGCGCATGATCGAATTGGATTCCCACAGCACGAAATCGCCGTCGACGAGCGTCGGCACGCGGGCGTTTGGATTCATCGCCAGATAATCCGGCTCGCGGGTCTTGCCGAATGCCATCCCGGCATCGATCCGCTCGTAAGCGAGATCGAGCTCCTGCAGGCACCAGAGGACCTTCTGGACGTTGACGGAGTTCGCCCGACCCCAGATCGTGATCCGGCTTTGCGCGCTGTCTGACACGATTGTTTCGCTCCCACGTTTGATCTGCGCGGGGTGATATCTCAAATTTCGGAAAAAAGCAGGGCTTGTTTCAGCTTCCGGAAAACGCCTCGCCTGAACAGACAAAAGATCAGGCTTGACGATTGGCCAAGCCCGATCTTTCGCAAATGTTGATTGTCCGGTTCTTAATGGCCCAAGAACAACCACAACAGGATGATCACCGGAATCGGCACACCCAGGAGCCAGAGCAAAATTCCTCGTCCCATTCTCGCCTCCTTGAACTTCTCGATCGGGTGAGAAACGCGGGAACTGGTCACGAGGTTCCGGCGACTGGCGAGACGAGGATTTCGGAACCGGCGAGCGTATCGAGCGTATGATTCAAGGGGCGCCTTCGCGTGCCGCCTGGAAGATCAAGCTTTCACCAGTGGCCCGTGTTCGGCATCGACACCCACGGCTCCGCCGGAGCTTTCGCATTACCCTTTTGCAGAAGTTCGATTGAATGCAGATCGGGTGAGCGGACGAAAGCCATTTGCCCGTCGCGCGGCGGACGGTTGATCGTGATGCCGAGCTTCATCAGCCGCTCGCAGGTCGCATAGATGTCGTCGACCTCGTAGGCGAGATGACCGAAATGACGGTCCTCGCCATATTTCTCTTCATCCCAGTTGTAGGTGAGTTCGATCAAGGGCGCGCCCCGTCCCCTGGAGGCTTTCAGGAGCCCTTCATCCTCGGGCGCGCACAGAAACACCAGTGTGAATTTTCCTTTCTCATTGTCGACGCGTCGGACCTCCTTCAATCCCAAGGCGTCGTGAAAAAACCTGAGCGCCGTATCGAGATTGCGGACGCGCAGCATCGTGTGAAGATATCGCATGTTTCTTCTACTCCCTGACGAGATCCCGAAAGTATTTTCGGGGAACTCATTAGCAGCAAAACACGGACCGGGGCAGGGGTCGTGCGCGCGTCCTGCCGTTCAAGTGTGCGTTCCCCGGCTCACGGAATCTTTTTCAAGGGGTTTCACCGGAACGATAGGTCCGCCCGGATGTTTGTCCGGTGTCCTCTGACGGAGAAACAGTATGATCAGACTTGGTATTCTTGGGGCTACGGCCCTGTCTTTCTCGCTGGCGATTGCATCCCCCGCATCGGCGCAACAGGTGCGCGGCGGCGCGGCCGTGCACGCCAGCGGCGGTGGCAACTTCAGCGCCACGCGCGGAGGCTCGTTCAATCCCGGTCCGCAAACGAACTTCCGTGGCGCCAACGCGGCCGTAGCGGCGCCTGGTCGGGCAACCGTCGCCGCACCGAATGCCACCGCGCGAACTGGCGGCGCGCAATTCGCCGAGGGTCGACGCGGTGATTTCCGCGATCGTGGCCGTGGTTTCGGCGCCGGCGCGGGCTTCGTTGCGGGCCTGGCGGCGGGTAGCGCGCTCGGCTACGGGTACGGTTACGATCCCTATTATTACGGCGACGACTACGCCTATTATGACGGCGGTTACTACAATCCGGGCTACGTCAATCCCGGCTATGTCGTAAGCCAGGCCGTCGTTCCTGATGCTTCCTGGTGCGCCGCGCAGTATCGGTCATACGACCCGGCCACAGGCACGTATCTCGGCTTCGACGGATTGAGACACCCCTGTCCGTAAAAGTCATCAAAGCGAAAGAGGGCGGCTCGCGAGAGCCGCTCATTTTTTTTTGGAAGCCGTTTTTTGGCTAACCTTCCTTCCCGGTTCACTTTTGAACGAAGGGAATCCCCGCAAAAATTTCTGATGTCGATCGGCAGCTGATTTGTTGAGCGTTCATGCACCGGTCATGTCCGTTAAACCTCGGAAAGGTCCTGGTTCCCACGGCAACCTTGGGAAAAATTCCGCGTTGTCGCAGATGACTGGAAGGAGGAGAAAAGCATGAAGAAAACGCTGGCAATTCTCGCCACCGTCGCCACGGTGGGCGCGACCGCAGTGAGCGCGCCGGCGGAGGCGCATCGTTTCGGTCCGGGCCTGGCTTTTGGTCTGGCGGCTGGCGCAATCACTGCCGGAGCCTTAGGTGCATACGGCTATTACGGCCCAGGCTATTACGGCTATCCGTATGACGGGCCCAGCTACGCCTATTACGGCCCTGGCTACGGCTATTACGGCCATCCGTATTGGCGACACCGCTACTGGCACCGCCACTGGTAAGTGATCGAGAAAAAGCCCGGAAATCGCTTCCGGGCTTTTTTCTTCTCGAGAAACTCCTGTTCTTTTCAAGGAAATTTCCGCCGATCATTTGCACTCAACGCTCATGGCCAGAACGGCATTCTCTCAATGGCCCGACGTGGATTGTCCCCATCAAGCGCCTTTTGCAGCGTCGTGACAAAAAATTCCTCGCGCTCGCGTTTGAATTTTTCCTGGATCGCCTTGAAGCCTGCGACCCGCGCTGCGATTTGTTCGCGCTCTCGAGCCAGCCGTTCGTTTTCCTTCGTCATGCCTGTCCCTTTTGATTCGTATTCCGCGTTCATTCGCGTCCGAGATTGAGGCGCGAATTGGGATAGAGCGTTGCAGGATTGTGATTGTGGATAAAGGTCGTGACTTCCTGTGATGCGCGCGCGTGACGCGACGGTGCAGGGCGCAAACCGGCCGAAAACCCGCTCGTCGCGACCGCATGAGAGGCCGCGACCGCGCGTGCGCTGTCGCCTGTTCAGCGGCGGTTCGAAATGGTAATCCCGGTGTGCTATGTTCGCGCGGTTTGGCCCTCGGATCGTCAGCGTGATTGCATCGGACATTCGCAGCGGAGTGGAGCAGCTCGGCGACATGATCGCCGCGGCATCTGTCATCGTTCCCTTTACCGGCGCCGGCATTTCCACCGAATGCGGCATTCCCGATTTTCGTTCACCGGGCGGCTTGTGGAGCCGCCACCGTCCAATTCCTTTTGACGAGTTCGTCGCCAGCGCAGAGGCGCGTGAGGAAGCATGGCGGCGGCGCTTTGCGATGGAGCCGACCTTTGCCGCGGCAAAGCCGGGACGCGGTCATCGTGCGCTCGCCTCTCTGTATAGGATGGGCAAGATCCCGGCCGTGGTTACGCAGAACATCGACAATCTGCACCAGCTATCGGGTTTCGCCGAGGATCACGTCGTCGAGCTCCACGGCAACACCACTTACGCGCGCTGCATCGGATGCGGCCAGGCCTATGATCTCAAATGGATCAGGGAACGTTTCGATGCCTCGGGTCGCGCGCCCGATTGCACGATTTGCGCTGAACCCGTCAAGACAGCGACCATCTCGTTCGGCCAGGCGATGCCCGATGAGGCGATGCGCCGCGCCACCGAACTTGCCCGGCAATGCGACCTGTTCATCGCCATCGGATCATCGCTGGTCGTATGGCCCGCCGCCGGCTTTCCCACGCTGGCGAAAAATTCGGGTGCTCGCCTCGTCATTATCAACAACGAGCCCACCGAACAGGATGAGATTGCCGACCTCGTGATCCGGCATGACATCGGAGAGACCCTTGGTCCCTTCGTGGGCAACTGATGCCGAATTGATTCGTTCTTGTGCAAGGCTGTTCATAGGTTCCGGGAGAATCGTTTTTTGTCTATGCGCAGCAATCGAGAGTGTTATCTTTTGATTCGAGATTCGGTTCGCGTCATCATGCACTTTGATTCATGAGCGCATACCGGCGCCGTAACTTTCGACGGCGGGGCGTTGAACAGGTGTGAGGTCCGGGGTCATGGGGTCGGACGGATTTGAGTCCAAGAAGCTCGGGGGGGCGACACCCGCCGGGGCGGCGCCAAGCAGGCCGGTTGGCCTTTCAGCCGGCGGACAACGTGATCCAGCAATCGATGCCCTGCAGGGATTGGGAGATGCCGCCGCCAACCTGGTCGAGATCAGCGGCGTCATCAAATGGTTCGATGCATCAAAGGGCTACGGGTTTATCGTTCCCGATAATGGTTGGCCGGATGTGTTGTTGCACGTCACGGTGCTTCGCCGCGACGGGTACCAAACCGCCTACGAGGGCGCGCGGCTCGTTTGCGAGTGCGTGCAGCGAGCGAAGGGCTACCAGGCGTTCCGCATCATCTCGATGGATGAATCCACGGCGATCCACCCGGCCCAGATGTTGCCGCCACGGACCCATGTGACGGTCACTGCGACCAGTGGTCTGGAGCGGGCACAGGTAAAATGGTTCAACCGCCTGCGCGGCTTCGGCTTCCTGACCTGCGGGGAAGGTACCCCGGACATCTTCGTGCATATGGAAACATTGCGCCGCTATGGAATGACCGAACTGCGCCCCGGCCAGTACGTGCTGGTGCGCTACGGACCGGGCTCCAAGGGGATGATGGCGGCCGAAATCCATCCGGAGACCGGCTCTCCGGGTCTTTCCTCACATTAATCAACGACTTCCGGCCGGACCCGAGCACGAGGCGAGGGCGTTGCCCGCCGCCGAAAGTCTGGTATTTGCCACGATCTTGAGGTTACGGTCTCGCCCGAACGCTGCCGGCTGATCGCTTGTGCAGGTTTGGGCGAGAGACGGCGTGGCCTGTGGAAAAGTTTCGTGGGCAAGCATTCTACCGCGTTGCGGTATCAATTGGTCGAGCGTCTGTGATTGAGGTGAAGGTTGCTGAATAGTTCTAATCGAAGGATTGGGTGGAGCAGGCTGGGCACGAAGTTGTGGATAACGCTGGCTCTCGCAAGCGCGGTGTGCGTGTTCGCCGGCCTCGATGGGCGCGCGGCGAACGTCCAGCCACTTGAGATCGTCACCAAGAGCGGCGTGCACGTTTTCTCGGTCGAAATGGCAACGACCGAAGAAGAGAAAACCACCGGGCTGATGTATCGAAAGGAATTGCCTGACGGAAAAGGGATGCTGTTCGATTTTTCGCCCGAGCAGGAAGTCTCGATGTGGATGAAAAACACCTACATCCCGCTCGACATGATTTTCATTCGGGCCGACGGAAGGATTTTGCGCATCGCCGAAAGCACCGAGCCGCTGTCGACCAAAATCATCCCCTCGCGAGGGTTGGCGAAGGGAGTGCTGGAGGTGATCGCCGGCACCGCGCAGAAATACGGCATCGCCCCCGGCGACCGCGTTGCCCATCCACTTTTCAGCGGCCGATAAGCCGAACCGGCGAGCTTGCGCCGACTGGTTCGATGGAGCCGGTGCTGAAGCCGATTTCAATATTCGGTGCGTCTTGTTCACGCGGCCGGAGACACCCTACATAGGGGAAAGCTTCCGTCTTGCTGGCAGTGGTTTAAGCGTGTATCGACGGGCTTTCCAAAATGATCGGGGTATAGCGCAGCCTGGTAGCGCGGCAGTTTTGGGTACTGCAGGTCGTTGGTTCGAATCCAGCTGCCCCGACCAATACTCACCGTCAGATCTCCTCACGGCTCCTCCCAAGGAGTCAATTGTCTTTTGCTTTCATAAGCATAGTCCACGTCCTGAGAGGTCAGGGCGCGTCAACGAATGTCAGGTCGATACACCCATTTTCGCCCCTTGCGACCTAAACCGTGGGTCTATAAGAGATTGTTCGGATCGCCACCTATGATCTGACAATTTTGTAGGCGAGAATTCTTCGTGACCAAGAAACTGACTGCACTGACCAAAGACCCAAAAAAACGCGATGACGCCGACATTTTCGCGCTGCCTGAGGGCGCGCATGGCTTCGGCGGTCCGGTGCTCGATGTTCGCTGTGGCGGCAACGATCGCCGCTGGAGCTGCAAGGTGGTGCTCAACGGCAACCGCATCACCGTCCAGCTCGGCACCGTAAAGGAGCTGTCGACCGTGTCCGCGGCCAAGACCGCCATGGCGAAAGCGCGCGGCTCTGCCAAGCAGGGAATCGACCCGCGCGAGAGCCTGCGGCTGGAACGCGATGTCGTGCCGACCTTCGGCCAGCACGCCGAAATGTTCATGGACGACTATGTGCCGACGTTGAAGAACGAAAAGCACCAGGAGAAGTATCGCTCTTCGGTGCGCAACCACTGCAAGGCGATCTGGAACATCAAGGTCGATCATCTGCAGACCTCCAACATTCTCGCGGTGCTGAAGCCGATCTGGAAAAAGATCCCGGTGATGGCCAGCGAGGTACGTGCGCGGATGGAGGTCATCATCGACGATGCCGCCTTCAGGAACTACAGAACCGGCGACAATCCCGCGAAGTGGAGTCTCGCGATGCAACGCTCCCTCGGTGGCAAGCCGCCGAAATCCGGCCAGACGCGCGGCGCGCACAAGTCGGTGCATCCCGATGATATGCCGGCTCTGATGGCTCGACTCCGCGAGAAGAACACGCAGAGCGCTCGCGCGCTCTATGCCATCGCATTGTCGTGTCTGCGGAGCCAAGAATTCGTGCAGATGCACACGCGCGAGCTGGCTCTCGACGCTGATCAGCCGACCTGGACGGTGCCAAAGGAGCGATTCAAGGTCGACCCTCACAACAATGACTTCAAGGTGCCGCTCGCACCGCAGCTCGCAAGGGCTCTGCGCGAGCAGCTCGAGTATCTTGAGACCATCTATGGCGCGCCCTATGCCGGCTATCTCTGGCCAGCGCAGCAGGATGATGCGGGCAATGCCTGGATCAGTGATGGCACCATGCTGCGCTACCTGCAGCGCACGATGGGGGTGGATGCTACCGTGCATGGCTTCCGCGCCAGCTACAAGACCTGGGCACGCGGGCAATTTCTGGAAGGCACCGGCGCCACCCCGAAATATCACCACTATGCCATCGAGTATTGTCAGGCCCACACAACCCCCGACAATAGGGGGTCGGCCGAGGATCCATATTCGCGCGACCAGATGATGTACCCGGCGCGCATCGTCATCATGCGGGATTGGGCCAACTACTGCGACCCGTTACCGGCAAACGACGTGCGTGTCGCCGCCTAATCCGAGAGGTCGTCGGGCGTTGCAAACCGCTCGATCTCACTTGTCGGCACCAGGACTCTCGTGCCGTATTTTTTTGTCTTAATGTCACCACGCTTGATGGCGCGATCCACCGTCGAGAGTGAAACGCCTAGTGTGCGTGCCGCTTCCTTGCGCGGCATTGCCAAAGACACCTGTTTGCCAATACTCATCGTTTACCTCTACTTGTAAGCCCAATTCGCAGCTGATAGGTCGACGGCAGTGCCGATGAGGACGCACGAAGTCTGCAACCACCACCATTTTCTGCTCCTTGGCGTCATCTACACTAACCAGAGTTCTTATGCAACGCGGGGGAGTGTGTTCAGATGGGAACATATTTAAGTGTTGCCCTAGTTCAACAACCAGGAACTTATCTGCGCTTGAAGTACCCGATCGTGACGTGCGCCACCGGCCAGTCGGGACGCTTCAACGTGAAGTCCCGCCGGCCGCCGTCTGGGCCCGACCACTCCGTGACATGCCAGTCCTTATCCGTCACTCGGCGCAAATGCTTGATGACGCAGCGTTGCATGCCGCCGTCCTGCGCGCCCGAACGGAACACGCAAGTATCTCCGACCCGCGCTGGTAGATGCGGATTGACTAGGGCGATGTCGCCCGATCGCGCCTCAGGTTCCATCGAGTCATCTGCCACTATTACACCATACGCATCACGCACCCGCGCCAGCGGCGCGGGCCTCGCCACATACTCTACTGGATCACTCGATAGAACCTGCACGCCATTATCCCCCTGCGCCACCGCGGCATATACAGGCAGGTCACGATCCGCTGAAATCAACGTGTGAGCAGGTAGCTCCCGAACCGCGTCGCTCTTGGGGCGAACACGCAGCACGCGGTCAAGCGGGACGTCAAGTTCAAGGGCAATCGCCGCCAGAAATGAGCTGCGCTGCACCTTGCCGGTTTCGATCTTGTCGATCGTCTGCTGGCTCGTGCCGACCCTGCGGGCCAGCTCTGGTTGAGAGATGCCCTTGATGGCACGGGCTCTTTTCACGATCGCTGCGATGCTCTGGTTTTCGTCCGGCACTATTTGTGGCCCCTGTATCAACAACGGTCTTCGTTGGCATACGACTGGTTGGCGTATCAGTAGCCCCCGTTTAGGCACTCGTCAATTGTGTATAACACGAGACAGCTACACTGCGGTTTGTTGACTTATCACAGCGAGGCGGGTAGCCGGGGTGCATGACATCAGTACGTGAGTTGATCGAGTATGCCGCCCTGCTGCGGGGCAGTGAGGAGGCTCATCTGCCTCAGTGGGTGCGGCAATGAGTGGCGCCGTTATCATCGCCCAACTGACCAGCGACGACACTGCGCAGGTCGGCGACATCGTCGTCCGCAGCCGGTCGCCAGTGTTCGCGTTGTGCAGGGCTTTGCTTGCAGCCGGCGCCAATCCGAACAGCAAGCTCGAATGCTTCAGGGGTTCCGTCTTGGCGTTCACCGTCAAGACCATCGGCATCGGCGCCAAGTTGACGATCAAGGAGAACGACTGGGTCGGACCGAAGTTGGTGCCCTACGAGGCACTTTCCCGCGACCGGGTCGGGCGCCACGTTCGTCAAAAACATCCACGCTCGCCGGAGAGTACTTTTAGACGGGCCGCTCGTTGGGGATCGGGCAGGGCCGCCTAGGCAGCACCAGCACACAGTTCCCACTCACCGCCGGTACGCCGGCAAGGATCGACCCGACAGCCGGGCAAGCTGTCGGGTCGGAATTAGGCAGAGATCTAGAGAAAGGGCTGACCATGGCCGACACAAAGCTTACGCGCAATCAGCGACGTCAGATCAATAAGCTGGCGCCGCATATTCATTGCTTCGTCGAGGCTGATATTGCGTTCTTCGAGCAGCATCCTGACCGCCGGTATCATGTCCGGCGCGCAGGTGATGCCGAGATCGCTCAGGCGGAAGTCGTGGGAGACAAGCTGTTGCAGGCACCGCCGGGTTGGTGCTGGTTCGCCATCGTGAAGAAGGTGCCCGGCGCCTATCTGCGGATGTTTGTCGCGAACGACCCCAGGGTAGAGGTTGGTCTGGATGCGCCAGATGATCTTGCCGAGGCGATTTGGGAAGAAGCCCCGCCAGATGTTCTTCGGATTGGTGACGTTGTTACGCACGTTGTGGACGGTCAGATCACCTTCGACCGGGTGGCGGGAGTTGACGAAGACAGCGCGGCCAGCTGGTGGTCGGCAACGTGAAGGTCAGGCGTAACGTTTCACGCGCGCGTAACCCGCGCGTCAAAACGAGCAACGCCACCTTCTGGACAAAGGTGGCGCTGGAATTAGGGCAGAGGTCATTTGCGTTGACAACCGTCATGTACAAACTTCGGCGCAGAACGTCAAGCGCCGAGACGGCCTATCTGCCCCGACAGAAGGAGGGGCCGAACTTGGCCAAAGCCAAAAGCAAAGAGACTAGCCACCAGCACACGGCCATTCGCAAGCAGCGCGCGAAGCGCAAAGTTCGCCTTCCTGAAAGAGCTGCGGCGGGACACCGCCCTGCACCCATCTGCAAAGATGGTGGTGTGGTTGCTGGCTGAGGAAGCTCATTGCTGTTTTCGAAATTCAACTGCGCAACACTAGGAGAACTCTATGCTCAGCACATCTTATTCAAAATTCCTTGGCGAACGTTATGCGACCTATTGGGGTACGAGTCCTGATGATTTGTGGGACAAGTTTGCCATGGCGACCGATGCCGGCGTGGAATTTAGGTTGGCCCCGCTGGGAAGAAAACCATTCCATGCACCCACGAGCCAGCCGACTATTTTTGTGATCTGCGATGACAACATGCAGAAGACGGGCCCGCGCGCTGTCCACCAGGGATCTTTGCGGGAATTTTGTCAAGCGCTGCACGGGTGCGGTGATCATCAGCAGCGAACCGCGGGTGGTCGGATACGCCGCGGCCGCCTCGTGCGCAGCCGGAGAGGGCGGCCGGAATGTGATCATCATCGAGACCCGCGCCCGGGATGACGCTGAGTGGTCGCGTGCGCTCCAGGCCATCAATCCGGGCCTCCATTTTTGGTTTTGCGTTGCCGATTGAGAGCAAGATCAGTCCGCTCGTCAGATCCACTTCCGAAGCCTAATCCCAAATAGAAACCCGGCCGCTCGACTCCCTGGCAGGAATCTCCGAGCGCGCCGAGCTTACGAGAACAAGTATGAGGACAAGTAGCAGATCGAATCCGGCATCACAACCGACGATCAAGCTCTATCGCGGCCAGCGCTACGAGTTGGTCGGGACCGAGCCTTACACGCGCGTGGACGGTGGTCACGCAACTCTTGCAGTATGGCGCTCGGCGTGCCCGAAATGCGGCGAGACGTTCGAAACTCGTACGCCCGTGCCCGCATGGCGGGGAGCGCGCCCGTGAACGCGCACAATCCCAATCCGTCAAGCGGTGAGCCGATTGCTGCCGATGATGACAGCAACAGCTACAACACGCCGGTCCCGCAAATTACCCTGATTAATAAGCGCGACACGCCGGCCTTGATGTCGAAGAAGATCTTCCTCGACAGCGACGGCAAGCTCAAGAGCGACGGATCGGAATGCCGGATGATCACCGGCACGGCGGCTCGGGCGTTTGCGGGAACGGCGAGCGACCTGTCGCGGATCGTCCAGAGCTGCGGTTGTGATCAGG
>Ga0210386_10000513_pt1 | contig 35462 bp, 28 predicted proteins | sample IncBWH32OmetaG_FD_160091 | JGI IMG/M metagenome (GOLD analysis project Ga0210386, IMG submission 160091) | Forest soil microbial communities from Barre Woods Harvard Forest LTER site, Petersham, Massachusetts, United States - Inc-BW-H-32-O ...
CTGCGCGTGGGATCCGGAAATCAACGCCCGGCGTCGTTATCCATGGGGAGCCGAGGAGCCATCGGCTACCCGTGCCAACCTCGGCGGCGAGGCGCTGCGCCCGGCACCGGTCGGTGCGTACCCGGCTGGCGCGTCCGCCTACGGCGTCGAGCAGATGCTCGGCGACGTCTGGGAGTGGACCAGCTCAACGTTGCAACCATGGCCGGGCTTCACCCCGATGATCTACCAGCGCTACTCCGAGCCGTTCTTCGGCGGGGACTACCGGGTGTTGCGCGGCGGGGCATGGGCCGTGGAGTCGGCCATCCTGCGGCCCAGCTTCCGTAACTGGGATCACCCCTATCGGCGGCAGATCTTCAGCGGTGTCCGGTTAGCGTGGTCCGTCGATGACGATCAAGCCGGGGGACGCGCCTGATGTGCCGCCACCTCGGCTGGCTGGGACGCGACGTCTCGGTCTCCTCGTTGATGCTCGACCCACCGCATGGTCTCCGGGTGCAGTCGTATGCCCCGCGCCGGCAGAAGCACGGCCTGTTGAACGCCGACGGTTGGGGAGTCGGGTTTTTCGATGGCGCGACACCACGGCGCTGGCGCAGCGCCGCACCGTTGTGGGCCGACGCCTCATTCGGCTCCGTCGCGCCGGCGCTGCGCAGCCACTGCGTGGTGGCAGCCGTACGCTCGGCGACAGTCGGCATGCCTATCGAAGCCAGCGCGACCGCACCGTTCACTGACGGGCAGTGGCTGTTGTCGCACAACGGAATTGTCGACCGCAATGTCCTTCCCGCGAGTTTGCCGGCCGAATCGGTTTGCGACAGCGCACTTCTCGCTGCACTGATCTTCGACCGTGGCATCGATGCGTTGGGAGAGACGATCGTCAAGGTCGGCGGCGACGACCCCAACGCGCGGCTGAACATTTTGGTGGCCAACCGTTCCCGGCTGCTTGCCACAACCTGGGGAGACACCCTGTCAATTCTGCGCCGCGACGACGGCCTAGTGTTGGCCAGCGAGCCGTATGACGATCAGCCCGGCTGGGAGGACGTGCCGGACCGCCACCTCGTCGAGGTCACCGCCGAGGGCGTCACATTGACCGGCCTGGAACATACGAAGGGACTTCGATGACGCTATCGCTGTGCAACCACCTGGCCGCGGACTCGGCGTATCAGGCTCTGCGCCTTGACGTGCTGGGCGGTCTCGCCGCTTCTCCGAAATCTCTGCCGCCCAAGTGGTTTTACGACTCGGTAGGTAGCGAGCTGTTTGACCAGATCACCCGGCTGCCCGAGTACTACCCGACACGTGCCGAGGCGGAGATCCTGCGTGCCCGGTCAGCGGAAATCGCGTCGGTCACCGGCGCGGACACCCTGGTCGAACTGGGCAGCGGCACGTCGGAGAAGACCCGCACCCTGCTGCAGGCGCTGGACGACGGCGGCACTCTGCGCCGGTTCGTGCCGTTTGACGTCGACGCGAGCATGCTGTCGGCAGCCGCGACGGCCATCCAGCGCGAATATCCCGATATCGAAATCGCGGCTGTCTGCGGCGATTTCGAAGAGCACCTGTCGGAAATCCCGGACGGTGGGCGTCGGCTGTTCGTATTCTTGGGCTCGACGATCGGTAACCTCACCGCTGACCCGCGTGCGGAATTCCTGGCGGCGCTGGCGGCGGTGATGCGTCCGGGCGACTGCCTGCTGCTGGGCACGGACCTGGTCAAGGACACCGATCGACTCGTCGCGGCCTATGACGATGCCGCCGGCGTCACAGCACAGTTCAACCGCAATGTCCTGGCCGTCATCAACCGGGAACTCGACGCCGACTTCGACGTCGACGCCTACCGGCACGTGGCCCGCTGGAATGCCGACGACGAGCGGATGGAGATGTGGCTGCGCGCCGAGAGCGCGCAGCGGGTGCGCATCGCTGCACTGGACCTGACCGTCGAATTCGCGGCCGGCGAAGAGATCCTCACCGAAGTGTCCTGCAAGTTCCGCGCGGACGCGGTGGCCGACGAACTGGCCCTGGCCGGGCTGCGGCCCACCCGGTGGTGGACCGACGACGCCGGCGACTTCGGGCTGTCGCTGGCCGTCAAGTGAGCCAGGGCCTTTCCGAGGCATGGCGGGCGGCCCGGCCGCCGGTGGCGGGATTACATCTGGACAGCGCGGCCTGCTCACGGCAAAGCTTCGCGGTACTCGACGCAGCCGCCCGGCACGCGCGGCGCGAGGCCGAAGTCGGTGGATACGTCGCGGCTGAGGCCGCCAAACCTGTTCTCGACGCCGGACGCACCGCGGTCGCCACGCTCGCTGGCATGCCCGACGCAGAGGTGGTGTTCACCACCGGGTCGCGGCACGCGCTGGACCTGCTACTGGCCAGCTGGCCGCCCGGCCGTCGCAGGCTGGCGTGCCTGCCCGGCGAATACGGACCCAACCTGGCCGTCATGTCCGCGCACGGCTTCGCCCGCCGCCCGCTACCGACCGACGATGAGGGCCGAGTCGTGATCGACAAAGCGGCCGCCGGCCTGGCCGCCGACCCGCCCGACCTGGTCCACCTGACTGCGGTGGCCAGTCATCGCGGCGTGGTGCAACCGTTGCGCCAGATGACCCAGTTGTGCGGCGAATTAGGTCTGCCGCTTGTCGTCGATGCCGCCCAAGCACTCGGACAGGTGGGCTGCGCGGCGGGCGCCGACGTGACCTACACGTCGTCGCGTAAATGGATCGCCGGACCCCGCGGCGTCGGCGCGCTCGCGGTGCGCCCGACGCTGATGCAGCGGCTTCGACCGCGGCTGCCGCCTCCGGAGTGGATATCGTCGCTATCGGTGGCTCAACGACTTGAACTCGGCGAGGCTAATATCGCCGCACGCGTGGGGTTTTCGCTTGCACTGGTCGAGCACGTGGCGTTTGGATCGGCTGCGGTGCATGCACGTCTGGCCGAGGTGGGCAGGATCAGCCGGACGGTGCTCGCCGATGTGCGCGGATGGCGGGTGGTCGAATCCGTCGATGAGCAAAGCGCCATCACCACGCTGGCCCCCGTCGACGGGGCCGACCCGGAGAAGGTCCGGGCGTGGCTGATCGCCGAACGTCGCATCCTGACCACGTGGGCGTCGGTGGAGCGGGCGCCGATGGAGTTGACGGCGCCGGTGCTGCGGATTTCGCCGCACGTGGACACCACCGTCGACGATCTGTCGACTTTCGCCGCGGCGCTCGCCGACGCTACCGCTGCGGTGTAGTGCGGGTGGCAGCCGGTTTGCCCTGGTCAGGGTCCCTTAAGCATTGACATCCGCCACGGCAACCTTCGATCCCACTCGGATCTACTCATTACGCCGTTTGGGGACTTCCAGACCTGGCCTCTGTATTCGAGTAGCTTTCAGCGGGCCTTGTGCGCGGTGACCAGGTAAGCGGGAAGCTTCATCCTGCCCTTCTCGTCGCGGTTGTGTGCCGGCATCGGAACATCCGAGTCCGGCGGCGCCGGCGGGTTGTTGGCGTGAATGTAAGCCGGCCGGACCTCGTCGACGTGCCAATACTTGCTCACCGCGGCGCGCAACTCGTCCTCGTCGACCTCGTTCGGCTTGGTCTCCCATTCGGCCGGGAACGCGCCCTTGGCGAACACCAACACGTAGTAGCTGGCCCCGTCGGCAGCCGCGCGGTGCACCGACCGCAGATAACCGTCCCGGCCCTCGACCGGCAGCGAATGAAACAGCGTGCTGTCGACCACGGTGTTGAACCGGCCGTCGTGACCGCTGAACGTGGTGATGTCGGCCTGTTCGAAGCTGGCGTTGCCCAGCCCGCGCTCCTCGGCGGCCTTGGTGGCGGCGGCGACAGCGGTGGGCGTGAGGTCGACGCCGAGCACGGTATAGCCTTCGGCGGCCAGGGTCAGCGAGAGCTCGGCGTAGCCGCAGCCAGCATCGAGCACATCACTGCGGAACTTGCCCGCGGCGAGCAGCGCGGCCAATTCGGGCTGCGGCTCACCGATGTTCCACGGCGGCGGGCCTTCGAACCTGCCCTGCTCGCGGTATGCGCTATCCCAGTCCATTACTTCATTTGCCATGTGTTCCAAGCTACTCCGGGTCGCCGCGCACCCTGCTTACGGCAACGGCACTGCGACCGTTACGTCTACGGACAGGAGCTCGCCGATGGCGTAGACAGCAGGCCAGTCGCCGCTTCGCACCGCTCGCGCGAGATCCTCCGCCATGGGGCTATAGGCTCCCAACTCGGCCAGCCACTCAGACACGGTGGTCGCGATCGCATCGGCCGCCACTCGAGCCGTTCTTTTTTCGTGCAGCCGGTCGGCGATCTGATAGATCGCCGGCGCTGCTACTGCCTGAATTGGTCGCTGAGGCCGCGACCGCAGCGGGAAGCGATTGCGCCATGGGCAAAATGAATGGACAAGTAGGCGCAAAATCGACCGGAGCCCCGAATCCGTATCGGCCAGAGGGATGTTCATGATGTGCTCCTTATCAAGGCCTGCATCTGCGGCCTAGGTGGTCGACAAACCGATGTCTCGGTTAGCTGCTGAAGCGTGGTAGTAATGCGACGCGCCGTACGGGAGACCAGATCGGGCAGACGCGGCGGACACTTGGTCGACTGCACCAGCGCGGTGAGGGCGCCCGCGCACGTACCGTTCGGCCACCACACCGGCGCGGACGCGCAGCAGATACCGGCAAAAGCTTCTTGATGGTCAATCACCGTTGCGTATGGCTCACTGATGGATTCGCGGAGACGTCGCCACTCGCGCGGTGTCCAGCAGTCTGGCAGCAGCGCTATCTCGGTGTCGCGGTCGGCGGCGTAAAGAACGCGCCCAGTGGCGGTTTGGGCTGTCGATTTGGAATCGATGGGCGTAGGCATGTAGCCGTGGCCGCACGGCACGGTGGTGCAGATCACCCTCAAGGCGTCGTCATGAATGATCCGCAGCGATGCTATTGCGCGTAAGTGCTTGGCCAAATCGCGCACCAGTGCTTGACCGGCCCGCCGTAGCAGCGGGTCGGGTTGCCACCGTTGCCCAAGATGTCCCATCCGTGCGCCGATGTAGTAACGCTGAGCCACGCGTTGCACCGCGCCCAGGACGACGAGTTGTTCTGCCAGCCGATGAGCCGACGTTTTGGCCAGGCCGCTCGCGCGGGCCAGATCGGTCAGGCCGAGTCCCGTGTGAGAGTGGGCGAGTGCATCGAGGACGGCGAACGCGCCGTCGAGGACGCCCCGGCCGGCACGAGCGCTTGCCGTCTCCCCGGGGGCAGATAGCGCGCGACGTGTTCGCTGCGACAGCACGCCCATCGCGACATTCGGTTTATTGTCAACGCAGTTCGAAGTTGTCAACGGCAGTGTCATGGTCGGCATTTCCTGTTTATGGAACAGTTGCTGATGGTGACGTTAGAGCGGAGCGCTAGTACCTGACCCGCGTAGTCGACTACTCCAATCGCATCGCGTTCGAAGGCTCCTACTCAGTAGGTAGTTCACCGGTGTGGATGTGCGCCACACACGACGCTGTGTTTGTCGCAGATCACCGACCCGCACCACACGGGCGTGGCCCCATCCCTGTTCGGCCGGCGTTCTTGGCTGATCATCACGCTGCGTGCTGGCGGCGGCGAGCCCGGTGGCGTGACTGCGCTACGGAAGGCTGGGCTACTCGCTCGAATCGCTATCGCGACGGCGACGGCGTGCGGTTTTCGGGGCCACATGGCAATGGCCGAGGGGATGACTTGACGCTGTTTTACGCACCGGCGGCACCTGCATGACGGGCCCATACGCACGGACCGGAAAGTCTATTAACTAATTCTCAGGTTTAGCCGGTGGGCGCAGTAGTCCGGAAGTATGCTTCTCGCGTCGGCTAACCGCAAGCAGATTAGGTCAGTCAGCAGACGGATACGGGGGCACTCGGATGGGATCTGCGCCTCTAACATGCAGTCGGTGTGGCACCGGACCCATTCGGGACGGAGCCCTATTTTGCGATGTCTGCGGGGCGCCGACAGCAACGACGCCCCAACCGGCCGAGTACAAGCAGGTTACGGTGCTCTTCGCCGATGTGGTGCGCTCCATGGATATGGCGTCGACCCTGGAGCCGGAACGATTCCGCGAAATAATGGCCGCGGTCTTCGATCGATCGGCAGTTGTCGTGCAGCGGTACGGCGGTACCGTCGACAAGTTCACGGGCGACGGCCTGATGGCGCTGTTCGGGGCGCCGGTTGCGTTGGAGGACCATGCGCTGCGCGGTTGTTTGGCCGCGTTAGGCATTCTGCGGGAGATCAAGGGTCTGGCCGCCGAGGTGGATGCTCGTGACCATGTCGCGCTGCAGCTTCGGGTGGGTTTGGACTCGGGCCAGGTCGTTGCCGGGGGGATCGGTACCGGCCGGACTAGTTACACCGCGTTCGGTGAGCATGTCGGGATAGCCCAGCGGATGGAGTCCGCGGCGCCGCCGGGCGGGGTGGCCGTCAGCGAGTCCACCGCCCGGCTGGTCGAGAACACCGCCGTGCTTGCTGAACCGGAGCTGGTGCACATCAAGGGGACCGATGTCGCCGTTCCTGTGCGTCAGCTGCTTAAGACGGTCGCCGATCCGGTGCTGACCGGTCGTCGCGAGTGGACCCTAGTTGGACGGCAATGGGAGATGGGCGCCCTGAAAGCATTGCTGGACGAGTCAATTGCTGGCCGGGGATGCATGGTCGGGGTGGTGGGAGCGCCGGGCATCGGCAAAACCCGGCTGGCCCGCGAGGTCGCCAGGATCGCCAATGAGTCTGGCGTCGAGGTGTTTTCCACGTTTTGTGAGTCGCACGGTCTCGAGGTCTCGTTTAACGTCGTCGCGCGAATGCTGCGAACGGCATTCAGGCTGAACCAGCTGGACGCCACCTCCGCGCGCGCCGTGGTCCAGGCCAGGCTTGCCGCTGCGGAGCCGGACGATGTGGCGTTGCTAAACGACCTGATTGGCATCCAGGACAACGATGTCGCGCTGCCCGATATCGAACCGGATGCCCGGCGGCGCCGACTAGCGCAGATGATCAACGCCGCCTTGCTGGGGCGACGGGCGCCGGCGCTGTACGTAATCGAAGACGCGCATTGGATCGACAGGGCCAGCGAGGCGATGTTCGCGGAGTTCTTCTCCGTGATTCCCCGGATCCCAGCGATGGTGCTGGTCACCTACCGACCCGAGTACCACGGTGTGCTGACCCAGACACCGGGTTCCCACACGATTTCGCTTTCACCGCTGAGTCATTCGCAAACCGCGGTGCTTGCAGGCGAAATGCTTGGCCCACACGCGTCGGTGAAGACACTGGCCAGGCAGGTCGCCGAGCGTGCGGCGGGTAACCCGTTCTTCGCCGAGGAAATCGTGCGCGACCTCGTCGAGCGCGGCGTCTTGCATGGAAAGTGGAGCTGCTATGCGTCCGCCGGCGACGTCACCGAGGTCAGCGTGCCGGCCACAGTTCAGGCCATCATCGCCGCCCGGATCGATCGCCTTGGCGGGCGCGCCAAGCACACCCTGCGTGCTGCCGCCGTGATCGGTTTGCGGTTCGACAAGGAGACGTTGGTCAGCGTCCTCGAGGACGCCGCTGTCGAGGAGTTGACTGCAGCGGAACTGGTCGATCCGGTGGTGTTCGCCCCGCACACCGAGTACGCGTTCCGGCATCCGCTGATCCGCGCGGTGGCCTATGAGTCGCAGCTGAAGTCGGGACGCGCCGAGTTGCACCGCCGCTTGGCCCGCGTGATCGAACAGCGTGACCCGGGTTCGGTCGACGAGAATGCCGCACTGATCGCCACCCACCTGGAGGCCGCGGGCAATCTGCGGGACGCGTTCAGCTGGCATATGCGGGCCGGGTCATGCTCAAGATATCGCGACATCGGTGCGGCGCGGGTGAGTTGGCAGCGCGCCCGGCAGGTCGCGGATCGGCTGACGGCGGCCGATCGGGATGGCATGTCGATGCGGATCGCACCGCGGACCTTGCTGTGCGGGAGCGCCTGGCATATCGGTGGCGCTGTCGCCGACGCCGGTTTCGACGAGCTTCGCGACCTCACCGCAGAGGCCGGTGACAAGCGGTCGCTGGCCATCGGAATGGCCGGGTGGGTGTGCTTGCTTGCGTTTCGCGGCCGCTACCTCGAGTCGTCGCGGCTGGCCTCCGAATGCGTGGATCTCATCGAGTCGGTTGGCGACTCCGCGATGACGGTCGGGCTGCTCTATGGGCCGACTTACGCGAAGTACCAGGCGGGCGAGGTGGTCGAAGCACTGCGTCTGGCACAGCGTCGCATCGACCTCGCGGCCGGCGACCTCGCCAAGGGCAACCTGATCCTTGGGTCACCGCTGGCGTTGGGGATATCGGAGCGTGGCGCGGCCAGATGTTGCTTGGGCATCTCGGGATGGATGGAGGATTTCGACAACGCCATCGCCATGGCTCGCGGGTTCGACGCGACGACGCGGGTGATAGCGAACTGGTTCAAGTACGGCACCATCCCGAATGGGACGTTGTTGGCCGATTCGGGCGCCTTGCAGGACACCGCGGAGGCATTGCAGGTCGCTGAGCAGTGCGCGGACGATTTCAATTTGGGCCTTGCTCAGCTCACTCGGGGCCTTGTGCTGGTCCATCGCGACGACGCGAATCGGGAGGCCGGCTTCGAACTGATGGCCTCAGCCCGGGAAAAGGCCGTGCAGGAACGCTTTACCTTTGTGGCGCTGCCGATCGTTGACACTCAAACTGCGAAGGAGAAGGCCCGGATCGGCGATCTTGATGGCGCCATCGCCCTGTCGCAGGCGATCGTCGACGGTCAGTTCGACACTGGCGAGATGATCTACCGTGGTCCCGCCGTCACTGTTCTGGTGGAGTCGCTGTTGCAACGCGGCGCGGCCGGCGACGTTCAGACGGCGCAGGAAGTGATCGACCGGCTGGCTGCGGTGCCAACCGACCCCGGGTTCGTGCTGCACGAGATTCCGCTGCTGCGCTTGCGAGCGTTGGTGGCACGGCAAGGTGGCGATCAGACCGGCTGCCGCGATTGGGTGGAGCGCTATCGCGCCACGGCGACGGCGTGCGGTTTTCAGGGCCACATGGCAATAGCCGAGGCGATGACATGCCCGTGATCAGCGGCGATCCCCTGACTGGACGCGAGAAGGAACTCGAAGTTATTCAGCGCGCGCTGAACAAAGTTGGCAATTCCTCCGGGGTGGTGATCGTCGGTGCCCCCGGCGTGGGCAAGACTCGCCTCGCCCGCGAAGCGCTGATCCGCGCGGAGGCTTCCGGCGCGCGCACCAACTGGATCGTTGGCACCGAATCTGCCCGCCCGCTTCCGCTGGGCGCATTTCACGCGTCGCTGGGCAGCATGATGTCTGACCCGATGCTAGACGTGCAGCGCCTCGTTGATTCCTTTGTCGCCCAACAACGTCGGGGTCGCGTGTTGATCGGTGTTGACGACGCACACCTTCTCGATGGACTGTCCGCGCACGTTGTGCATCGACTTGCCCAGTCGCGTGGTGTGCACCTGGTGGTCACGCTGCGCGCGAATGGTGGTGAGCCCGACGCCGTGACAGCACTATGGAAAGACGGCCATCTCGCCCGACTGGACCTGCAACCGTTGTCGGCTGCGGCCACCCGCCGGGTCATCGAAGCCACGCTTGGTGGACCGGTGGATGCTCTTAGCGCCAAACGATTCTCGAAGCTTACTGGCGGAAACGCGTTGTTCGTGCGGCAACTGGTGACGGACCAGGTTGCGGCCGGCTCTATGCGTCAGGTGGCGGGGGTATGGATGTGGGACGACGCCGTTGCGGTCTCACCCACTATCGGCGACTTGGTCGGCAACCAGCTGAGTCGCCTCACACCCGATGCCGCAATGGTGATCGACATCCTTTCGCAGTGCGAGCCGCTCGCGATCGATGTGTTGTGCGACCTGGTGCGCCGCCGCGATCTCGAAGATGCCGAACAAATGCACTTGATCACTGTTGAGCACAGCGGCAGCACGCTGATGGCCCGACTGGCACACCCTCTTTTCGGCGAGATTCGCCGCGCCACCTTGGGCGAACTGTATCCAGCGCGGATCCGCGGTCGGCTGGCGCAACGGCTGGCCTGGGAGGTCGACGCCGATATGCCCGCTACCGTGCGTCGGGCACTGCTCACCCTGGAATCCGACCTCGCCCCCGACCCGGACCTCTTCCTTCGGTCGGCGCGGTTTGCCATGACCCTGCTCGATCTCGACTTGGCCGACCGATTCGCCAGGGCCGCTGCCGATGCCGGCGCGTCGGAAGCAGCAAGCCTGCGGGCAATGAACCTGGTGCTTCTCGGACGTGGTGACGAAGCCGAGGCCGCCTTGCGAGAAATGGGTGAAGCCGACCGCCCTGACGGCCACCACTGGGCTACGGTGCGGGCAGCCAATCTGATCTGGATGCTCGGCCGACCCGCGGAAGCATGGACCATCCTCGAGGCCCTCTCCGCAAAACCGGAGTCCGCAGCGGAGCGCGCTGAGCGCGCCGCCGTCGAAGCCTGTGTGGACGCGGTAATGGCGCGCTGTGAATCGGCCGCCGAGAAGGCAAGGACTGCCATGAAGTCCGCAGCATTGCCCGACTTTCACGCGATGATGGCATCGGTGGCGTTGATCATGGCTCAAGGCGCGCTGGGACGAGTTGACGACATCGCCGAAGTAGCCGACGAGGCCCTCCACCGTGCCATAACATCGTTTCAAGCGTCGCATATGCGATTCTGGTTCGGGTCCGTATATGCGCGGGCGTGCCGGCTAACTGGCCGCATCGATGAGGCCGTGAACTCTGCCAAACGGATCGCCGACTCAGCGAGCGACATTCCCGGGCTCGCCTATGCCAACCTCGCGTTTCTGTTGGGCCACGCCGAACTGATAGGAGGCGCTGTTCCCAACGCGGTGAAGCTGTTGCATGAAGCGCTGGCAGGCGTTGAAAAGCATGGCGTAACAACAGGCTTACGGCCTGCGAGCTGCTTTGCGCTGGCGGAGGCGCACGCCAAACTCGGGCAGCCAGACGAGGCGAATGCCGCGTTGAGCGAAGCCCAAAAGTGTGTGCCGGAAGATTACCTGTTCATGAAGACCGCGCTGAGCCTGTCGACTGGGTGGACGCTGGCCGCTGCCGGCTCGCTGAGCGACGCGATCGCGATGGTGCAGGTGGCCGCCGCAGATGCGCGTGCGCGAACTCAGCCGACCCACGAGCTGGCCTGTTTGCAGGCGGCGGCTCAGTGGGGCGACGCCTCCGGGGCTGCGCGAGTGCGGGAGCTCGCCGACATGCTGTCGCTACCGCTGGCCAATGCCGTTGCTCGGCATACGGAATCGCTGCAAGCCCGCGACGGCGAGGGGCTGCTAGCGGCATCGACCGACTACCGGGCGATCGGTGATCGCGCCACCGCGGCTGACGTCGCGGCACAAGCGGCCGTAGTTTTTGGCCACGCCCAGCAGCGCAGACGTGGAATGTATGCCGCAGCTTTGGCGCGGGAACTGGCCGACGGATGCGGTGGGCTGTGCACGCCGGCACTGCGGACTCCGGTGGGAGTTCCGTTGACTCCTCGCGAGCGCGAGGTCATCGAATTAGTCATAGCCGGTTTGTCCAATCGCGAGATCGCCGACCGACTTGTCACGTCGGTCCGCACCGTGGAGGGACATCGCTATCGTGCATGTCAAAAGGTGGGGGCCACGTCGCGCGCCGACTTGGCCGCAATCCTGCGCGCCGGTCCGGGCGAACTTGCAAAGTCTGACGTTTGAGCGACGAAAGGGATGCGCCTGATCGCTCCAAATAGAACCGAGTGCGATCGGTTCGGAAGGCCTGCGCTGACGGTTCGCGGTCAGATCACCGAGATCTCAACCATGCCGGTGGGGTCGTCGGTCTGGTGTTCGTAGAGCCGACGGCGGTGTTTCGCCAATGCCGCGCGCCACACCATGCTCGGTCGCAGCAGCCGGGTCGTCGGGTCGACCAGCGAGGTGACGCGGGCGAACTGATTCAGTGCGGCGGGGTCGAATTCGGCCGCGGTGAGCACTCGCTCCAGATAGCTGTTGAGCAGTCGCGTTGTCAGCGATCGTCCGCCCTCGATTTCGGGTAGGGCGAGGTCGGCTACGGCGGCCAGTCGCCAGGCTTGCCGGATTGGCCGTGCCGCGGCTCGGAAGAACCTCCGTGCCAGATCGTTCGTGCCGCACGCCAAACAGTCGCGTAGCGCCAGTGCCTCCAGGGCGGCGACGGTCATTCCCTGGCCGTAGATCGGGTTGAAGCCGCAGATCGCGTCGCCGATCACCAGCAACCCGCGTGGAAATCCCCGCATCAGGTCGTAGCGACGCCACACGCTAGACGGCACGCGGTGCTGCACGACCTCGCTGATCGGTGTCGCGTCGCGTATCGCCTCGAGTGCTTGCGGCGGAGCGAATTCTTCGACGAATGGGTACATTCCGGCGCGCTCACCCGGAGCCTCGTGACCGGCCATTCCGAACACGGTGAATAGCCATGAGTCATGCTCACAGCGCAGGAGCCCCATTCCAGTGGGTCGGCCCGGAACGGGGCCGATCAGGAACATATGTTCGTGCAGGGCGCCGGGCCGCATCCGCAGCGACTGGCTGGTACAGGTCACGTGGACGTTGATGTGGTCCTCGGATGGGCGGCCATAACCCAGGTTTTCCAGTAACAGGGGTGTCCGTGTGCCGCGGCCCGTAGCGTCGACGATCAGATCAGCAGCCAACCCAGATTGGATGCCGCTGTGTCGGTCCGAAATTCGGGCCCCGGTGATCTGCTTGCAGTCGGGGGTAAGGCTCAGCTCGACGACGTCCTGACCGTCCAGCAATGTCACATTGGCGATGCCCAGGACCCGTCGCCGGACGAAGCACTCCACGAAAGGTCTGCTTGACGTATAACCGGTGAACGACTCGGCCGAACCGGTCCTGACCGCTTGGTGTCCGCCCATGTTGTAGTAGAGCTTCGACAAATCGCGGCCGTCGAAATAGGGAACGCCATCAGTGACCAGCTCGTCGGGCAGCCCGGGGAAGAACTCCTCCAGCACCTGCGCGCCCCGTGCGAGCAGCGCGTGCAGGTGTCGTCCCTGCGGCACCCCCCGGCGGTTCGCGGCGTCATCGGGCAACACATCGCGTTCCACCACCGTGACCGTCTCGAAAGAGTCGGACAATGTCCGCGCCGCGAGCAGCCCGGCCATGCTCGCACCCACAACCACGGCGTGATCACCCATCTTCGCCATCGCACACTCCCATGTCACCCCGCAGTTGCCGACGAAAAGCAATGCTCACGGGCGGTGCGGGCGCCGGATAGAGTAACCGACTACCTGATCTCCCCCTAGCCACCATTCGTACGAGCCCAGGAACAGGTAGCGCGCTACTCATCCGAAGGGCTGTGCTCCGCCGTAGCTTTCTTCCGTCAGTGCCGATCCGATCGGCCGAACTCTGAAACAGGCAACGGCGACGATGAAACGCCAACGCTATCAACGGAGAAAACGATGACCGTGGCCATCTACATCTGCTCGGCCGCGTTCCTCGGCGCCATCGCAATAGCTGTCCACAACCTCGAATCATGGCTCGAGCGTGGGGAATACAAGCGCCACCTCGAGGATTGAGATGCCCGGACAGGCGATATCCGGCACTCGCGCCGATGAACATGGCGGTGACCTGTCCGCCGATCGACGAATAGTCGGTTATTTCGTGTCGCCGGGTGCATATTGTTACTCTCCGAAAGCGTCGTGCGCGAGCAATACGACGAGCAATACGAGAGGTTCAGTGGTGGCAGCGGTACTGTCGCGGCTATTGTCGTGGTTCGCGGGAAGGATTGATCGGTCGGTCGGATGGTACCGATTACCAACGCCATTAGGACTGGCAGTGTTGGTCGGACTACGAAACCAGCTGCGGGCGCACAACCTGTTCGACACCGGTCGCGGGCCTCAGGACGAGCCGCCCTACGACGACCCGGACATCGCGAACCGTCTCACCGCCCGCATGTTGAACGGGACCTACAACGACCTCACCGACCCCCTGATGGGGTCGTTGGGGTGCAGATTCGGCCGCAATGTCCCGCCGTCGCACACATATCCCAAAGAGCCGCTGGCACCCAACCCGCGGCTGATTAGTCGGCGTCTACTCACCCGCGACACCTTTCAACCGGCGACCACACTGAACCTGCTGGCTGGCGCGTGGATCCAGTTCGAGGTCCACGACTGGTTCAGCCACGGCACCATCACGACGCAACCGTGGGCGATCCCACTGGAAAACGACGATCCATGGCCCACCCGGCCCATGACGATCAGGCGGACCGCTCCGGACCCCAGCCCCGACCCCGAGGGTCCGCCCACCTTCGTCACCCAAGACACCCACTGGTGGGACAGTTCCCAAATCTACGGTGGCTCAGCGAATATGAATTTCGCCGACGGGTTGCGCTCCGGCCACAAGGGCCAGCTCCGCATCGATGACCTCGGGCTGGCACCCGCCGATCTCGACCAATATCTGGACTTGACCGGCCCCGCCGGAAACTTCTGGGTCGGCCTGGCCATCCTGCACTCGCTATTCATGCGCGAACACAACGCGATATGCGACCAGCTCGCCACGCAGCACCCGGAAATGACCGACCAGCAGCTGTATGACACGGCGCGACTGGTCAACGCGGCACTGATGGCCAAGATCCACACCATCGACTGGACACCCGCGATCATCGCGCACCCCACGACCGTGGCAGCGCTTCGCGCGAACTGGTTCGGCATTCTCGGGGAGCGGTTCGATCGGTGCTTCGGGCGGATCACCGATAACGAAGTGTTGCAAGGCATACCGGGTTCGCCGACGAACCAGCACGGCGTTCCGTACTCGCTGACCGAGGAGTTCGTCGCGGTGTACCGGATGCACCCACTGATCCCCGACGACTTCCTCTTCCGCTCTCTGGCCGACGACCAGGTCATCGCCGAGCACGAGCTGACCGACTTGACCGTGGAGCACGTTCGCGAGCGGCTGTCCGAACTACCGATGGACGATATCTTCTACTCGTTCGGCCGGTCCCACCCCGGCGCCCTCATCCTGCACAACTTCCCGAGACACCTGCAGCAGCTCCAGCGAGCCGACGGAGAACTGGTCGACCTAGCCGCTATCGACATCCTGCGGGAGCGCGAACGGGGCGTCCCGCGGTACAACGAGTTTCGGCGGCTGTTCCGCCTCAAACCCGCATCGTCGTTCGAGGAACTGACGGACAACCCGACCTGGGCGGAGGAGTTGCGGGAGGTCTACGGCGACGTCGAGCAGGTGGACCTGGCGATCGGGTTGTATGCCGAAAGCAAACCGCCGGGATTCGGGTTCAGCGACACCGCATTTCGCGTTTTCATTCTGATGGCGTCTCGCCGGCTGGAGAGCGATCGCTTCTTCACCCGCGATTTCCGCCCCGAGATCTACACCGAGGCCGGCATGGCCTGGGTTAAAGCGAACACGATGCGCACGGTGCTCCTGCGGCACTTCCCGTCGCTTGAACCCGCGCTGCGCGGCGTCGCAAACCCATTTGCTCCCTGGCAAGCGATCCGAAGTGATGAGGAGCGGCGCTGATGACCCGCGCCGGTGACGATGCAGAGCGAAGTGATGAGGAGCGGCGCTGATGACCTATGTGCGCTACAGCGAGGACCTGGAGTCCCGACGACCGGACGAGGACGAGCTGATCGACAAGATGGTGAAGGTCCTGCACAGCAACAACGAGTGGGCTTTCAAGAAATACCACCACGGGATTCGCGACGCCCACGCCAAAAGCCACGGCATTCTCGGTGGAGAACTCACTGTCTACCCCGATCTGCCAGATGAGCTGCGGCAAGGTCTGTTCGCAAGCCCAGCGACCTACCCGGTCATTGCGCGGCTCTCCACCACCGCAGGAGCGATTCGCAGTGACCAGATCCGCGGGGTACACGGCCTTGGGATCAAGGTTCTGGGCGTGCACGGACCGCGGACGCTGCCCGACGACACGGCCACCACCCAAGATTTTGTGCTGGTCACCCACCGGGAGTTCCCGTTCGCCGACGTGCACGCCTACTACGTCAAAGGGATGCCGTTCGCCTGGCTGCTGGCACGATTGCCCGATCGCGCGCTGAAAGTCATTACCGACGCGTTGGCCGGTGCTGGGCGGATGCTTGGGCTGGTCGGTCTTTCACTCCCGATGACTCTTGCCGTGTTCACTCCACCAAACACGCAAATCTTGGGCGACCTTTTTTATTCATCGGCGCCGCTGCGTTACGGTGACTACGTCGCGAAGCTTTCTGTCGTGCCATTGTCGAATTCCGTGACGTCGTTGCAAGACCAACCCGTCCCGCGCGCCGCGGGCAGCGACGCATATCGTGACGAGGTCGTCGAGTTCTTTCGGCACAACAGCGCCGAATATGAATTGCGGGTTCAACTGTGCACCGACGTTAAAACCATGCCCATCGAGGACGCGAGCGTGCAGTGGCCGGAGTCGGCGTCGCCGTACGTGGGCGTGGCAAAAATAACGTATCCGGTCCAGGACGCATACAGTCCCGAGCGCCAAGTGTTCGGTGACGACGTGTTGTCCTTCAATTCGTGGCGCGGATTGGCCGCCCACCGGCCGATGGGATCCATCAACCGCCTCAAACAGAAGGTGTATGAGGCGTCGAGCAACTTCCGGCACGAGAAGAACCACGTGCCACGCCTCGAACCGACCGATATAGCTGAGCTGCCCGAATAGACCGCGACAACCCGTCGCGTCGCGAAGAGCTGCGGAAACCGGACAGCAAACTTACACTCTGATCCCATGGCGCGCCGCTGGCAGTTGCTTGAACGCCCCGCGGAGCAGGAGGCCATTCGAACGGCCCTGGGCGCCGGGGAAACCTGCGGTGCGATCTTGGTCGGGCCGGCCGGAGTTGGCAAGACGACCCTGGCCCGCACCGTGACGGCGTCGCTGCGCGCCAAGGTCAACTGGGCGGCGTGCACCGAGACCTCGCGCAGCATCCCGCTGGGTGCTTTCGCCCAGTGGGTGGGTCCGTCACCGATACGCGATCCGATCGCGCTCATCGCATCGGCCCGCGAATCCATTCTCGCCGATGAGAATACGGTCGTCGGCGTTGACGACGCGCATTTGCTGGACCAGCTGTCCGCGACGTTGCTGCACCAAATTGCGATCGACCGGGCCGGCCACATCGTGGCTACCGTGCGCAGCGGCGAACCCGTTCCCGACGCCCTCACTTCGCTGTGGAAGGACGGCTACTTGCAGCGTTTGGAACTTCAGCCGTTCACCAAACGGCAGAGCATCGCACTCGTCGAATCGGTGCTCGGCGGCACGCTCGAGGGTCTGAGCGCTGACGTCATGTGGGAATCCTCGGGCGGAAACCCCCTGTTTCTTCGGCACATGGTCGAGGGCGCGATCGACGCCGGAACGCTGAGCGAGGTCAACGGGGTGTGGCAGCTGCGCGGGCACACCGGTGTTTCGTCCGGGCTGGCCGCACTGCTGGAAGACCGTCTTGATCATGCGGGCCCTGATGTCGTCAACGCGTTGAAGCTGCTGGCGTTGTGCGAACCGCTCGACATCGACACGCTCTGCGAGCTGGCCGGTGACGATGCGGTGGATACCGCAGAAATGCAAGGCTTGATCCGGATCGTTCACGACGGCCCAGACGTGAATGTCCGCTTTGGGCACCCGCTCTATGGCGATGTCTTGCGCCGCCGTATCGGCACCGCGTCGGCGCGCACGCTCCGAGGCCGTATCGTCCGGGTTCTCCGCGGCCGTGAACTCAATGCGGCCACCAGCAGGATCCGGATGGCGCAGCTATGCGTCGACAGTGACGAAGGCGTCGACTCCCAGTTGCTGGTCGCCGCCGCCAAGGATGCGATGTTTCTGTCGAACCTGCCGCTCGGTGAACGGATCGCGCGAGCGGCGTACGAGCTCGGAGGTGGAGTTCAAGAAGCTGAGCTGCTATCGCGGGCGCTGTTGTGGCAAGGCCATCCGGTGCAGGCCAACGAGATTCTCACCAAGTTTGAGCCCGAGAGCCTCGATGAACTGCAGCTCGTCCAGTGGGGCATTCCCCATCTTTCGATTCTGTTTTGGTCGATGGATGACGTCGCACGAGCGGGCGAGGTGTTGGCACTGCTGCGAAAGCGGGTGACGCATCCAAGCCTGAAGCTGGTCGTGGCGGCGACTGAGTCGGCAATAGCAGTGCACCAGAACAGAGTCAGCGAGGGGATCGCCGAAGCCGAACGCGTCCTGGCGGACCCGCACGCCCCCAAACAGGCTATCGATTTCGCCGCTTTCGGTGCGGGAATGGCTATGCCGGTCGCCGGCCGCGGCGGTGACTTCGAACCGATCGCGGCCAGGTGTCGTGCGGATCAGAAGGCCACCGACGGCATGATCCGGGTCATGGTGCGCTATTGCGACGTGCACGCCCTCGCCGCCGTCGGCGAATTCGATCTGGCTGATCAGCGCGCTGCCGAATACGCCGAATTCTCATCGGTCGGGCAGTTTTTGGGTTGGGGTATCGCGAAGGTCATGGCGGGTTTGGTTGCCACCTATCGCGGCAAGTTCCCCGAGGCTATATCCTCGCTCGAGCAGGCGCTGGCGGCGCTCAATGCAGAGGACGCTCTTCCGTGGCTGTTGCCAGCACGGCTGCTTTTGGCGAGGGCCTACGCCGCGTTGGGCAGCCCGGACCAGGCCGAGGGAGTTCTGGAGGATTGCAAGGAACACGCCGGCCGCTCAATGGCCCTGCACGAACCGCAGCGGATGATCGCCCAGTCCTGGCTGGCCGCAGCCAGCCGCGGCGAACGTCCGGCAGTCGAACTCGCGTGTGCAGCTGCTGATCTCGCACACCGGTCGGGTCAACACGCCGTAGAAGCAGAAGCGCTGCATCACGCGGCACGTTTTGGCGACCGCACCGTGGCAACGCGACTGGCGGCACTCACCGAACATGTCGGTGGACGGCTGGTGGGTTTATACGCGCGCCACGCCGCGGCGGTGGCCGACCTCGACGGTGCGGCCCTGGACGCGGCTAGCGCGGATTTCGAAGAGGCGGGCTTGATGCTGTCAGCCGCGGATGCGGCTGCTCAGGCCGCGGTGCGGCACGATCACGACGGGCGGCGACGCGATAGTTCTGAATCGGCAGCGCGGGCTTTGCGGCTGGCCGCGCAATGCGGCGGAGCGGTAACGCCGGCGATCAGGTCCGCAGCGCAACCTCTGCCTGTGACGTCCCGCGAGCGAGAGATCGCCTCGCTCATCGCCGCAGGGCTCTCGAACCGGGAGATCGCCGAACGGCTGACGGTCTCGGTTCGTACCGTTGAAGGCCACATCTACCGGGCCTGCATCAAGCTTGACGTCACCGACCGAGACGAGCTCGGGAAGATCGTGTCGAAGGATCTGAAGAAATAACTCAAAGCGAGATATCGGCACCGAGCCCGCCCAATCCCGCAAAAGACGTAGTCGACTAGCCGTACCGTGCTGCGGCGACCGCTTCAGCGTCGACGCATCAGGCTTCGCCAACAGGAGGGCAACTGAAGGTAGCCGATGACAGCGGGGGCAATCGAGCCGGTTTCGTCGTATCTCATGCGTGAAGTCGCTAATCGCGGGCAGACTTGGTTGGTGCCTGCACATCTCCGACGGCAAGGCTGGTCAGCATGACCACCGTCCCACCGCCACACGGTCCTCGGCGTACGTCAGTCGTCAGCCCACTTGTCATGGGCGACACCCAAACTGCTCCACGCGGCGCGGAGCGGATGGTCCTCGTCGACGCCCAAGACCGGCGCGTGGTGCTGATCGAGCTGCGCTTAGACCGCGGCGCGAGTCCGCCAACCGTCCGCCGGCGCTTCAACAGATTGTTCAAAGATGTTTTCGGCAGCACAGGACCACCGCCGCCGGTGCCGGTGGCTCGCCATTACGTGCGGTGCGTGCTCACACCAGACGAGATCACCGAGTTGGTGCGCGGGGGAGACGCCGACGGGCAGCGCGGCCTCGGGCTCATCTACCGAGTTTGGCCGGATCTGGTGTTGAGTGCGCATCTGGACCGCTCGGTGAGCACCATCAAAGGCGACGCAGCTATCCGCACTTTCGGCTCCGCCGGCGCGGGAATCGTATGGGCGGTACTCGATTCCGGCATCGACGCAACACACCCGCATTTCGCCACTCACGACACCCTGACGGCCGACGCAGTCGCTAAATTGCACCGCGACTTCACTATTCCCTCGTCTCCGGCCACCAAGCCGTCTCCGTTGGCCGACGCCTACGGGCACGGCACCCATGTGGCCGGAATCATCGCGGGCCAAGCTCCGACGGACACGGCGACTCTACGGATCGCCTACAACGAACCGACCGCTCAAGACCTGCCGCAATGGGCGCTGCGTACGCTGCCCGAGGGAGCCACCCTGTCCGGGGTTGCGCCGAAAGCCAACCTGGTCAGCATCAAAGTCTTGGATGACAACGGCAACACCCTGTCCAGTGCCGTCATCCAAGCGATCGACTACATCCGCACCGTGAACAGTGGCGGTCGAAACCTGCAGATCCACGGGGTGAATCTGTCTTTCGGCTGCCCCTGGCCTCCCACCGAGTACGCCGCGGGGCAAAGTCCGTTGTGCCGCGAGTTGGACCTGCTGGTCGGCACCGGCGTGGTAGCCGTCGTCAGCGCCGGCAATGCGGGCGCCGGCGGAACCACCGAGGGTCCGTCTACTGACGTCTACGGGCAGCTGTCCACGATCACCGATCCCGGAAACGCAGCCAGTGCCATCACCGTCGGTTCCGTGCATCGCTATCGGCCACACACCTACGGCGTCACCTTCAACTCGTCGAAGGGGCCCACCCTCGACGGCCGCTCGAAGCCGGACGTGGTGGCACCGGGTGAACGCATCACCTCGGCCGCCACCGGGGATCTGGTCGCCGGCGTTCCGCCGCTGGCGCCGACCGCAGGCGACCCGCCGCATCTGGCGCGCTACCGCGAGGACAGCGGAACCTCGATGTCGGCCGCGCACGTATCCGGGGCAATGGCCGCCTTCCTGTCGGCTCGCGACGAATACATCGGCCAGCCGGATCTGCTCAAAAAGCTGTTCTCCGATACGGCAACAGATTTGGGACGCCATGAGTTCTACCAGGGCACCGGTCTGATTGATCTGATGCGGGCTCTCTCCAACACCTGAAACCGAAGGGAAAAGTCTCGTGGGCGACATCAACGGATTGGCTTATTACGAAGTCGATTTCAATGCCGACGGCTCACTCAACACAGCGAACGGCGACGGCGACGGCGGACTGCCGGCCGCGGTGGCCGCCGGCGGGATCACCGATCTTTTCGTGCTCTCGCACGGCTGGAACGACGGCGTCGTCTCGGCCCGCCAGCTTTATCAGGCGATGTTCGGGCTGCTCGCCGACCAGCTCGGCACGCACCTGTCCAGCAGTGCTGCCGTCGGGGTCATCTGGCCGTCATTGTTGTTTCCCGACGATGACCCGGCGACGGCCACTGCGGTGCCGTCGACCGGCGCCCAGCTGGCCCAGGCCCTGACCCCCGCATTCCCGGGCCAGCAACAGCAGCTGGGCACCATGGGTCAACTGCTCGATCAGCAGCCACAAGACCCCGCCAAGCTCACCGAATTCCATCAACTGGTAAACGGTTTGGTGACCACCAAACCGCAGGGCGTCGAAGACACCGGGGAAGCCGCGCTGCTCACCGCCGACACCGCGACCGCATTCGGCCACGCGGCAGCGATGGCACCGCACGTGAGCACCTCTGCGCAGGCAATCCCCAATCCATTCGCCGGGCTGTGGAGCGGGGCGCGCGAGGTGTTGCGCACGCTGAGCTACTACGAGATGAAGAACCGTGCGGGCGTGATCGGCCAGAACGGGCTTGGCCCGCTGCTGGCGAACCTGCGCGGACCCGACGGTCCGCCGCGAATCCATCTGATGGGGCACAGTTTTGGCGCCCGGCTTGTCGCATACGCATTAGCGGGTTTGCCTGCTAACCAAACCGGTTCGGCCAGCCCGGTCAAGTCGCTCACGTTGATCCAGGGCGCGTTCTCCCACTTCACGTTCGCGTCGTCGCTGATGTTCGACCCGTCGCGCGCGGGCGGCCTGGCGGGCGACGGCAGCCGCGTCGACGGTCCGCTGCTGGCCACGTTCAGCGCCGCCGACCGAGCGGTCGGGTGGTGGTACCCGGCGGCCAGCATGCTGGCCGGCCAAGACAGCGAATCAGCCGCCGACTTGGTTTTCCGGTGGGGTGGAATGGGCCATGACGGATACCAGCAGACCCCAACTCCCACCACCGCGGTGCTGGCGCCGCAGGGAACGCCCTACGGTTTCAAGCCCGGCTGTTTCTACAGCCTGGACGCCAACAGCGTCATCCGCGCAATTCAGTCGCCGTTCAGCGGAGCGCACAGTGATATCCAGCACCCTGAAGTGCTCTGGGCGGTGGTCGACGCGGCGGGTCTCGGCGCCTAACCGGTTGCCGTGTCCCAGGTGTGCACCGGCTCGTTGGTGTGCATGTGCTCGCAGTAACGCCGCAGCATCTCCGCAAGCGCTGCGGCACGAGACAATCCGCGTTGTTGTAGCGCGCGCACGGTAGACACCTGCCACACCGCGCCGTTTCGTCCGGTGCGGGCACGGCCCTCGATGACGCCGAGAAACCGGTCCCGCACCTCGCTCGCGACGCCCCACCGCTGCAGTCCGTCGTGCGCCATCGGCAGCAGTTTGGTGAGCACAAGTTCCTTGGTGCCTACCGCACCCAATCCCGGCCAGTACAGGCTTGCCTGCATGCCGTGGCGGGCGGCGTCGACGAAATTCTGTTGCGCCGCAACGAAGCTCATCTTGGTCCACAGCGGACGATCTTCTTCGGACAGCGTGCGCAACATGCCGTAGTAGAAGGCGGAGTTGGCCAGCATATCGATGACGGTCGGACCGGCCGGCAGCACGCGATTCTCTACCCGCAGATGCGGGCGGCCTCCCACGACGTCGTACACTGGCCGGTTCCACCGGTACACGGTGCCGTTGTGCAGGCGTAACTCCGACAGGTGAGGGGTGCGCCCGGCGGCGAGTTCGGCGACCGGATCCTCGTCGGAGACCTCCGGCAGCAAGGACGGAAAGTAGCGAACGTTCTCTTCGAACAGGTCGAAGATCGACGTGATCCAGCGTTCACCGAACCACACCCGCGGCCGAACGCCCTGGGTTTTGAGCTCATCGGGCCGGGTATCGGTGGACTGCGCGAACAGTTCGATCCGGGTTTCGGACCATAGCTGATGACCGAAGAAGTACGGCGAGTTCGCCCCGAGCGCCAACTGCGGCCCGGCCAGCACCTGCGCGGCGTTCCAGTTCGCGGCGAAATCGTCGGGCGACACTTGCAGATGCAATTGCGTGCTGGTGCAGGCCGATTCGGGAGCGATCGACGCCGAGTTCACACTGAGTGGCTCCGGTCCGCTGATGTCGATCTGGATGTCCTCGCCGCGCGCGTTGAAGATGGATTCGTTGAGGGCCGCGTAGCGCCTCGACTGACTCATCCATTCGCCGGTGAGGTGCTCGGGCATCAGCGTCGGCAGAATCCCGATCATGACGATGTGGGCGCCGCCGGCATCGGCCTTGGCCTCCGCGGCATTCAAACTAGCCCGCACCTCGGCTTCCAAGTCGACCGCGGTGTGCCCTCCCAGTTCTCGCGGCGGCACGTTGAATTCGATGTTGTAGGCGCCTAATTCGGTCTGATAGGCAGGGTCGGCGATGGCGGCCAGCACGTCCTGATTCGACATTGCCGGCTGATAGTTGTCGTCGACCAGGTTGCACTCGATTTCCATCCCGGTCAGGGGCCGATCGAATTCGAAGCTGGCCTGCGACAGCATCGTTTCGAAGACGTCGAGGCACAACTGCACCTTGCGCCGGTACTCCTGCCGGTGTACGCGCTGGTAGGCCGTCCGCTTGACTTCTTCGCCCACACTGCCGATGCAACCGGTTTGCTCACCGGTGCGCAACAGATCTACACAATGAACCAATCCGGCAGCACATCGTCGGCCCAAACACCGCGGCGTCGCCTGTTGAACGTGAGCGGAGTGTGATATTGACGTCCGTGACAATCTCAGCTTATTCACAGGCTAGGTGGCGACCACCCCTTAGGCATCGACTTCATCCCCAGCGATGCGGGCCTGGCACTCCTCGATTAGCGTGCCGACCGGCTGCGCTTCGGTCGATGTGGAGGATTTGGCTGCCGGCGTAGTCCATGATGGACGAGATCGCGGGAGGACAGCACGTGGCCGAATTCGTCGCTTCGATCGACCAGGGCACCACCAGCACCCGCTGCATCATTTTCGACCACGACGGCAACGAGGCGGGCCGCCATCAGCTCGAGCATGAGCAGATGCTGCCGCGTGCAGGCTGGGTCGAGCACAACCCGATCGAGATCTGGGAGCGCACCACCTCGGTCTTGATGTCGGCGCTCAATGCGACGAACCTGTCAGCCAAAGACATTGTCGCGCTGGGGATCACAAATCAACGGGAGACGACGTTGGTGTGGAACCGGCGTACCGGCCGACCGTACTGCAACGCGATCGTCTGGCAGGACACCCGCACCGACCGCATCGCGTCGGCATTGGACCGTGACGGCCGTGGCGACGTGATCCGGCGTAAAGCCGGTCTGCCGCCGGCAACGTACTTCTCCGGTGGCAAGTTGCAATGGATTCTGGAGAACGTCGAGGGGGTGCGGGCAGCAGCCGAGGACGGTGACGCGGTGTTCGGCACCGCGGACACCTGGCTGTTGTGGAATCTGACCGGCGGTCCCCGCGGCGGGGTGCATCTCACCGATGTCACCAACGCCAGCAGGACCATGCTGATGGATTTGGAGACGCTGGACTGGGACGATGAGTTGCTGTCCTTCTTCGGCATCCCGCGCGCGATGCTGCCGTCGATTGTGGCGTCGTCGCCGAGCCGGCCGTTCGGCGTCACGGTGGAGGCGGGACCGCTCGGCGGTGAGGTGCCGATCACCGGGATTCTCGGTGACCAGCATGCGGCGATGGTTGGCCAGGTGTGCCTGGACCCCGGCGAGGCCAAGAACACCTACGGCACCGGAAATTTTCTGCTGCTCAACACCGGCGAGCAGATCGTTCGGTCCGGCAACGGTCTGTTGACGACGGTCTGCTACCAATTCGGCGACGCCAAACCTGTTTACGCGCTTGAGGGTTCGATCGCTGTGACCGGCTCGGCGGTGCAATGGCTGCGTGACCAGTTGGGCATCATCAGCGGCGCTGCGCAAAGCGAAGCGCTGGCCCGTCAGGTCGACGACAACGGTGGGGTGTACTTCGTTCCGGCGTTTTCCGGGTTGTTCGCACCGTATTGGCGCTCTGACGCCCGCGGCGCGATCGTGGGGCTGTCGCGTTACAACACCAACGCGCATTTGGCCCGCGCGACGTTGGAGTCCATCTGTTACCAGAGCCGCGACGTGGTCGACGCGATGCAAGCCGATTCGGGTGTGCGCCTTGAGGTGCTGAAGGTCGACGGCGGGATCACCGACAACGAGTTGTGCATGCAGATCCAGGCCGACGTCCTGGGTGTCGACGTGGTGCGCCCAGTGGTCGCGGAGACCACTGCGTTGGGCGCGGCGTACGCGGCGGGTCTGGCGGTCGGCTTCTGGGCCGACCCGAACGAACTGCGGACCAATTGGCAGGAGGGTAAGCGGTGGACGCCGCGGTGGAGCGATGACGAGCGCTCCGCGGGATATGCGGGCTGGCGCAAAGCCGTTCAGCGCACCCTGGATTGGGTCGACGTTTAACTGACGAGCAGTCGCAAAAGCCCCCGACACGCCGGGGCGTGCGGGGGCGTTCGCGACTGGTCGCGGGTCGACCGTCAGTTGTCTTCGCCGAGGATCGTGTAGATCTCGCGGCGAGCGTTGTTGACGATCTCGACGATGCGTTGCTGTTGCTCAGTACTGGCGGCGTGGGCGGATTGCGCCACGGCGCCGAACAGTTGCCCGACTGCAGCCCGCAGGTTCAGGTGAGAGGGATCGACACCTTCGGCGATCTCGTCCCATGGCGGCGTCTCGACCTTCTCCGCGGCAGCCTTGCCGGTATCGGTCAGCTCGAAGAGCTTTTTGCTGCCTTCTGTTTCCGTGCCGATGATCAGTCCCTCGTCGACCAGCAGTTGCAGGGTCGGGTAGACCGAGCCGGGGCTGGGTCGCCACAGGTCCTGGCTGCGCTCGGCGATCTCCTGGATCATCTCGTAGCCGTGCATCGGCCGCTCGGCCAGCAGCACCAGAATGGCGGCGCGGACGTCGCCACGCTTGCCACGCCGGCCGGGTCCGCCACGCCGTCTACCGCGTGGGCCGGGGCCGAAGCCCAAGCCGAATCCGCCGGGACCGAAACCCCGGCCGAAACCGGGCCCGAAGCCGGGCCCGAAGCCCGGGCCGAAGGGCCCGTCGTGGCCGGCGTCGTGACCGCGGACGTGGTCGCGGAAATCGCGACGGGCCTGCCTACGCTGCTCGTGCAGGGCACGCCGTGCATGCGGGTGGAAGCCGAAGCCCTGGGCGCCGAGGCCCCCGGGGAACGGCCCATCTTGATCGGGGAATGGGTTGTTCATATGTCTTCTCGTTTCTGGAAAGGTGGCACCGGATGCGCCACCGATGCAGTAACGATATATCGAAAACTATCGTGATGCAACGTTGAGTTTACGGTGGCCGCTTTACCAGGGGTTTGTGGCTCGAACCATCCGGGTAGCACACCAGTAATGAATCAGGAGAACCGCGATCCGACGATCGGCGCAGGTGTTGACCCCGACGAGCCGCCCGCCTCGACCGGCGGGCCGCATCGCAGCAGGTCGCTGCGGTTGTGGGTGAACTGGGCGCTGGCGGCCTTGACGGTGCTGGGCGCCGTCGTTGTCATGGCCTATTTCTTCGGTGCCGTGATGAGCACTGCCGCTTGCGGCCAAAAGCAATGCCCTCATCTCGGGCCGGACGGGATCAGCCCTGACGTGCTGCTCTACGGACCCCCCGTGGTGGCGGCACTGACGTTGGTCGCTTCGTTTTTCACCGCGCAACGCCGATGGGGCGTGGTCGTCCCGGTGGCGGCCCTGGCACTGCTCGGCGCCGACATCGGGATCCTCGCCGCCACGGTCGCACAGTAGCTAGCGGGGCGGCGAAAAGCCGCCAGTCGATGGTGGTCCCGTAGGCCCGGCGGGCGGCCATGGTGCCTGCCCGTTCGGGGAGGGCCGTAATCGCGCGAGTTCCCGGCGGTGTCGTTCGGCCAACACCGCGGCAAGGACCAGCTGCGGCGGGGTTCCGGGCGGCGGCGGCGGGGCGACTCGACTCAGCACGTCACCGGCGATCCGGTAGGCCATCTGCTCGCGTAGCTGCGGATCGAGTTGCGATGCACGGGAGACGAATTGGCGCGCAACTTCGGCTTGCTCGGCGCCCAGCCCGGACAGCTGCAGCGACGCAGCCCACCAAGCCAACGGCGGTGGCATCACCGGCGGTGGACTTAACTTGGGCCCGCGTTCGCTGATCACCATCGTGCCCGCGAAGATATCGCCGATCCGTTTGGCTTTCGGCGAGAGCATGCTGCAGATCACCGCGGGGCTGCCCAACAACATCCAGATCTCGACGACGGACGCCAGTGCGCGAAACAGCGCCTGGCGGAAGCGCTCCGGGCCGCCGTCGTCCGACACCACCCGCAGTCCCATCACCATCTTGCCGACCGAGCGACCACGCGTTGCGGTTTCGAAGACGACGGGATATCCGACGAACACCAGCACGGTGAAGATGACCATGATCGCCGCGGTCACGGCCTCGTCGAATTGGGTCAGCGTGGCCGCCGACAACATCAGCGCCACCAGATAGCCGATGGCGATGACCGCGATGTCGATCAGGGCGCCGACTGCGCGCACCGGCAGTTGAGCGATCGGCACGTCGAGCACCACCGCGTCCCCGGTCACCACTTCCGGCATACTGCGAACGCTACCCGGCTTGTCAGACGCCGGCCTGCGTCGGCATGCCCCGAGTTTGCCCGTAACGCTAGGCTCCGAATAATGGATGTCGACGCGTTCGTGCTCGCTCATCGCGACACCTGGGATCGCCTCGAACGATTGGTGAAACATCGCCGGCAGTTGACGGGCGCTGAGATCGACGAACTCGTCGAGCTTTACCAGCGGGTGTCGACGCACTTGTCGATGCTGCGCTCGGCGTCGTCAGATTCAGCCCTGGTCGGCAGCCTTTCGAGTCTGGTGGCCCGCGCCCGGGCCGCGGTCACCGGTGCGCACGCCCCGCTGTCTCGCGAATTGGTCCGGTTCTGGACGGTGTCATTTCCGGTGGTCGCCTACCGTGCCTGGCGGTGGTGGCTGGCGACGGCGGTGGTGTTCTTCGCTGTGGCGACGGTTATCGCGGTATGGGTAATCGGCAGCCCGGAGGTGCAGTCCACCATCGGAACACCAAGCGAGATCGATGAATTGGTCAACCATGAGTTCGCCTCGTATTACAGCGAGCACTCCGCTGCCGCGTTCGGGCTGCACGTCTGGGTCAACAATTCCTGGGTGGCCGCCAAGTGCATTGCGTTCTCGGTCGTGCTGGGTGTGCCGATCCCCTTTGTTCTGTTCGCCAACGCCGCCAACCTCGGAGTCGTGGCCGGGCTGATGCTGCAGGCCGGTAAGGGTGACGTCATGCTGGGGTTGCTTATCCCGCATGGTCTTTTGGAGCTCACGGCGGTGTTTCTGGCGGCTGCCGCGGGCATGCGACTGGGGTGGTCGGTGATCTCGCCGGGTGATCGCCCGCGGGGACAGGTGCTTGCCGAACAGGGCCGTGCTGTCGTTGCGGTCGCCGTCGGGTTGGTTGTCGTGCTGCTCGTCTCGGGTGCCATCGAGGCGCTAGTCACCCCGTCGCCGTTGCCGACATTCCTGCGGATCGGCGTCGGAATCCTGGCCGAGGCCGGCTTTTTGACGTACATCGTGTATTTCGGTCGGCGCGCGGTTCGCGCCGGCGACACCGGCGACATCGCCGATGCGCCGGACGTGGTGCCAACTCGTTGACTTAGAGCCGGCCGGTTGCCTTCATCGCCAGGTAACGGTCGGCCAGTGCCGGCGCGAGTTCGGTGGGGGGTGCGTCGATCACCTCCACTCCGCCGTGCCGAAGCCGCGTAGCGATTACCTGCCGGTCGTTGCGCGAGTGTTCGGCGGCCGCGGCGTCGTACACCGCGGCCGCATCGGCGCGCCCGGCGGCCAGCTGGTCGACGCGCGGGTCGGCGACCGCGGCGATGAGCACTCGGTGCTTGGCCGACAGCTGGGGCAATACCGGCAGCAGCCCCTCGTCGAGAGCGCTCGCGTTGAGATCGGTCAGCAGCACCACCAGCGCCCGCCGCCGTGTCCGGCGGACGATAGCGGAAACCATTGCAGCCGCATCAGATTCGATCAGCGTCGGTTGCAGCGGAGCCATTGCGTCGACCAGGGGGCCAGCAGGTCAGTCCGTGCGGCGCCGAACACGCCAGCCCGGGTCGTCCGGTCGTGCGCCATGAAGTCGACATGGTCACCGGCCCGCGAGGCGAGCGCCGCCAGCAACAGGGCGGCGTCCATCGACCAATCAAGCCGTGGCCAACCGCTTGGATCGCTGGCCGTCGGATCGACACCGACACGGCCGGCGGCCGTGCGTCCGGTGTCGAGCACGATGACGACGCGCCGGTCACGTTCGGGCCGCCACGTCCGCACCACGACGTCGGCCCGACGGGCGGTTGCCCGCCAGTCGATTGAGCGGACATCGTCGCCGACGACATACTCTCGCAGCGAGTCGAATTCGGTGCCCTGCCCGCGGGTCAAGGTCGGCAGCAGGCCATCGATCTCCCGGAGTCTGGCCAGACGCGACGGCAAATGCTTTCGTGACAAGAACGGCGGCAGCACCCGGACCTGGGCGGGTACCGGACGCGATCGCTGCCGCCCCGCCAACCCCAGGGGGCCGATGGACCGCGCAGTGACCGCCGCCGAGCGCTGATCACCGCGGCGGACCGGCCGCAGGCAGGTGCCCACGCGCTGCACCTGCCCGGCGGCGATGTCGACGGCGTGGCTGGCCGGTTCGGCGCCTGCACTGGGAGCCCAGGCGTCGCGAACCTGTCCGCGGAACCGCCGTCGGCCGGCATTGTGAATCAGCAGACCGGTATTCACCGCTTCGCCCAGCCGCACCGAGCCGTTGTGGGTGCGGGTGTACTGCAATTGGGATGGGCTCGCGGCCCAACCGATGTCGGCGATCACCCCGACGGCCAGCAGAGTCAGCAGCACCAGAAAACAGGGTGCCGGCCAGGGTGATAGCGCGATTGGCAGAGCGCACATGAGTGCAATCAGCCCGGTGCGCCCGGTCAGGATCACTAGCGTGGCACCGGGACCGACGCCAAAATTCCGTCGAGTATGCCATCGGGTGTGGCGCCCTCCAACTCCGCCTCCGGCCGAAGCATCACCCGGTGGCGTAGCGTCGGCCGGGCCATCGCCTTCACATCGTCGGGCGTCACGTAATGGCGTCCGGAGAGCCACGACCACGACCGCGCGGTGGCCAGCAATGCCGTTGCGCCGCGCGGTGAGACACCGAGTTGCAGCGCCGGCGAGTGGCGGGTGGCACTGACGATGTCGACGATGTAACCCAGCACCTCATCGGCGACAAGTACCCGACGCACCGCGTCACGGCCCGCTGCCAGCTCGGTCGGCCCGGCCACGGGACGGATCGCGGACAGGTCGCGTGGATCGAAGCCGTGCGCGTGGCGGCTGAGGATGGCGATTTCGGCATCGCGTGGCGGCAGCGGCACAGTCAGTTTCAGCAGGAACCGGTCCAGCTGGGCCTCTGGCAACTGATAGGTGCCCTCGTATTCGATCGGGTTCTGCGTCGCCGCGACGATAAACGGGTCAGGCAGCGCCCTCGGTTCGCCGTCGACGCTGACCTGACGCTCTTCCATCGCCTCCAGCAGGGCCGCCTGAGTCTTGGGTGGCGTGCGGTTGATCTCGTCGGCCAGCATGAGATTGGTGAAAACCGGGCCGCTGCGGAAGACGAACGCGGCGGTGCGAGTGTCGTAGACCAGTGATCCGGTGACATCGCCGGGCATCAGGTCCGGCGTGAACTGGACGCGCTTGAACTCCAGTTGCAGTGCCGCGGCCAGGGAACGAACCAGCAGCGTCTTCGCGACGCCGGGAACACCTTCGAGTAACACGTGGCCGCGGCATAGCAACGCGATCACCAGCCCGGTGATCACCGCGTCCTGGCCGACGACGGCCTTGCCGATCTCGCCGCGCAGCGCCAACAACGCATGCCGCGCTGACTCCGCGACCGGCAGCTGAGCGGACGTGGGGCGCGAGTCAGTCATGATTGTGCGACCTGCCTTTCGATGTCGTCGAGTGCACGGGCAAGCTGTACTAAGTCGGCATCGGTAGCCGGTGGTGGACCAAATAACATATGCCACAAGTACTCTGGGTTCGAACCGCTACGCTGCGCAACGGCGGTCACCACCCCAGGCGACGATGTGTCGATGCCTAGGCCGAGCCGGGGCAGCAGCCGCTGCAGTGTCGCAGCGCGCAGTGCTTTCGCCGCGCGGTCGCGGGCTCGCCGCGACCGGTACAACCGGCCGCGGCCCTCGACTGTCTCCGACGCGCGCACTACCACGGGCAGTTCCTCGGCGACCAGCGGGCCGAGTCGACGACCCTTCCACAAAGCGGCCAGTAACACTGCCACCCACAGCTGCAGAACCATCCAGACGACGTTGTCCGGGATCAGGCCGAAGATTGTTGCCGAACTGGATGATTCGCCCTCGACCCGCTGCGGCGCGTACCACACCAGGCGGTAGTCCTGGCCGGCAAGGTTCATTGCCAGCGCGGCGTTGCCGGCCTGCAACAGGCCTCCGTTGCTCATGAAGTCGGTACTGCCGACGACTGTCACGATGCGTTCGCCGTCGCGGTAGCGCACCAGCGCTCCGCCGTAGCAGCTGGTGACCGCGTGGTCACCGACAGCGCTGTAGGTGTTGGATGGCCCGAAATCCACCGATCCAGCCCGGTCCGCTTCGCGCAGAGCACAATTCGGAGTGTTATCGCGGGCGCTGGCGCCGCTGCTGCGGATACCCGGGGCAAGGGCGGCGCGGGCGCGCGAGGTCGGCTCGACCAGCAGCAGATCGCCTGACGTGGCGGCCAGCCGTTGAAGCAGGGAATCGTTGGTGACGCGCTGGGTCTGGGCGAACAGCAGCAGTGTTCCTGAGCCGGCTGCGCTTTCCGCTTCGGCGACGCTGGTAGCAACCACAACGGTGACCCCACGGTCTCGCAGCAGGGTGACCAGCGCGTGCGCGCCGTCAGGTCCAGTCGATGCCGGGTCCATCCTCCCGCCCGGACGTGGTGCGGTCAGGTACGTGCCGATCGTGGCGACGGCGCAGACGGCGGCCAGCACGAGTAGCACCCAACGCCATGATCTCCGTTGGCGCACCGGGATGACCCTGTCGGCGACGGTCATCGAACCGGTGCCCACGAGTCGACTGTGGCGGGCTGATCCAGCCCGGGACGGCCGGTGGCGGACCGGAATCGCAGGTCGTCATCGAGGTCGACAATCGTCTGGTAGGCAGCCGGTGTTCCCGGTCTTTCGCCGTAGGTGACGTCGTTGAATGCCATTGCGGCTTGCAATAATTCGGACTCCAAGTGAGGTACGCGGGCGCCGGCATCGCGGGCTAGCTCGTTCGCAGTGCGACCGGGCGCCGGGTCGAGGATCCGGGTCTCCTCGAGACCGCGGGCCACTGCACGCAGCCGATGTCGAATTGCCGCAGTCCAATTACCCTCGGCGGCAAAGCGCTCCGCGATGGCGCGATGCTGGTCAGCGCTCAGCTGCGTGGTATCGAATAGTTGATAGTCGCCACCCTGATGAGTGCGGATGGTGCGCCGGGCGACGCGGATGCCGATCACGATCGCGACAATCAGCACGGTGAACAGCACGCAGAGGGTCAACCATCCGCCCGGCACGGAAGAGCCCTTTTCAAGAAGGCGAAACAGCAAGTCGTGGATCCATTCATGCACCCGCTGGCTCAGCGACGCTTTGGGATAGATCGGTTTGTCGAGTTCGCGTTGGGCGGCCTGGTGTGCGGCATCGTGGTCGATATCGATAGCGGGCATCCTCAGCTGGTCCTTACACCGGCCGCGTTAGCCAGAGGTAGTCGGTGGAAGCAGTCGCCGCGGTTCCGCCGGTGGCGCCCGTCTGCAAGACCAGATCGAATGCCTCGGCCCGGATCCGGCGGTCCGTGTACAGCAAGACCACGACGCCGGCGCTGAATGGATCGGTGATGATTCGGCCGATCGCCGATCCGACTGCCCCCACTATCGCGCCGATCAGCGATGCGCCGCTGGGTCCGATCAACAGGTGACCGATGAAGTTGAACGGCGCCGCCACCGCACCGGCGACCAAAACCACCACCACCCAAGTCAGCACCCGGATGCCGAGCACTCGCCAAAAACTGTTGCGAACCAACGCAAATGACCGCGTGATCGCGTCTATCACCGGCAGCCGCTCCAGCACGATCAGCACCGGCGCGAACGACAGCATTGTGTAGAAGTAGACCACCGTCGCTACCGACACCAGCACCAACGGCACACCGATGAGTAGGGCCGCCGCCGCGCTGCCGGCGGCGCCGATCGCCGCGATGATCAACCCCACCAGTCCGCTCAGCAATATCAGCCCAACGGACTCCAACGCCACCAGCCCGATCAATGCGGGCAGCCGACCACGAACCTTAGCCCATGTCTCGCCGGGTCCGATTGTCGAACCGAACACCGCCCGGCCGACAACGACCGTGAGCATGCCGCTGAGCAGGACGCCGGCCAGCCAGCCGACCATGCCGGTAAGCCCCGCCGACAGCAGCCAGGCGACCACGTCACCGCCGGTGAGTTCCTCGGGCGGGGCCGTCCGTAGCCGGCCGGCAGCGGCCAAGGGTCCGACGGCGGCGATCAGCGAGACGATCTCGGTACTCACCACGACGATCGCGGTCAGCCCCAAGGTGGCCCTGATGTTGGTCCGAATGTAGGCGGCCGCGCCATTGAAGATGTCGCTGAGGCTCAACGGTCGCAACGGGATTATCCCGGGCTTGAGTGTCCCAAAGGCCTGCTGTGGCGGCCTGCCATAGCCGGACGGGAAGGCATAACCGGGGGCAGGCGGGTAACCCGGTGGTGGAGCGGGGTGGCTGGGCGGCGGGTAGCCCGGCGGCGGGTAGGAACCGTAAACCGGCGGCGGGTAGGGACCGTAACCCCGCGGCGGATAGGGACTGTAACCCGGCGGCGGATAACCCCATGACGGATACCCAGGCGGTGGGTACGCGGGGGGACGGTAACCGAGCGGCGGATAATCCTGATCTGGGTAATCCGGGTAATCGGGCGGCGGTCCGCTCACCAGGTGGAGCTGTCGTCGTCGGTCACGAGCGCCGCTCGCCCTCGCAAGCGGGTGGTGGCCCCACCTCATCGCTGCTCGCTAGATTGTCGCCGGCGCGGATCATGGCTCCCATACTGTCGACCACCGGGTCATTTCTCAACGTATTGCGATGCGCGCCGTGTCGCGCTCTCTTGGTGGCGCGGCGCGTAGCGTCTCAGCTATGGCGGAACTCAAGTCCCGGTTGCGGGCAGATCTGACCGATGCGATGAAGACGCAGGACAAGTTGCGTACCGCGACGTTGCGCATGCTGTTGGCCGCGATTCAGACCGAGGAGGTCTCCGGCAAGGAGGCGCGGGAACTCTCCGACGACGAGGTCCTCAAGGTGCTGGCCCGGGAGTCTAGGAAGCGCAACGAGGCAGCGGAGATCTACACCCAGAACGGTCGCGGCGAGCTCGCGGCCAACGAGCACGCCGAAGCACGGGTCATTGACGAGTATCTGCCGACCCCGCTCAGTGAAGCCGAGCTGGCTGAGGTCGTCGACACCGCCATGGCGCAGGTGGCCGAGCAGTTGGGCGAGCGGCCGGGCATGAAGCAGATGGGCATGGTGATGAAGGCCGCCACCGCGCTGGCGGCGGGCAAGGCCGACGGGTCCCGGCTGTCCGCGGCAGTCAAGGACCGCCTTTAACCCGACCATGCGCCGGCGCGCCTAACGACTTCGCTGGCCAATCCGGTTTCGAAGGCCTGGTTTGTGGGCATGAGTCAGCCAGAGCCGTGATCGCCACGGCGATCACGACCTCGGAAGGCCGACGTGACCATCGCCTACACTGCACCGCGCGATTCGCTGGATGTCGACGGTGTTTACCCGCCACAACACGACTCTTTGTTGCTCATCGACACTTTGGAACGGGCCGAGCTGGCCCAAGGACGACGGGTGTTGGATCTGTGTACGGGCAGCGGCGTCGTCGCGATCGCGGCGGCCGCGCTCGGAGCGGCGAGCGTGACCGCATTCGACATTTGCCCGCGCGCTGTGCGGTGCTCACGCGGTAATGCCATTCGCGCCGGTGTCGGTGTCGATGTCGATGTTCGCGAGGGATCATGGCTGGGTGCAATGGATTTAGCGCCATTCGAGGTGGTCGTGGCAAATCCGCCGTACGTGCCCACCCCGCCGGTCCCCGACCCCAGGGTTATCCCGCTGACGGCCGGCCCGGCGTGGGCCTGGAACGCGGGAATCGACGGGCGGATGGTCCTGGACCCGTTGTGCAGATCGGCGTCCGGT
>Ga0210386_10000519_pt1 | contig 35367 bp, 31 predicted proteins | sample IncBWH32OmetaG_FD_160091 | JGI IMG/M metagenome (GOLD analysis project Ga0210386, IMG submission 160091) | Forest soil microbial communities from Barre Woods Harvard Forest LTER site, Petersham, Massachusetts, United States - Inc-BW-H-32-O ...
CGGCAGCGGCTCGGAGACGCCCAATCCCAGCAGTCCCAGATTCGCCTCGCTCAAAATGAACACCGGGATCGACACCCAGAATTGCGCCAGAAGAATAGGTCGAAGATTCGGCAGCAAATGCCGCCAGAACAGACGCAGCGGCGAGATGCCCCCAGCCCGGGCTTGAACCAAATAGTCAGAATTGACCAGGGTGCGCGTCCCCGCGCGGATGATTCGCGCCGGCATCGCCCAGCCCAGGCATCCCAGCATTAGGAAGGTGATCATTACTGAGGTGACCGGTGAAGTGTTCAGCGGCAGCAGCGCCCGCACCGTGAGCAACAGAAACAGCCACGGCAGCGAAAGAAACAGGTCGATCCCAGCCGTTACCGCTCGCTCCCATCGCCCTCCCAGGTACCCGGCCGAGCCCCCGATCAGCGCCGCGATCAGCGTGGATAGGAATGCCGCCGCCGGTGCGAGCAGCAGCGAAATACGCGTCCCGTAAAGCAGCCTGGCAAAGCGGTCCCGGCCCAGCTCGTCGGTTCCGAGCAGGAAATGCGCTGAAGGCGGAGCGCTGATTGAATCTCGATACTGCTCGGAATAGGATGACGGCGCCAGATACCCAGCCCCGAGCGAAGCCAATGTCACGATACCAAGCACTACAATTGCCAGCTTCTGCGTACGCGTCATCTGTGTGTGTGTCATGACGCCGGCCTCCAGCGTGCCAGCGCCACATCGGCGCAAGCGTTCACCACCAGCGTCATCAACGTGACCAGAACCGTAATGTTGACTAACAAAGGCAGGTCGCGATCGAGCGCCGCTTTCCAGGCCAGTTGACCGACGCCCGGAGTGTCGCAGATTACCTCGATCGGAATCGACGCGCCAAATGCGAGGCTGACCGAGATTCCCGCCACCGCCGCCAGTTGTGGAGCAGCCGGTGTAAAAACATGCGCGAAGAGCACCCGCGCCGGGCTCAAGCCTTTGGCCTCGGCCGCCAGAACATGCGGCGCATGGTAGGCCGCTACCAGCAGATTCTTGGCGTAGCGATAGACGTGTGGAAAAACCACCAGCGCGATGGCCCACCGCCCGCCCGCGCCCATCCATAGAAAAACCAGCGCGATCAGCGCCGCCGGCAGCGCCAGCGAGAGACCGCTCAGCACCGCCGGCACCAGATCCGACCCCGGCGCGTGCCACCACACGGACGCGAGCGCGAGAACCAGGCCGATCGACATGCCGCCCACCACGCCGTAAGCTAAAGAGCCCAGCGTTAACGGGAGCCGCTCCTTCAGCAGTTCAGAGACCGGCCGGTTGAGCGACCGCGAGAAACCCAGGTCGCCCTGCACCAGACCGGAAAGGTAGCGCCCATAAAACAACGCGATGTTGTTGTCGCGGGCCCGCTCGGCGCGGATGGCTTGCTGGCTTTGGGCATTGAGCCGCGCGTCGAACTCCCGTTCATCGACTCCAAAACCGGGGCCCAAGCGGACCAGTGTTGCACCCAGCAGCCCTCCTACCAGCGCCGTGAGCAGGATTCGTCGCGCTTGGCGGAGCAGCATCGGTAGCAGCATGACCTACACAGAGGCGATCGGCTCGTAATCCAGGCCGCGCGCACCCACGATGCTCATCTTTTCTTTTTGTTTGGCCATGTACATCCGGCGGTCCGCCTCGCTGAGCAACTGATCGGCGTCCGTGCCATCTTCCGGGAACAGCGCATGCCCCACGCTGAGCGATAGCGACTCAGTCCCGCATACCTCGCGGCCAGCCTCGGCGGTTATCGCGCGCAGACGATGGATGGTGTCGGTGACCTGGTCTAACTGCAGCCCCGGCAGCACTAGAACAAATTCGTCGCCGCCCATGCGAGCCACGTAGTCATACTCGCGGCAGCTTTCTTTCAGCTTCACCGCGACACTGTGCAGGACTTTGTTTCCCTCCAGGTGTCCATAGCGGTCGTTCACCTGCTTGAATCCGTTCATGTCGCAGACCAGCACCACCAGCGGAGAATCGAGCCGCCGGCAACGCGCCAGTTCCCCATCCAGATGCAGGAACAGAGAGCGCGCATTCGGCAAGCCGGTCATGTAATCGGTGGCCGCCGAGCTCTCGGCTTGCTGGTACTTGAGCGCATTCTCAATCGACAGGGCGACCTTCGGAACAATAGCCAGCAGGATGCGTAGATGATCCTTGCTGAAGGCGTCGCGCTCGCTGTGATAGAGCGTCAAAACGCTGACCGTGCCATTCAGGCCCACGAGAGGCACCGCCAATGCGCTACGCATGGTGGTGAACTTGGTTTCGTCGTTCAGATAGCCGGGCTCCACCGATGGGTTGCCGTTGATGATCGGTTTGCGGTTCTCCGCCACCCATCCGGACAGGCCCTGTCCCAGCGGTATCTCCAGCGCCGAGAACAGCCGGAAGTTTTCGCCGTTTACATACTCGGCCTTCAGTTTCCCGTCGCGCATCACATAGATGGCCAGCGAATCGTAGGGGATCATGCGCTTGAGCCGGATCGCCAGCAGCGACAGCGTCTCGTTCAAGCTCAGCGAATTTCCGAGATCCTGCGCCAGCTCGAAAAGATTTTGGACTTCCTGCCGCGCCGCTGCGATGGAGGAAAGGAAATCCACCGCATGGTCCGGGTTGGGCGTGACGGTGGACCGCTTGCTGTTCTCAAAACCAGCCGCTGGCGCCAGGCCGCGCTCGATCTTGACGTGCGTGGAAAGCTTGGCCTTCTCTACCTGCTGCGCCTGCGCCATGGCTTCCAGTTCCACATAGCGGCGGTGCAGAATCTCGACCACCCGCGGATCGAAACTGATTCCCGATTCGGAAACCACCTTCTCCATGGCTTCATCGAGCGGTAGTGCGCGGCGATACTGACGGTCCGAAGCCAGCGCGTCCAGACAGTCCACCGTGGCCAGAATCCGGGCGCCGATCGGGATCTCCTCCGCCTTCAGCCCATCCGGATATCCCGATCCGTTCCATTTTTCATGGTGTGAGCGGACGATCGGTGTCACCGGGTAAGGGAAACGCACGCGCTCCAGAATCTCGGCCCCCACCACGGGATGAATCTTCATCTTCTCGAACTCTTCCCGGGTCAGCTTTCCGGGTTTCGAGATGATGTGCTCGGGAACAGCCAGCTTTCCTATGTCATGCAGCAGCGCGGCGGCCCGCAGCGCTTCCAGCTGGTCATGATCCACTCCCAGTTCCTTGGCCACTTCGATCGCGTAGACCTGCACCCGCTGCAGATGATCGTGCGTGGTGTGATCCTTGGCTTCGATGGCCAGCGCCAGAGCCTCAATCGTTCTCAAGTGCAGCGCGGCCATCTCCTCGGCGTGCTTTTTCTCGTCTTCCATTCGCCCCAGGTACAAGTAGTAGGAGCGGTAGATCAAATAAACCACCGGCACCGCCAACAGGGCCGTCTGCCAACCGAAATGGCGGTTGATGGCGCTGGCTGCTCCGGCAATGCCGGCTCCCAGCAGGTAGTACGGGAACGACCAGAAATAGCATTCCTGCCAAACCTGGCGAAGCGACTTGCGCTCCGTGAGCGCGATGGCGGCCGCGACTGGAAACGTATTCATCGCGAAGAACACGGTTGCCGTCACCAACAACGTCAGCGCGGCATCCAGGTGGCCCTGGTGCAGGATCCTCGAATGATACGCGTAGCTGGTGCAGGCGATCGCGATCGCCATGGCGCCCACGTTGAACAGCACCTGATGCGTCTTGGGCCGCTTGCGGTTATGCCAGAAACATTGAATCAGGGTCGCGGTGCAGCCCATGAACAACGCTTCCGGCAAGCTCAGTTCGACGATCCCGAACAGGATGAAAATGAATAGCACTGAAAGCGTGCCCGTGATGGCCGGCAGCACCACCTTCAGACGCGAAGCCAGAATCGACAAAACCAGATAGCAGAAGAAGCGCGCCAGATCCTGCGACTCCCAGCGGCTTAACTCGCTGATACTGACGCACAAACCGATGATGATTACCAGAGAGACGTATATTCTGGCGAAAATCGACATTCGTTTCCTAATAGCCGGCGCAAGCACGAGAATATGTGCACTGCAGATGCCCTGCCAAGTACTTTCCTCGCTATCTGTTTGATTCATCGGCAGCAACCCGGCAAATCGATAGGAAAAAAGCGACAAAATGTCGGGCACCGGCCAGGTTCTGAGACAGCCTGTCCCAGCCACTACATGGCCTTTAGATCTGCCGAACAGGGGGATTGCCTTAGCGTACTGCTACCGAAGTACTATAGTGAACCCACCCAAAACAGCCGAAAAGCGACTTAAGCAATAATGGGTCCTCAAATCAAGACCTACCTGGGTATGCCGGCGGTCGTCTCGAGCGCGGCTATGCGTCAATTACTCGAGTTGGCCGAGCGCATCGCCCAAACCAACGCAGCGGTTCTCATTACCGGTGAGAGCGGTTGCGGCAAGGAGTTGATTGCCCGCGCCGTTCATCACTATTCTTTGCGCTGCGCCAAACCTTGGGTCGATGTCAGTTGCGCGGCCCTGCCTGAACATCTGGTGGAAAGCGAGCTGTTCGGCTATGAGAAAGGCGCTTTCAGCGGCGCCGACTCGGCCAAACCAGGGCTGTTTGAGCTGGCTCATCAGGGTACGCTCTTTCTGGACGAGGTGGGCGAGTTGGAGCCACGCATGCAGGTCAAGCTCCTGCGCGTGCTGGACGGTGTCGCCTATTACCGGCTGGGCGGCGTTCGCAAAGTCTCGGTCGACGTCCGCGTGGTAGCGGCTACCAATCAGGATCTGGAGCGCATGGTGCGGACCGGTGAGTTTCGAAGCGACCTCTATCACCGCCTCGGACAGATCTGCCTGCGTGTTCCGCCCTTGCGCGAGCGCTCCGACGACATCATTCCGCTGGCCGAGCATTTCCTGAAAGCATCCAACCCGCGGTCGTTCTTTTCCGGCGAAGCCCTGCAGGCCATGCGCCGGCACAGCTGGCCCGGAAATGTCCGCGAGCTTCGCAACATAGTCACCAAGGCGGCTGTTCTGGCCCGCGATCTGGAAATCCGGACTGACGACCTGACGCTGGGGCAGGTCAACGTCGAAAGAGAGTTCCCCGTCTCAAATGGCGCCGTTCCCTCCTCGTCGCCCAATCTGGATGGCATGGAAAAGAACACCATCCTGAAGGTTCTGGCGCAGACCAATGGACATCAGCAGCGGGCCGCTGAGTTGTTGGGCATCTCGCGGCGTACCCTGAGCAGAAAGCTGAAACTGTACGGGCGGGAGGCCGTGCGGCAATCTTATGCTTCCTAAACCCGGTGGGCCATCCCGTTCCGTTATCAGCGATTCCGATCGCCGCGCTGAACGGCGTTACCGCGGCAAAGGCGCTCTAAGACTGTCCTTCAGCGATCCTGCGCACCAGGAAGTCAGCGGCCGCCTGCTCGACTACAGCCAGAGCGGCTTTCGAGCTGTGCATGACTACCCGGCCCTGCACACCGGCCAAGTGGTCCAGTTCCGGCATGCCGTCGACGCCGGCCAGGCGCGCGTGATGTGGAACCGCATCGCCGACGAGTGTGTCGAGACCGGCTTCCTGGTCATCAAGTAAACAAATGGTGGCGCAGGTCTCCGGCCTGCGAATGAATTTTTCGGCACTACCCTCCCAGCCACTTCTCCGCCAATTTAACAGCATCGCTCGACAGATCGATCGGTGTGCTCTCCTGCTCCCTGTCTCCTTCCAGGAAAACTGCCAGAACACCGCTCGGCGTAGGACGCAATTCCAGTTTCTTGGTGCCCGCTTCCAGCCGCAAAGTAGAATCGATCCAGATCGGCCGCACCAGGATTCGCCGGCGGTGCCCGATCTCTCGACAGGCCGTCAGCAGACCATCTTTGAAGGGTCCGTTGCGCAGCGCGTCTGCGTGCGGAGCGATTTCGAGCGCCACTGCCCGCGCAGCCTCACGCGCCGCGGCTGCGCGCGCCACCGCTGCCGGGTCTTTTTCATCCCGTGACTCGAGCGCCTTGAGATTGTTTTCCAGGTTGTCGAGGAAGCTCATAATTCTTAGGATAGCTGCGGTTCTATGTGGAAAGTAAGATTGGCCACATAGCTAATGAGCCCCAGCCAAACGCGTCGACTTGTGAAACCGAATGATGCCGAGATGAATCACTTCTACCAAGGAACATCGCCAACATCGGTTCAAAGGAGAAATGATGGCAACTACAAGAACTGGAATAGCGCCAATGAAAGCGGCGCAGATTCCTAAGGCCGGAGCAGATTTCCAGATCGTCGAGCGCGAGATTCCCAAGCCGGGTGCGGGACAAGTACGCATCAAAGTCCAGGCCTGCGGCGTTTGTCACAGCGACGTGCTGACAAAGGAAGGCCAGTGGCCCGGCATCCAGTATCCCCGAGTTCCAGGACATGAAGTCGCGGGCATCATCGATGAACTGGGCGCGGGTGTTTCTGCGTGGAAGACGGGACAGCGCGTCGGAGTCGGCTGGCATGGCGGCCAGGACAACACATGTCCCGCGTGCCGGCGCGGAGATTTTCGCAATTGCCAGAACCTGAAGATTCCTGGCATCAGTTATGACGGAGGATACGAGCAATATATGGTTGCTCCGATCGAGGCGCTGGCAGCAATACCGGACACTCTCAGTGACATCGAAGCTGCGCCGCTGCTGTGCGCCGGAATTACTACCTACAACGCCCTGCGTCACAGCGGGGCTCTCCCCGGCGATCTTGTTGCGGTGCTGGGCATCGGCGGCCTGGGGCACCTCGGAATTCAATTCGCGAACAAATTCGGTTATAAGGTCGCGGCTATCGGGCGCGGGGCCGAAAATGCGGCTCTCGCCAAGAAACTCGGAGCCAGCGTTTATATCGACAGCAAAGCAACGAACGCAGCACAGGCATTGCAAAAACTGGGTGGCGCACAGGTAATTCTAGCGACCGCCCCCAGCTCTAAAGCCATGTCGGAACTGATCGAAGGCCTCGCGCCCAACGGCAAGCTCATGGTGATCGGTGTGACATTTGACCCCATTGAAGTCGCACCAGTACAGCTCATTACTGGAAGTCGAAGTATTCAAGGCTGGGCCGCCGGAACAGCAGCCGATTCCGAGGACACCCTGCGCTTCGCCGAATTAACCGGCGTGCGTCCGATGATTGAAACCTACCCGCTCGAAAAAGCGGGCGAGGCCTACGCGCGCATGCTGAGCGGCAACGCGCAGTTCCGCGTCGTTCTGACGATGTGAGCGATGCCGATCCTAATCCTGTTCGCCGAGAGTTTGGGCGTACGTCTTGCCGTACGGGTAGAAAAGTTCCTTGCGGCCTTGCTGCCACGCCGCTTTGAGCTCCGGAGTTGTGATGTCCCAGTCCGGCCGGCATTTCTTCGTAACGGCACGTAGGTCCTGCCGCAGATCTTCCAGAGTCGGCCGGCCGAAGAACCAGTAGCCGTTATAGATCTTGTAAACGATCAGACCGGGCTCGAGCACAATTACGTGCGGAATCATTGGATTGTGCAGCGGATCAGTGTATTCGGCGATGTCCAGATTTTTTTGGACCATACGCCCCGCGTCGGAGAGGAAAGTCCAGTGAGCGCCGGCTCCGTTGCGATATTCATTGGTCTCTGTGATGTTGTCTGTGCTAATCGTGACCAGCCGGCAATAGCCAACCTCGAGCTCACGATGTAGTTCAACCAGGCCTTCAGCCTGCCGGCGGTCCTTGGGGCAGAAACCTCCGCGGCTGAGGACCAGAACCATTGGATGCGGCCCTTGCAATTCTGAGAGCTTTCGGCGCTTTGCGGTATGGTCACTAAGCTCGTAGTCGGGCAAGATCGCCCCTGGGACAATGTCAGATCGCATAGGAAATCCTCTATCTACTACAGTGGGATGCGCGTCGGCGCGCTACCTCTCATTATGTTCGATCGGGCATCTCCTGAATCTCAGTGACACCAGTTCTGCATCCCCATCTCCTGTACTCTCATCATTTCCCGCGCCCGGCCCCCTCTAACCGCCGCCTCTGCCCTCTACAATCGGACCGGAATCGAAATCACAAAGGAGCATCCCATGTCATCAGAAGCACGTCAAACCGCCAACGCCGCCAATGCCCGCCTCAGCACCGGCCCGAGCACCGAGGAAGGCAAGGCCCGCTCCTCCCAAAATGCGCGCACACACGGGCTCACCGCCGCCCGGCTCGTCATCGCCCCTGAGGACCGCAAAGAATTCGAGGAACTGCTGGCCCAGCTCCAAACCGATATCCGGCCCCAAGGCGCCCTCCAACAAATTTTGTTCGACCGGCTGGTTGCCTCCGCCTGGAATCTCAACCGTATCCTCTATCTCGAAGCGAAGTTGTCCGCCTCCGCCGGAAGCTATCTCGACCTCCTCGACAATTCCGAGTTAGCTGCCAAGCTCGACCGTCTCGCCCGCCACCAAACCCGCCTCGAGCGCAGCTTCGATCGCTCGCTCCACGAACTCAAATCTCTCCAAACCGATGCCGCACTCGCACACACCCTTCCCCCCGTCATCATGCGGCGAGTCCAGCCGCTCGCCTCCAAAACGCAAATTGCAAAACGAACCCAAGCCCTCGCCACGGCCGACCGCCAAAACGGCGTCGAAGCCGAATACTGGTCTGGCGCCGACGCTGAAGCGGCCGCGTTGCGGTGCGCTTTCGAGAACCACGAACGGCCACTAACCGAGGCCGCCGGCAATTGATCAATCCAAGCCGATCGATCCAAGCTGTTCCGCCCTCCTCCCCCAGGGTGTATAATCGCCACCACAGAGGTATCTATGAAAACCTGGTTGGTTGCTGGGCTCATCGCCTGGGCAATGGCGCTGGGTGCATTTCAGGCGCTCCCGAGGTGTACCGCGGTGGACCCGGATACCGGTAAAGTTGGGGATATGATCGCCGTCAAAGGCGAGAATCTCAACAAAACTACTATTTCCGATGTCTATTTGACGGATGGCGCCAAGGACACCAAGGCCGTAATCTCTGAACAGACCGACACGCAGATTAAATTCAAGGTGCCCGAAATCAAGCCGGGCCGCTATCATCTGGCCATGCTGACCGCCAATGGCGCTTCCATGATCGAACAGCCCGTCGTGCTGACGGTGGAATAACCGCTTAATTATTTCGACTCAAGCAGCATATACGTAACCACACTCACCGCCGACAGGCGCTTCTGGATGTCGAACAGGTCGACCCGCGACACGAACAGCGTTTTTCCCGCGCGCAAGGCGTATGCCCGCGCTCTCATTTTCTTGCCGGCGATCGGGCGCAGATAGTTGACCTTCAGCTCTGTGGTCGTAGCTGCGCGCTCGCCTTTATAGGCGTGAATCATGGCGTGCCAGGCCGCTTCGTCCGCGATTGAAGCGATCACGCCGCCGTGCAAAACGCCGTTGCTATTCAGGAAATCCTCGCGGACAGTGAACTCGACCGTGACGCCGTCAGCGTGTTTACGCACCACCCGGATCGCTAGATTGTGCTCGAAGGCCATTCCGCTATGATACTCAGCGGGCGGCGCCGGCCACCGCTGCGCCATTGCCGCGCACCAGCGGTCCCAAGCTCGGAAAGCTCAGACGCTTGCCGTGAAAGCCGTACTCGCGCAGACCGTCGACCGCAGTCCAAGTGGCGTGATAGCGGTTGTAGATATCTGCATCGGTGCGATCGCCCCAGCTACCGTCGGGGTTTTGTTTCGAAAGCGCGTAGTCAACGCCCACCCGGATCAGCGCATCGCGTTCCGTCATTCCGAAGTCGCGGAGCGTGTCGAGAAATTCCCCCAACGACTCTGGGTCCTGCAGTTTGACGGCCTCCTCCAGATTCGACGTCAGATACTGATACTCCTCGGGTAGCCACTCGGGCGAAAGCAGATAGCGGTTGTAATCGTTCAGCGTGTAAATGACATGCGTGATCGCATTGTTGACATCGATGAAGGCGTTGGTGCTGAGGCTCGCGCGCGCCGGATAAGGGCGCATGACCGATATCCAACGGATGACATCGCGATAAGGAGCGCCCAACGGGACGCCGTAGATCTCTCCCGAATAAGTGGTGATCAAAGCGTCGGCCCACACATCGTAGCGATTGCGCATCGTCAGCGGCGCCCCGCAATACCGGCAAACCGTGACGCCCCTGTCGTTCCAGTGCTTGCACTTGGCGCATTGGTCCGGAATGTCGGACGGTGGGGGCTCTTTGGCCGGGTCAAAAGCCAGGAAATCGGTTACCGAATAACGGCGCACCGCTTGGCGCAGTTGTTGTTTGAAGCCTGGATCGCGCGCCCCCAGCCGATCGGCCGCGTCGCTTCCAAAGAGCAGGCCCGCAACTTCATCGGCGCTGAGATTCGCCGGGACCAGGGGCGTAATCCGCCGCCATTCGAGCGCTCGCTCGTGACCCATCTTCCAGGCCATATCCCGCAGCTTGGGATTCTTCGACGTGGCCGAGATCGAATAGAAACACCACAACAGATCGTGGCCCCAGTCGGCAAAAATCGCCGGATCGGAGGCCGTGCGATAGATGAAGTTGAGCCCCCGCTCCAGGGCTGCGTCCCGGTCGGCTATGGTGTACCGCGCTCCCGGCCACAACGGCGCGCTCTGCGCTAGCAGCATCGCCGGCGCCAGAAACAAAATGGCCAGTTTTCGTCGCGACACGCCTCAGGTTAGCACGCGAACTATACCTGAAAGCGCGCGTCAGCAAACTCTGCGACCCGGTCCCGCCCGCGGAACACCCGCCCGTGGCACAATGGATAAAACACATGAGGTCATTGGGGCTCCTACTCGCACTATGTACACTTGTGCTCTGGGCGCAAGTGACCGCTTCGATTTCCGGCAGGGTGGAAGACGCCACCGGCGCCGGAGTCGGTGGCGCAACCGTCACCGTGAAGAATCTGGAAACCGGTGCTACCAGAGTCGTCACCACCAGCGATTCGGGCAACTTCCGTGTCTTGTCGCTACCCCTTGGCCGTCAGGAAGTCAAGGTCGAAAAGACCGGCTTCAAGGAGGCGGTGCGGACCGGTATCAATCTCGAGGTCGGGCAGGAAGCAGTGTTGAACTTGCAGCTCCAGGTGGGCGAGTTCGCCCAGCAAGTGATCGTTTCCGGAGAAGCCCCGGTCGTGAATACCACCACCGCCTCTGTTTCGGGCGTGGTGGGCGAGCGCGAAGTGAAGGACCTTCCGCTCAACGGCCGCAGCTTCGATAACCTGATCACCCTGAATCCCGGCGCCATCAATTATGCATTGAAAAGCCCGCAAACCAGTACCAGCGATGGGAATACGTTCAGTGTGGCGGGGCGCCGGCCGCTCGAAGATCTGTTCCTGTTGAACGGCATCGAATACACTGGTTCCAGCCAGCTCGCCGATACTCCCGGCGGCGTGAGCGGATACCTGCTGGGAATCGATGCCGTGCGTGAATTCAATGTGGAGACCGACACCTACGGCGCGGAGTACGGCAAGCGTGCCGGCGCTCAGGTCAACGTGGTGACGCAGTCGGGAACCAATGCGCTGCATGGGACACTTTTCGAATTCTTGAGGAACAGCGCGCTGGATGCCCGCAACTTCTTCGACCAGGGGTTCGTTCCTCCTTTCCGGCGCAACCAGTTCGGCGGTGCAGCGGGTGGGCCGTTGAAAAAAGATCGATTGTTCCTGTTCGGTAACTATGAAGGATACAGACAGAGCCTGGCGGAGACCAGCTTGAGCATCGTCCCCGACGCTTTGGCGCGGCAGGGTCTGCTTCCGAACGGCTCGACGGTTGCGAATCTGAACCGGTCGATGTTGCCCTACACGTCGTTCTGGCCCGCGCCCAATGGCCTCGAATTGCCACCCGTCAGCGGCCAGCCCGGCGCGGCGTATTCCTATAACAATCCCAGGTATCCGATTCGGGAAGACTTCGGGACCTTGCGATCGGATTATGTGATAAGCGATCGCGACACTCTTTCGGCGTCTTACACCATCGACGATGGCAACAGCCAGATTCCCCAAGCCGATCCGCTCTTCGGGGCGCTTCTCATGCTGCGAAGCCAGGTGGCCAGCGTTCAGGAAACGCACATTTTTTCGCCGAACATACTGAACACGTTCAGCGCCGGATTTTCGCGTGCAGCGTTCAATTTTGATGCGCTCTCCCTGGCTTCCCTTCCGTCTAACCTCTCTTTCGTCAGCGGCGCGCAACCGGGGGGAATCGTCGTCGGCGGCGGTGTCACGACCACCGGTGGAGGTACCATTACGTCGGCCGGTCCCAACAATGCCGCCAACGTTTGGAATCGCAGAAATCTTTTCACTTTCACAGACACGGTGCAGATTACCAAGGGGATTCACCAGATCAGCGCCGGCGTGTGGTTTCAGCGGGTCCAGGACAACGAGGACACCGCCTCGCGTCAGTTAGGGCAAGCCACCTTCACTAGCCTGACGACTTTCCTGCAAGGAACCGTGAGCAGTTTCCAGGTTGTGCCCAACGCCAACGAGTTGGGTTGGAGAAGTCTGTTCGCCGCCTGGTATTTCAGCGACACGATGAAGATCCGCCCCAACCTGACACTCGAGGCCGGTATCCGCCATGAGTTCACCACGGGGTGGAACGAAGAGTCCGGACGAGCTGCCAATTACATTACCGGCGGCAATGGAGTGCTGGTCACCAACCCGATCGTGGGCGGGTCGGCTTTCACGCAGAACAATGCGAAGCTGCTTTTATCTCCGCGTATCGGCTTCGCGTGGGATCCATTCGGAAACGGAAAAACGGCCATCCGCGCCGGCTTCGGAACCTATTACACGTTGATCGACGCGCTCAGCTTTTTGCTGAATTCACTGCCGCCTTATAACGGTTCGTTGACGTTTTCAGGACCGTTGTCTTCCTTCGCGCCGATCCAGCCCAACGTGGTCCCGCCGCCTACCTGCGGCCCCGGCGTTCCGACACCTTGTACCACGTATGCACCTCAAGGAATCCAGGCGAACGCGAAGACTCCTACCGTTGAGGAATGGAATTTTTCAATCCAGCAGCAGCTCAGCAATAACACGGCGCTGCGTGTCGCCTATGTGGGATCGCATGGCTACCACAGTTTGCTCAGCATTGATCCGAACACCATTCCCGCGCAGATTTGCTCCAACGCGGCCGGATGCCAGGCCGGCGGTGCAGCCACCAGCGGAACCCCTGCCACGGCCGCCAATCAAAGCCATGTGCCCCAGGGCGCGGAGTACATTCCGGTGGGAACACGGCCGAATCCCTATTTGGGCGCTGGCTTTTTCTGGTTTACCGAGGGTAACAGCAGCTACAACGCCCTGCAGTTGGATTTGACCAAGCGGCTCAGCGCTGGACTGCAATTTCGTGGCAACTACACCTGGTCGAAAAACCTGGATATGAACTCGGGTTTAACTGGCGCGCAGGCCAACAACCAGTCGCAGATGATTCTCGATCGTAACGATCTGCCGCGGGACTGGGGCCCGTCCGCGTTGAACGTGACACATCAAGCCAGTATCTCGGGAAGCTACGAACTGCCTTTCGGCCACGGCAAGCATTGGCTCGGGTCTGCGAACGGTCTCGAGGACAAGCTGGCTGGTGGATGGCAGATCAATGCTATTACCGCGTTGTTGAGCGGTTTTCCATTCACGCCGGTGATCGGCTCGAACCGGTCCGGAGATGGGGATACTAGAAACCCGGATCGGCCGTCATTGGATCCCTCGTTTTCAGGACCTGTCATGGTTGGACAGCCAACTCAGTGGTACAACCCCAAAGCATTTATTTTGCCGCCTGCGGGTACGTATGGGACTCTCGGCCGCGGGACGTTCAATGGCCCGGGACTCGCGGAGCTGGACCTCTCTCTCTTCAAAAACATCGCGTTCACCGAGCGGGCTGCATTGCAGTTCCGGGCGGAGTTTTTCAACGCCCTCAATCACCCGAATTTCGGTACTCCCAACGCGACTGTCTTTTCCAGCGGCGCAATCAGCTCGTCGGCTGGGGTAATCACAACCACGGCGACGACGTCGCGGCAGATTCAATTCGGCTTTAAGCTGATCTTTTGATGACTCCCGTGAAACTTGCTGCGTTGTGCGTGTTGCCGCTCTGCATTGCATCCGCTTCGGCTGCATCGGTGACCACGATCGTCGGCACCGGAGCCGCCGGTTACTCGGACACCCAAGTAAGCGAACCTTATGGCATGACGCTCGGCCCCGATGGAGCGCTTTACTTTTGCGACCTGGGCAACCAACGAGTCCGCCGCCTGGACCTGAAAACGAAACGCATGACCACCATCGCCGGAAATGGCCAGGCCGGTTATACGGGCGACGGCGGGCCCGCGGTCGAAGCTTCCATCAAGGCGCCGCATGAACTCGTATTTGATAAAAAAGGCGACCTGTACTTCGCCGAACGTGACAATCACGTAATCCGAAAAGTGGACATGAAAACGGGGACAATCTCAACTGTCGCCGGCACCGGTTCTCCTGGATTCGCTGGCGATGGTGGACCCGCAATCAAAGCTCAGCTTCGCCAGCCGCACTGTGTCCTGCTGGATCGCGATGGTTCGCTGCTGATTTGCGATATCGGTAATCGCCGCGTACGGCGCCTGCATCTCGACACCGGAATTATCGAAACGTATGCCGGCACGGGCGAAGCGGCCACCCCTTCCGAAGGTGCGCCCGTCGCGCAAGCGCCGCTCAACGGCCCGCGCACCATGGTGATGGCGCCCAATGGAGATTTGTATATCGCGCTCCGGGAAGGCAATACCATTTACAAAATCGCTCGGAAAGATCAGACCCTCCATCGTGTCGCAGGCACGGGCGAGGCTGGTTATAGCGGCGATGGCGGCCCTGCCTTGAATGCGAAATTCGGCGGCGTTGCCGCCACTCCGGCTGCTGCGCGCGCCGCCGGTCCGAAGGCGCTAGCTCTGGGGGCGGACGGGTCTCTTTACGTAGGCGATACCGAAAGTAATACGATTCGGAGGATTGATCCTTCCACCGGGATCATTTCAACGGTGCTCGGAACCGGCGAGCGGGGCGACGGCCCCGAGACGAATCCGCTGGCCTGCAAACTCTCGCGGCCACACGGGCTTTTGTTTGTAAAACGAGACTTGTACGTAGCTGATAGCGAAGCCGACCGCATCCGCATTCTGCATCTGAAATAATCAAGCCGGAACGCTCGGGAAGGCGCCGGCCGGCGCCAGCAAGCGGATATTATTGCCGGTCAGTTCCCAACCTGCCTCCGCCAAGCTCTGAGGCGACGCGCTGAAGACGATCTGAAAGACGTTCCGCTCGGTGGAAGGCGCCAGCGGTTTTCCGCGCCGCGGCGAAACGACGGCCAGATATCTGAGGATCGTATAGACATCGGCTTCTTCCGGAATTTGCCAGTCCACTTCCTGGGTACAGAAGCGCACTCGGGAACCACGCTGCGAAATGTTCCAGGTGAGGAAGGCGCAACGGTCGATCGCTGTCTCGAACCAGGCGGCTTGCTCTTCCGGAATATTCAGGTCAAGAAAGAACGCGACCGACTGCTCCCTCTCCCGCGCGAATTCGCGAACCTGGAGATCGCCGGTGTGCGCTGTAGCCTTCCAATCGACGTGCCGCGCGCTCTCCAGCGCTTCATAAGGCCGGATGCGATAGAAATCGTGTCCCAAGCCTCGGTAGAAGGATGCAATTTCGCCCTGTAGCGAGATGAGCAGTTCCTCGAAGCCCGGCTGCGGATCAATCGAGGGATAAATCAGCACCTCGCGGCGAATCGGGACGCTCAGGCGGCGCTCCGTAAATCCGAAAGGAAACCGAGTAGAAAAGCGAAAGCTGTTTTGCCGATACGAGCCGCGCCGGGCAAAGAACAGCTCCACCGATTCCTCAACTTTCGTTCCGCGCGGCAGAACCGGAAAATAGAGGGGTAGCGAGAGCCCGCTGTCGCTCGAGGCGGCGACGTGAATCGAAAATGACGGCATCCAGACCTTCGTGTTGCGGATCACGATGCGGCCCCTGAGTTTTCGCCCGGCGCACAAATGCTCCGGTAACAGGAAATCCAGCTCCAGGCCGGCCAGGGAAAGACGGCTGATAAATTCGGAGACCATCAGCGTTGCAATCATCGCCGCCAGGATCAGGAACAACAGGTTATTGGCGGAGGCGAAGGCCGCCAGCGCCACCAGCAGGCAGCTCATCGTGAAGAGCAGTCCCAACCGGGTGACCTGCTTGCGCATGCCGAAGTCGGATTTACGCACTGATCCTATTGTCACACCCGGTGGCGCAGGTCCCCGACCTGCGAAAGATCTTTTCCACTATTAAGGCCTGCTGGAACTGTAAGCCGGTTTCTGTACCCCGAAGGGCGGCGGTCATTCCTCTGGGCCGGACATCTCTGCCCGGCTCAAGCAACCTACCCGGAAGTCGAACGGAGCGGGCCGCTCCTCCTCCCCTATTTGGTCTTGCTCCGCATGGGGTTTACCCTGCCGGCGCGGATTACTCCGTCCGCGGTGCGCTCTTACCGCACCTTTTCACCCTTACCCTGAGCCCAAGCGAAAGCCTGAACCCAAGGCGGTATTTTTTCTGTGGCACTTTCCGTGAAACCCGCTTTGAGCGAGCCCCCCCGGCCGTTAGCCGGCATGCTGCCCTGTGGAGACCGGACTTTCCTCCTGGCTGGCGGGCCGAAACCCGTCTCGCCAAGCGACCACCCGTACCAGCAGGCCCAAGCTCATTCTCGCAAAATCGCGATGAGGCCGCCTTCGTCTTACAATGACGACATCGAGATGATTTATCTTTGGATCGCATTGGGGAGCGCCATTGGCGGCGCGGCCCGGTATTGGTGCTTCGGTCTTATGGCCCGGCTAGCCGGCGAAACTTTCCCCTTTGGCACGCTGGCCGTTAACGTACTGGGCTGCTGGATTATTGGCCTGTTCGCGACCCTGACGGGCCCCGAGGGCCGCTGGCTCGCTCCGTCGTCATTTCGGATATTCGTCATGACCGGCATCTGCGGCGGCTACACAACTTTTTCGACCTTCGGCCTGGAAACCCTCAATCTCGCTCGCGATGGCGAATGGTTCAAAGCCGGCGCAAACATCATCTGCTCCGTGGTGTTTTGTCTGATAGGTGTGTGGCTGGGCCACCTGCTGGCGACCGTCCTGAACGAAAGATAGAGCGCCAGAGTCAGGTGGGTTCTTAGTCGGGTAGACTGGGGCTGTGATGAAGCAATTCTGGCTTGTACTTATTGTTGGGGCGGCGATACTCGTGCCGGCCCTTTCCCAGAAGCACGTGTCCGACCCGTTCGCCGGCCGCTGGGATCTGACCATCACGGCGGGAAACACCTCCTATCCTTCTTGGATGGAACTTGTGGACGAGGGCGGTAGTCCGGCAGTTCGGATCGTAGGGCGTTCCGGCAGCGCGCGCTCGGTCCAGGATGTGAAAGCGGAAGGATCGCATCTTTCTTTCACCTCCGACGAGTCGTTCGGCGGCAAACCAATCAAGGTCACCTGGGCGATGAGCGTGCATTCAGACAAACTGACTGGTAAACAGCACCGCGCCGACGGAATCGATTACGAACTGACCGGAGTTCGCGCCCCAGCTCTGAAGCGCAAGCCTCCGGCCGCCTGGACAAATCCCGAGCCCTTGTTCGATGGCAAAGATCTGAACGGCTGGGAGCCGGATAATCCTTCCACTAATCACTGGGTAGCCAAGAATGGCGAATTAGTGAACGAAACGAAAGGCGCGAACATACGGAGCACGCGCCCGCTCGAGGACTTCAAGCTCCATATCGAATACAACTGCCCGCCAGGCGGCAATAGCGGTGTATACCTGCGCGGCCGCTACGAAGTTCAGGTCGAATACGAACCTGCTGACAAGAACGATCGTTATCACGGCATGGGATCGATCTACGGATTTCTCCCGCCTTCCATGGATCTGCCGGCGCGCCCTGGGCAATGGGAGACCTATGACATAACGCTGGTCGGCCGTACGGTTACCGTGGTTCGCAACAGCGTAACGACCATTGAAAATCAGGAGATTCCCGGAATCACCGGAGGCGCGATCGATAGCCACGAGGGTGACCCCGGGCCGCTCTACATACAGGGTGATCACACTGGCGGGATGAAGTATCGGGACATTACGATTTCCGTGCCGCGGAAATAAACTACGAGCTGCCTATCAACACCCCGGTTGCGAACACCAGTATTCCCCCTAGCCCCACTTGCAGCGCCGCGGAGACTGCCGGCGTCTCCATGTAGCGATGTCGAATCCACGTGATCGTGCCCAGCTCCACCAACACCACGATCATGGCTGCGATCATGGCCGCTTGAAAATCGGAAATCAGAAACGGCAGCGTGTGGCCGATTCCGCCCAGCGCCGTCATCAGTCCGCAGATTCCGCCGCGCGCCCACGGGTGGCCTCGGCCGGTGAGACTCCCGTCATCCGAGAGCGCCTCTGCAAAACCCATGCTGATGCCGGCGCCGAGCGACGCTGCCAGGCCGACGGCAAACGCGTCATGGGTATTGTGTGTCGCGAACGCCGCGGCAAACACTGGCGCGAGCGTCGAGACCGAGCCGTCCATCAATCCAGCTAATCCCGGCTGAACGATCTGCAGCACGAACAGCCGCCGGTTGGCTTCATCTTCTTTACCTTTGACATCCGGACGCAGCTCGGTTTTCTCTAACTCCTCGGCCCGATCCTCATGCGTGCGTTCTTCCTGGGCCAGGTCGTCGAGCAATTGCCGCACGCCGGGATCCGTCGCGCGTGAGGCGGCCTTCTCGTAAAACCGGCGGCTCTCCACTTCCATCGCAGCGGCCTGATTGCGGACCGTATCGAGCCCCAGAGGCTGCACCAGCCACACCGGCTTCCGATGGACGAAGCCGCGCACGTCCTGACGCCGGATCAGGGGAATGTGTTCGCCGAACTTCTGCCGGAAAAGCTCGATCAGCCGGCGCCGATGACCAGACTCCTCTTCTCGCATGCCGTCGAAAACGGCGGCTGAAGCTGGAAACGTTTGCCGCAGACCCTCGGCGTATTCAGCATAGACGCGTTCATCTTCTTCCTCTAGCGAAATCGCAAGCGCCATGACCTCGCGTTCCGAAAGGCTATCGAAGCTCCGCATATTCCCTTTTTGCCCCCCAGTAATAGTAGATGCGTGGCCTGGTGTTTCAGGCGCGCAATCGGAGGAAAAACCACACCACGCCGACCGTCAGCAATAGCGACGCTGCTACTGGAACCACGCGTCGCATCCATGCGAAGCGAGCCAGCCGGGTTACGATCACCGCCAGAACGCCGATCAGCAGCAGCTCGGCCAGGGCGACGCCCGCCAGGAAGGTCGCGGCGTTGTATCCGCTCTGGGCGAGGAAGATCGAAAAATAAGTGCCGTGAAACAGGCCCAGCACCCCGACCACCAGCCAGCGGAATGAGGAGTGCGGCAGCAGCACAATCTCGAAAGCAAGATACGCGATGGTGAGCGCGGCGGCGGCCTCGATGAAGCGCGGCGATAGTGGAAACGTAATGCGAGGAGCGAGCAAACAGGCCAGCGTTTCGGCGATTAGAAATGCGCCCGTCAGAGCCGCGAGTTCGCCCCAGTTCCGCGCGGCCAGTACCAGCGCCATCAGGAACAACAGCGGCGCCAGGCCGCCGGCGGCTCGCATGAACCCTCCCGCCAGTTCCTGGAACGCGATCTCGAACGGCGTGGGCGGACGAAAACGAATCTGCGCGTCCGTGAACGACAGATCGAAAACCGCCTGGTCAACCTTGTCGCCAAGATAAGCATGCAACAGGTGGACATGATTCGGAACGGTCACCGACGGGAACGTACATTCCGCCTCGAGTTCTTCCACCGCGGCGGGGAAGTCGTAATCGGCCGCGCACACGTAGGTTCCCTGGTCCTCCCGGCACGACTCGTTAGAAGCCTTCCCCCACGCCCCACCGCTCTTGAACCGGATGTGTTCGAGCAGTGTTTTCGCGGGATCGCTCACATGCGCAACTTCGTACATCGGCATGAACAGTTCATAGTGCGCGCGACTTCCGGTCACTTTCAGCTCGCCCGTACTCATGCTCACCATGTGCGCGCCGAGTGGCAGAGCCCAGAGCAGCCACGAAAGCCTCTTCATGCTTGAACTTTCGAAGTCACGATCTCCCGGGTCCGAGCCCGCTGCAGCCGGACGAAGACCACGCGCAGCGTCGCGATCACCGGCACCGAGAAGAACATCCCTGCGACGCCCGCCATCTGCTCGCCTGCCAACACGCCAAACAGAACCAGCAGCGGGTTTAGCTCCACGCCCTTGCCCATGACGTAGGGATTCACTACGTAATCCTGAAACATCCGGAACAGGATCCAAAACAAAATGAAGGTGATCAAATGCGTGTAGCCGCTCAGACCCGTGACCGCCAGAACGATGACTGCACCCGCGGCGGGTCCGACTACGGGCAGGAATTCTCCGAGCGCCGAAATGACTGCCAGCAAGATCGCATATGGCGCGCCGGTGAGCCCCAGGAAAACACTGTTGGCGATGAAACTCGAAACCGCCAGCAGCACCAGCGCGCGAATGTATTGGCCCAGCAGCCGGTTGATATCGTCGAGAATTTCCTCGACCACAAGCTGATTGTTCTCGTCCAGGCTGTCGAGGACGTCGCGCCGGATCTTTCGGCCATCCTTCAAGAAAAAGAATGCCAGGATCGGGACCAGTATGATGTACAGCACGTAGCGCGCGCCAGTTATCAACTGGCCGCCGAAGCTCTTAACGTACGGAAGAATGTCCTTGCCCCCGGTGTCAATCTCTTCTTGCAGCCACTGAACCATGCGAACGCGCGCCGGTTCCAGCCAGTACGGCAAGGGAATTTTATCGATCCATTCGCGGTTCTTCAGTAGATCCGGGAGCCGGACGGCCAGACTGTTGGCCTCATCGGCGATACGCGAGCCCACCGTTAACCCCAGCGCCACGATGAAACCCACCAACATCAGATATACAATCGCAAGCGCAAGCGTTCCCGAAACCCGGCGAGGCGTGTAATGATTTACGGCGTCGACCAGTGGTATCAAGAGATACGCGAACAGCACCGCGATCATGAAGACCGCGATGGTCGTGCGGACGGCGTAGGCGGCTGCGACCACGAGAGCCAGCAGCAGCACGGTCCAGGCCGCGCGCAACGCTCGGGGGTCGATGCCAAGCATGGACCCAGAATAGCAGCGTGACCGGTTTCAGAGCCGCGCGCTTAGGGCTTGAACTGAACGGTCACTCGCAGACCAACCGGAAACACGTTAGCGGCCGGGTCCAAGCGGGCAGTGACCTCTAAAACGTCCCGGTCTTCCTTCTCAGCCGGATTGCCGGTCAGCACCGTCTTCCGTCCCATGATGGACGCCAGCTTCGTTACCGTGCCCGAAAAGCTCTTGTTGGGATAGGAATCGGAAGTGACGGTCACTTTTTGTCCGACATGCACGCTGCCGACGTCGCGCTCGTCCACCTCGGCGCGCACTTTGCGTCCCGAAATATCGGCGACGCTGAAAAGCGGTCGTGGCGCGAAGGTGGTGAACGACTCGCCCTCGCGCAGATGGACCCGCAAGATGGATCCGCTGATGGGTGCTCGGACCACGCATTTACTCAGCTTGTCTTCAGCCAGTTTGATCCGGTTTTCGGCGGCGTGGACGTCCGCATCCGCGCGCGCGATCTCTTCGCTGAGCGGTCCGGCATTCACCAGCTCCTCATTTCGCTTGGACTGCTCGAAATTCGCCTTGGCGACATCGGCGTCACGCAGCGCCTCGTCGTAGGCTTGTTTCGATACGGCAGTCGCCTCGCGCAACTGCCGCATGCGGTCGAGTTGGACCGCCGCCTGGTCTAACACGGCTTTCGCCGCCGCCGACTTCTGAGCGGCCGCCAAGCGTTCTTCATCGCGGCTGCCGCGCAGCACCCGCAAGCGGGCTTGTTGCAGGCTCTCTAATTCGGAGCTGGCGACGCGCAAAGCCGATTGCAGATCGTTGCACTCCAGCTCGGCCAATATCTGGCCTTGTTGTACCTGCTGGCCTTCCTTGACATGGATGGTCTGGATCACTCCATCGATCGCCGCTCCCACGCCTACCAGGTCCGACAGACCCTCGATGCGTCCGGGGGAGGCGAGCACCACGGGCTCCGGTCGAAGCGGATGCACCTCGGTGCCGATATGCGCCGAGGTCCCGGTCTTGGTGGCAAATGAATAGACAATCAAGATCGCCACACACAGACTGAATACCGCGACCACGACCCGGCTGAGTCGAGATCCTTTTGGCTTTAGACGAACTTTCATTAGTTTCTCCTATCCTCCACCAGGCGGCCGTCTTCCAGAATGACCGTCCGGTGAGCAAAGCTGGCCCAGCGATGATCATGCGAAACTACCACGATGGTTCGTTTCTGTTGCTCCGCAAGATCCCGCAGGATTTGGCCGATCTGCCGCCCCGCAGTGGCGTCGAGCGCCGCGGTCGGCTCGTCGGCGAGCAAGATTTTCGGATTTGGCAGCAGAGCCCGGGCGATAGCAACTCTTTGCTTTTCGCCTCCGCTGAGTGCATTCGGTTTCAGATGAAGCTTGTCGCCGAGCCCTAAATTCTCGAGCAACTGCTGGGCGTTGGCAGAGCTGCGCTGATCGCGAGTCCCGCCGATCTCCGCCGCGATCATAACATTCTCGAAGGCCGATAAAGAATGAAAAAGCCGGAAAGCCTGAAAGATAAAACCGATCTGCTCTCTTCGCAGTTTAGTGCGCCGGCGTTCATTTAACGATGCAACCTCGGCGCCATCCACAAAAACCGACCCCTGGTCGGGCGTCAACAAGCAACCCAACAACGACAGAAGCGTCGTCTTCCCGCTGCCGGACGGCCCCATAATCAGCGTCAGCGTGCCCGCGGCAAACGAGAGCGACACATCCTCCAGCGCGCGCACACGAGTGCTGTTTGATCCATAAGACATGCTCACGTTCCGGGCCGACAGAATGGCTTCAGGCACGGAACACCTTCGCCGGTTCCACCGCGAGCGCGGCCCGGACGGAAATAATAGACGCCGAAACACACATGGCCAGGGTGGGAAGAGCAATGGCCGCCGGCAGCCAGCCCGGCGCCGATACCCAGGGTATGTTGGTTTGGGCCGCGCGTATCATCGGACTGGTAATCAGCAGGCCCAGAATGTACCCGCCGATGCCGCATACCATAGCCTGACTGATGATCACGCGCCGGATGAAGCCGTTCGAAGCGCCCAGCGCCTTGAGAGTCGCGAATTCCTCGATATTTTCCATAGTGGTCGCGTAAATCGATTGCGAAACCACCGCCAGGCCGATGAAAAAGCCCAGCAGCGCCGCGGTCAGAATCGCGCCCCCGGCGCCGGTCTGAGTAATCCAATAAAAGCGGGCCTTCCTGGAAAATTCCTGGCGGGTCCATACATCCACATTCGTGAGCCGCGTCTGCAGCGCACGTTTGACATTCTCGATGGATGCGCCGGGTTCGAGCCACACCAGGATAAACATGGTCTCTTCGGGACGCAGGTTGATGTAGCGCGACCCATCGGCGTAGGACGTGAACACGTAAGGACTGCCGATGAAAGAGCTGAATCCCGAGGTTTCGCTTACGACGCGCGCTCGCTGCTCGTTGACCTCCACGTCCTGAGGCAGATGCGCGGCCACGTTCAAAAGCTCAACATTACTCTTATCCACTACCAGCGCTTCAGGAGCGATCGCGTCGGAATCGCCCGCTACGCGCGGCATCGGAAACTGTTGGCCAACGTCGGAATCGGCGCCCACCAGGTCCACCAGCTGGTGGCTGCCGTCGGTCTTTCTGAACTGCACCAGCCTGGTACAAATCCGGCTGGTGTGATCCACGCCTCGCACGCTGTGCGCGATCGGCCCCAGGCGCCTCTCCACCGAGACCGGGAATTCGAAGCATTGCACCCCCCGGCCGGTGATCCAAAGATCGGCGTCGGTGGTGTCGATGATCTTCGAGGCGGCTTGCAGGAATCCCAGCAGAATGCTGCCTTGAAAAATCATCAGGAATACCGCGCAGGTAATGCCCAGCAAGGTCACCAGGAATCGAGTACGGTCGTGCGCGATGTTGTACCAGGCTAGCCGCATGCCTTCGCTAGATCCTCATTGGGAACGTCGAGCCAGCAAGAGTTTCATGGGGTTGGGAAGCAGCCAGGCAGTGCGCTCCCGATATTTTTGATATTCTTCGGCCAGGGCGCTGCGCGAGAACTTCTCTTCCTCGATCGCGGCCGCTTTCCAATAGATGATTACCATCACTGCCACTGTTAGAAGCAGCCACCAGCGGGCGGTAGCGACCGTGCCGGCCGACCAGGCCAGAACATAAGAGGAATAAAACGGATGCCGTATAAAGCGGTAGGGACCGTCTTCCACCAGATGGGCTGGAAGGTCGTCAGAGAAGGCCGCCGATAGCCGCGCGGTGGAGTTGGTTTGGATGGCCCACCAGAACAATCCCAGCGACCATAAGTAAAGGAGAGCCGCCACCATACCGCGCTCCGGGGGTATGCTGTTGGGCAAGAAAATCGCGACAAAATGAAGAGCCGCGAACAGCACCCCGCACGCGCTGATCACCTTCATGCCGGGAGTGCGTCCCTGAGGTTGCACGAAAAACTTCTGCATGCCCCAGGCGAAGCTGACCAGGCAACTCAACAGCAGGATGGCTGAAAACCATTGCCAACCGGATAGCGCCATTTTCCTAAATTTCCTCTTTTTTCTGGCAGGAAAACAAGCTGCCAGGCATCAGGCTACCCCGGTGGATCGTTCCCAAACCGGTTCAGCGGAAGCCACTTCTACATTTGAAGTTTGGTCAGTATGTTTGAACCGCCCGCGTATTGCAACTCGAATTTGTTCCAGTGACCGGTCCCCGGCTTTTGCGCAAATGACCGGCGCGGTCGCCAGGTAGGTCTGGCACTCGTCGATCCAAGACTGGTAGCGCGGGTTCGGCCGGTCCGAATCAAAACGTAGAATCTCCATTTCGCAGTTGTAGTGCGGATCGAAGTAAGGCGGCAGCTCGGCCCCTCGCGACAACAGCGATGCGAGGCCGATTCGGCGGAGTATAGAGGAGGAGCTGTGCCGGGTTGTGACGGTGCTGACGCCCACTGTTCCGCCCAAGGATCGAGCCAGGCCGTACGCCGATAGAATCATCCGAACCGCTTCCGTTGTGCCCCGCAGAGTCTCCGAGGTTACCCAACCGCCCACCTCCGCAAACGAACAGCGGCGCTTCCTGGCCAAAGCCAGTTCGGCTTCGATAGCCCTGCGGAAAGACCGTCCCCATGGCTCCGATTGGGCGATCGGCGAACTGGAGACCATTAGTTCCGGGAATGTAACATTGTTAGAATGGGGAAGATATCGAGTGCAGGCGGCTACGTGGCCGCGTTCGTCCAGCGTCAAAAGATGCCAACTCTTTTCGTCGGCAGCTTGCACATGGCGTCCATCGGAGCACAACTGCGACGGCTGAATCGCTCCGTCTGCCAGATAGACCCGACCTCTCAGCCTTTGCGCGTCAGCCAGGAGCCGTTGATGCAATGACACATCCGCAGTGCTCTGGGCAAAACAACTTGTCTGGCGACGGTCGGGCGCCAAAAGAATTAACCGGCGGCGTAATCGACTGGCCCTACCAGGAATCAATCTCACGCTGACGTACCTCCTTGCGGAAATCTTTGAGCCCTCCGGGGAGCGTACTGAGTGAACGTGAGTCAGGTTGAGCGGGCATAAGCCCAACCTCTAGTTGAGATTACAGTACTACGAGAACCGCGGATTTCTAAGCTCTAAGCCCAAGTTCACCGGGCCCAATCAGCGTATGCTGAACCCAGGTAGCAAGTACCGCTTCAAATTATTAAAGGTCGATAGTACCATCGGTCATAGAGTACTTGCAAGAAGAATCTTTCATCTTTCGTTTCAAAATCCGCTGCCCTATCCAGGCTCGATGTAATTATCGGTAGATGACCAAGAGTACTTTAGCCGCTCTCGTACCATTAGTACGGTTTAGTACGTTTATAGGGCTCCTCACCCGATTTAGCGTGACAAGATGAGACTAAAGTTCTAAGATAACTAGTGGCTCTAGGTAGGTGAAATTCTCAGGTGGAACTACTACCAACTACCCGTCCTGGAATTCTTTCCAGTTCCCGATTGCGCCGCCGAGCAGTACACTTTTGTTGCGGGCTTCGTTGTTGGGAGGCAAATCGTAGCGCTACGCTGGGGTCGGGTGGAGCGTTTGGGGATCTCCGCGAGGATAACGGCCTCTTGAGTTGAAATATGCAGTCACTTTAAGCAAGTGGGCGAAAGCCACTTGTGCAGGAGAAGCAAGTGAGAATTACGTTAGTCGGAGGACACATCATGAGTCTATGTTCAAAAATTTTAACGAGTGGCAAACTCGCTGTTGGGATTGCCGCCGTTGGTAGTCTACTTTTTGTTTCGAATGCTTCGGCAACCGTTACGAATACCCTGCTGACAGGGTCCACCGGCACGGTGACGGCCACGCTGACCAACCTGACTTTTAATAACGATCCTTCAGCTCTGCCCTCGGGGACGTGTACGACGGTACTGGGGAGGGGCTGCAATTCGGACGTCGCGACCAACACGACTCTGAGCTTTACGGGCGGTCCGCTGCTTACTGGCGAAGGGATCTACGTAAATAACAACGATCTGACCCTAACCGCACCCTCAGCTGCGGACGCTAATCAGTTCCTGACCTTCGCGGCGCATCCGAATCTGGTGTTCAGCATCAGTTGGCCCCCTGGACCAGGTTCACCGAACACCAATTGCGCCACAGCAAATTCTAACGGAATGTCGTGTTCGGTGTTCGCAGGCGCACCTGCCATCCTAACGTACCTGAACGGTGATACGTTCATAGGCTTCGGGGTTCATGGTCAGGTGAGTGATACCGGCGTCGCTGGACTCGCGACCGGTTCGTCGTACACCGGGGGCTTTTCGGAATTCTTCACCCAGACCCTCCCAAACGGTACGGCGCCTACACCCCAAAATATTCAACTGTACTTCTGCCCGGATTTCGTGAGTAATGGCAACTCGTGCTCAGCAGCGGACTTCGCTTCCGGCAGGAGCATTACGACCTCGCAATCCGGCACTTTCACCGCTTCTGCTGTTCCGGAACCAGGCACGACCGCGCTGGTACTCGGCGGAGTTCTCCTGCTTCTGGGCAAGGTAGGAATGCGCCGCTTTAATCGTAGCCGCTAGAAGCGCCGTTCAACTTCTTAGGTGTACGACATGAAGACGCTTTTGTTGTATGCGAGCTTCCTGCTCGCCTCGCCGGCGTTCGCAACGACAACCAATTGTCCGAGCATGCCGGCGGGTTCCTATCTGGAGACGAGCTTCGCTTGTGTATCCGGTAGTCTGCTGTTTAGTGAGTTTGGCTACCAGGGTACCGGGCAAGTCTCTAACGCCAGTTCGGTTTCCATTACACCGCTCACCACTCCGGACGATGAGGGCTTCCAATTCGCCGGAGGGTGGAGCGTTCAGTCTCAAAATGGTGTTTCCAGCTCCGAGGATTCACAGATCAGTTATACGGTCCAACATCCTGGGGGCTTAATCGATAGCCTGAGCTTATCCTTCAGCAGCATTGTCACCGGAACTGGATCCGCTAACGTGACGGAACATTTCTGCCTGGGCGCCCCGGTCAATAGTTGCCCCCAAGCTACCGGGGGCTCTGTCGCGGTGACCAATCCGGGTTCAGGCTTCAGTGATAGAGCGTTCTTTGCCGGAGTGGAGAGTGTTGGTATTTTGGACTCTGTTACCGTGACTTCCGGCATGAGTGGGACTGCCAGTATCAGCAACTTCAGTAATACTTTTTCCTCACCTGAGCCGCTCTCGTTTGTTCTGCTCGGAACCGGCTTACTGGGCATTGCACTGATGCGCAGGCGGCTGGACCGGCGATAACGAGCTCAGGCAGTTTTCGCAAATCGCTAAGCACGGAACGTTCCGGAGGCGTTCCGTGCTCTTTTTATCCCACCTGACACCCGCCTTCTGTATTCTTAACCCGGGTCCTGTATTCTGAAAACGTGCAGACCGCTAGCGCAAGCCACATGAAACAACTGGTGGAAAGCCTCCTTGAGCTGGAGGACCGGCTTCGGCAAGGCGGAGGCGCGAAGAAGGTAGAGAAGCAGCATCGCGACCGCAAGCTCACTGCGCGCGAGCGCATCGGGGAACTTCTCGATCGCGGAAGTATGTTTATCGAGGTCGGCTTGCTCGTGGCGTACGACCGCTATGAGGGCCAGGCGCCCGCTGCCGGAGTGGTCACCGGCCTCGGTAAGATTGAGGGCCGCCCGGCGGTGATCGTCGCCAATGACGCTACCGTGAAGGCCGGGGCGTGGTGGCCGGAAACCATCACCAAAATCCTGCGCGCCCAAGAGATCGCCATGCGCAACCGGGTGCCGATCGTCTATCTGGTGGATTCGGCCGGCGTGAATCTGCCGTACCAGGATGGAATCTTCCCCGGCCAATACGGAGCGGGCCGCATCTTCTATTACAACTCGCTCATGCGCCGGAAATTACATGTGCCTCAGATCGCCGCGGTCATGGGACCGTGTATCGCTGGTGGCGCATATCTGCCCGCCCTGAGCGACGTCATTATTATGGTGGATGGCACCAGCTTCATGGGGCTCGGCGGGCCGAATCTGGTGAAGGGTGCGGTGGGCCAGGTCGTGGATGCCGAATCGCTAGGCGGCGCGCGCCTGCACACCGCATCCAGCGGCGTCGCTCACTTCATGTCCAAGGACGATTCAGCTTGCCTGGAACTGATTCGCCAAAAATTTCGAGCCATGCCTCCAGCGCCGCCGACGCCCAAAGGATCGCAACCACCCAAACCGGCGGAGGGTCTTTATGACCTGATGCCTTCCGATCACCGGCTGCCTTACAACGTCGAAGAAGCCATCGAGCGGATCTTCGATGGCGACGACTATCTGGAATTTCAACCCGATCATGCACCCGAGATGCTGTGCGCCGAGGCCAAGCTCTCCGGCCGCACCGTGGGGCTGATCGCCAATCGCCGCGGGTTTCTGAAAACCGAGAGCGGCGCCCGGATCGGCGGCATTATCTACACCGAGTCCTCGCGCAAGGTTGCCTACTTCGTCGAAAACGCCGAGCGCAACAATGTGCCGCTCATCTATCTTCAGGACGTCTCGGGATTCATGGTTGGAGTGGAAGCGGAGCGAGCCGGTATCATTCGGGCCGGAGCCGAGATGGTGGAAACGATGGCCTGCGCCACCGTGCCCAAAATTATTCTCACCATCAATCACGCCAGCGGCGCCGGCTACTACGCCATGGCGGGTCAAGGATTCGATCCTAACTTCACTTTCGGATGGCCCACTGCTCGCATCGGCGTCATGGAAGGCGATTCCGCGGTCCAGGCGGTGCACGGCCCGGAACTGGAAAAGCTGAAGGCCGATGGCCGGCCGGTTCCCGATGAGCTGAAGCAGAGCATTGAAAAAACACGCGCCGATTATGAGCGCTGGTTGGATGCCCGCCACGCCGCCGCGCGGGGCCACATGGACGCCATCATCGACCCTTTGGAGACCCGCCGGGTGCTCAGCTTCGCTCTGGAAGTAGCCTGCGCCTCCCAGCACCGGCAGCATCTCGCGCTCGAAACGCTGTAAAGAGTGTCTCCATCGATCGCCCTTGTTCTGATTTCAGAACAGAAGCCTCTCGCCGCGTCGCGCTGCCGGCAGCCTCCAGCCTCAAAACAATAGGCTTGGACCGTTTTGTTCGGGAAGCCGAACAAGTTTGATTTGGGCCTTACGAGTCAGGGGTATCACCTTAAATCCTCTAAGGATATAAAGGAAAAATGCCGATATTACCACGAGCCTTCCTATATGAGAACGCCTGTCCGCGGTCTGGCACGCTACTGGGGCAATCTTCCTGTTCGTACTAAGGGGCTGGTTGTCATCGCTTTACCTCTGCTGGCCTTCGTTGCTTCGACGCTGTTGATTCTTATCACAAGAAAAATGCAGGCCGACGCTACCGCGTGGGTTAGGCACAGCCAAGAAGTCCGTTTGGAGATCAGGGATTTTCGAGAAATGCTGGTTGAAGCCGAAGATTCGTTTAGAGGATATACGCTCGGAAGTAAGCAGGACTGGTCGAAAACACTAGTTAGCAAAGCGTCTGGTCTGGCATTACTTGTGAAAGACGATCCACAACAGAGCGAAAGAATCGGCCGTGTCGCGACGCTACTGCAGGAGCAGGTAACCGCCCTGGGCGGCGTTCGAAGCACGCAGGGCAATGAAGCATCCATGCAGCAATTCCTAACGTTGGAAAAAAAAGAGGGAGATGGCATTCGGCGGGAACTACGTGCGATGCAGGAGAGAGAACAGGTCCTGCTGGATAAACGCAGGATTGAGTTGGTACGCGTCGGGATGACGGTGCTTTACGGGTTGTATGGCAGCCTCGGAATAGGTTGCTTCGCCAGCATCCTTGGAATGATGCTCTTCAGCAAGGGCATTAGTAATCGAGTTCAAGCCTTGGAGCAGAACGCCTATCGGCTGCGCGATGGGCTGGCTTTGCCGGATGAGGATCACCCCAACGATGAGATCGGGCGTGTGGCTCGAGTACTGGTTCAATCCAGCGCATTGATCGCCGAGAAAAACGCGCGGCTGGAGGATGCAAAGGAGCAATCGGAGAAGGCCGACCGGGCAAAAAGCGAGTTCCTGTCCCGCATGAGCCACGAACTGCGAACGCCCTTGAATTCCATCCTGGGCTTTGCGCAAGTTCTCCAGATGGGCGGCGGGCTCCCTGCCCGCGCGCTGGAATGTGTCCAGCATATTCTCAAGGGGGGACGTCATCTTCTTCGTCTGATTGACGAGGTCCTGGACATCGCGCGAATCGAATCGGGACGATTACCCCTCTCGGTTGAGCCAGTGCTGGTTAGCGACGCGGTCTCTCAAACGCTTGAAATGGTCCGGCCCATTGCTGAATCCCGCGGCATCCAGCTGGCCAGCGATACGTCGCGCGATTGCCATCAGTATGTCATGGCAGATCGTCAGAGGCTTCATCAAGTGCTGCTCAATCTGCTGTCCAACGCCATCAAGTACAACAAAACCAATGGATCTGTCCGTATCACTTGCCAAGGGGAGAACAAGAACGCGGTCCGCATCAAAGTGGAAGATACCGGCACCGGCATCACGTCGGAAGATCAGGCCCGCTTATTCGCGCCTTTCGAGCGGCTGGCCGCTAGTCAGACGGATGTCGAGGGAACCGGCTTGGGGTTGGCGTTATCGAAACACCTGATTCAAGCCATGGGCGGAGGGATCGGCGTCCTCAGTCAGGTCGGAAATGGCAGCACATTCTGGATCGAGCTGCCCGTGGCCGAGGCGCCCGTGGAGCGAGTGCGCCGGCAAGAAGTTCTTACAGCTCAAACAGCCGATCCGGTTCCCCAATCGCTCAAAGTACTGTACATCGAAGACAACGTGGCGAACGTGCAATTGATCGAGCATGTGCTCTCCTTTCGCTCCCAGGTGAAGCTGCTGACCGCGATGCAGGGTCGGCTGGGATTGGAATTTGCCATCGAGAATCGTCCCGACCTGATCCTTCTGGACCTCCACCTACCGGACATCCGGGGAGATGTGGTACTTCGCGAACTCCAGGCAGACCAGAGGACCCGAGGCATCCCGACGATAATGATCAGCGCCGATGCGACACCCGGTGAGATACGGCGTTTGCGGGACGCCGGTGCGACGGACTATTTGACGAAACCGCTGGACGTCGAAAAGCTGTTGCACATACTCGATGAGCATCTCCGACGCGCTTCAGAAAACTTCGACCAGGTCCCGGTTGGAGGCGCTTGATGCGAGAGGTGGACCTCTCTTCTTCCAGTATCCTCATCGTTGACGATCAACAGGCCAATGTAGACCTGCTGGAACAAATCTTGGGGATACAGGGATACCGGAGGGTCTACAGCACCACCGATCCACGTCAGGTGGCAACCCTCTGCAGCGAACTAACCCCCGACCTGATTCTCTTGGACCTGCACATGCCTCACCTCAGCGGCGTAGAGGTGATCGAACAACTTCGACATACCGCTTCGGATCTTTATTTGCCGATTTTGGTGTTGACAGCTGACATTACACCGGAAGCCAAGCGACAGGCGCTGCAAGCCGGAGCGAGCGATTTCGTGAGCAAGCCTTTCGACGTGACAGAAGTCTTGCTGCGAGTTCGGAATCTAATCGAGACCCGCCTCCTTTATTTGGAAGTTCAAAATCAAAATAACCGGCTCGAGGAAACAGTTCGTGCGCGCACCAAGGCCCTTGAGGCTGCCCAGGATGCATTGGTGCGCAAGAACCAGGAGCTGTCGTCTGCTCTCGCCAAGGCGTCGGAAGTTGCGGAGCTCAAGAGCCAGTTCCTGTCGAACATCAACCATGAGATCCGAACGCCGATCAACGGCATCCTGGGCATGATCAATCTGCTGACCGATTTAGAGCTGAATGCCGAGCAACGGGAGTGCACGGAAATGTTGAAGTCGTCCGCGGATTGGTTGGTCAAGGTAATGAACGATATTTTGGACGTTTCCCAACTCGGTTCCGGCAAAGCAAGAATTGAGCACCGCACCTTCGACCCGCGAATCTTGTTGGAGGAGTTGTCCACGGTCTACCGGAGCCGCGCCCATGCCAAGGGTCTTAAGTTTTGCAGCACTGTGACTCCGGCCGTTCCTCTCCTCATGAATGGAGATTCGGGCAAACTGCGTCAGGTGTTAGATCAGCTGCTCGGCAATGCGATTAAGTTTACCGATAGCGGCCGCGTCAACGTCACCGTGGAACTCTTGCGTGAGGCAGAGGATGCATTAACCGTAAGATTCGCCGTCGAGGACACGGGAATAGGAATCACGGAAGAACAACGTCTCCGCCTGTTCGAGCCGTTCGTCCAGGGCGATGGCTCTTTGACTCGCAAGCATGGTGGCACCGGGATCGGTCTCGCTCTCTCCAAAAAGCTGGTCGAGCTGCAAGGCGGAGAAATTGGACTAGACGGTAGGCCCGGGGGCGGCACGACGGCGTGGTTTAGCGCGGTGCTGGAAAAGGTTCCCGCCGCGGATTTGTTGGAAGCAGGAGAAATCCCTACCTTGCGGTAACATAGTTGTGCTTCAATGAGCACAACTACCCAGCGCCGTGTCGCTCGCGCGCTCAGGCCCGGCGGTCCGGACGTCATTGAAGTTGGCGTGGAGGACCTGGCTCCTCTGAAGGCCGGCGAAGCCCTCGTCGAAGTCGCGGCCGCCGGACTCAATCACGCTGAAACCTTGATCCGCTCCGATAACTACACCGTTCGCTTGCCGTTCCCACACGCCGTCGGTGGAGAGGGAGCCGGCACGGTAGTGGATACTGGGCCGGAGGTAAGCCTGGCCATCGGTACTCGTGTCTGCTGGGGCACGGTCCTTGGATCGTGCGCTACTCACGTGATCGCGCCCGCCTTTATGTTGGCGCCGATCCCCGACGCGCTCAGCTTCGAGGATGGCGCTTGCCTGGCCGTCGCCGGTCTGACGGCGGGAGGTCTGGCGCGTGTTTGGCCGGTGGAAGACCGTGTCGCCGTGGTGTGGGGGGCGGCCGGTGCTGTGGGTCGAATGCTGGTCGCGCTTCTGGCCGATCGCGGAGCGCATGTCATCGGCATCGCGAGCGGCCGGCGTGGGGAAGCAGTACGTGCTGCAGGCGCAGCGCACGTCATCGATCGCGCCAGCGAGGAGGTGCTGGCCGGGGTCCGCGCGCATACGGCCGGCCGTGGGGCAGCAGTAGTATTTGACCCAGTCGGCGCGGAAACTTTCGAGACTAGTTTGCAAATGCTGGCGCCGCGCGGCTGTCTGATCAACTACGGCGAGCTGTCAGGTCCGGTGCCCGCCATCAACCTGCATCGACTGTTCCCTAATTCGGTATTTGTGGGCAAGTACAACGGCATGCATTGGGTGCAGGGGCTGCAGGAGTTCGCCGGCCTGATCTCGGCAGCACTTACACTGGCTTTGAAGCGCCGGGCAATTATTAGCGATATCGCCGGACGTTTTCCGCTCGACCGCAGCGTGGAGGCTTATCGCGCGCTGGAATCGGGCGCTCCGGGCAAAGTCCTCGTGCTTCCGGGTACGTTTTGAGGATGGCAACCCGATGGCGGCCAGCGTAGACATCGAGAGCAAGCCTGATACGGGTCGGCGTGGTGGCGCTTCACGCCGTTGGGCAACAACTCAGCGGTGATTCTGTAAGTAACTGGTGTCGGTCTTGCCGGCGACAAAATCCGGATTGGCGAGGATGCGCTGATGTAGCGGAATAGTCGTATAGATTCCTTCCACCACGAACATGTCAAGTGCCCGGCGCATGCGAGCGATCGCCTCGGTGCGGTCTTTTCCATAACTGATCAGCTTGGCGACCAAGGAATCGTAGTAAGGCGGAATCACGTAGTCGGTATAAGCGGCCGTGTCTACGCGGATGCCGATGTCGCCCGGCAAATTGAACCCCGTGATGCGGCCTGGCGACGGCGCGAAGGTATCCGGATTCTCAGCGTTGATGCGGCATTCGATGGCGTGGCCGCGCAGAGTCACCGGCTGCGGAACGATCTCGGTCAGGCGGTGACCGGCGGCGATCAGGATCTGGCTCTTCACCAGGTCGAGCCCGCTGATCGCTTCGGTAACCGGATGCTCCACCTGGATGCGCGCGTTCACCTCGATGAAGTAAAGATGGCCATGCTCGTCCATCAGGAACTCGATGGTGCCCGCGTTGGTATAGCCGATGCTGCGCATGGCTTCGCGCAATCCGGCGGTCATCTTTTCGCGCAGCGCTGGACTGACGGCGGTGGACGGCGCCTCTTCCAGCAGCTTCTGGTGCCGCCGCTGGATAGAGCACTCGCGCTCGCCTAGAATCTCGACATCGCCGTGTTCATCGGCCAGTACTTGAAATTCGATGTGCCGCGGCGCCTCGATCAACTTCTCCATGTAAACATCGGGGCTGGCGAAGGCGGCCTGCGCTTCTTGCTGGGCCTGGGTGAGCAGCGCCGGCAAATCCAGCTCCTCACGCACCACCCGCATCCCGCGGCCTCCACCTCCAGCCGACGCCTTGAGCATCACCGGGTAGCCGATCTGATCTGCGATCGCCTGGGCCTCCTCCGCGCTCTTGAGGATCCCTTCCGATCCCGGAAGAATGGGGACTCCGCACTTTGCCATGGCCGCGCGGGCGTGCTGCTTCAAACCCATCGCGCGGGTGACCGAAGGCTTCGGCCCGATAAACTTGATCTCCGAAGTTTCACAAACCTCGGCGAAATCCGCGTTCTCGCTCAGAAATCCGTAGCCGGGGTGGATCGCATCGACGTTGGTAATCTCGGCGGCGCTGATTACCGACGGGATGTCCAGGTAGCTGCGCGCGCTCTTGGCCGGCCCGATGCAGATGGCCTCGTCGGCAAAGCGCACGTGCAGGCTGTGCCGATCCGCTTCCGAATACACGGCGACAGTCTTGATGCCCAGATCCTTGCAGGCGCAAATGACGCGTACGGCGATTTCGCCGCGATTGGCGATCAGGATTTTCTCGAACATGTCAGCGGGGACGAATCGCGAACAGGGCTTCGCCGTATTCCACGGCACGACCGTTTTCCATCAGCTTGGCCACGAT
>Ga0210386_10000520_pt1 | contig 35366 bp, 74 predicted proteins | sample IncBWH32OmetaG_FD_160091 | JGI IMG/M metagenome (GOLD analysis project Ga0210386, IMG submission 160091) | Forest soil microbial communities from Barre Woods Harvard Forest LTER site, Petersham, Massachusetts, United States - Inc-BW-H-32-O ...
GACTTTTAATCTATGAGTTGCGGGTTCGACCCCCGTGCGCCCCACTCTGGTTCCATGAGGTAAAGGCAAGCCTGCGAGGTTTTCACCCTCGTTGTCCGGGTTCGACTTCCCGGTGGAACTACGCCTCCTTAGAGTAGCGGTCATCTCGTCGCGTTCTCAGCGCGAAGATCGCCGGTTCGAACCCGGCAGGAGGTACGCAACAACTAAACAGTGGCATGTAGCTCAATTAGGCAGCAGCGCCTGGCCGTTAACCAGGAGGTTGAAGGTTCGATTCCTTCCGTGCCAGCGATATCGCTAGTGTCCGGTTATAGGTGATTGGAATTCTGGGGTCATTCCCCGGTGAGGTCGGACGCCTTGGGATGTGGTGTAACGGCAGCATGACAGGCTCTGAACCTGTCGGTTTTTGGTTCGAATCCAGGCATCCCAGCGGTACAACTTAATGCGGGGTATATCAGCGGCAGATTGTCGGCCTCATAAGCCTGACGGACAAGGGTTCGAGTCCCTTCCTCGCTACTAGACAGGTAGTCCGGTTCGACTCCGGCGGCGTGGCCGCGGCGACGCTGAAGTGTAATGGGAGCACGCCTGTCGCCAAACGCGCGGTGGAGGAGTTAGGTTCCTTGCAGGGTTCATACCCCTGAGACGCTCGGTTCGAATCCGGCCCGCGCAACTAAGCCTAGGAATGGGCACTCGTGTGGCATATTCTGGTGGTGTGTCTGTGCCTGATGGTTCGTTGCCTGATGTTGAGGTTGGTCGGTTCGCGTTGCGGACGTTCGCGCTCAGATACATCCGTGTGACTGATCCGGCGCTTAGATACACAGGTTGGGAGACTGTGACTGATCTGGTTCAGAGGTTCGGGTGGTGGGAGGAAGGCCCGAACGCGGTTGTTAAGGTGTGGGCGTCGCCGTCGTATGCGAAGGATGGTGATTGGGAGGACGGCACGTGTACGGCGACCTGTTCCCGCGGCCCGCAGGTCAACCGTAAGCTGCGCCAGAATAAGCTGGGCCAGAATGTGTATACGCACGAGGCGGCGCATCAGGTTCCTGATATGGATTGTTCTTGCGGTATTTATGGGTCGTTGTCGTATGCGGATCTGATTCACCAGTATAAGAGGAATGCGCATAATATTGTTGCGGTGGTTGCTGCTGAGGGTGCGACGGTGATCGGGGATCGCGGTTTGCGGACGGCGTTCGCCCGGGTGGTGGCGTATTGGGTCGGTCCGGACCCGGTTCATATTAAGGTGGCTGAGGTTCAGTTTTCGGGGGCGAAGCGGTTCGATTCGATCACCGATATGTTGCCGGCGTACGGGTTGGCGTTGTTGCCGCCGGGTGTGGAACCGGACGGTAGTGGCCCGAACTGGTGGACGGAGAAAACCGGTGGCCGCTGACGAGTGGGACGCTTTGAACTGGTCGGAGAAGGACGGCGTCTGGTACGCCGGCTCAGTGACTGGCGGTGTCTACAAGGTTTTTAAGTCCCCATACGATTTCATCAGATCCACCTTTGGTTTAGAGAAGACGAAAAGCGAGTTGTGGGAGTGTGACTATACGTCGTCGCGGTCGGGGAAGTTGATCGGTCACGTGGGGGAAAGCTACGACCTTGCGGAGATCAAGAAAGCGGCTGCGGCGCATCATACTAAGCGGCGGCTGTTGGGGTTTGTGGATATTATGTCTCGTCCGGTGTGGCATCCGGCGTCTGAGTTGCCGGCGTTTCTGCAGCGTAAATCTGGTGCTCTGGATGAGTGGAGATCAGACCACGGCGAGGGCGGCGAATGACCACCAATGCACTGCGCTACTTCACGACCATGCCCATCGTGCCGAACGGCGCGAGGCGGAACTTCCAAATCTATCGGCGCGACGGCGAACCGGCCTACATCATGAGCGTCGGCCCGAATACTACAGGCATTCTGGTGCCGGACGGTTGCGCGGCGGCGGAGATGATCACGATCGAGTTGAATGCTTGACAGCACCATAGTGGTGTGGGTAGGTTGTTGGTGTGTAGGTAGCCAAGTACTTAAGCCCATCAACCACCGTCTGGTCGTTGGTGGGCTTTCTTGTGTCTGAAACCCCTAGCGTTAAAGGCCAGCTTGGTGGTAGGCTTGCACACCGTTACGAAGGATCAAAGTGAGGAACGATGACCAATCAAATTAAGCTCAACCAAATCATTGCCATCGAGAAAGGTGTCAAGAATCAGACCACCCGCGTGGAGACTGATCTGTACCACTCTTTGGAGAAGAAGCAGCTTTTCGCGGGTTTGAGTCGGACGTACCGTCCGAAGGATGAGGAGGACGGTGACCGTCTTCCGCCGGAGTCGGTGTCGGTTCAGATCAAGTCGACGGATGTGCTTAAGCAGCTCACCCAGGTGTTGACGAGGCTGTTCGATGTCACGGCCACTAAGGACGCGGCTAACACCAGGGCCAAGGCCGACGTTGTTGTAGACGGAACTGTGATCGCGGCGGCGGTGCCGGTGACGACGTTGATGTTCTTCGAGAAGGAGTTGGAGAAGATCGCTGCGTTCGTGGGCCGGGTGCCTCTGCTTGATCCGGCTATCCAGTGGAGTTACGACGATTCGGTCGGGGTGTTCCGGTCCGCTCCGGTGGAGACGGTCCGCACGAAGAAGGTTCCGAAGAACCACGTGCTGGCCGAGGCCACGAAGGAACACCCTGCGCAGGTGCAGATGTTCACCGAAGATATCCCTGTCGGTATGTGGTCGAAGACCGAGTTTTCCGGTGCGATGAAGGCTGATGACGTCGCCGCTATCGCGTCGCGGGTCGATAAGCTGCGCACCGCGGTGAAGTTCGCGCGGGAAGAAGCTAACAGCATCGCCGTGGAGGACGTTCACTACGGCGAGAACATCCTTAACTACCTCTTCGAAGGAGGTTCACAAGTTTCGGGTTGAGCACCCGATGCCAAGCGCAGCTTGGCGAATCTCAGATTGATGATTGAAGCTGAGATAACCGATGTCCAGTGCAAGTTCGAATCTTGCCCTCGGCTCCACATGCCGGGGTAGCCCAATTGGTAGAGGCAACATCGGCCATCAACGTTAAATTATTGCTCTAGATTCAAACCCAGGTAGACGTGTCAAATCGACCGGGTGAAGGTAGACGTAGCAGAGATGGTGGTTCAATCCCGCCCGCCCCCTCCAAAATTCATGGGGGCGTGGCCCAATGGCAAGGCGCTGCGACACTTAAACTAACCTTCGTCCTTAAATGTGTTGACACGGAAATGAATACCACCAAATGACCCGAAAAATCATTTGATTTGATGCCGGGCCGCCGGAGATGCGGCCCGGCATCCCTAAGGCGCACGTTCCGGTGACTAGCGAAGCTCTAACCTTCGCGACCGCGGGTTCGACTCCCGCATGCGCCGCGTGAAAGCCAGGTTCCAAACCATCCCGCCGGAATGTCAGCACTGCGGCATCATCGACAGTCCAGACTTTGGTGCCCCGGTGGATTGCTACGAAGACAACGAACCCGACCCGCGCTGGTTCATGTGGTTATGCGCTAATTGCCGAACCGACCAGTGGCATGCCAGCAACGGCACGGTCTCGTTGCGGGAGTTCCTTGGGCAAACCGAACTGGAACATAAATACTGGGTCGAAGGCAAGTGGGAGCCGTTCGCTGACGCTTACTACGAACGTGTCTGCGGAAACGACTGACATTCACTGTCCGCGGTCGTGGATGTCTTTGACCATGGCGTGGATTTTCATCATGGTTTCGTGGTTGGCGTCGGCTTGGGCGTCTTGGCGTGCGGTGATCTCGTTTGCTGTTCGTTGCAGAGCCGGCAACGCCCACCATTGAATCCAGTTGGAGAAGATGAGGACTTTCATCGCTAACGCCGCGTTTCCGACGGTGACTACGGGCAGGAAAAGGGCGATGTCGAACATGAGCTTTGAGGCCAGTAGGTGGTGGGCCAGCCATGCGCACAGTTTGTCGTTCATGCGGCCCAGCCAGCTTGAAGCCGTCGCCTGATATTTTTCCAGGTGTTCGTCGCGGTGCCGGATCGCCATAAATCTGATTATCGCCGCGGTTTACCAGTCCTATAGGCAGGACATGGATTGTGTGTTAATCTGATCGGCTGCCCCGAACCACTCTGGAGGTTACTATGCCCGGCTAACCCTCCTTCCTGTTGCATAGGAAAGGAGGCAAACAATGCCTGGTCCGATGTCCGCCCCGAACGGGGACGCTCGACTGGTCGCGATGACAGCCGAGCAGCGAGCGAACTTGCTTGCCGGCAAGAAACTAACTACCGGTAAAACCCGGAAGAAGAAGGGAGACCTCATGCCGAGGATATAGGTGCGCACAGGGCGCGCCATATTGGCATGAGAGGAGGCAGCTGTGGCTGCCGTCCAGAAAAACAAGGTTCGCGGCGCGGCCCCCAAGGTCCGCAACGCTAACCGCGCGAAGGGTTACTGGCTGAGTTTGCACAACGCCCGCGCTAACCGCCCCAACCGTGAACTGGTGCACCGCAACGCACGCCAGGGGATCAACTTCCCCGAGCTTCACCACGTTGGGGCTGCCGCATATCGCCGGCTTCGTGTACGCTGACGGGTGCTGATTATCGACTGGTGTTACCGGTGCCGCGGCGTTGAGGAAGACGCCGCGGCACCGTCACCCAAGTGCCGAGGCGGCGGCTAACCCGCAACACATGAAGATCGGTAAATTCCTTGACCACATGGACAAGGTCTATCATCACCATAATCACGGTCCATTCGGGTGGGTTTTCTGCGACCTGCTGGACTACTACTACGGGCAGTCGGCCAAGTCCTTGTTCAAGGAGCGGTGGGGCCGCGGCTTGGGCGGTCCCCCGCGTGCTGTGTTCCTACTCGGACCCATGGCGATGGTGAAGTTCGCCAACGGCAGGGTGAAGTGGGATTACAGCAAAGCTGTGCGCCGAACACCACCCCAGGAGTTGTGAGCGCCGAGGATTGCTGCGCCTGTTTAGGCTGCCCCGTCTGCGAACATGACTGCGGCCTACCCAACGAGGAAGGCGAAGCCAACCGGGCGCATTACCGGGCCGTCATCGACGCGGTCGTCACCGGCTTGATCGATGACAAGCTGGTCCGGGTGTGCACATCATGCCAGGCGTTGTTCGACCCGAGGTTCGTGCCCGGTGCCGAAGTCTGCCATAGCTGCTTGACGGTAGACCCTGACTACGGCCACGAAGTGCCACCTAGGGCTATCCCACCCCACTTCGATTGAACTACGAATCGTGCTCCCGCTGAGCCTGATTGGGTGAGGGCGACACGCGCTCCGACCAGTGATAACAATCATATAACGGTGGGGTGACCGGTTGGGTTTGGTAGCGTGCAGGCCATGTCTACCAAACATGTTTTAGCTGCCTGCACGCTTGCCTGCATCATACCCGTTATTGTCCCCGCTCAAACAGCCCACGCCAGCCCGAATTGGGATGCTGTTGCCGCCTGCGAGTCGGGCGGCAACTGGCACATCAACACCGGAAATTCGTTCCACGGTGGACTCCAATTCAGCCTGCCCACCTGGTACGCCAACGGTGGTGTGGGCCTGCCGGAGAACGCGTCCCGCGAGGAGCAGATCGCCGTCGCTGAGCGCGTGCTGGCCACACAAGGTCCGCGGGCTTGGCCTGTATGCTTTGCGCGTGGCTAGTGCCAGTGCGCTAGCATGGTGGTGTGGTTTACACCGTTGCTGACGCGTTGAATAACGCGGTCGCCGCTATCTACGCTGGCGTGGGGCCGTCGCCTCCGCTGGTGGACATTCGGCGCGCTATGCGCCTGCTGGGGATACCGGAAGATGACCGCGCGCAAACTTGGGTGAATAACGGTTCGTCTTACGATCCGGTGGACCAGGGCCAGGAAGTCCCGGGTGAGCACTGATGCATCTAACTGAAGCGTTCGAACTATTAGATGCGTTGGGTGTGCCGCTAGAGAAGGCTAGCGGTGCGCTCCTGGATGCCCTGAAGGGCGGCAGGCTTGAGCTTGACGAGCACCGCAACCTGAGGGTAATCAAGCAGGATCTGATCCCGTGAACATCATGACCTCGACTTCCCTGAGCCTGCGCGGCGATGGTGATGGCCGAACTGAGGATTGACGGTGAGACGGCACGGTGATAACGGTAAGGCGACGTGGGCGAACGAGCGCATCTGTGTTTGCGGTAAGTCGTATCGGACGATGCCTCCGTACACTAATCTGCCGTCGTTCGCGGAGCATGTAGCGAAGGAGGAAGGCATGTCAGACGCTGCGGCGTGGGGCGATAAGCTGCCGAAGTATCCGGCGGTGGAGTGGTTGGATGAGCCGGAGGACCACGACTACGACGCGGCCCGCGAGTATTTGTCGTTGATAGATGACCCGGCTTCGGGGCGGGCGACTGATACGGTCACCCGGTTGCGGGCCGCTGACACGGCCAGCTACTTCGCGAAGGACATTCTGCGGGCTTCGCAGCTGCGGCTGCTTCCCGAGAGTAATCATCATGTGGATAAGGATCTCCGCAAGATCAAGAAAGGTGTCAAGCTGTCTCCGGTGTTGTTGGTTCGGGGTTTCTATTTGAAGAACGGGCCGCTGGTCATCGTGGATGGGTATCACCGGGTGTGCGCCGCCTATTATGTGGACGAGAACGCGCCTATCCGCTGCCGGATCGTCACATGAGCACAGAAGTTCCGGCTTATGACCGTCCGCGCCGCTACCGGGGCCGTGGTCACCGGGCGCTTGCGGCTATTCACGACATCAGAGAGATGCACTTTCAATACCGAGCGCCCGCGTTCGATGAATACGACACCTGCGCTTACTGCAACCAACTTGCTAGAGGTTACGTTCGCTGGCCCTGCGCCACGTACCAAGCCATCGAAAAACACGGCCTTTGAACAACGCTGCTGACGATCCGTGGTTCGTGCCGACCACGGCGGTTCTGCTGGCCCGGTCCTGTATCGACTGCGGCAGGTTGCTGTCCGCGCACCACTTTTGGGGCGGCGAAGGGAAACGCCGGCAGGATTGTTTCAACTGTTCCCGTAAAAGGATGCAGCCCAAGCAGCTCGCGCAGCAGCGTGAGACGGCGAAAGACTGGTACGAATACTGTCAGGAGCTGACGAAGGCGGTCGCTGTCCGGGCGAGTAGCCGGTGGACGTTGGACGACGCGGTGGTGTTACGGGACACCAGTAAGTCGAACTTGGATGCGGCGTTGGAGTTGAGGCGCACGTATGCGTCGGTGTGCGCGCAGCGCCGCCGGCTGGGTGTGGCTGCTCGCCGCCCGGTTGAGGAGTGGCGGATAATCCTTCCAGAACACGCCGGATAAGGCTACGCCTGGGCAGCCCGGTGCCTTACAGTCGGGTGACACTACGAAGGGCGCATCATGGGTTTAATCCCGCAGGAACTGCTCAACAGACTTGGCCATATGGACACCGCTGTGACCACGATGGCCGCGATGGCCGACGATATGAAGGACATCAAAAATTTGCTGCAACAGCTGATCGACATCGAAACCGCCCGCGACGCGGTAACGGGCCGCATCAGGCCGCGGCCAGGGCAGCGTGAGAAACGCGCCGGCTGATGGCCGACGAACACCTGTTGTTTGAAACCGACAACGGTGTCCGGATCTACTACAAACCGGGCACCACCCAGCTACGCATGTCGGTACCCAACCCGGTCACCGACCTGGTCGCCCAAGACTTGTACGCGGTTAAGGAGCGGTTGAAGCAGTTGGCCGATTTCAGTCCGGAAGCCGAAGAGTCTTACGAGGACATGGTCGGCAAACTTTGGTGGAGGAAGAATGTATCAGGGCAATATGACGGATTGGATCCCGCCGCGGATGAATGACAGCGTTTATCCGCTCACCGAGCAGGAGCTGGCCGCCGCGGAGAACGCACTCGATGAAGCTATCACCGGGTCCGCGTCTTTGACATCATGTGTGCACGCGGCGCTAGGCGCTATACACCGGCTAAGAGACAATGCTGGCACAGACATAATTAATCACCCCCCGCACTACAACAATCATCCTAGCGGCGTGGAAACCTTAGAGGTGACCAGGCTGTGTGGCTTCAGCATGGGTAACGCGATTAAGTATTGCTGGAGATATGCGGATAAGAACGGTGTTGAGGACCTGAAGAAGGCCCGCTTTTATCTGAAGGATTTGTTGGCCACCGGTCAGGCTTCCCGCCCACCGTTCAAGGCTAACGAGCTGTTGCGACAGGTGGTCGCCGCCGATCATGATCTGCTGCGTATCGAGCTGCTGGGGCGTATCCGTTACGGCCAGATCGCTGAGGCCATCGCACTGATCTCACGGGAGGTTGGCGATGAGTGACCGCATCCCGCACACCTTCTCCGAAGGCGGTGTGGACCACATCAGTTTCTATGACCGGCATTCGGGTGTGGTTTTCACCCACGAGATTCTGCCGGCGGCTGATGATCTGGATATGATAGGAGAATGATGATGGATAACCTTGTGACTGTGACGTTGTCGAACGCCCGTGGTCAGGTGAAGCTGAACCCGACGACGATCCATAGTATTCGCCCGCGGACCACAGGCAGCGGCTCTGTGATCGTCTGCATCGGCGGAGCTGTTTACTGTGTCGAGGAATCCCTGGTCGGGTGACGCTGACGGCTACCGGGGTAGCGCTGCAACATTACGTGTGGCCCATGCGGCACGCGAGGGGGTTTTGGTTTCACACCAAACAACGCACCCGGCGGTGCGACCTCCAAGCCACGACGCTCCACATATAGGAATCAGGAATGAATAACGGAGATTACAGCGAACTCGACATCCAGGCGTCCAGATACTGCCTGGATCAGGCCACAAAGTTGGACGAGTCCCGAAACAAGGGTGTCGTCGTGAAGACGCTTGAAGAATTGTTGGCTGATGCCGATCTGATTTGGCAGTGGATGGCCGGCCAGTATCAGCCGCCGTCTCCGTCGTCTGGAAGCGTTAACGGTAACGGTTCGTTGGCTGCCGCGACGGCGAAAGGCCGGTCCGTCGGCTACCAGGCGTGGCACGCCGGTTCGGTTCCCGGCGTGGACGCTGAGGAACGCTGAGGAGTATGTTTCGGCGCAGAACGCCTCGTAGACCAGTCCAAGATGTTGTGAATTGGGGGCTGGCCGATCGGGGCGGCGTGTTTGTGCTCTACTTGCCGGATGGCAGCGAAGTGTGGATCAGGCGCAAGTATGGGCGCGTGCTGGTCCGCGCGTTGGCCGACTTCGTAAGTCCGCGCAACCAGGTGTTTTTCACGCTGTGCAAGCACTGCAATCGGGCTATCACCTTGAACCCTGCGGACTTCAAAGGGTTCGAACCGGACTGGAATGGTCGCCGCTACTGGGGCCACATGATGCCGCCCGGCGATGAGCACCTGCCTTCGCCGAAGTCTCCGCTGCGGTGGTACCCGCCGTGGAGCGTTAGTCGCTGATAGCGAGTGCCCGGGTCTGCTGGAACACGCTGTTCATCCGCAGGACGAACACGTTAACTGCGGTGTCGGTTGGGTTGGTGCCCAGTTTTTCGGCGGCGTGATCGGTTTCGCGGACCAACTCTTCTGCTTTGGCCCGGTCGGCGTCCGACAGGTTGGGGCGCTCCAAAATCTTCCCCAGAATCCCGTAGCTGCTGGCGAGGATCATGTTCGGGGTTGGTGTGTTCGCGGCGTAGGTGTCGTATCCGAGGCGTTTCGTGTTCCCGGCGATCAGTTCGAACGGGTACGAAATGTTGGTCAGCAGCCGTTGCAGATACTGCATGGAACCTTCCCACGTGACGTTGCGCCACCGCTCAGGGGCGTGCCACGGCCCTAGGAAACCGTTCGGCTGGTGGATCACCTCAGTTTTGATGAACGGGAATTTGACGTATTCCACCAGGATGTCCCAGTAGGCGACGGTCGGGTCGTCGTCCGTCCCGTCGGACCACGGCGCTGCCGGTGACTGCTGGATAGCGGCGTGGGCTTTCTCCGCGGACAGGTACGGTTCGACATGCAGCCCAACCACCAGGGCGTTCCCGATGATGTTTCCTTCGTCGTTGACGTTGAGGAACGACAGTGTGCGCTCGTTAAGTTCGACAGCCACGAAGAAGCTGGTGTTCTCGGCGGCGGTGTACACGTCGGCACCGGTGAACGAATCCCACATCTGCGTCAGCGGATACAGCGGCCCGTACACACTGTCGTCGGCGAACACGACCCGGTCGTAGTCGTCCAGCCAGCCGTTTTGCACGGCGAGCCACCAACCGTGGTGCCACGCATCACCTTTGTGGCAGTACACGCCTTTGCAGAGCGGCCAAATGTTGGCTGCGGCTTCGGGATTCAGCTGGCCGCTTGACACAAAGACGATGTCCCCAAGCTCCCGTAGCTGTTCCAGGTAGTACTGGATTCGCCGGTCGACGGTGTCGAACACGTCGTTGTGGGCGAAAAAGATCAGTGTGCGCATCAAACCTCCCGCGGGAAAAGGGCCGCGATGTCGTCAATGAATCCTGCGGATTCGAGGGCGATCACCACCCGGTAGTAATTGAACCATTTCTGATGTTTGTCGAAGTCGCCTAGCAGGGCCATGACGAGGTCGGCTGCGGCGTCCTCGAAGCCGGGCTTCGTGTCATCTATCTTGAACATGTCGGGGATCGGCACATCAACCATGTTGCCGGCGCTTCCGCGGCGGTTAACAACAACACGCGCCCCGCACACCGCGGCTTCTCGCGGCAACCTGTCCTTACCGGGGTGCGGACCGAAGTCGATGTACACCTTCGCCTGTTCAAGTAGCTCCTTCACCTGGTGCGGCCACATCCGTGTCACCGCGGCCACTTCCGGCGCGTTATCGCGCTGGGCCAGCACATCAAGTATCAGCTGGGTCCGGGGCATCCCCTTCGCCGGGTTGTAGACAACCAGATCCCGGCGCTCCCGGGGCACCTGAACAACACTAAGATTATCCAGATAGATGTTCGAAAGCCGATCAGATAGCCGATGCGCCGGCCCCAACCCCTCAGCCTCCAGGAACTCGCGCGCATATTCGCTCTGATATAAATGCTTGTCCACGCACCTACGCAGAACATTCAGATCATCCTCGAAATCCGACCCCCGAAGCTCCGCGGCCCGAAAGAAGCCATCAACGCTGAGCCACCAGAAAAAAGTTTCCGTCCCAGGAAACCTGTCAACCGCCTGAACCGCGGCCTCCGGGAAGATCACCACCGAACCAGGTTCCACATCCTCCGCGGTCGCCGACCGGACATGGTATTTCTGGTAACACAGCGGCACCTCCCACCGCTGACCAGGCAACCGATCCGGCCACGTGAACGGCAAATACAGCATGAACGCCCGCTCACCCGCCCGGTTCAACACATCACCCAACTGGTGACAAAGCTCCGGGCCGCCGCTAACACAATTAGACGGCGCAACGATGAAGATCTTCCGCACAACGGCCATCCTAGTGGTACCCGTGGTGGGATTCGAACCCACATGGCTGTTGCCGACCGGACTTAAATCGGTTGCGTATGCCGTTCCGCCACACGGGCGTATCATGAACTTAGGGAACGGCCATTAAGATGGCGACACCCCAGGGCTGGACCGCCGTTCCCGCTAACGTACCCGGCGGGAGATTCGAACTCCCAACCACCACCTTTTGAGGATGGTCGCTCTGCCTGTTGGCGCACCCGGGCGTACTCCGAGCGAGAGTCGAACTCGCAGACACCAGCACCTCGAGCTGACGGCTTTGCCTGTTTGCCTATCGGAGCGTACCTCGCCCGAGAGTCGAACTCGGAAACATCAGAATCTGAATCTGACGGCTTTGCCATGGTTTGCCTAGCGAGGCTTGTTGCGGAAGGTAGAGGTGTCGATCCCCCGGGATGATTACCGCTTGGATGCTTTCAAGGCAACCTGGCTGGCCGCAGCCGTACCTTCCATCGCGGAAGGTGGAGGTCTTGATCCCCATCACACTTTCGTGGACGCTGGCATTAGCAGTACCGCCCGAACACCCGATCGGTTCACCTTCCCTGACTATGTAAGTCGGGAGGTACTCGATCGTAAGAATAGGTGCAATCGTTGGGCGGTCATGCCTATATGATACGGCAGTGACGTACCCGAACACAACTACTGTCTATCTGTCGTCTTCGTCTACTATCGTGACGGTTCCGTCTGGCATCGGTACGTTTTACTTGGCTAGCAGCGGGACCGGTGTCGCCATGGTGTATCTGCTGAGTCAGGGGCATTCGGTTATGCCGGGCGGTGTGTTGACAGCTACAGTTACGGGATTCCAATGAGCGCCCCGGGCGGCGGGTACGCCAAAGTGTCGACTACCTGGGTGGGTGGTGGTGCCTCCGGTGGGGTGGTGTCCATCCAGGTTCCGGCTGCGCAGCTGGGAAGCGGCCCGGGGAGTTGGTGCCTGAGTCCGGTAACCGTAACCGTTTCAAGGTTGCCGGGAGGCATATTGACGTTGTCGGCGTGCTCCCGGGAGCCTATATGAAGGCACGGTTGTTCGGCGGGCCGCGTAATGGTAAAGAGATCGATTACGCCGGCGACTCCACTGATTATGCCCACCCAGAGATCCTGTCGACCGGGGCTGGGTGGGACCAGATATTGAGGTGGCACACCTATGTGCCGATCAATAGGTTGCCGTTGCTGGCGCATGATTGCCGAGGCGGCTGCCCATACCCGGATGTTCCCGGTCACACGTTGGCGGTGGATAACGACTGCGACCCTCCGGTGCACGTGGTTGAGTATGCGTTGCGTAGTTGGGTGCGCAGGACGATGGGCGGAGGCTTTATGGCTGCGTATGCGTGGTGCGCGAATGAAGTTGGATAGACCGTTCCGGGTGGTGACGCACCGCAACTGGCTGGCTGAGCACTTCAAAGAATACGGTGCGGTGCAGGACTTCGGATTCGATATCGATCCTGATACCGCGGAGTCTGCGTATTGGTGGGCACCTGGGGCGTGGGTGGCGTGCGCGTGGCAGTCGGGTGTGCGGCTGCCGTTGCTACTGTGTGGGCATCGGTGGATGGAAGACCTTCCGTACGAATATAAGGAACGGGATATCGCTGTCCGTAAGATCGAGGACATTGAGGACGCCCCGGATGCCGGTGAGGAACTTGTGCACGTGAAGTTGCCGGAAGCCAAGCTGGACAGCTTTCCGGCCAGCGTGTTCCACGCCAGCCATTTGGGTACGTCGTTGAAGCAGTTCTGGGTGCCCAAGGGTACGTTGTTGCAGCTGTCTGAGGTTGTGCATTTCGTTCGGGAGTGCCGGTTCTGGATGTGTCACGGCGTGGTGACCGCGCATTCCTGGTATTTAGTGGACGGCATGTTGTGGGATCACCCCGACTTTAAGGGCGACGCCCACTACGACAGCAAAGACCACACCTATCTGGATATGGCTGACCTGGCCGAGGATGTGGCCGCGAATGTGGCTTGCCCGCCGGGGTTCACCATCGACATGGGACTCACCGACGACGGCAGGATCCTTGTGGTGGAAACCAACGCGTCCTGGTCGAGTTCACCTTACAACGGCGACCCGGAAGGAATCATCGACAGCATCGCGGCCAGCCACGACTTCGACAACGAATATCCGCAGTGGCGGTGGCGACCCAACCCGGTGTACGGGATCGTTCAGCCGCTGAAGTGGGCGGAAGTTATCAACGGAGGCCGGCGCGAATCCAGTTAAAGAAACCAGCGGCTGCGGCTTTCTTGTCCATCTCGGATAGCGGCGGAGCGTTTTGGGCCATCTCCGCTAACGCCACCTCGTCGCGCTGCCGGCGCTGGATGTCCACGACTGCGCTGGCACGCTCAGCCCTTATGCGCAGCACCTCCAAGTGGGCTTCGGCGTCCTTAACTTCACGCGCCAAGTCTTTCCGCTCCCGCTCCGCTTTAGCTAGCGCGATGTTGGCTTTGTCCAATTCGGTGACTGTTTCGCCGTCGAGTTCCAAGCGTTCAATGCCGAGAAGGGAACCGACGAGCATGCGCCCTTCGGCGCGCTGCGGATCTTCCCCCGCCGCGGGTGTCCCGCCTTTAGTTATCACGCTTTCTCCTATCTTCACTGTGAAACGACGCTATCTTAGCGGCGGCGGGTTTGCCGTTAACGCCGCGCCGGGCTGTGTACTGCGGGTGTAGACTTCAATCGTGTTAAGGAACTGGTGGCTAGACCACGCCCCCTACCCCTTCTGGACATCATGCTGCGGGGTGTGGTCGCCGTGGTGCTGGATAGACGACATTGCGCACCTGTGGTTCCCTATAACGTTCGGGTTTCACCGCGACAGTGTTTCGCATTGGCCGCTTAAGGAGCCGTGGCTATGTCGGAAGCATACCCGTGCAGCGCATCGGTATGCGGAAAGGCGATGATTAAGCCAGCGCGCCGCGGAGCAGCATCGCCAAAGAGATAATCTGCATCGATGACGCAGCCCACACCAGCACAAAAACCGGCAGCCTCATTTAACAACCAGGCCTGGGCAGTTACCTTTAGGTAGTCCGTGCCATTCGTTGCCGCACCGGTCGCACACCTGGGTGAACTTCCACGGCGTGTGGGCCTGCGGCAACGTCAGTTCGTAGTCGACCAGCTCATCTATCTCGTCGGGTTCCTCAGGCATCCGGTCACCAGATCTCACTCGGCGTCCCTAGATGCAGCGGCGGGTCGTCGGTGCCCCGGTTCTGATTACAGTCATGATGGGAAGCCCCGAAGTTCAGAACATCCAACACCAGGTCTGGGCGTTCTTTCACGGTTTTGATGTGGTCCAGTTCGAACGCTTGTGGATGCCCGTAATCCAGCCGGTAGTCGATGGCGTCGCCGCACAGGTGGCACGGTTCCCGGTTGCGTGCGCAGTTCGCACGGAATTTGGCTTTCAAATTTTTGAAGACGGGACCGTCGCGCATCTCGCGGGCCTTGTCCCGATCGGCTTGCGTTTGGGGCCGCCGCCCAATCGTCGCCGACTCGGGTGTGTCGTTCAGTTCGTCTTCGTCCATCACAGATACTCGGGTTTCGCCCACCGTGTCCGCACCCATGGCCGGTCCTCGGTCATCGGTGGCACCGTCACAGGTTCGCGGCGGCGCAGCGAGTTGATCACCTCAAGTGCCCGCATGGCGCTGCGGTGTTCGTCTTCGCTGTTGGCGATGAGGATCATCACGCCGACCGGTTCAGGGCGCGTTGCCGCCAGTTACTTCCAACCAGGCTGAGCGGCATGCTGTCGTCGTTCGGCGGCGTCCACACCACGTCGCTGGGCGACTGGTAGGGCAGCAGGTCCAGGGTGGGGCTGGTGAGGCACACCGGGGTGGTGTCAGTCGGAGCGGTGAACGCGAACGGTGCCAAATACTGCGACGCCCCGTTGAACGTGACGTTGCTGAAGCTCACATCATAGATGAGTGGGCCACCCAGGTTGAGCTGCGCAATGTTGGACGCCAACTGAAAACCTGGGGTGTCTACGTAGTCGATGGTGGACAGGACACCGTTAGCGATACGCGCCGTCAACGGTGGCAAAGACACGGCGGCGTTACCGATGATTTCCGGGGAACCCAGCGCGGTAACCGTCACCGTGACCTCGCAGAACCCGGCACCTTCAGGGTTGGTGAGCAGGCTACCGTCGCCGGTGATCGGCTCAATGAACCGGTAGCCCAGGTTGTTGGTGAACAGCACATCGTAGGCTTGCGGTTCCACATCGGCCACGACAGTGACGTTGTTGGAACCGATAGACGTCAACGCCACCAGCGCGTCATGCACCTGGGTGGGGGTCGCGTCGAACGCCAGCGCGGTGGTGGTGTAGCCGCCGTAAGACAACGTGAACGTGCCGCCGTTGGGGTTGCCGATAAGGTTGATCGTCTGCTCAGCGTTGTACGACGGGGTGATCAGGTAGTTACTGATGAACATCTGCTGCCCGCGCAGCAGCCGCGGCGTGAACGTAACCAAAGCGTTCACCGTCTGCACCACGGGAGAGTTCAAGTTACCCGACACGGACGGGTCAGCGACCGCGTTGAAATAGCCGGTCACCTCGAAAAACGAAAGCTGCGTAGGAACCGAACCATGTAGTGTTCCTTGGCCGGACAGATGCGCGGCTGCTGGTGTTGGCATTAAGTCCGCCTCCCCGAATGGACTTGTTGAATGATTTCTTCGCCGTCCCGAATGTCTTCACCCCAACGCTGCGGCGGCGCGGCAGGAGCAGCTGGCGGTGCCGGCGGGGCCTGCAACGACCCGAGGAATGTAACTTCACCGTCCTCGTCCTGCTCTAACAGAATCCCGTAGCAGAAGTTAGCGAACCGGACGGTGCCGTTGATGCGGATTTCCACACGCCCACTCGGCCCGTTCATGTTCCGTTTAGGGGCCGGTTTCTTAGCGCGCGTCGCCATTTGTTACCTCTTCGTGGGGGCGACCTGGGTGGTGCCGTCGAACTTTTATTGTCCCCGGTGAGGTGCCCGCGGCGGCGCAGGCACGCTCGGAACTTGCCGGTTCGGTTGCGCCCGCGCACCGCGCCGACCGATAGAGCCACGCACCGGCTTATTTTTCTGGGTGCCCGGAATCTTCGTGTAACCGGCAGGTGTCTGACCGGACGGGGTGACTTTCATCAGGCCGCGGGGCAGCGAACGGTCATCGCCGGCGGCGTTCTTCTCGTTCAAGTCCCTCATCTGCCCGGCCAGGTCGGCGGCAGCTTTCATCGCCTCAATGAAGTGCGGAACGTCATCGGGATGCACATGGCGGGGCAGCTGAATGACAGCGTCGGGGCCGACGCTGATCTGCCACGCCCCGTGCGTCACCAAATTCCACCCATTGGGGTAGGCGTGGATCTCGGTTTGGGTTTCGGTCATGTCGGATCACCTCGCTTGCTGCGTAAACTTTCCGCAGTGAAATCCGGGCGAGACACCAACGGCACATGCTTACGGCACACCGCGAAGTTTTTGATGACAGTGAAAGCTGGGGTCCGTTTACCTAGATTGACACACGCCGCGCAATGGATCGTGACGTGCGATACCTGCTCTAGACGCTCGAAAATTTCCTCAGCCACGACCTGATTGTCGCAGCACAATCCAACTTTTCAGGACCGTTGGGTTGCGTGTCGTGTACAGCAGCTCCCCCGCGCGGTAGAAGCCGGCGTCCCGAATCTTTCCGGTGATCTGGTTGTAGTTGACGATTATCTTGTCGTCACCGCGGACCAGCACCTTGTGGCGACGCCAAAAGAACAGGTTCATGGTCGCCGCCTTTCATGCTGCCGGTTCTCCGGGTGTCCCACGATGCCACACAACCTTGCCTATCGGTACGTGGGTGTAAATGAATGTGGACCCGAGTTGACACAGGTATTCGTAACTCCGCCCGACTTTACAAGGCCTGCTGCGCGGGGTGTGGTCCGGGGTCTCCGACTCGGCGGACCTCGGGGGTTCGGTGGGCATTGGATGTTCAGAAAACATAGCTGTCACCGGCTTCGTCAGAGCACTTTGATCCAAGGTAGGAGTGGCAGGCGTCACAGACTTGGAGGCGCGCCGGGCGCGCCTCCAAGAGGTGAAAAATTTAGTCCCGGGACGGCGATCGCGGTGTGGGCGGCGCGTCGCTGTTGGCCGCCCCGGAAGTTAGGCCGGGGACGGTGGCTTCATCTTGGGTATCACGTTAAACCTGGCCGTCCCCGGAGTCTGATTACTTAACTTTCGGTTTACGCTGCGCAGCCCGGAACTGGCGGCGCACATCATTGGAGATACGGCCACGCGTAGACACCGTGACGTTGTTGGCTTTGGCCCAGTTGCGGATCGCTGTGTTGCTGGTCGCCGACAACTTGACGCCCCGGCTAGACGATGACGCGCGCAGACGCTTCTTCCCCGACGCGTGCGCCGTGTACCGCTCGAACGCACGATCGAACTCGGCGGCGCTCTCCTCGCTCAGGTCGATGCTGTACTGCACGTTGTTGATGGTGAACTTCCGGGTCGCCTTCGCGGGCTGGCCGGTGATATCGTCAACTATCTCGACGGTTCGTTTCTTCATTGGGATTCCTTTCGGGTGAGCGGGACGGCGGCACTGACTTGGGTCGCGCTGACGGTTGGCCGTCCCTTAATCCCAGAATACCTAATTGCCGTTACCGACGCTAATCCGCGATCTCCGATACCCATGTCCGGTAGTCCGTGTAGAGCCAACGTAACCGGTCTGCGATAAGTTCGGCGTGTTCACGCTCAGAGAAGTAGCCCTTCACCACGGGGCCGGATGGCCCTTCGGCATGCACCATCCATTTACAGCTACTCATATCGCACCCTTCGCGTCGTCTGCCGTCAGGTAATGCGTAATCGTCTCCCACTTGCTGTCCCCGGCAGCCCGCTGCGCCAAACGCCACAGGTCACCAGTCTGGTGCACCAGGTATTCCCAGTCGTCTTTACGGCAGAACCAGAACGAACCACGCCGCTCCCAGTTACCCATCCTCAGCTTCCTTCCCCTCGACCGCGGCCATCGCATCATCCAGGTAATCAAAAGGACCCAACTCGACGCGTTCAGCTGAGCCGGCGTCCCCAAGATCCCAGGTCTGCTCGACACCGTAGACCCTCCACCTGCTGCGGCTACCGTTAATGGTCCAGTAGTATTTCTTGCCGGCCTTGGTGTAGGAGGCCGAATAGCTCCACTCGTCAGTCACAGTCTGCGCCTCCTAGTGGTTGGGGGACGGCGAACTCCCCATGGGTATCACGTCTGGCTTGGCCGTCCCTGGCTAAATTATACACCACCTGGCTGGCCTTTCAAAACTGTTAACCCGCCACGCCGCACCACCTCCAGTTATTACACGGAAAACCGGTGCGAATCTAATTCGCATGGCTTACCAACTCGGCTTAAAAGCACCCGTACCCGGCGCGATCCCGTTGCGACTCGCAACCTACCTCGACTTTATGAAACTCCCAACACCACCCGCAGTGTTCGGTCACTACGACCTGATCGACAACTGGGAAATGCTGGGCAACGACGAATGGGGCGATTGCGCTTTTGCGGGCGCATGTCACCAAGAGATGCTTTGGACTAAAGAGGGCGGCCACGAAGCCGACTTCAACTCGCCAGTAGACGGGTTCGACAACGCGGCCCTAGCCAACTACGGCGCGGTCACCGGATTCGACCCCAGCGACGGCCCGTCCGGGGACAACCCAACCGACCAAGGCACCGCAATCAGCGACCTCGCCGACTACTGGGCGCACAGCGGCCTGGTGGACTCCGACGGCACCCGCCACAAAGTGGCCGCCATTGTCGACCTAAACCCCGGCGACCTGCGCGAACTGTGGGTAGCCACCTATCTGTTCCAGTCGGTGGGGCTTGGGTTCGCCGTCCCGCAGTCAGCTATCCAGCAAGCCCAGCAGGGAGAGGTCTGGGATGTTGTCCCGGGCAGCCCGATCGTCGGCGGCCACTACGTCCCAAGCGTGGGCCGCGTAGACGGCGGCAACGGCATGGTAGTGACCTGGGGGCAGCTCCAAGAATTCACGCCACGGTTCTACCAGAAATACAATAACCAGGGCATTGTTTGCTTGAGCGAGGAAATGCTCGTCAACATGAAGTCGGTCGACGGCTTCGATGACAAGACCTTGAGGGCCGACCTTAGGGCGCTCTAATGTTCGACGCTCTACACCGCGCCTACAAAGCATTCACATCAGGTGTCGTTCCAGCACACGACGTGACCGAGTCGCATCGATACACCGTCCATTACCCGGACCACCAGCCGAGACAGTCGGATCCACACTATAAGGATTTCGAGGCGTACCGGCGACGCACTAAGGCGACCGCAAAATGCTCAGTCGGTGAAGCGCGAGGGGACTTCACCGACTGCCAACCCGGCCCCAACTCCTGGCCCACCGGCCTCGAACTACACCATGACCACGTCGAATTCGCCCTAGAAAATGCTGTAGACCTGGCGTTATTAGACAAGGTTTACCCCGGTGTGTCGAACCCTGACGAGGTCGGAGCGTGGGTAGAGTCCGCTGACAACCTCGTATGGCTCTGCACGTTCCATCACCGCGGCCACGGCGGCGTACATGTAGCAAGCAGCTCTGATTACGAGGCGGAACGCTTCATTAAGGGGCTGATCAGCTGATGGTTTTGCGTTCAAGCATGGAGTTCGCCAAGCGGGTGTTTATCGACCGGTTGACCACTGACCAGTACGGCAGTCTCGTGCAGCCGGACATCGGGAACTTTGATGAAGGCCCGGGCGACGAGTACGACTACGGCGGGTGCTACGACCCAGACAACTTGGGTATCGGGGCGGACTGTTCTGGTTCGGCGGGCATCTTCCTGGGTGCCGCGCTTCTCGGGCCGGCTGGGATGTCGTGGGATCGGCAGTTCACCACGGAAACGTTCTGCAACTGGCCGCCGGGGAACTGGCGGCAGACAACGCAAGAGGACCTGGTCAATAACTACTATCCGGCAAAAGTTTGCATTATGCACGGTGGTGGTGGACCGGATTCTCACATGAACTGCAGCGTCGATGGAATTGTGATGGAATCCAACGGCGATTACGGAACTTGCACTTTGGGGCATGGGGCGATCGCCCAGGACGATGATTATTGGAATGACTGGTGGGTTCTTGATGAGCCGGTCGTTGAGGACACCACGTATCGGACTCCTATGGTTTATCCGCAGGGTTTTGATTATGCGGTGGGTCCTATTTCTGGAGCTGATCTGAAAGCTGCCGGGAAGTCTTTTGTGTGTCGGTATGTGACGCCGTCGTTGCAGTGGAAATGTTTGCAGCCGGGCGAGTTCCAGGATTTGGTTAGCAATGGGATTGTTGTGGTCTTCAACTATGAGGGCGAAGGCAACGGGATGTTGAACGGGAACGCGCAGGGCATTCAGGATGCGCAGGAGGCGTTGAATTATATCCGCAGCTTGCCTGGTGTGCCGGCGGGATATAATCCGGTCGTTTATTTTAGTTGCGATTTCGATGAGTCACCTGATCAGGATGGCGCGCTGCAGGACTACCTGGCGGGGTGCGCGCAGGTGTTGGGTGGTGTTCAGTATGTGGGGATTTACGGTGGGTATTGGCCGCTTTCACGCATGTTGGATGCCGGGGCGTGCACCTACGCGTGGCAGACGGAAGCGTGGAGCGGCGGCAATCTTGATGCCCGCGTAAACATAGTCCAGCGCAACGGCGTGGGCTTCCAGAATTTCGACGGTGTTCAGTGTGATGCTGATGAAGCACACACCGATAATTTCGGGCAGTACTTAGGAGGAGATATGCCGGAGAGTACAGCGGACCTGATCTTGGACCAGCTGGCCGGCCCGCTTAACACGGACGGTACTCGTGGTTGGGCGCAGCTGGGGAACCGGTCGATCGTGGACTTCCTGGCCCAGGTTGTGGGGCCTGCGTTGACGCAGATACAGGCCACCGTCACCGCGGGGAATTCGAAAGCCGCCAAGGTTGATGTGCCGGACACCGAACACGATCAGTCGAAGATCCCGCCGAAGAAAAAGTAGCCCGGCGTTACGCCGGCGATCACAAGTTTATAGAGAGGAAGCGATATGACTACACCAGGGTCTGCCGATGAGGCGATCTTTGATGCTGTGAGCGGCACCGATCAGAACGGCAACGGGTTGTCATACGCCGAGGTGGCGTTCCTGTATGACGCGCACCTGCTGGGGTTGTCGAAGGACTACGCGTTTCCTGAGGGCGGCAATGTGTCGTTTTCTCGGCTGGATGCGATCACGACGTTGGCGAAGATCTTGTCGCGCACTCATTCGCATTCGGACGGTAATGACTACGACGTGTGGGATGCGATTCAGACGATTTTGAAGTGGGTGTTGCAGCAGGATGTGCACATCAACGACAACGAAGTTAACTCGGTGAATTACAAGAAGCCGGTGGCGGGTTCCGCGGAGGTGCCTGCCCGGGTGCGTCCGACTGGGGCTGCTCCGCCGGTTCCTCATGGTGACTACCCGGGGCCTGGTGGTGGGCACAGTTGGCATCCGGGTTGGGGGCCGCAGGGGTGGGGTCCGGGTTGGAATAACCCTTACCCACCTCCGCCGTGGTGGTGGCAGCCGCCTACTGGGCAGCCTTATAACCCGCCGCCTCCGCCGTGGTACGGGCCGTGGCCGTGACATGGACCAGCTCCTCGTTTGGGAGCGGAATCTCATAGGCGAATTCATCGCCCACGTGGAGGACAAAATGTTTTTTCGGATCGCCCCGAGCATCAATTATGGGTGCAGTTTGTGGCTGATCCGTCGCAGCGACCACCTGTTGGGTGGGTTGCGTAATCCGCTGGGTTGGTTCGCCTCCGAAGAAGACGCCCAATCTGCCGCTGAAACGTATCTATAAAGGAAGGTTGCTGTGGATCCCGATGCGAAGGAATGTTTCAAAACTGCTTCTAATTTGTTGCAGCAGGTGACTGGGTGTCAACCATCGGTGGCGGCGCTGATCGTGGAGCAGATCGCGTTGGGCACGATCCGCTGGGAGCCGGACAAGCCGGGCGCGCAGCATCAGCGGAACGCGGAATTGTTCGCCGCCTGGTCGGCAGGTTTCGAGGCACGCGACAAGCTGGACTCCAACTTAAAGGACGTGAAGCAGTGACCAGTTCCATTCCGATGGTGCAGTTGATGCATCAGCTTGACGGTACGACGTGGAATCCGGTGGGCACACTGTTCACTGTCGACGGGACCGTGTATCCGGGTGCGCCGGGGATACCGTTACCGTACGCGGGTTTCGCTTCCGACATTGCGTGGGGTTTGATGACGGTCGCTGACGGTATGTGGTTGTGGGATCCGATCGCTTACCCGGCGGCGGTGTCACCTATGGGCGCGTCGGTCAGTGTTGGGCGGGCGAACCTGGTGGCTTCGATCATGGCGACCCCGGCGGGTTGGCCGATCGTCATGTCTGGTTACAGTCAGGGCGCGATGGTGGTGGACCAGTGCTGGGTGGGTGACTTCCTGAACCCGTCGGGTGTCCTGCACAACCGGCTGGGTGATGTGAAAGCGATCTTCAACTATGGGGATCCGATGCGCTGCCCGGGGGTGTCGAACGGGAACGCGTTAGCGGGCATCCCGGTGCCCGGCGAGTCGAACGGGCAAGTTACCGGCGGGATCGCCGGTCCGCTTTGCTTGACCGCCGCCCAGACACCCGACTTTTTCTTCTCCACGAACCTGCCCGGCGACCTGTACGGGTCGGCCCCGGTTGGGGCTAATCCTTGGACAGCGGAGTCGAAAGTCGGTGCCGTCGAAACAAACATTTTCAACATCGTGCAAAAGGCCACGTTCCTTGACATCATTTCCATCGCGAAGGATTTGTTGACCCCGATCGCCACCGTCGAGGGAATCATCAACGGTCTGGTGTTTTTCTCCGCCGGCCAGAATGCGCCGCATTGGCAGTACGGACCTTACGTCGGTGCCGCTGTCGGTTGGATGGTCGACACAGGCCTCTCATTGATTGGACAAGCCGCGTGAAGGGGGCTGAGTAGTGCAACGTTTCTTTAGTAGTCTGCTGGATTTTTCCAGACTGGTTAGGGTTTATCAGACCGCGCCGGTTCTGGTGATCATCAATTTCTTCGGCACGGTGACCGTCCCCGGCGACGACGAACTGGAAGTTAGCGACGCAGAAGAATCGAAGCCGAAAAAAACGGGGTAAACACTCCCCGGCTCTGCGTGTCGTAGCCTCTTTTTATCGGCGTCGCTGCGAACCTTAAGACGTGCGCAAAGTGTACTGGTGGAGAGAAGGTTGTACCGGGCACGAACACGTCGGCGGCAATAATTTCGGTGACGAACTCGTCCCGTTGATGCTACAGCTGCTGGAGGTGCGGCAGTTCGAATGGTCGCCTCCGGAGGATTCAGATTTCGTTATCACCGGGTCGGTTCTTGAGCATTTGCCGAGGGGCTGGGCGGGCACTGTGTGCGGCGCGGGGATGCTGCACGAAGGTTCGAAAATCAACGTAGGCAAGGCCACCGTTTTGGGTGTGCGCGGGAAGCTGACGCTGGAACGTTTGAAGGGTTTGAAGAATCCTGAGGATGTGGTGTTAGGCGATCCGGCTTTGCTGGTTCCGGCGTGGATACGCCAGTATCAAGGCAAATGGGATCTCGGTATCATTCCGCACTGGTCGGACAAGGAGTTGTTCCAGCGGTACCCGTACGGGCATTTGATTGATGTACGGAAGCCTCCGCTTGATGTTGTTGAGGACATCGCTAAATGCAAGCGCGTCATCAGCTCTAGCCTGCATGGGATTATCGTGGCGGATGCTTACGGCATCCCGCGGCAAGCGGAGTTGTTCCCGGACGCTTTGAAACGTAAGCAGCATGAGGGCGGCGACTTCAAGTGGCTGGATTACGCCTCCAACTTTGATGGCGACCCGCATTTCGGTGAACTGTGGAAAGCTCCGCACGATCGGGTGGCGGCTATGCAGCGGGATCTGCGGCAGATGCTGGCCACTGCGATGAGCATGGCCCCGCCGTTGCACACCGCGCCGGAACCGGTGCGGGAGAAGAGCAAGTTTTTCTGCTGGATGCCGAAGAAAAAACCTCAGGTGTCGTTGTTGGTGCCGTTCCGCGACGACAACGAGCACCGCGTCAGGGTGTGGCATTGGCTGAAGCGGTACTGGGAGGCGAACCTTAGCTCGTTGGAGATCATCGAGGGCCACGACCCGCATTACCCTTTTTCCAAAACCACAGCGGTGAATGATGCCGCTAGTCGGGCGCGGGGCCGGATCTTCGCGATCATCGACGCCGACACCTACCTGGACGCGAGGTGTTTGCAGCAGTATCTCGACAACATTGATGCGGCGGTGAAGTCCGGGAAAAGGATGTGGTACATCCCGTACAACCATCTGTATCGGTTGTCGGAGGAGGCCACGAGGGCTTGTTTGGGGTGTGATCCGGAGGAGACGTACATGGTTCCGCATCCTCCGCCGCCGAGTTGGTTGGAAGATGCGGGTATGGCTAAGCATGATGCTGCCGCGAAGTCTTCGGGGCATCAGTACGGTGCGTTGGCTCAGGTGGTGCCGCGTGAGGCTTTCTTCATGGTGAATGGTATGGATCCGCGGTTCCGTGGCTGGGGCGGCGAGGACGTGAGTTTTATGAACGCGGTGGATACGGTGTATTGCCAGCATTGTTTAGGTACTAATGATGTGGTTCACATGTATCACGCCCGTCCGGGTATGTCGTGGGATACGCGGCGTTGGGTGGGGCAGCCCGATGTTGTGGCTAACTCGCGTTTGACGCAGCGTTACACGATGTCGAAGTCGGAGCCAGGTTTTATGCGGGCACTCGGGAGTGAGTATGAGCCGCCGCGGGATGTTTTGAAGAAGCACTGGTGGACGCGGGATGCGTGATGGACGCCATCGAGGTTGCTGCCAGGTTGCTTGTTTCCCCGATCCGTTGCCTGTACGCGCACCTGTATCGGGCTGGTCTGCTTGATATCCGGGGCCGGCAAACGTCATATGGGTGTCATTCGTTTACTGGCCGGCCCCGGTGTCACCAAGCATACATCCGCCACGCCGCCGAAGACAACCCGAACTAACGCCACAAGAATCTACGATTAGTTCGCCGACGAAAGGAAAAACAATGGCTGACTCCATCGACATCGCCACGCTTAAGGCTGAGGTTTTGTCCGCTCTGACTGATGTCGAGACTGTTCTCGCTGACGCTTTAGCGGTAGCTAATTTGGTGAACGAACTGCCCGACCTTCCGGGTGTGACCACGGTCAAGAAGTTCGTCGCCGACGTTACCCCTTGGGTTGAGAACGCCGAGACTGTTCTCAAAGATGTAGTCACGTTCCTCGATGGCGCGTAGTTTCCGGCTGCGGTCCGCCGTGGCTAGTCTGACGTCGGCGTCGTTTTGGATTGATGTCGCTGAGCGTGCTGTGCGTTCGTTCGCTCAGGGCACGCTGGCGGCGATGGGTGTGGGTGCGGCGAACTCTGTTCAGCCGGGCTTGACGGTGTCGGTGCCGTGGCATGTGGCGCTGGTCGCTGGCTGTGTCATGGGGGTGCTGTCGGTGCTGTCGTCGTTGGCCAGCACTCCGGTCACCACCTCCGACCCTTACACGGGGTCGTTTCTTGCCGCGCCGCCGAACCAGGCGGAGCATGTCCGGTCTTTTTGTAGCTTCGGGAGGAGCTGAATGTTTATCGGGGATCAGCCGCGTTCCGGGTCTGGGCAAACGGCGTACAGTTTCACTCCCGAATCAGGGTATGTGGAGGTTTCTACCACTTCTACAACTGACAGCATTTGGCCTCCGGAGTTCCAGCCGATGGAACTCACGTGGGATGAGGCGGTCGAGTACGACAGCCGGAGACACAATATTTAGGACTGCCAATCAATTCGGCGGCGCATGCCATATTTAGTATGCGTGCCGCCCGAGTTGTGAGGAGTAGCTGATGTCGGTCATGGCGTGGCTCCCGTACGTGCCGGCGGCTCTGACTTTTTTGGGTGTCATTTTGGCACCGGAACTTGGGCGTCGGGCGGGCAGGAAGCAGCTTCAGGCGGCGGTGGTTGCGGCTAACGCTGAGATGAAGAAGGCTGTGGCCGATGAGCGGGAGTCGGCTACCAACGAGTGGGCGAAGATCACTGAGGCTATGCAGCGGTGGAACGAATCGTTGGCCACTCGTCTGGCGGAGGTGGAGAAGCGGCTTGGTGATGCTGAGATCCGGTCGGCTGCTGCTGAGCTGAAAGCTGACCTGGCTGAGAAGCATTACCGGATCGCGATCGCCTATGTTCGGCAGGTTATCCGCTGGTTGGAATCGAACCGTCCGGGTGAGAACTTCCCGAAGGCTCCGCCGGAGCTGGAAGACGATCTGCTTCCGTAGTATCCGGGACGGCAATTCATTGTTGGGTGACATACACGCCATGGCCGCCCCGGATAATGGTAATTCTACCGGAGTGGCAACCAGATAAACAGCGGTCAGCGGCCCACAATTGGGCCGTGGACCTAGCGTTACCTCCTGAAATATCTTCCGTCCAGATCTACACCGGGCCTGGTGCGTCGCCGCTTGTCGCTGCTGCGACAGCGTGGGCCGACACCGCCGCCGAGTTGGAGCAGTTCTCCACCAGCCAGACAGCTATCACCGGTGCCATTCCGTGGTTCGGGCCGTCCGCGCAGGCCATGTCGGTGGCCAGCGCCGGAATCTCCAACTGGGCCATGGATTCAGCTATTCAGGCCGCTTCGATGGGTGTCGGAGCGACGATGGCCGCGGCTGCTTTCGAAACTGTGTACGCCACGATCACACCACCGTTTGAGGTGTTCGAGAACCGGACCAGGTTAGCGATGCTGATCGCCACCAACATTTTGGGGCAGAACTTCCCGGCGATCGCCGCCACCGAGGCCCAGTACGGGGAGATGTGGGCGCAGAACATCGCGTCGATGTCCGCGTACCAGGTGTCATCCGTCGCGGCCACGAACCCGTTGAACGGGTTCGCCGTGTTGCAGGAGTTCATGTCCGGCCTGTCCGACATCTTCGCGCCAGGATCCAACACAGCCACAACCGGTTTGCCTGGCCTTTTGAACCTGATCAGCGGCGCATCCGGGTCAGCGTTCGGGACGTTCCTGAACAACAACTTCATCTCAACGTCGGTGCTGAACTCGCTCGGATCGTCCGGCTTCTACATGCCGTCGCAGTGGCTGTACCCGCTGATCGCCCTGTTCGAAGGCGCTCAGACTTCCAGCTCAGGTTCCAGCTCGGGCAGCTCTTCGGGTGGTGCCGTCTTACCGCCCGGGGTTTCACCGTATCCGGGATGGAATCAGGACCCCTACGTTGCCCCAACCCCGGGACCGGTGACGGGACGCCTGGGATGCGGCGCACGTATCGGCGGCCTCACCACCCCGCCCACCTGGGCGGCCCCACAAGCCCCGGGCGCACCAACGGCGCTGCGCCCGGCCACAAATACACCATCCGACGCCGCCCCCGCGGCGGAGGACTCGACACCACTACTGGGCCTGGGTGGACTCGCCGGCCTAGCCGGATTACGTGGCGGCACACCACCCAAAACGCAAAAACCGCCGCCGGAATACGGCATCAAATCAACAGTGATGCCTAAGCATCCACTCGGAGGATAAAAGATGAAAGACGAAACGGCGCTCGAAGCCACCCAGGTGTGGGTGGTGGAGTACACGTCCATAGGCAGCTTGGCGCGTACCTCGTTCTTTTGGAGCGAGACGCACGCCCAGCAGTGGTTCGACTTCTGTGCAGCCGACGCCACGAAGTCAGGTAAGGCCGCGCCGACGCTGTACGTGTCCGGTGTGAGCTTCACCGAAGTCACCCCAACGTAGTGAACCGCCGCCGCTTCCTCGGCCTTGTGGGGCTGACGATGGCGGCTGCGGTCACCGCGTGGGAGTTCGTGCCGCAGATCAAACAGGCTGCTGGTGCGACGCGGCAGTTCTTTACCCGCGGCACGTATGCGGCGTGGGACCGGCCTGGAGTGCCGCCAACTTTAGTTATGGTAGCTGTACTATTGTTGGCGCTGCTGTTTCCGCAGCCGGCGCACGCAGCCGGCAACGTTGGCGCGGTCGCTCGGGCGCAGTCGGCGGTCGGCAGCGACATGTTCGGCCCGTACGGGTGCGGCATGTTCGTCGCCTGGGCGTACGGCATACCGGGCATCGGCTACTACACCGCCTCCGACTTCTACCAGGCCATGCAACACGCAGGCCGGATCCATCCGCCGGCTGATCCCGCACCGCCCGGATCGATTGTGTTCTCCAACGGCGCTGACGGCGGACACGTCGACATCGCGGTTGGTGACGGAACCTACATTTCCGGGGGCGTCATGGGCTTCTCGCCCGGCTACGGCAATGGCCACAACGTTCAGGTCCTGCCCGTCCCGAACACCTCACCTGGTGCGGTGTATCTGGGTTGGAGCGATCCGCCGTGGTGAGCAAAGTGTTGGTCGGGTTGATGCTGGCCGGGATGCTGGTCCTGCTGTCCCGCTACATCACAGCACCGGAGTGGTGGTGCCACGGCACCGACATCCCAACCAAAGCCCTCATCGGTGACTGCTACGTCTTCGGCGAGGTCCGGTGAAGATGCCCGGGGCGTGGGGCGGGTATTGGGTTACGCGGGTGTCCTGGCCGCCCCGGGCACGCCTGGTGCAAGGTGCTGTCACCTGCGGAATCTGGTGGTGCTTACTGATAGATGTGATCGGCAACTGGGCCGGTCAAAGCCACAGCGCGGACTCATCGTTCGTACCTATCATCGTCGGCACCGCCGTCGTCCTAGTCTTCACACACCCCGTCGCGCTGGCGCGCGTCCTAGACCGGTAAATAAGTGACAGTGCGCCGATAAAAAGCCTTCCGTTAAGTCGCGGGGTGCTCGGTTCCGAGTACGAAGGTGCCCCGCTTGACGGTGTGGTCAAGTACAACCGCCACGCCATAGAAGCGCGTCAACTCCCTGCCGAACCACTTCTCGGCGTCGAGTGGGTGCAGGTAGAGATGACTAGGCTCCGGTTGGAACAGGGCGTCCTTATGCCGCTGAACCGCCTTCAAAATCGAGCCGTGGGCGTATATCGCTTCATCCACAGTTCTCACGGTAGGCGTTCCTCTCTATGCCGATAACCATGCGTTTCGTCAACTATGGGTAGGCGTCTCGGCGTGACGTGTCGCAGCTAGGCATTGAATCAGCATTTCGGCGATCATGTCCGGTGTCAGGTCCACGTTGCAGCTAGGGCCGCGGCGCGCGTGCTTGTACCAGCAAATCCTGACCTCGCCCCATTCGAAGTTGGGCGGGCAACCGTCTGGATGTGTGTCGCCGTCGCACCAGCAGTAAGGGCGCATGGTGAAAACGTCAGTGACGAAAGGCTCCCCGCCGTAGTTGTCCGTCAGTGGATAAGTTGGTTCCTGGGTGATGTTCCCGACGACGCGGGCTATCTCATCACCGATGGCGCGGAGGGCGGCTACAGCCAGCTCTGAGCATTCGCGCTTCTGCCAGGGGGTATTACTGAACCCGAGTTGCCCCAACTCGGGCATGAAGCCGTCCACCGTTGACCTTATTTCTGGTGTGTTCTTGCGCCTTGGGCCAGCAACCCGGGCGCGTGTTCCTTCGCGTGATGCCCACAGAACTGCAGATCCAGACCGCTGGCCAGCCGAGCGACGCTGGTCGCTGCTGCCCCGCACCGATCGCAACGTTCAAGCCGAGACTCGTGCGTATGCTGGGCCAGCAGCTCCGGTGCCTCAGTAACAGTTACGTCGGTCATAACCCCATCCCTTTCGGGTTGATCGGATGGACCATGGTGTCGTCGGTGAGAGCGCCGGTGGAGTCTAGCGTCACCGCCAATATCGCCGCCGCATGCAGCGCCTCAGCACCGACAACGCCGTCATTCAACGGCACCGACAGCACCGCCCACCTGCCGTCTGCGCGTTCATCGAGCGCGAACTCCCAGCTGGCTCCGTCATACCGTAGAGCACGCGCCGCGCGTTCCACGAATTCGTCGTCTACAGGTAGAACCATCAGTTCTCCTTGGTCCGGGCGGTGCGGGTGGCCGCGATCCGTTTCGACACCTTCTTCGCTACGGATTCGGTAGCTGCATCATGCTCGCCGGCGGCGGCTTCTTTGTGGAGACGCTCCGCCTCTTTCCACAGATCTTTGAGGAACGTTTTAGCGACGATCCGCAGGGCGCGCCGGTTCTTGTGGCCGTCCCGCAGGTCCGACCCGACCGGGGCAGGTTTACCTGGTGTGCCGCACGGCGGGCACGGATGGGTGTGCACAGCGTCCTCGTATTTAGCGCGGGCCTGGTCGTACACCACCCGGTACGGTGAGCCTTTACGGTTCCGTTCGGGCTGCGCGACCGCGATCATGCACCGCTCAGCGATAAGGTAGACCCGCATTTTGGCTTCGTCGTTCCAGTTGGCCAGCTCACCGCGGGTGCGTCGCCGCCCGGCACCGTCAACGGGTGCGAGGCCGCAGTACGAATACAGTTCGTACAGGCCGCGGGGCCGGTCGTCGCCGTCGTGCCAGTAAGGGTCGCCGAGCGCGCCGAGTAGGCGGGCGAACTGCTTGGCCCCGACACCGGTGATCGGCTGCGCCCACGTCCACAACGGGTGGCTTCTCATGACCCGTTCGAGGTTCTTTATCGCCATGTCCAGGGAGTCGTCCAGCGCTTCCACTAGGGCTTCCAGCCTGCGCACGTCGGGGTGGTCGGTCGGCAGCCCGAACCCGCGGTGTTTCCCGTCGCTGTCCGCTTCGGCCCTGGTCAGCTGTCGCAACCTGTTTTGGTTTGCGTTGCGGACGTTCTCCAGGTCGTCCACAACATCGGCGGACAGCCGCAGGAACGGCGACCGCAGGAAAGAGCCGGGGACAGCGGCAACGGTCTGGGTATCACGCACGTTCTGGCCGTCCCTGGGGCTTGTGGGTGCAGGCAGTATCTTCAGGCTTGGCCGCCCCGGCAAGTTGACCTTGGTTGACGTTCGTTGCTTGGCTGGGGCGACGATCTTGGCGGGTTTCTTGGCAGGGTTGGTCATGGTAGGTCCTCAGGGTCTAGTTCGCGGGCGGTTTCAACACCGGCTTTACGCATCCGCAGAGCCAGGTCTTCATAAAATTCGGCTTGTGCGACAACCAGCGCCGCGTCTTTGCGTCGCGCTACAGCGCAGAAGTCCAGGTCGTCGGCGGTGCAGTCACCCACCAACTTCCACCCGGTTCCGGTGCAGATTTTGGACCGGAAAATGTTCTCCCATTTCACCGAGCGGATAGCTGCGACGTTCGCTGACACCGACTGACGTGTTGACGGTGGCCGCCGCATCGCGGCGATAGCGGTGTTGCGTTCGAGGCGCAGCAGGTCGGGAACCACCATCCGTAGGGCCTGCTCGTAGAACGCGAGGACCATTTCGGGTGGCGTGTTTTTGACGACCGCGGCTGCGATGACGTCGGGTTGGGAGCGTGGCCGTCTAGCGGCGATGTCCCGGACGAATGAGCGTAGTTGCATTTCCGGGTCTTCCTGGTTTTGTTTGAGTGCTGCTGTCATACATAAATTATATCACACCCGGGTGCTATTTGGAACTTTACGTGAACCAGCTATCGCAGCACTGACACTTGAGGCAGTGCGACTCCCGGCTGCATTCGCCACACGGATCGTCAACGTCAACTACTCGCGGAATGCCGAGGTAATCAAGCAGGCCTGGTTGCTTCGCGTCGATGAACGCGGCCATCTCGGCGCGCCGCTCAGGTGTCGGACGCATCATGGCCGTAAAGATCCTTCGCACGGGTGATGTTCAAACCGGCACTCACCATGCCAACCATGCCTACACATAACACAAACACACAAACACACACGACCACGACGGAACCAGCTAAGCGTCATCATCTGGTGCCTTGTGTCCGCACTTGATGCAGTAGCCGCCGGCGTCGGTGAACAGGCTCGGGTACACCATGTGACAATCGGAGAGCTGTTCGATGCTCCAACGCCACCAGCGGATATGCTCCTGCATCAGCACGGTACGCGTCCTGCATTTCTTACTCACGATGTCAGGCGCAGTTCAACGCGGTGGACCCTCGTGGTGGTATGGACATTCGGATCTCCGGTGGTAACTTCCACTCGGTATGCTGTGGGCCGCACATCATCGATACAGTCTGGCGATACTCCCAGCAACGCGGCCATCGCGTCGTGTAAGCGCGCTTGATCTTTGCTCATGGTTCTCCTCGTTTGGTCCGGGGCGGCGTCGGTCGTTGGGAAACATTCCGGCTATGGCCGCCCCGGTAGCTTAACTATGAATAGATGAAGTAGGTAGGTTTAATGTGGACCCGGAGCCGTGCGGACGCCCTGTGGTCCCGTAGGACATGGCCTTTATGGCACTGCGCCCCGGGTCCAAGCATCTTAGTCGACGCGGCCTTCGCGTGTCCACGCCTCCGGTTCGCCGACGGTGATCGAGTTGATCTCATCTTTGAGACCAGCTGGTACCTCTACAGTGTCGCTGCCCATTTTTCCTCCTCTCGTTATGTTGAAGTGGTCAGGAAATCTGTGCGGCGTATTGCTGCAGCGCCTCGAATTGTTGTTGCAAGGTAGCTAGCACCTCGGCGGGGGCCGGGGATGTAATGTTTTCGATAGCTTCAGCTAACTCGGTCAACGCTGCTTGCACCTCCGGGATGCCGAGACCTGCACGTAACGGTCCAGAAGAAACTTGCATAGGAGACTCCGGCGGCGGTGTTTTAGGTACGGTGTTACGAGTCAGCCACCACCATCCGGTGCCATCACCGAGTGGCCTGTTCTGATGGTCACGCCGCCGGGATTCGCCGAGGATGCTGGGAGCGTGGACCAGCGGTCCTTTCGCTAACAGGATGCCGTCGGGCAGGACAGCGATGTTATGTGAGGTGTGGGCGGTGCCGTAGATCGGGACCCGCGACGACGGCGGCCAGTGGTGTCCCCTCTCGGCTGGGCCGGTCACCTGGCCGAAGATCTCACCGCCCAAGGTTTCAATGTCAGCGTCGGTGAGGTTAGATTCGACGGCGAAGATGTCGCCCTGCCGTTCGACCTGTATGCCGCCGGCTTCGGCGTCCACCACCGATGGTGGTTTCAACGCTTCGCGGGCCTCGGCGATGCCGCTGACCGGGTGGGGTAGGCGGCACAGGAAGTACAGCGGCGGCTCTTCCTGATCGTCGTACCCGGACAGGTAGTAGCGGTCGCCGATCGTGAACACCGACTCCATCGCTTCGCTGGTTTCGATGACTTTCGGGGCCGGGTCTTTAGGTGATCGTGCTTGGCGGAACGCTTCCCTGGCGTAGGGGAGCACGGGGGCGTGAGCCTTTTTGGCTTCATGCATGAACCGGTCGCGCCAGTATTGCGCCGGGATTGTCGGGTGCGAAGCCATCGGTGTGTCCAGGCTTAGGAGGTAGACGCCGTTGTCGCGTTGCGCTAGCTGCCATCCGCCGGTTCTGCGGTACAGCTGGTGGTTCACGATGTACAGGTAGTTTCTGTAGTTCGTGACCCAACGTCCGTCGTCTTCTTCTCCGCGCAGGTATGCGCGGAGACATTCGTCGGCTTCTTTGAAGTAGTCCGGTTCTTCGTCCGGTTGCGCGTCGGGTTCCGGTTCGGGTGACAGCCCAAGAACCCCGCGGATGCGGTCCCGCATGTAATCGTAGAACGGCATGCCACCACCTCCCGTTTAAGCCAGTCCGCTACACTAAATTATACGCTACCCGGCTGGCAGGTCTAGCACCAGTCGAAACGATACGAATCAGGAATCTGAAACGCCTCCGACTCCTGCCCAGGAAACAAGCCCAGCATCAACATCAACTTGACCGCATCATCAGTGTCGGTCGCGTAGTGAGCTACCGTGCGCCGGGCCGCGGCGCGCTGCTCCTCACCGATATCCCCAACGATGCCGGGCAGCGGCGGAACAGTGCGACCGATCTGCTCTCCATTAGCGAAGCTCACGCGGTGTATCCAGAAGTCATGCTCGGACTGTATACCACCGCACTGGCATCAACCTACCTTATTCAGATAATCCTCAGATCAGTTTCAAATGCTCAGGCTTGTACGCTACCTCGCTGTGGTCGCCGATCTTCTTGGAGTGCACCACCCGCACATACACCCAGTCGGCACCCGCGCCTTTGATGTGCCCGATCTTGCCTTTGTACCCGAACTGGGGGTGCAGGATCCGGACATGCCGGCCACGTTTCCACGCCTCACCTACGCACCTGCGCCGTTTGCCGGGATCGTAGCGTCGTTCGGCCATGGGTCGTCTCTCCAATCTGAGCGCCGCCGCAACAACGGATTCGGGATACGCGCATCGCTCTTCGGGTGATACCAATATTTAGCTTGCGGATTCTGTTCAAAGAAACGCTTCGCGACCGGGTTCATCCCCTCAGTTAACTATCCCGGGGTGACCTGGCGGGAAAGCTCATGTTAATGTCTTCGTCTGGTGTCCACGCGCAGTCGGTGTCGTGCCCGTCCTCGAGCGTGCAGGTATACGGAACACCGTGCTCGTCGGTGCGCGCCTTCCAGCACAGGAACGGCTCCTGAGGCTGCCAGTGGATCCGCGCCGCCACCAGCTGCGGGCGGTCCGGGCGACCCAACTCCTCGTACCGTTTCAGAAGGAACTTGTACATGCTGCGGGCCGCTTCCTCATCCCGGTACTCGAACACCTTCACCGGTGTTCCGGCCTCGCCCCAGCGGACACCCCACTTGATGCCGCCGGCGTACCCGCTCACAGCGTCTCCGGCGTCAGGAGCATGGTGTTCTTTCCGAGGTTGGTGGCGTCGCAGTCCAAACCCAGGAACCTGGTGCCGCCCATGAACCGCTCGTAGCAGCGGTGATAGTGCCCGTGAGCCCACAGCTTCGGACAGGTGGCGTCGTAGACGCGGCGCACTTTGTCGCGGTGCACCGACGCCCCGTACAGCATGTGGTCCGGGAATTCACCGCGCACCTGAGTCTTGAAGTCGGCTCCCACGCCAGGAATGTCAACCCCGGTCGGGCAGTCGTGAGCGACCACCACATCAACCGGAACGCCATCATCGCGGGACGCGTACTCGATGTCGTTCAACGACAACTCCTCACCGGCCCACCAGCCCACGTTCTCGGTACGCATGTACCTGTCCACCGAGAACGCACCACCCAACGCCATGAACCGTTTACCCCACCACGTCCACCGGAAC
>Ga0210386_10000522_pt1 | contig 35346 bp, 32 predicted proteins | sample IncBWH32OmetaG_FD_160091 | JGI IMG/M metagenome (GOLD analysis project Ga0210386, IMG submission 160091) | Forest soil microbial communities from Barre Woods Harvard Forest LTER site, Petersham, Massachusetts, United States - Inc-BW-H-32-O ...
TTGCGCCAAGCACGGATACGCGGCCGACGCCAAGCTCAGCCAAATTGCCGGCGATCGTTCCTCCGGCGCCGGGCGTCATCTCGGTCGCGACCACACCTATTCGCGGGATTCCGGTTTCACGCGATGCGTCCGCCGCCGCCGGATCGTAAGTGCACCAGCGGTCCAGGCAAATATCGCCCACCACCAGCGCTGACCGGCGCGGAAAGTCGGCGAGGATCTTCGCGATTTCCATTCATCCACCTTCCAATATTGCGCGGCGCAGCGCGGGCAAGGTAGCGCGATGCTCGCCCTGGATGTAGAAGCTCTCGCCCCCGTCCGCAACGGTCCGAACAAGCATGGTTTTGTGCGGGCGAAAGAAATAACCTGGATCGGTGCGCGCGAGTTCCTTCCGATAGTCGCCGCCCATCGGCACGATATCGAACACGGCAGTAGTGAAGTGATTGATAGTCCGACTGTGCTGGTGCGCGACGTTTCGCACCATGGCTAATGCCTTCAAGAACACTTCGGGCGCCATCGTGGCCGAGCCGAAACTCAACACTACGCCTCCTTCGAGCCGCTCGAGCGTGTGGGCGAAAACGAGAAAATCGCGATAGCTGGTGGCCCCGTAAGCAGCGCCATCGCAGTTCGGGTGCTCATGCAGAATGTCATAGCCGATGCCGGCGTGAACGGTGGCCGGAACCGAGAGCCGGTGAGCGGCGCCCAGAATACTCAAATCACGATGAGGGAAATTGCTCTCGAGAATCCTGCGGCCGATGTTTTCACCGAGGCCAAGCGAGAGGCCATCCGCCTCCGAAGCCCAGTCGTTCAGCTCGCCCGTTTCGCGCCATAGGCCGAACTCGCCGCTACGGATGTAGCGCGAGACGCTCTCGGTGGTGGCGCCGATCCGCGCCAGTTCAAAATCGTGAATCGGTCCAGCGCCGTTCATGGCGATATGGTCGATGAAGCCGCGCTCCATCAGGTCGATGATATGGCGATTTACACCGGCGCGAATCACGTGCGCGCCCATCAGGAGAACTCGCGCAGCATTATTGGACCGGGCCAATCTCATGCGCCCGGCGATCTTCGGAAGATCGGCGTGCTGGAACTCCGGCGCGGTGTCGCTCAGCGCCATCCAGTGGTTTAGCTGAAGATCATTGACTCGCTCGGCCAGCGGTTTTAAACGCAGGCGCGAACGGTCGAACAATGGATATTTGGACGGCATCAGGCGGAAAAAAGCGACGAGACCAGCTCTTCGCGGCACAGAAAATTGGGGACGATGTAATCGGCACCCACGCCGATCAGCCGCTGGCGCTTCCATTCATCCACGCGCGTGCAATCCGGCTCTTCGCTCGCCACGCCGACCGCAACGCCACCCACATTCTTGACTACTTCGATTTCCACATAGCCGTCGCCGAACACCAGGATTTGCTCACCAGTGAACTCGGCTGAAGAGAGAATACGCTGGATCAGAATCGCCTTCGAAAAACTCTTGTAGTCGTCGAGCGCACCATACACGCCCCCCCCAAAATATCCAGTGACGCCGAGCAGCCGCGCCTCTTCCTTCATGTAAATCTCGTCGGTACCGCTGGCGAGATACATCGTCAGCCCGCGAGTTTTCAGTTCTTCGAGCAGTGCACGGGCGCCCGGCACCAGGTACTGCTCCGGATCGGCCTGGCCTTTGCGCAGCGCCTCAACCCGGCCCTCGATCTTCTGCCAGAGGCGGTTCAAATACATCTTCTTATACACTGACGGTTCGACTGGCTTGCCTCCACGGGCTGCGATGGCTTCGGCGAACTCTATCATCTGATAAATGGTCTCCTTGCCCGTGAGACGCCACACGAAATCTTCGACCACGGAGCGTAACTGCTCTTCCGTCTCGCCGGTTTTCAGATCGGCCAGGATCTCGACCATCATGGGGACCATCACGTTCATCCAACCGGAGCGAATCAAGGAGAGAGTGCCGTCGAAATCGAAGAGCACGACGCGGGCGTTTCGGGCAGACACGCCCGGCCTGATATTTTCGATCATTCAAGACCATTCTAAAAGGTAGCCGGCCCGGGGGGCAGGTTGACAGAGTTCCTGGCGGCTGCTAATATGGCGTGGTGCGACATGTCACTCAACAACCTGACGCCGCCGACGCTAAACCGCTGACCGAGCCGGTGCTACTGATTCTCATGAGCCTGGCCGATAAACCGCGCCACGGATATGCGCTTATGAAGGACATCGAAGCTCTCAGCAGCGGCCGTGTCCGGCTCAGCACGGGCACGCTCTATGGGGCTCTCCGGCGACTTCTGGAAGAGATGTGGATCGAACGCTTCGAGCAGGAGGACACCTCCCGGGAGAAACAGGCCTACCGGCTAACCGCCGCGGGACGGAAGCAACTGCAGTTCGAGTTGGATCGCATGCGGCATCTGACGCGGGCGGGAACGGCCCGCCTTCGAGCTAGAGAAGCGTGAGGGAATATGCGGCGAGTCTACGAAACCTTGCTTCGGCTTTACCCCAGAGACTTCAGAGCGCCATTTACTTCCGAGATGTTGAGGGCCTTTGACAGCGCGGCGAGTGACCGCCGGGCGCAAGGCCAACCTTCCTACATTCGTTTTGCCCTCACCGAACTGATCGGCGTCGTGATGAGCGCCGGAAGAGAGTGGCTCGCCAAACTTTCGACCGACAGTTCCATGCGCGGCCGATCGCTGCCGGATCGCCTGATGATGCGGCCTCCGGGCGTTCCTTGGGAGGCGTACTATGGCGACGCGTTGGTTAATTCGCCAGAGAGCGCAGTGCCGTACGAGGTAATGGAAGCGCAGCGGCGCACACAGTTGCTGGTCGAGCGCATCGTGTACTCGATCGCGCACCACGATTTTGAGGGCGCCCGCACGTATTCCTATCAGGAGCGCCAGGCCCGCGAGAACCTCCGGCTGGTGCGAGAGAGATACAAATGTTCGTCGGACACCTGGCCGTCGGCCTGACCGGCAAGCGAATTGAGCCGAAAATTTCGCTCGGCACCTGGATACTGGCGGCCATGCTCGCCGATCTGATCGTGTTTCCGCTCCTGATCGCCGGAATCGAGCGCTTCCGTGCCTGGCCTGGAGTGACGGCCAATCGTATGGTGGGCGATATACCTTACAGCCACAGTCTAGTGATGGACGTGGTCTGGGCCAGCCTCTTTGCAGGAGCTTATTTCGTCAGGCGGCGATATCCTCGTGGAACGTGGCTATTGTTCGCAGCCGTCCTCAGCCACTGGGTGCTCGATTTCATAAGCCACAGGCCGGATATGGCGCTCGCCCCAGGAACCGGTGCGGTTTTTGGATTGGGCCTTTGGAATTCCATTCCCGCAACGTTGATCGTCGAAGGCGGCTTATGGACTCTCGCCATCATCATCTATGTTCGCGCTACACGTCCTAACAAACGCGCCGGCACATACGTTTTCTGGATCGGAGTGGTTCTTCTCACGCTTGCATGGTACGGAAACATCACCTCCGGTATGGATTCGAACCCGGTACGCGCGGGGATCTCGGGCATCATCTTCTTCTGGTTGGTCGTGGGCTGGGCTTACTGGATCAACCGGCTTCGACCCGCTAAGTAGTAATCTAGTCGGAAGGACAGAAGTTAAGTCCGGCCACAGGGAGGTTGTATGAAGAACCTGTTCGGGGTTATGGCGCTAGCGACAGTTTGCATTCTTAGCGTGGCCTTATTATCGGCTGCCGACGGGCCTCCGGGATGGGCTTATGGATTTCCGCCGGGGACGTCGGGGAGTCCGACGGCTGCCCCTGCTGCAGCGCCCGGGGCCGCGCCTGACACCAGCGTGAAACACCTTTCCGGCAGCACTGGGGCGTTCACTGTGCCGCAGATCCGCGACGCGTTTGGGCCAGCCGACTGGTATCCGAACGATCATCCACCGATGCCGGACGTCGTAGCCCACGGCCGGAGACCGGACGTGCGTGCCTGTGGCTTGTGCCATTATCCGAACGGCAAAGGGCGGCCTGAAAACGCCGGCGTGGCTGGCTTGCCGAACTCCTATTTCATCCAGACCATGATGGATTTTAGAAACGGCAACCGCAAGAGCGCGGAACCTCGCAAGGCCAACACCAATGTCATGATCGCCATCGCTAAGGGGATGACCGAAGATGAGATCAAAGCGGCGGCCGAGTATTACGGTTCGATGAAGTGGACACCCTGGATCAAAGTTGTCGAGAGCAAGACGGCGCCGAAGACACGCATCGCGGGCGGCATGTTTCTCACCGAGGAGGGTGGCGAGAAAGAGCCGTTGGGCGCGCGCATTATCGAGACGCCCGAGAATACCGAAGGCACCGAACTGCTTCGTGACGCGAGGTCCGGTTTCATCGCCTACGTACCTGTCGGCAGCATCAAGAAAGGTGAGGCGCTGGTTACTACCGGCGCGGGTAAGACGACGGCGTGCGGCGTTTGCCATGGCGCGGATTTGAAGGGTCTCGGCCCGGTACCGGGACTCGCAGGACGATCGCCCAGCTACATGGTGCGGCAGATGTTCGATATGCAGCAGGGCGCGCGCAAGGGCGTGTGGACCGATCTGATGAAACCGGTGGTCAGCAGGCTGAGCGAAGACGATATGCTGGCCATCGCGGCGTATACGGCGTCGCGGATGCCGTAATTAAGCGTGTCCGCGGCTTACTTCACGTTCTTACCGACCCAGCCGTCGATGAACTTAATCACTTCGTCGCTGTTGCGGTCTAGAAACATCTCGTGCATGTTGCCGTGAATCCCGGCGTCTTCCAGGCGCACGAAATCATCCTTCGCGCCGGCCTGATTGAGCCATTTCGGAATGCAGACATCGAACACGCGGTGATAGGTCCCCTCGGCCGAGATCGACAGGATATGCATGTTCTGATAGCTGGTCAGCTTATGCACCGGCTGATCCTGCAGGTAGCAGCCGACCTCGTCGCCGGGCCGCTCCGACGGTTCCAGATGCACCTTAATATCCGACTGACTCGCGAACGGAGGATAGTATTTCATGGGCATCGGAGTGAGACCCCAGGAGTCGAGATTCGTGCGCGTGTAGGCAACCTTCGCCGTATCCACAGTGCCAATCTGCGGGCCTCCGGGCTCGATCGCGACCATCCCGGCGATAAGATTCGGCCGTTCATCGGCGACATTGAAGCCAATCCCTCCGCCTTGGGAATGCGTGAGCAGGATCACCGGCTTGCCGATCTTGTCCAGCAGCGCGATGCCAGCCGGTATGGCCACCTCGGCCTGGTTGTTCACAAACTGCATCTGTCCTTTGGCGAAATTGTCGAAAACGGGATCGCCCATCGTGCCTTTCTTGGGCGAATCGCTGGGCCACTGCGTGTACAGCTTCATACGCGGAAAATCGCCGCCCGAGGGAACCGGCCCAGTCCAGATCTGTTCCAGTTGAAGGGCCGTTCGGATCCCGAGCTTACCGTCGACTCCTGGAACAAAGGGTGAACGGCCGCGCGCCGGATAGTCGACCATGTAGACCGTGTAGCCGTGATCCACCAGATAATACGCCCATCCGGGCCGTCCGTCCGGGGTCTGCCGCCAGACCGCGCCGGTTTGTCCATTGCCGTGGAAGAACACCACCGGGTAAGGATGCCGCTGCTGCTTCGGCACCCACACTTCCGTATACATCGTCTCGCCCATCACCTCTTTGCCCGGCCCGCCGACATACTTGCCGCCCGCGTAGAAGAATCCCTGGCGGGCAATATTCTCGGTCGAAAATGTCGGGATCGACGACGACGGCAGCGCCATGCTCGGCTTGTCCTTCTGCGGAATGTTCTTCTCCATCCAGCCGCCGATAAACTTGGCAATGTCGTCGCTATTTTTCTCGAGCATCATTTCGTGGCCGTTGCCGTGCAGTCCGACATCCTCCATGCGCACGAACTGAGTCTTGACGCCGGCCTGATTCAGCCACTTCGCCAGGCAATGATCGAACTCGCGATGATAGCCGCCCTCGGCTGACAAATAAACCACCGGAATTTTTTCGAGATTGACCAGCTTGCGCGCGGGCTCCTTTTGCACGTAGCACGGAACCACGTCGCCCGGAATATCCGGCTTTTCTTCGAGGGCGACCTGCAATTCAGATGGCGACTTGATCGGCGGATCATAGGTGATCGGATTAGAAGTAACTCCCCAGCTCAGACCGCCACCTCCGCCACCCGCGTTGTAGGCCACTTTCGCGGTGTCGACACCCTTGATCGGCGGCGCGGCCGGTTCCACCGTCACGATGCCCTTCACCAGGTTGGGGCGGGCATCCGCCATCAGCCAGCCCACAGTGCCGCCTTGCGAATGCGACAGGATAATCACCGGACTCTTGATCATGTCCAGCAACGCGACGAACGCGTCGCGGCTCAATTCATCTTGAGAAGCGGGACCGCCTCCGCCGAGGAACTGCACCTGAGTTTTGGCAAAATCGTCGAAGATGGAATCGCCCATCAGACCTGTGCCGGGAAATTGATTATGCAAATGAGCGCGCGGGAAATCGCCCTTCTTGGCGGACGCAGTGAAGGTCGCCTCCAGGTTCGCGACTGTGCGGATGTTCAGGTTTCCGTCGTGATCGGGTACGTAAGGCGACCGGCCGCGCGCCGGCGAATCGACCATGTACTGCACGTAGCCCAGCTTGGCAAAATAATAGGCCCAGCCGGGACGCCCGTCGGGGGTCTGCAACCAATCGGTTGCGGTTTGTCCGGCCCCGTGAATGTAGATGATGGGATAAGGATGCCTGATCTGCTTGGGCACCCAGACCTCGACGTAAGCCGATCCGCCCATCACTTCTTTGCCGGGCCCGCCGACGTACTTACCCCCAGCGTAGAAGATGCCGGTGCGTGAAAGGTCGCTGGTGGAAAACGTGGCGATTGATGCCGGAGGGGCACCGGTCGGGCTTTTCGTGGCCTTAAACGGTTGCGCCGCGGCGATAACGGCGATGAATCCGGCCATCAGCAGGGATGTCAGTGGTCGCGTCTTGCGGGCTTGCATAGCTTATTGTCGTACACCGCGATGTAAGCCGGTGTCAAGAATCGAGCATCCTGGCGTGCCGAACTAGCGCGCCGGTGGGTGAATGAGAGGGATGGCTTCGCGACGGCCGCGGCGGTAGACGCCGAAGTCGGCAAGGTCCGTCGTAATAACCGCGTGCCGGGGATGTAATTCACTGAGCCGGATGAGACACAAATCTGCGAGGCCGGGGCTTCTGTCAGCGTAGCGTGCAGCTAACTCGGCCAGACGCGCTACATGCTCACCAATCACAAATGCCGGTCGCACAAGTCCTTCGCGAATGTATGCAAGAACCACTGAGCTACTGGCGAGATGAAACGCGGCTTCGGCCAGGACCGCATCGCAGGTCAACAGCGGCTCGGTTATTCGCTTGGCGATTTCAAGCGCCCAGGCGTGATGTTGATCGTTCCTGTTGCCGAATGCTACCAGAAAACCAGTATCGGCAATCGCCTTCATTTCCGGGAGAAGCCCTTGCGCTTCGAGAGGTCCTTGGGGCCAGCAATCGTTCCGGCGAGCCGCAGGAATGGGCGAGTTTCGGACTTCCTTGCCTTTTCCAGTTCCTCCCGGATGATCCGTCCGCGAGGCACTCCCGTCTTTCGGGAGGTTTGCTCCAACCACTGAGCAAGATCGCCGGGAAGTCGGACCGTAATTGTATTACTCATCTGCTTAAAATGTAACACACGATGAGTGCTCCCAGAGGCGTCAAAGACTCCCAGGTGTTCCTACAGCGACTGAACGACGCTGTCACGAGACACCCGCTTGTCTTCGGCAACTGCTTTCAGAATCGAATGCGGCGACACAAAACGTTGTACAAGTGAGCGCCAGAGACGTCGCGCGGTATTTTCACGCAACGGACAAAACTTCGTCCCGAACGAAGTGAAGGCGGATTCGCCCAGGCACCGTTGCATCGAAGAAGAATGCACTCACGGCCTCAACAACATGTTCTCGGTCAAACACTCAGCACAAAAGCCTCCGTCAGCCTCTTGGGTCACCTCGAAGACTAACTCATTCATACAAGTCCGTCATACGGCAACCGTTCACGCACTACGAAGCCGGCCACGCATGGCAGGTCTGACAGGCCGTGCTCACCTTGTGCGACTGGTGGCAGCTGATGCAGCTCGCCATGCTGGTGACGCTAGTGTTCTCGGCCATCGCGTCCACTTGCGCCACCTGGCCGTGGCACATCACGCATTGCATCCCGGCCGCCAGATGCTTGCGATGCGTCCAGGTCACGCCGGGAGTGACTTGATAGACGCGCTGCCAGGGAATCGGCTGGCTGCTGCGCGCGAACTCGGCAAGTTTCACGATCGCGGGCTTGTCTTTCGCGATCGTACTATGGCACGTCATACAAATTGTCGTTGCCGGAAACGTCATCTGATTCCCAGGATCTGGGTTGGTGTGGCATCGCCGGCATTCAAGGCCGAGCGCTACATGTGTCTTGTGGCTGTAGGGCAGCGGCTGTGCGGGCGCGGCGTGTGGCGCAATGTTATCCGGCACTTGCTGGCGAACCGCGGGCGGCTGTTGTGCCGCGGCCCCGAAGGCGACTGCAACGAGCATCGCGAATGTTCGCATCAACCACCCTTCTCGCTCACCGTCTTGTTCACCACGTCTTCGATGCTGGTCCCCAAATCCTTGAGCAGCGCCGCAGCCGCATTGCGCCCCGGCATTCCGGTTATCGATCCGCCTGGAGCAGTGCAGGCGCCGGTTTGATACAGCCCGGGAATCGGCATTTTGTACGACACGAACTGCGGCAGGCGCCGGTCACCGTGATGCGCGCTTCCGCGCCACATCGCCGGATTCATGCGCTCGATGTCCAGCGGGCTTTCGAGAAACTTCGCCAGGATTTTATCGGGCGTCAGATTCGGCGACACGCGGCGAAGCCGGCCGAAGATTTTCTCGGCAACCTGGTCCTTGATGTTATCCCAATGCTGAGGGCCTTCCTTCAGCGCGTAGGGCATAGTGCCCTCGATCTTCACCGTGTGGTGTCCCACAGGTGCTCGCGAAGGATCACCCACTGAGGGGCTGACGATCTGCAACGGAATATCCTCCACGTTCACCTCGCCGCGAGCGTTGAAGGAGTTGAGCAGCAGGATGCTCTCGGGATGCTCCATCAAGGAGGCTTCGACAGTGGAGATAGTCCCGCCGCCAGGAAGCGGATATCTGGGCGGATCGGAAGTGGCAAAGTGAAACGAGAACATCGCGTGCTCCGGTTGAAATACCTCCAGATTCCTGGTGAACTCCTCGCCCCATAGCTCCCGTGGCGCCATATTCACCAGGTGCTTGACGTGGATCGTAGAAACGACCGCCTTCCCGGCGCGATATCGACTCCCATCCACGCAGTCCACGCCCGTGCATTTGCCGTTCTCAATCACCAGGCGCGCGACCGGCTTGTTGGTCAGAATGACGCCGTTATGGGCTTCGATAAAACGTCCCAGCGCCACGCTTAACATGCCCGATCCGCCTTTAGCAATCGGCCGTCCGCTGAGCACCTGTCCCATCAGAGAGAATGCCTGGTTGCCAGTGCCGAAATCTCCACCGGGCACGCCGCCAAAATGACCGCACGACAGGCATGCAGCGCGCATGTGGCCGCTCTCAAACAAAGTCCGGACCGCGTCGTAGCCGGACATGGCGGAAAGCCGTTGCCAGACTCCAGGCAACCGTCTACCAGCGCCACGGTCGGCCGCCCCATTCTGCGCATTGGCCTTGAACTCGGGCACCAAGCGCCGGAAGGTCTCGGCATCTTTCTTGGAAAATCTGGCGATGGTCTCGCAGGTGCGATCCAAATCGCGCCAGACCGTAATCGACGCGCCATCCACGAAAGGAATGTGCATCACCGGATCGGGATCGATGTACTCGAGCCCGTAATCCCTCAAGTTCAACTCATTATTGCGGAGCAACGGATTCGCTTGTAGTCCGCCGTGCACCGAGGAGCAGAGATCTTCCTTGAATCCGGGCAGGCACACTTCGGCGGTCTTGCATCCGCCGCCGATCGTCGGACGCCCTTCCAGCACCAGAACTTTGTAGCCGGCTTTGGCGAGATAAGCCGAGCAGACCAGGCTGTTGTGTCCTGCGCCGGCGACGACCATGTCGAAGTGCTCCGGATCGGCTGCGGGCTGCGCCGCCGACCTGAACGGCAGAGCCAGGGGCGCTAAAGCTGCGCCTTTCACAAGCTCACGCCTGGTGATCTCAGCCATATCGTTCCTCCCGCATCACCGCCAATTTGCGCGCTTCCGCACCGCTTCAAAGGACGCTTCTGCGTCAGTCACGACCTGATCGGTGGATAACGCCGTCAGTTTGCCACCGCGCTTCAGAATCCTTCCGTCCACGATGACTGTATCTACATTTTCCGGCTGAGTGGACTCGATCACCATATGCGCCGGGTCCGTAAAAACGCCCATGTTTAACTGGTTGGTCGCGATCATGATTACATCGGCGCGTTTTCCAGGCTTGAGCGATCCGACGCTGTCGTCGATTCCCAGGGAGCGAGCTCCCGCAATGGTACCGAGCTCCAAAGCGCGCCGGGCCGGCATTTTAAATTCGTCGTGAGCCTTGGCGTTTTCTATGTTCCGGGCCAGCTTCAGGATGCCAAACAGATTCGCATCGCCCGACAGCACCGTGGTGTCCACCGATACGCCGACCGTAACACCGGCATCCAGAAATTCACTTATTTTTGTGAATCCGTAACCGATGCGCAGTTCCGAACCTGGCGAAACGCTGACCGGCGATCCGGCTTTTGCAACCATCTGAATTTCCGCCGGCGATGCCGAGAGCGCGTGAATGAGCTGCACATCTTTGCCGAGCAGATTCTCTTTCGCAAGTGCTTCAATCTGCCCTTTGGCATCCTCCCTGCTTCCTACATGCAGCGAAATTGGAATGCCTAGACGACGCGCGGCCTCAAACTCGGAGCGATAAACATCCGGCGGCAAAGCGGTGTTGCGAAACATGCCACGCCAGGCGAATCCAAGTGAAATGAGGCCGTCGTTTGAGTACCTGGCCCAGTCGTTGTGCAGCCCCCGAAGATCGTCCAGGTTGCAGGCTTGCGTATCCGCCAGCCCCTGCGGCCATCCGTAGGACCAGCGGGCGCGGAGGCCAGCCTCTTTTATCGCGCGTAAGTCAGCTTCCCCGTGCGGGCGGCTGCGGAGATTGTGGCAATAATCATGGACCGTCGTCATCCCGCAGTTCAGCGCTTCGGCGGCCGCCAGACGAACTCCGTGATACATATCGTCGGGCGTCATAACTTGGCCATATGCCGCGGCGGTTGGAAAATATCCTTGATCTGGTTTTTCCCCGCCGAAGCTGCGCAGCAGCGTATTCCACATGTGCCAGTGCGTCTCAACCAGGCCGGGAAGCACGATCATCCGCTGCCCATCGAGAACAGTCGCGCCGGGAACCTGGAGCGCTTTCCCGACCGCGACAATCTCACCGTTCTTGATGTGGACATCGCCGCCGGGGATATCGCCCAGCGTGGGATCCATGGTCATGACGTAGGAATTTCGCAGAATCAATTCGCCGCGCGATGGCAGCGCCGCCGAGGAGGCGGGTTCAATCAACTTGGTGACTGCGACAGCCGCCAAGCTTCCTATGAATCGCCGCCTGTTGATCGATTGGCGCATGGTCGGGATTATACTACGAGCATGAACCTTAGAAGCGCGGCGTTCTTGGCCCTGGCCGGCATGATTCTGCTGACGCTTCTCGTGATCGCCGACTTCATCAATGTCTTGCAGGGTGTTTTGCGCGATCTCATTCCTGCGATGATGCTTTTCAGATCCATCATCTACTTGTTGGCGAGCGTGGGGCTGACAATCTTTCTTTGGGCCTTCCACCGGGCACAGCGATGACGATGAAGGCGTTGGTATGACGATAGCTGAAACGCGAACCAACGGCTTGACTTTCCCCTTTTCTTCGCCCATAATCGACTCATGGCGCTTACCAAGCGGCAAAAAGACGTTCTCGATTTCATCGCCGACTTCGTCGAAGAAAACGGCTACAGTCCCAGCTATGAGGAACTGGCCCAAGGCCTGAAACTCGCTTCGCTGGCCACCGTTCACAAGCATATTCAAGCATTGGAATCGCGAAATTACCTGCGGCGATTGTTCAATCAGAGCCGCTCGCTCGAAGTCTCACCAAAGTACGTCCAGGAACGACGCCGCAGCCGGCAGACCACTCGCGCGGCGGAAGTGCCGCTGGCCGGCCGTATCGCGGCGGGCTCACCGGTGGAGGCGATCGAAGGCCAGGACACCTTGCAGTTCGCCGACTTCGCCGGCAAGGGCGACACGTTCGCGCTCCAGGTGACCGGCGAATCGATGATCGAAGATCACATCCTCAGCGGCGATTATGTATTGGTGGAGAGAACGCAGCAGGCCAAAGATGGCGAGATCGTGGTTGCGCTGGTGGACGGCCGCGAGACCACTCTCAAACGCCTCTATCATGATCCGGATGGACGCATCCGGCTGCAGCCGGCCAATTCATCGATGCAACCGATCATCGTAGAAGGCGCCAACGTGCAGGTGCAAGGACGCGTGCTCGCAGTGCTGCGAAAGTTCAAGTGAGGCGCCACGGCGCCCGCCTCTAACTATCCCGCCAAGCTGTTAAACTGGTAGTGTACATGGATGGACCCCTTAGCGGCGTTAAGCGCTTTCTGTTCTGGGACTATCCTCGCGCTGGCTGGCAGTACGATTTGATGGTCGGGCTGATCCTGGCCTTTATTTTTCTAACACCCCGAGATTGGTTCCGGGATCAACCCCGAGCCAGTAACATCGTCATGATTCGTCCCGACGCTTTCTGGGTGGACTCAGACCTGCTGTCAAATTCTCCAGAAGGAGAACGCGTGGCGCGAGTCGATAGCCTGCTCAAGGCGCGTACCGGAAAGAACTACAATGTGGTCCGTTTGGAACCGATTATCGATTCCGAACAGGAAACTAAGGGTTACATGGCATTTACGGCGCCATAACGCCACACGCCACTGGACTTCTTTTCTCATTAAATGATGCGATTGGGTGCTTTAACTGTCTCTGTGTTCGCCTTCGCCCTAGCTGCCGCCCCCGTCAATCCCGAGTTGTTGCAACGACTGGACAACGCCGCCAGTCACTTTCAGTCCATGACCGCGACGGTCATTTATCTCACCCACACCGATGTAATTGATGAAAACACTACGGAAACCGGCGATGTGGTGATGAAAAAAGTGGCTCCGGGTGAAGTGCAGGGCCTAATCAATTTTACCGCTCCCAATCAGCGTTCCGTCACCTACGAGAAACGCAGTGTCCAGATCTATTACCCGAAAATCAAGACCCTGCAAGTCTATGATTTGGAAGCGTACGGCGAGCAATTGGACAAGTTTCTGAGGATCGGATTCGGCACTTCCGGCAGTGAACTTGCTAAGGATTACACTATGACCGTGCTAGGCACCGAGCCAGTGAAAGAAGCGCCAGGGGGCCAGGGTATCCATTTACAGTTGATTCCCAAGTCCGCCGAAGTTGGAAAGTATGTAAAGAGACTCGAGCTTTGGATTCCGGAGCACGGCGATACTTATCCTTTGCGCGAAAAGATAACGCAGCCCTCGGGCGACTCGCAAACGATGACTTACAGCAATCTCAATATCAATCCGGCGCTGCCGCCCGACGCATTGAAACTCAAACTCCCTCCAGGGTTTAAAACAGAGCATCCAGGCAAATGACTGCTACGGCGACAGTAGAGCGAAACCAGAATCGCGTGAGAAATACTCGCGACGCCAGCGGCCGTCTGACTTTCCTGGACTGGTCGCGCGGCCTGGCAGTCGTGATCATGCTCCAGGGCCATGTGTTCCACTCATTCAACCGAACGGATCTGCGAACCGACGGCCCCTTCATGCTCTCGCAGTTTTTCGGCGGCATCGGTCCGGCGATTTTTCTGGTGCTCACCGGCATCACCCTCGCATTCTTAATGGACCGGCGCGAACAACAGGGCTTCGATGCGCTGGCCCGCTGGCAATTCGCACTGCGGCGAGCGGGGTACTTGTTCTCGCTTGCATTTCTATTTCGCCTCCAGCTTTGGTTGTTCGCTTATCCGCAGAGTCCTTGGCAGGCCCTGTTCAAAGTGGACATTCTCAACTGCATGGGCCTGGCCATCGGATTGATGTCGGTGATGGCGATCTTCACCACCGTGGATCGGGTTCGATTGTGCGCCGGATTGGGCCTAGCGATTGCGACCGCCGCGCCGCTGGTATCAGCCATCGATTGGAGCTGGCTGCCCGCGGGCGTATCCGCCTATTTCGTGCCGAGCTATCAGTATTTTGCTTTCTTCCCGTGGGCGGCGTTTATTGCCTTCGGAATCAGCATCGGAAGCCTCCTGCGGATCGCCAGAGCCGACCAGATGAATCGCGTCATGCAGTGGGGAACCTTGGCCGGCTTCGCGCTTATATTAGGCGGTCAATATTTCTCGAACATGCCTTATTCCCTTTATCCCAAGTCGGAATTCTGGCTCGATAGTCCAGGACTGATCGTGATTAAGCTCGGGGTGGTGATGATCGTCATCGCCTTCGCCTACTTGTGGACCGAGTACGCGGTGGGAGCTTCCTGGAGCTGGATCCGGCAGCTTGGAACCACGTCTCTGCTGGTCTACTGGGTGCACATAGAACTGGTATATGGCCGGTGGTTCGGCGCCTGGAAAGAATCGCTAAACAATGTGGAGTGCGGTATCTATGCCGCTATACTCGTCGGCGCGATGCTGGGCTTGTCAGTCCTGCGCAGCCGTTGGAATATGCAGCGCGTCCTGACAGCAATTGCTCCCTGGTTTTCCTACAGCGCGCCGCGACGTGTTTCGGGCGATTAATTGGATTCCGTCCTAATTCAACAAAAAGATGACGTTCTTGTTGTAATCATTAATCGGCCGGGAGTGCGCAACGCGGTGGATGGCGCGACTGCCAAAGCGCTCGCCGATGCGTTCCGCAAATTCGATGCCGATGAGGATGTAAAGGTCGCGATCCTGACCGGTGCCGGGGGAACGTTCTGCGCCGGAGCCGATTTGAAGGCGATTGCCTCAGGCCAAGGGAACCGGATGTCGGAAGAGGGCGACGGGCCGATGGGCCCCACTCGCACGCTTCTATCGAAACCGGTAATCGCGGCGGTGGAAGGACACGCCGTCGCCGGAGGTCTGGAACTGGCGCTGTGGTGCGACCTGCGGGTGGCCGCTCGCGATGCCGTGTTCGGTGTCTACTGCCGTCGATTCGGGGTACCGCTGGTGGATCTGGGGACCATCCGGCTGCCGCGGCTGATCGGGCACAGTCATGCGATAGATCTGATCCTGACCGGGCGTGGCGTCTCGGGCGAAGAAGCCTTGCAGATGGGCTTGGCCAACCGCCTCGTTGAACCCGGCCGCGCGCTGGAAGCATCTATCGAAATAGCAAGAGAGTTGGCGCGGTTGCCACAGGGATGTTTACGCTCCGATCGGATGTCCGCCTATGAACAATGGTCGCTCGGATGGGCCGACGCAATTCGCAACGAGTTCCGCCACGGGATGGAAGTCGTCCAGAGCGGTGAAACTCAGCAGGGCGCGCAGCGTTTCGCCGGCGGATCTGGCCGGCATGGCAATACTGGGTGAAATACTTGGCCGCAAACTTCGTCCAACTACTGAGGAGGGTCTATTTTGAAACTGAGGGCGGTTCTAAGTATTTTGTTTTTAATGGTTTATGCGTTTGCTGTGAACACAGTAAATGCCAATGCCAAGGACGAGGGGTTCTCGGGTCGATGGGTTTTGGACAAAAGCAGTCAGCGCCCCGGAGACGCGCCCAATAGTCTGGAGCAGAAGATCAAGCAAGATAATTCCGGGGTAACCATTGAATCGACGTTTAAGGAACCCGACAACGGCGTTGTTCCGTTGCTTTATCTGGGTGTGATGACAACCCGGTTGCATTTGAGCACCAAAGGCGATGTGCAGCAGAATCAGATCGGTCCATTTCAAATGGGCTCGAAGACGACGATAAACGGAAATCAAATGGAGACGGAGTGGACCGCCATGGCGAAGAATGATCAGGTGCAAGGTCATTGGACGCACACTTTATCGAGCGACGGACGGCACATGACTCTGGCAATCAAAGAGAATTCCACGCAAGGACAGCAGGCCGAAGCCACTCTGCATTTTGTCCGAAAGTAGACTCGACCTGCGCTACCATTTTGTAGATGAAACTACAAGATCGGGTGGCGCTTATCACCGGGGCCGGCACTGGGATTGGACGTGGGATCGCAGAAACGTTCGCCCGGCAAGGCGTGAAGGTCGCGGTTAACTATAGCCGGTCTCGTGACGCCGCGGAAGAAGTGGTTCGCGAGATTCGCGCCGCGGGAGGCGCTGCGGTTTCGATCGGCGCTAGCGTTGCCGATGACCGGGAAGTGCGCGGGATGGTCGATCAAATCGCGGGCGAATTCGGCAGACTCGATATTCTGGTTAACAACGCGGGTTGGAGCACCCGCATTCCCCACGACAGGCTGGAGGATCTGACGGACGAGGTCTGGAATCGAACCTTCGATACCAATTTACGCGGCGCATTCTATTGCGTGCGCGCCGCCGTGCCGCTGCTTCGCAAGCAGGAGGGCGCGTCCATCGTAAACATCGCCTCGGTCGCGGGCATGACCGGGCTCGGCAGCTCGATGGCATATGCGGCATCCAAAGGCGCAATGATCACCATGACCAAGTCATTGGCACGCGCCCTGGCGCCTGCGATTCGTGTAAACGCCATCGCACCCGGATTCGTTCGCACGCGGTTCGCGGACTGGCCCTCTTCGGCGTTCGATGAAGGTGAGGCGATGACGCCGCTGAAGCGCCTGGCGACGGTAGAGGAGATAGCAGCTCTGGCATGGCACCTGGCGGTGGAGGCGAAATCGATCACCGGCGAGACCATCGCCGTGGATGGCGGTGTGGCAGAGTTGGGCGCTATCAGGCTCAACGTAAGCCGCTGACTCGCCGCGCGTCTTGCGCTAGCATGGTGGTCGATGAAGAAATCGACACTACCGCTGTTAGCGATTCTGTTTGCATTTCACGCCACGCCGGCCGGAAATTTCGCGCTCACCGTCGACAATATCATGCGCGGGCCCGGCCTTTATGGATACGAGCCATCGCAAGTCCGCTGGTCCGGTGATGGCGAGCTGCTCTATTTCCAGTGGAAGCAGTCGAGCGATCCAGTGCTCAAAGATCCCGACACGTACGCCGCCAACCGGGATGGATCGGGACTGCGAAAGCTGTCGGAAGCGGAGGCGAAACTCGCTCCTCCCTCCGGCGGCGCTACCACCCCCGATAAGAAACGCACAGCCTATTCACGCGACGGCGACATCTTCTTCTATGACTCAGTCAGCGGTCAGACCCGACAGCTAACCAAGACTGCCGATGCCGAGACCGATCCCCACTTCACTCACGACGGCCGTCGAGTGGCGTTCACCCGAGCGAACAATCTCTATGTGATGTCGTTGGATACAGGAGCGCTGGAAGAATTGACGAATATTCGACTCGCAGGAGCGAGTGATCGCACTGCTTCTGAACCCGAAGACAAGAAAGGCACTGATAGCCAGGAGTTCTTGAAGAAAGAAGAAAAAGAACTGCTTGAGGTGATCCGCGATCGCGCGGCCAAACGCGAAGAAGACGAAGCCAAAAAGAAGCGCCAGAATCCGAGAAAGCCATTCAGCTTGACGACCGGACAGACCATCGCGTCGCTGCGGCTAACGCCGGACGAGAAGTACGTCATCGCAGGCGTTAGAGAAGCTGGCAAGGACGGCAAGAGCACAGTTGTTCCCAATTACGTGACGGAGTCGGGATATACGGAGCAGATTCCATCGCGTGATAAGGCCGGCGATAACCAGAACCGAATGAAACTGGCCATCCTGAATGTCGAGACTGGCGAAGTGAAGTGGGTGGATCACGAGCAGAAACAGGTAGGCGGCGCCGCGGACGCAGTACGGGAGGTGCAGTTGTCGCAGCCGGTCTGGTCGGACGATGGATCGAAAGCAGTATTGCTGGCGCGGGCGGGCGACAACAAGGATCGCTGGATTTTCGCGCTGGATGAAGCCACGGGGAAGACGCGCGTAGTCGCGCACGATCATGACGATGCCTGGCTGGATGGGCCTGGAGCCAACACGCTGGGCTGGATGAAAAATGATCGCGAGATTTATTTTCAGTCCGAGCGTACGGGGTACTCTCACTTGTACGTCGCGCCGTTTGAAGGCGGCGGCGAGCCAAAGGCTCTGACGTCGGGCAAGTGGGAAGTGGATAGCGCCGCGCTGTCGAAAGACAAGAGCCGTTTCTTCCTGACCACCAGCGAAGCCGATTCCGGCGAACACAACGTCTACGAAATGAGCGCGGAGGGCGGAGCGCGGACCAGGCTCACTTCCCTGCCCGGCGGCCATTCATGTGTGCCATCGCTCGACGATCGCTGGTTCGCCGATATTTATTCGTACACCAACAAACCGCCCGAGCTGTATGTCCAGGAAGCTCGCGCGGGCGTGGCATCGAAGAAGCTGACGTCGTCGCCCGCGGCCGATTTCTGGCAATATCCGTGGCAGGATGTGCCGGTGGTGACTTTCCCGGCCCGCGATGGCGCGATGCTACGCGCGCGGCTTTACAAGCCGGCGAATTTTCGGCCCGGTGGCCCTGGTGTTGTATTCGTGCATGGCGCCGGTTATTTGCAGAACGTGCATCGCTGGTGGACGTCGAGTTATGAGCACGAGTATTTGTTTCATCATCTGCTGATGGAGCGCGGCTACATGGTGGTCGATATCGACTATCGCGGGTCAGCCGGGTATGGGCGCGATTGGCGCACCGGAATCTACCGGCACATGGGAGCGAAGGATCTGGACGACAACGTGGACGCCGCACGATGGCTGGTGGCCCAGCAGGGCGTGGACCCGAAACGCATCGGAATCTACGGCGGCAGCTATGGCGGATTCATCACGTTGATGGCCATGTTTACGCAACCGGACGTATTCGCAGCCGGCGCAGCGCTGCGGCCAGTGACCGACTGGGCGAACTACAATCATCCGTATACATCGAATATTTTGAACTTACCGCAGAAAGATGCGGAGGCCTACCGGCAGTCGTCACCCATCTACTTCGCGCAGGGTCTGAAGGGCGCGCTTTTGATCTGCCACGGGATGGCGGACACCAATGTTCATTTTCAGGACACGGCTGAGCTAGTGCAAAAGCTGATCGAGCTGCACAAAGAGAACTGGACGCTGGCAGTGTATCCGGTGGAAAATCACGGGTTCCTGCAGCCGTCTAGCTGGGCGGATGAGTACAAGCGGATTTTGGATTTGTTTGAAAAGAACTTGAAGGGGCGCGGATGAATCGCGGTGGCGTTATGGATTCCGCCCCATGGGTTGATCACGCGTGAAACCGTATCCTAGACGTGACCGTTCCGCTTCTGTTCCAGGTTGTGAATGCGCTGCTCAAGATCTGCGATTTTCTTATCACGCTCTGACAGCTATCTGTCGATCCGCTCGGACCAAGCCGCCATTCGAGTGGTCCATCGCGAGCCAGTTTGAATCAGCGCGCCCTGCCTATTCATCCGGGTTTCGATTAAATCGAAACGCTCGTTCATGCGGGTAAAGCCGGCGTGCATTTCCCTATGCAGGCTCTCGCTGACGCCAGAAATCAACTGCGCCAGCTGCTCGATATCGGGATTCATGGGATTCCGTGAGTACTTTGACTCTAACAGAAACGACGGGTTTCAAGGCGAAACGGCATGTTTAGCTTGAACTGGACGCGAGGTGACGTCAACAAAAAGCCGGACCTTACGATCCGGCTTTGACAATTGACTTGTAGATTCGCTTACTCAGCCAGCGGCTCTTCGGTCAGGCCGCCGGCATAAACCGTGCGCGCCTCGTCTTCGTAGCCGCCCAGATCGCCGGTGAGCGAAACTTCTTCCGCGATGGGCTCTTCTTCCACCACGTCTTCGCCCGCGATCTTCACGTTGCGGTAGTATTCCATGCCGGTTCCGGCCGGAATCAGCCGCCCCATGATGACGTTTTCCTTCAGGCCGCGCAGATAGTCGACCTTGCCGTTGATGGCAGCTTCGGTCAGCACTCGCGTGGTTTCCTGGAAGGACGCCGCCGAGATGAACGAATCGGTGGAGAGCGATGCCTTGGTGATACCCAGCAGCACCGGCTTTCCGGTGGCCGGGCGCCCGCCCGCTTCCGCTACGCGATTATTCTCTTCCCGGAACTTGAACTTGTCGACTACCTCTTCCGGAAGGAACTCGGTGTCGCCGATATCGTCCACCTTCACCCAGCGCATCATCTGCCGGGAGATGACTTCCAGGTGCTTATCGTTGATATTGACGCCCTGCAGACGATACACTTCCTGGATTTCGTTCACCAGGTATTTCTGCAGTTCCTTTTCGCCGAGCACGGCCAGGATGTCGTGCGGATTGCGCGGGCCATCCATCAAAGGATCGCCAGCCTTCACACGCTCGCCTTCCTGAACATTGATATGGACGCCGCGCGGGATCGCGTATTCCTTCTGCTCTCCGTCGTCGGCGGTAATCGCGATCTTACGCATACCCTTAGCGACTTCGCCGTATTTCACGACGCCGTTGATCTCCGCGATAATGGCCGTCTCGCGCGGCTTGCGCGCTTCGAACAACTCCACCACGCGCGGCAGACCGCCGGTGATGTCCTTGGTCTTGGTGGTCGCACGCGGAATCTTGGCGAGAACGTCGCCCGCGTGAACCGTGTCCTCATGATTCACCATAAGGTGAGCATGCGTGGGCATGAGGTAGCGCTTTTCTTCTGAGCGTGAGCCGCCTTCAGGGCGGACGATCACAGTCGGAATGCGTTTTTCATCGAGTGCTTCAGTGACCACCCACTGCGACATGCCAGTGATTTCGTCCACCTGCTCCTGCAAAGTCACGCCTTCGCCGAGGTCTTTGAAGTGGACCTTGCCGCTCACCTCGGTCAGAATCGAGAACGTGTACGGGTCCCATTCGAGCAGAATGTCGTTGGTCTTCACTTTGGCGCCGTCGCCGAACAGCACCTTGGCGCCATACACCACGGGGTACCGCTCTTTTTCGCGGCCCTTTTCGTCGATAATGGCCAGGATGCCGTTGCGGTTCATGGCGATCAACTCGCCCTTGGCGTTCTTAACCGTCGTAACGCCCAGGAACTTGACGAAGCCATCCGATTTAGCGTCTTGCTTGGATTGCTCGCTCGAGCCCGTGGCCGTGCCGCCGACGTGGAACGTGCGCATCGTGAGCTGCGTTCCAGGCTCGCCGATGGACTGCGCGGAAATGATGCCGACCGCTTCGCCGCGCTCCACCATTCGCCCGGTGGCGAGGTTGCGTCCGTAACAAAGCTGGCAGACACCGCGCTTCGATTCGCAGGTCAGCACCGAGCGGATCTTTACGCGCTCGATACCGGCCGCTTGAATCGCCGCGGCCAGCTCTTCGGTGATCTCCTGATTGAGCCCGACGATCAGGTTGCCTTCGTAATCGAACTGGTCTTCGAGTGCGACGCGGCGGACGTGCGGGTCGCGCAACGGCTCGATGATTTCGCCCGATTCGATAATCGGCTCGACGTAGATGCCGTCCCCGGTGCCGCAATCGTCTTCAGTGACGATCACGTCCTGCGCCACGTCGCACAGCCGGCGGGTCAGGTAGCCGGAGTCGGCGGTCTTCAACGCGGTGTCGGCCAGACCCTTGCGGGCGCCGTGCGTCGAGATGAAGTACTGCAAAACGTCCAGCCCTTCGCGGAAGTTGGCGGTGATAGGTTGCTCGATGATCTCGCCCGACGGTTTGGCCATCAAACCGCGCATGCCGGAGAGCTGGCGGATCTGCTGTTTCGATCCGCGCGCCCCGGAGTCGGCCATGATGTAAATCGGGTTGAGATAGCGTCCGGTGCGATCGTCCTCTTCCATGCTCTTGAACATTTCGTCAGAGACACGTTCGGTGACTTTCGACCAGATTTCGATGATCTTGTTGTAGCGCTCACCTTGCGTGATGGCGCCTTCCTGATACTGCTGCTGGACTTCGATGACCGCCTTTTCGGCGTTCTTGACCAGCTTGGCTTTTTCGTCGGGCACCACCATGTCGTCGATGCCGATCGAAATACCGGCGCGCGTAGCGTAGAGGAAGCCGAGCTTCTTCACCTCGTCCAGCATCTGAACGGTGATGATCAAGCCGAACTTCAGATAGCAGTACTGCACCAGTTGCGTGAGACCCTTCTTCTTCAGCAGGCCGTTAATGAAAGGCATCTCTTCCGGCAGCACGTCGTTCAGGATCACGCGGCCCACCGTAGTATCCATATACTGCTTGTTGAACTCGATCGGCTCGGTGTGGATGACGTTCTGATTGTCGAACGCCTTCATCAAGTCGATCACCTTGCCGGTGTAGCGCAGCTTGATGGGCGAGAGCGTTTCCACTTCACCCATTTCGAGAGCGATCAGGACGTCGTCGGTGGAAGCGAAGGTGCGGCCTTCACCCTTGGTGCCGGGACGGGCTTTGGTCAGATAGTAAAGACCGAGCACCATGTCCTGCGTCGGAACCGCGATGGGCGAGCCGTGCGCGGGAGACAGGATGTTATTCGAAGAAAGCATCAGCGTGGAAGCTTCGATCTGCGCTTCCGGAGAAAGCGGAATGTGGACGGCCATCTGGTCGCCGTCGAAGTCGGCATTGAACGCCGTGCAAGTGAGCGGATGCAGCTTGATCGCCTTGCCTTCCACCAGCACCGGCTCAAAGGCCTGAATGCCGAGGCGGTGCAGCGTGGGAGCGCGGTTGAGAAGGATCGGATGATCCTTGATCACTTCTTCGAGAATGTCCCAAACCACGGGGTCTTGCTGCTCGACCAATTCCTTGGCTTGCTTGATGGTAGTGCAATGGCCGCGCTGCTCGAGCCGATGATAGATGAAGGGCTTGAACAGCTCCAGCGCCATCTTCTTCGGCAGACCACACTGATGCAGCTTCAACTCCGGACCAACCACGATAACCGAACGGCCGGAATAGTCGACGCGCTTGCCGAGCAGGTTCTGGCGGAAACGGCCCTGCTTGCCTTTGAGCGTATCGGAAAGCGATTTGAGCGGACGATTGTTGGCGCCACGCAGAACGCGGCCGCGGCGGCCATTGTCGAACAGAGCATCGACGGCTTCCTGCAGCATGCGCTTTTCGTTGCGAACAATGACATCGGGAGCGTGCAGCTCGATGAGCTTCTTCAGCCGGTTATTGCGGTTGATCACGCGGCGATAGAGGTCGTTCAAATCGGAAGTAGCGAAGCGGCCGCCATCCAGCGGCACCAGCGGACGAAGCTCGGGCGGAATCACAGGGATGACGTCCAGGATCATCCACTCCGGCTTGTTGCCGGACTTGCGGAAGCTTTCCACCACGCGCAGGCGCTTGGCGAATTTGAGCTTCTTCTGCTGCGATACTTCGGTCTTCATCTTCTCGCGGATTTCGAGGCTGAGACCTTCGATGTCGACGCGCTTCAAAAGCTCTTTAATACCTTCGGCGCCCATCATGGCGACGAATTTTCCAGCGAATTCCTGGTCAAGCTGGCGCTTGCGCTCGTCGGTGATCACTTCACCGCGCTTGAGTTCGGCGACTTCGCCGGGATCCACCACCACGAAGGCTTCGAAATAAAGAACGCGCTCCAGTTCACGGAGCGTGATGTCGAGTAGGTATCCGATTCGGCTGGGCAACCCTTTGAAGAACCAGACGTGCGAGCAGGGGCTGGCCAGCTCGATATGGCCGAGACGCTCGCGGCGCACGCGCGACAGCGTTACTTCGACGCCGCACTTGTCGCAAATTACGCCGCGGTGCTTCATGCGCTTGTACTTGCCGCATAAGCACTCCCAGTCGGCGATGGGGCCGAAAATCCGGGCGCAGAACAGGCCGTCGCGCTCGGGCTTGAAGGTCCGGTAGTTAATCGTTTCCGGCTTGGTGACTTCACCATGCGACCAGCTTCGAATCTTTTCTGGAGAGGCGAGGCTGATCCGGATGGAATCGAAGTCGGCGATCAGGTTTGCTCTATCGTAGGGAGAGGATCGGTACATTATTTCTCCTTTAGTCGGCCGCTAGGGCGGTGTCGGCGATTTCCCGCGGCTTCTTCATTAATTCGACGTCCAGACACAGCGACTGCAGCTCGCGGATCAGGACGTTAAAGGATTCCGGCACACCGGGCTCGGCGGCCGCTTCCCCTTTCACAATCGCTTCGTAAATCTTGGCGCGCCCGTACACGTCGTCGGATTTCGCCGTCAGCAATTCTTGCAGTACGTAAGCCGCGCCATAAGCTTCGAGCGCCCACACTTCCATTTCTCCGAAGCGCTGGCCGCCGAACTGGGCCTTACCACCCAGCGGCTGCTGCGTAATCAGCGAATACGGACCAATGGATCGGGCGTGGATCTTGTCGTCCACCAGGTGCGACAGCTTGAGCATGTATATATAGCCGACCGTCACTGGCTGTTCGAAAGCCTGTCCCGAGATGCCATCCCAAAGCTGGACCTTGCCGGAACTCGGCAGCTCCGCGGCCTTGAGCTGGGCTTTGATGTCTTTCTCGCTGGCCCCGTCGAAAACCGGCGTGGCAAAGTGCAGGCCGAGCGCATGCGCCGCCCAGCCCAGGTGAGTTTCAAGAATCTGGCCGACGTTCATACGCGAAGGAACGCCCAGCGGATTGAGTACGATCTCAACGGGCGTGCCATCGGGCAGATACGGCATGTCCTCTTCAGGAACGATGCGCGCGATCACGCCCTTGTTGCCGTGCCGGCCGGCCATCTTGTCGCCCACCGAAAGCTTGCGCTTCATGGCTATGTAGCACTTCACCAGCTTGATGACGCCCGGCGGCAATTCGTCGCCCTTGCGAAGCTTGGCGATCTTTTCATCGGTGATCTTTTCGAGTACGGCGATCTGCCGCGAAGTCATCTCTTCGATTTCGTCGATCTGCTCGTTGAGACGAACATCTTTATTCGCCAGCTTGATGCGCTTCAGATCGCGGGCACGCAACTTCTCGATCAAATCGCGAGAGAGCCCTACGCCCTTGGACAGCAGTTTCTTGTTGGTCTTTTCGTCGTGCAGGTCGGCCAGGACTTCCTTGCCTTCCAGCAGATCGGTGAGGCGCTTGGCGCGCTCGTCGTTGAGAATACGTTTTTCGTCTTCCAGGTTGCGGTGCAGCCGCTCGACCTGCGATTCGAGAATCGCTTTGGAGCGCTCGTCCAGATCCGCGCCCTTGCGGGAGAAGACCTTGCAATCCACCACCGTGCCCTCGATGCCGGGCGGGCAATATAGCGACGCATCTTTCACGTCGCCGGCCTTTTCACCGAAGATCGCGCGGAGCAGCTTTTCTTCGGGAGTCAGTTGGGTCTCGCCCTTGGGCGTTACCTTGCCGACCAGGATGTCGCCGGGCTTCACCGTGGCGCCGATGCGGATGATCCCGCTCTCGTCCAGGTTGCGAAGGAACGCTTCAGCGATGTTGGGGATGTCCCGCGTAATTTCTTCGGGTCCCAGCTTAGTGTCGCGGGCTTCGATCTCGAACTCTTCAATATGGATCGAAGTGTAGTAGTCTTCCTTGACCAGTTTTTCCGAGACCACGATTGCGTCTTCGAAGTTGTACCCGCGCCACGGCATGAACGCGACCAGCACGTTACGTCCGAGCGCGAGTTCGCCCATGTCGGTGCAGGGGCCGTCGGCCAGTACGTCGCCCTTCTTTACACGTTGGCCCTGATGTACGATCGGCTTCTGGCTGATACAGGTGTTTTGGTTCGAGCGCTTGAATTTGGTGAGCTGATAGATGTCGGCGCCAACTTCGCGAGAAAGCTGGCCCTCATGGGCGCCGCCGCCTTCCACGCGCACGATGATGCGCTCGGAGTCGACCGAATCGACGATGCCCGAGCGTTTGCAAATTACCACCGCGCCGGAGTCGCGTGCCGTCACATGCTCCATCCCGGTGCCTACATAAGGTGTTTCAGCGCGCAGCAATGGCACGGCCTGGCGCTGCATGTTCGAACCCATCAACGCTCGGTTGGCGTCGTCGTTTTCGAGGAACGGAATCAAGCTGGCCGCCACCGAGACGAGCTGCTTGGGACTGACGTCCATGTATTCGATTTCGTCGCGATGTTTCAGGACGAAATTGCCCGCCTGGCGAGCATTCACCAGCTCGTTAACAATGTGGCCCTTTTCGTCGAGTGCGACGTTGGCCTGCGCAATGGTGTACTTGTCTTCTTCCCACGCTGACAGGTAGTCGCAATGGGCTTCGAACTCGATAGGCTGCTTCTTGCCGCCCAGATCGCGGTTGGCCTTATCCAATTCGGAGCGGGTCAACACGTCACCGACCTTATTGGAGCTGTCGCCGGGATTCAGGATCATGACTTCGTCGACGACGCTGCCTTTCACCACTCGGCGGTATGGGCTCTCAATAAACCCATATTCGTTGATGCGGGCAAAGCAGGACAGCGAAGAAATCAAGCCGATGTTGGGGCCTTCCGGCGTCTCGATGGGGCAGATGCGGCCGTAATGGGTCGGATGCACGTCGCGGACTTCGAATCCGGCGCGCTCGCGCGAAAGACCGCCTGGTCCAAGAGCGGAGAGACGCCGTTTGTGCGTGATCTCCGAAAGCGGATTGGTCTGGTCCATGAACTGCGAAAGCTGGCTCGATCCGAAGAATTCCCGGATGGCCGCCATTACCGGCTTGGCGTTCACCAGGTCGTGCGGCATGGCCGTCGACATTTCCTGGTAGACCGACATCTTCTCTTTGATGGCCCGCTCCATGCGGACCAGGCCGATACGGAACTGGTTCTCGAGCAGCTCGCCGACCGCTCGCACGCGGCGGTTGCCCAGGTGATCGATGTCATCCACGGCGCCGATCCCGCGGCGCAGCTTCAGCAGGTACTTGATGGTGTCGATGAAGTCTCTCTGATCGAGCGTGCGCTTGTCGAGCGGAGATGCGTCGATTTTGTCGTAGAGCTTGATGTTGAACTTCATGCGGCCCACGCGCGAGAAGTCGTACTTGCGCGGGTCGAAGAACATGCCCTGGAACAGTTGCGTAGCGGTGTCGAGCGTAGGTGGATCGCCGGGACGCAGCTTGCGGTAGATCTCCAGCAAGGCGTCGTTCTGGCTCTTCACCGGATCTTTCTTGAGGGTGACCGAAATCACGTTGCCGGCGTCGTCTCGCTCGGGGAAGAAGACCTCGAACGAAGTGATGCCGTTGTCCATCAACCTGTCCAGGTTGACCAGTTCCTGGTTGGCTTCGGCCAGCACTTCGCCGGTAGACATATCGACCACGTCGGCGGCGATATAAGCGCTTTGCAGATCGGTTCGGTCGATTTCTACCTGCTCGATCTTGGCCTTGAGAATCGCCTCGTACAGCGACTTGGTAATCTTGCGGCCCTGCGTAACAATGGTTTCGTTCTTGGTGCCGATCGCCTTGGAGAGCTTAAGCCCAATCAGGCTTTCGGAAACCTTCCAGAACAGTTTCTTGTCCTTGATAATCACTTCGCTGACGTTGTAAAACGCCCGCAGGATTTCAGCGTCGGTCTTCAGACCGAGCGCGCGCAGGAACACCGTGCCGTAGAATTTCCGCTTGCGGTCGATGCGGACGTATAGCAGATTCTTGTTGTCGTACTCAAATTCGACCCAACTGCCTCGGTAGGGAATGATCTTGCCGAGGAAATAGCCCTGTGCCGGAACGCGCTCGAAAAAGACTCCGGGCGAGCGGTGCAACTGCGAGACAATAACGCGTTCAGTTCCGTTGATGATGAACGTGCCGTTTTCCGTCATCAGCGGGATTTCGCCGAAGAAGACCTCTTGTTCCTTGATGTCGCGGACTGTCTTGACGCCAGTTTCCGGGTCCTTATCGAACACCGTCAGACGAATAGTGACTTTGAGCGGAGCGGCGTAGGTCATGCCGCGCTCTTCGCACTCGGCGACGTCGTACTTCAACTGCAGACCGACCGGATCGCCGCAGCGATTGCAAAAGGTGACGATATTCTTATTGAAAGTTCCGCAGCGGTGACACAGTACGTCGCCTACGTGGAACGGATCAGTTCGGATCGTGGCGCCGCATGCCGGATTACGGCAGGTAGAACGCAGGTGGTGCAGCCCCTTGAGGTTGCCGCACTTGCATTCCCAGTTCCCGATCGCGTAGTCAACAAACTCGAGCTGGCTCAATCCCCGAAAATCGGAGATGGGGAAGACCGAATTGAACACGCTCTGCAGTCCAGTGTCTTCTCGCTCGTTCGGAAGAAGATCCATCTGCAGAAACCGTTCATACGATTTCTTTTGGACTTCGATCAGATTGGGAATAGGGATCGAGGTCTTGATTCGAGAGAAATCCACTCGCTCGCGCGTTGCGCCGTTTGCCAGATTTTCCATTTTTCGCTCCTACGGCCGATGGGCTCGCAACTCAATCGAAGAATATAAACGCCGCTGGCGTACCCCTCCCCGTTTCATGCGGCGTAAGCGCCGTCGCGGCCCGGGTTGCGGACCAGATTGAAGGGAGAGAAGCGGACACCACGGGATAATTTCAGAAATCCGCGGCCGGGAAACCGAAACCATACACGCCGGGTGTGGCAAAAAAGCGCATGGCATAGCCCTGTGCACGTTTTGAAAAACGGCACACCAAATCCGCAGGATGTTTGGTTCACAAGAGCAAGAATCCGGGTCGGTCTCCGGCCAGTATCTATTTCACTTTAGCAGACCGATCCGACTTCGTCAAATCGGCCCACGAGGTAGGTACGTGCGCGATAGGAAATTCGGCAGGAAGTCTTTTAAAACTAGTGGTTTAGCCCTAGCATCCGCTCCCTGCCAGCCATACCGCAAAACAAGCTTAGGCGCTTGCTCTACTTAACTTCCACCGTCGCCCCGGCGTCAGTGAACTTCTTCTTGATGGCCTCGGCTTCTTCTTTATTGACGCCCTCTTTGATCGGCTTAGGGGCGCCATCCACCAGATCCTTGGCTTCCTTCAAGCCCAGGCTGGTGACTTCGCGAACGGCCTTGATCACGTTGATCTTGTTGGAGCCTGGAGCAACCAGAATCACGTTGAACTCGGTCTTTTCTTCGGCCGCTGGGGCAGCCGCAGCTCCGCCGCCACCGCCGCCAGCCGCTACAGCAACCGAAGCCGCCGCGGCCGAGACGCCGAGTTTCTCTTCGAGCAACTTGACGAGTTGCGCCGCCTCGAGCAGCGACAACCCTTGAATTTGTTCCGCTATTGCGTTGATGTCCGCCATTGTCTTTTCTTTCTACTCCCTTATTGTGAGAACTTGCTTTCCTTGACTCCCTGGTCGATAACCACAGCGAGATTGCGTCCTACACCGTTGATCGCCGTAACCAATCGCTGCGCCGATGCCTGAATCAGAAACAGAACCTTGGCCAGAATCTCTTCCCGCGAGGGCAGCGTCGCGAGCGCCTGAATCGACTTGACGTCGATTACGCGGCCTTCCACCATGCCCGCCTTGAAGGTGAACGTCGGATTGGCTTTGGCGTAGCCGGTCAGCGCTTTGGCCAGCGCCACGGCATCTTTGGCCGTATAGGCCAGCGACGTCATGCCGGCCAGATTTCGCATAAGCTCTTCGGCGGGCGTACCCTCGGACGCCTTCTCCGCCAGGTTATTCTTAATGACCTTGTAGTTGCCACCCGCGCCCCGGATGGTCTTGCGCAACTCGAAATCCTGCTGCACGGTGAGCTTCTCAAATCCCGTGACGAAGATGTTCTGCGCCTTCTCGAAGTCCTTCTTCAGCGCTTCCAGGTCTTTTTCTTTATCCGATTTCTTCTTCATGATGGTTCTCCCTCAGACCTGCTTGGCATTGTACGAAGTCACGTCCAGATGAATCCCAGGACCCATGGTCGAGCAGATAGTGACGCTCTTGACGTACTTGCCCTTGGCTGCGGCGGGCTTGGCCTTTACCACCGCCTGAATCAGGCTGGAGGCGTTCTCCAGCAGCGCATTGGTCGCAAAACTGACCTTGCCGACCGGTACGTGGATCACACCGGTCTTATCAACGCGAAACTCCACTTTGCCGGCCTTCACTTCCTTCACCGCCTGCGTGATGTCCATGGTCACCGTGCCGGTTTTGGGATTGGGCATCAGACCACGCGGGCCGAGCACTTTGCCGAGTTTGCCGACCGATCGCATCATATCGGGAGTCGCGACCACGGCATCGAAATCGGTCCAGTTCTCGGTCTGGATCTTGGTGACCATGTCCTCGCCACCAACGAAGTCCGCGCCCGCCTCCTGCGCCTCGCGCTGTTTGTCGCCGGAAGCGATTACCAGGACCTTCTTCGATTTTCCGAGCCCGTGCGGCAGCACGATGGTGCCGCGAACCATCTGATCGGCGTGCTTGGGATCGACGCCCAGCCGCAGATGCAACTCCACCGTTTCATCGAATTTGGTGAATTTGACCTTCTGAAGGAGTGGAACCGCGTCGTTCAGATTGTAGGGGCGGGGTTCTACTTGCTTGGCGGCAGCATCAAACTTCTTACCGTGTTTTTTCATTTATCCTCATTGGTGCAGACGGTAGGTGACACACCAGAAGCGAGTCCCTGCCTCCCACTGAGTTGGATTTCTTGCGTTTAGCGCTTCCAATACTTTAGCAAAACGGCTTCAGCTTTGTCCACCGGCAGTCTTGTCTAATGCAGGATGAGCCTGAACGGCCCCATTTCTAACACAAAATGGCCTGAAGGAAGGGGAGCGCATGCTAGGGATTGATCATCAGCATGCAGGATGGAGAAACTGAGCCTGGAGCAGATTCGGGCGTTTCTAGAAGCCAGCGAGGCAGTCCACTTTGAAGGCAAGCGGCGGCGGGAAGTTTATGAATGGATCACGCGGCTGTTGCGGCAGCAAGGCTACCGGACACAAGGCAAGGTGGTGCGCGGGTTGCTGCGGCGCTATGTGGCGAAGATGACCGGAAGGAGTCGGGCGCAGGTGACACGGCTGATAGGCCGGTACTTGAAACACAGCGAGGTGAAGGAATCCAGTCACCGCCGCCACCGGTTTGAAAGCCGCTTCATGCGGGCCGACCTGGAGCTGCTGGCGAGGGTGGATGAAGCTCACGAAACTCTAAGTGGACCGGCGACGAAGAAGATCCTGGAACGGGAATATGAGATCTACCAGCACGTCGCCTATGAACGGTTGGCGACGATCTCGGTAGCGCACATTTACAACTTACGAAAGCGCCGGCGTTACCGCGAGTGCTGCATGAACTACACCCAGACGCGCGCCGTGCAGGTGGCCATCGGCGAACGGCGTAAGCCGCAACCAGAAGGACGGCCGGGCTACATCCGAGTCGACACGGTGCATCAAGGAGACCTGGACGGAATCAAGGGGGTATATCACATCAACGCCGTCGACGAAGTGACGCAGTGGCAGGTAGTGGGCGCAGTGGCTGCCATTACGCAATCGCATCTAGAGCCGGTTTTACCGGCGATTCTGCAACAGTTTCCTTTCCCTATCCGGGGCTTTCATTCCGACAACGGCTCGGAGTTCATCAACGAATCGGTGTCGGGCTTACTCCAACGATTGTTGATCGAGCAGACTAAATCGCGTCCGCGCCACAGCAAGACAACGGCTTGGTGGAATCCAAAAATGGAGCGGTGATCCGCAAGCACATGGGCTACAGTTACATCGCCGCGGCGCACGCTGAAGACATCGACCGCTTCTACCAACGTCACTTCAATCCCTATCTGAATTTCCATCGGCCATGCGGTCAGCCGGAGCGAATCACCGATGCGCGCGGCAAAGAGAAGTATGTCTACCGGCGATACGCTACGCCGTGGGAAACCCTGCGCTACTTGTCGCGCGCAACGCCGGACGCACTTGGTCATCTCAGACCGGAACTCAGCATCCAGGGTTTAGAGCGGATCGCCAACAGCACAGCGACACCGAGGCAGCCCGGGGAATGCAAGAAGCCAAGCGGAAACTCTTCCTCAGCTTCCGGCACGAGCGTAAGAGCGCATGAAAAGCGGAGAGCGCCGTGGAAAACGAGGAAAACCAAACCCAGGTTTCCCTCGTTTCCCCCTGCCTTTGGAAATCGCTGCGCGATTCCCACATTCCCACCGCGCCTGCGACTGCTGTCTTTCTAACCGGAATATCAATCCGAAAAACCCAAGAAAGGAGCCCAGCACAGCGCGAGCCTGAACTTCACCCCTTCAGGCTCATCCTTGGATTAGAAATGCTCACAGCGGGAAGGTACAATAGAGGCTAGTCGCTAGGCGGACGCAGATGCAGAGGCCTCCCTTGCGCTTTCTTCATCCTGAGGCATCACTAAGCAAAGCGAAGTTGGTTCAATTTGAACGGCTAACAACGGAGGTTCTCAAGAACTCGCTTCTTCCCGGACAGAGAGATTGCTTGAAGATACGTCCCGATGGAACCGTCTTGGATGGTCATCACCGCATCTATGTACTGCGAGCGCGAGGTGTGAATGTGAATGCGCTGCCAAGGGAGATCGTAATCAAAACGGAAGGCTGACACTCCTATGTTCACGGAACCATACTGGATTAAGGGTCCCTGGCCAGGAAGGCTGGCAATTTCGGCGCGGCCGCGCGGTGGCGACTGGCTAGAGGACGAGATGAAGGCATGGCGCCGGATCGGAATCCATGCTGTGGTGTCGCTTTTAACGCCCGATGAAATGGAAGAGATGAATCTCCAAGATGAGGCGAAAATTTGTAGAGAAATTGGCGTACGCTTCTATTCATTGCCGATTGTCGACCGTGGCGTGCCGGCTTTAGATAAGAAAACGATAAAGCTCATCGAAAGTGTGGACGCGGATTTGGCGCGAGGAGAGAATACTGCTGTACATTGCAGGCAAGGCATCGGGCGTTCCGGCCTGGTCGCAGCAAGCCTCCTAGTGGTGCGGGGCCTCCTGCCGGCCACAGCGGTGCAATTGGTCGGCTCTGCACGCCACGCTCCCATCCCGGAAACCCCGGAACAGCGTGCGTGGATCGATGCTTTTGCCGCAACGTTGAGTCCAGCCGGCCATCTCCCAACCGACCAATAACGTTTGGTCACGGATCTTGAGCCCGTTAGGCTCTGTTAGTGAACTACACTACGTCCACACCCATGCTGCGGGCCGTGCCTTTGACGCTGCGGACCGCGGCACCCAGATCGAAGCAGTTCAAATCCGGCATCTTGATCTTGGCGATCTCTTCAACCTGCTTCTCGGTGATCTTGCCCACCTTGTTCTTGTTCGGTTCCGCCGATCCTTTGGCCAGGTTCACGGCGCGCTTGATCAGAACCGGAACCGGCGGCGTCTTGGTGATAAAGGTAAACGAACGATCGCTAAAAATCGTGATGACGACCGGGATGATCAGGCCTTCCTGGTCTTTGGCGGACGTCTTGGCATTGAACGCCTTGCAAAACTCCATGATATTCACGCCCTGAGGACCCAAAGCGGTTCCCACCGGGGGCGCCGGCGTGGCCTTGCCCGCCGGAATTTGCAGCTTCACCTGTGCAGTAACTTTTTTTGCCATACGTAGCTTTAATCCTTACTTACCTGCAGAAAATCCAACTCCACCGGCGTGGACCGGCCGAAAATCGTGACCATCACGCGCAGCGTGTTCCGCTCCGGATTGATTTCGTCGATCTTGCCCGAGAAATTGGCGAAAGGCCCATCCACGATTCTTACTACCTCGCCTCTTTCGAAGGTCATCTTCGGGCGGGGCCGCTCGGCCGACGTCGCCTGGCGATACAGTATCGAATTGACTTCTTCGGCGGTGAGCGGTACCGGGCTGTTGCCGCCGCCTACAAAGCCGGTGACGCGCGGCGTATTCTTCACCTCGTGCCAGAGCTGATCGTTCATTTCCATCTGGACCATTACGTAGCCCGGATAAAGCAGCCGCTTGCTGGTCACCTTCTTGCCGGCCCTTAACTCCACCACTTCTTCGGTCGGAATCAGGATCTGCCCGATCTTGTCCGAGAATCCGAAAGCCTGCGCGCGCCCACGCAGCGAATCGGCCACCTTTTGTTCGAAACCGGAATAAGTGTGGATGATGTACCAGTTCTTGTCTACATCTGTCGCTTCGGACGCCGCAGCGGCCTCTGGCAGTGTCTCGGGCGCGGAGGTTTCGGCTATCGCGTGCTTCACCTCGGGCTCGGTTTCCTCTTCGGTGGCTTCTTCGGAAGCCTCATCCTCGGGCTCCGGCTCCTGATAGGCAGATTCTGCCGACTCTTCCGGCTCGTGCGTTTCCGTTTCTTCGGTAGGTATGATTTCGTCCTCGGCCATTTGCTCTTCTCTTACCGGGTAAATGAGGTGATAAGTTTGTTGATCGCGCTGTTCACTATATCGTCTACGACAAAGAAGTACGCTGCAAACGCGAAGACGGCCGCAATCACCACCAATGTCGTGGCTCGTACCTGTTTCCAGGACGGCCAAGTCACGCGGCGCATCTCCATTTGCAGCTCTTCGAAATAGTTCTTCATCTGGGCGGGCCAACCAGAGGCCCGCTGAATGAAGTTCCCGGACTCGCCTTCCTGTATCTGTGCTGTGGCCATGTTCTTGCTTCCTTACTTCACTTCCTGCTTGCTGGCAGGGGCAGAGGGATTCGAACCCCCAAAGGCGGTTTTGGAGACCGCTGGTTTACCGTTAGCCTATGCCCCTTCTGGGTCGTAGGTCGTGGCTCGTAGGATGTGCAACCTACGCCCACATCCTACAACCCAGTCTACTTGATTTCGCGATGCACCCGATGCTGGCGGCAAAACGCGCAAAACTTTTTCAGTTCCAGCCGCTCGGTCATGGTCTTCTTATTCTTGGTCTTACTGTAGTTCTTTCGCTTGCACTCGGTGCACTGTAAAGTAATGATTTCGCGCATGTCTGTATCCTATTCCAAAATCTCGGTCACGGTTCCCGCGCCGACCGTCCGCCCGCCTTCGCGGATCGCAAACCGCAAGCCTTTATCCATGGCCACCGGCGTAATCAGCTCCACCACCAGCCCCACGTTGTCGCCCGGCATCACCATCTCGGTCCCGGCCGGAAGCTCCGTCACTCCCGTCACGTCCGTGGTCCGGAAATAAAACTGCGGCCGGTATCCTTTAAAGAACGGCGTGTGCCGGCCGCCTTCATCCTTGCTCAAGACGTAAATCTCGCCCTTGAACTTCTTGTGCGGAGTGATCGACCCCGGCTTGGCGATCACCTGCCCGCGCTCCACGTCGTCTTTTTCAATTCCGCGCAGCAGCAGTCCGACATTATCGCCTGCCCGGCCTTCGTCCAGTAGCTTCTTGAACATTTCCACGCCCGTCACCACTGTCTTGCGCGTATCGCGGAAGCCTACGATCTCCATTTCCTCGCCGACTTTGCAGATCCCCTTCTCGATGCGGCCCGTCACCACCGTCCCGCGCCCCTGGATCGAGAAAATATCTTCGATCGGCATCAGGAACGGCTTATCGATGTCACGCGCCGGCAGCGGCACGTAGGAATCCACCTTCTCCATCAGCTCTTCTACCGTCTTTTCCCACTTCTCTTCCCCGT
>Ga0210386_10000525_pt1 | contig 35265 bp, 24 predicted proteins | sample IncBWH32OmetaG_FD_160091 | JGI IMG/M metagenome (GOLD analysis project Ga0210386, IMG submission 160091) | Forest soil microbial communities from Barre Woods Harvard Forest LTER site, Petersham, Massachusetts, United States - Inc-BW-H-32-O ...
CACGTCGATTGCCGCGAATGACATCGATACAGACTCGGATGGTTTTCCACCGCCCGAGGACTCGCCCACCGATACGCTGTCGATGAAAACCTGGGTCAAAGTGTAGACCAGGTACTCCACCGTTGAGGCCCCGCCGGATTCTATTACCGTGAGAAGGCCTTGATCAAAGTGATTGCCGTTGGCACAATTCAGGATAAGCTTGGCGCTGGCCAAGTCAGTTTGCTTCTGAATGGTGATGGACGAAAAATCAACCTTGCCCGTACCGGAGCCGCCGCCCGTACTTACGCTGCTGGGATTGCTTAAGCCGTGCGAGAAACTAAGCACGTCTATTTCTCCGACATGGTTAGCTACCAACGACTCGCCGGTGACACCGGTGAGCTTCAATACTATCTGAGACGCCATAAAAATTCTCCTTTATTTCTTTTAGATCTTAACTTCTCCCTGCAACCCTTTGAGACTGGCCTACCGCGCAGGCTGCGGAAGGTCCGCGACAAGCCTCAGTGACACTGAAAGCTCATCCAACTGATAATGCGGCCGCAAGAACGCAACCGCCCGATATGCCCCCGGCTTCCCTGGCACATCGACCACCTCCACACGTGCTTCGCGCAACGGATTTTTTGCTTTGATGACAGCCGGTGCGTCATCGTCCGAAATCGTGTAGTTCTTGATCCAATTGTTTAGAAATGTCTCACATTGGCTGCGCGACATGAAGCTTCCGATCTTGTCTCGCATCATGGCCTTCAGGTAATGGGCGAAACGGGAAACGGCCAGAATATATGGCAACTGCGTGGACAACCGCGCGTTGGCATTCGCGGCGTCTTTGTCGTATAACTTGGCCTTTTGGGGCGATTGGACGCTGAAAAAAGCAGCGTAGTCGGTGCCCTTGCAATGTACCAGGGGAATAAAGCCCAGATCGGCCAGTTCCTTTTCGCGGCGGTCGGTGATGGCGACTTCGGTCGGGCATTTCAGAGCCACGTCGCCTTCATCGGTGCGGAACGTGTGGGCCGGAAGACCTTCCACCAGCCCCCCGCCTTCGACGCCGCGAATGGCGGCGCACCACCCGTACAGAGCAAATGCATTCGTGAGGCGGGCGCCCAGAGCGTAGGCCGCATTGCCCCACAGGTATTTGGAATGGTCGGTGCCATCGACGCCTTCTTCGTAATTGAACCCGTCCACTGGCTTGGTGTCTTTGCCATAAGGCAGACGCATCAGGACGCGAGGCATGCACAAGCCGACGTAGCGGGAATCTTCGCTTTCGCGAAAGCCCTTCCACTTGGCGTACTCGGTGGTGTCGAAAATCTTGGCCAGGTCGCGGGGCGCACCGATGTTGGTGTAACTATCCAGGCTCATCAGGTCCGGTGCGGCCGCGGTCAGGAAAGGCGCGTGGGCCGCGGCGGCCACATGCGAAACCTTGTCCAGCAACTCCAGATCCTCCGGATGCTTGCCGAACTCGTAATCTCCTACCAGGGCGCCGAAAGGCTCGCCGCCAAAGATCCCATATTCCTCTTCGTAGACCTTCTTGAACATGGCGCTCTGATCGAAATCGGCCGCCCTTTGCAGGTCCCGAAGCAACTCTTTCTTGGATGCGTTGAGGATGCGGATTTTCAGCATCGGCGTCAGCTCGCTGTTGTCCACCGTATACTTCAAACCTCGCCAAGTACCTTCCAGCTTCTGGAACGCCGGGTGGTGCATGATCTCGTTTAACTGAATGGAGACCAGGTGATCGATCTGCGCGATTCGCGCGTTGATCATCGCCTCGGTGTCTTTTGAGACTGTGACCTCGCCTTGCAGAATCTGCGTAACGAACTGTTTGATAATGTCTTTGCCGCGTTCAAGGGCTGCCGGCTCCTTGCCGAACCGTCCCTCTTCTACGATCTGGTCGAGCAGGCTGACTTCGGCTGCCTGCGGAGCTGCCGCTGAGGTCGCCGCTTTTTGTGTTTCAGCCATTTTACTTCTCCCCTTCCTTGCCTTCGCCCGATAAGCCTAATTCGGTGCGCAGCTTATTCAATTTTTCGGTGTTGGAGACCGCATCCACCAACAACGTGTCCAACTTTTCATTGGTCTGAAGGTTCCCACGCAAATCGTTCAGCTTGGATCGGAGGTCCAGCAGTTCGCGCAGCGGCCTGACTTGCCGAGCGACTTGTTCGGGCTCGAAATCTTCCAGGCTCTTAAAGTGAAGATCAACTTTGAGTTGCGCGGCATCGGCTTCGTCGCTGAGCTTGTTTTCGACCGCAAATGCCACGTGCGGCTTCATGCTCTCCAGCACGCTGTCGAAATTATCGCCGGTAACTTCTACAAAGCGGCGATCTTTTAACCGAGGTAGCTGCTCGGCCGGCATTCCGGTAAAGTCCCCCAGCACGCCCAGCACGAACGGTAGCTCTTTGAGTTGGATGGCATCGCCAATCTCCACGTCATAGGTGACTTGTACGCGCGGCGGTCGCACCCGCTGCAGCTTCTTCTGAACGCTTTCTCTGGCCATTTCGATCTCCCTTTTGCGGCTAAATACTTCGGTAAGCGCCGACTTCCGGGGCCTTTCCGGCTCTACCAGATTATAGAGCCTAACAAGTCTATCAGAAAGAGGTCTGCCTGAATAGCGGGTACCTAGACAGTACTAGAACTAAAACGGACCCATCTTCCTAGGCAGGACATAGCATGGAACCCCCTTTTCCAATGATCCAGTCTCCTGTAACATGTATCCTGAGATATAAGTTCTGGATACAAGTCGTGGCTGAATTGTCGAAATTGAAAGGCCGCTATGAGCTGAAGGAGTCTCTAGGCCATGGCGGCATGGGTGTTGTCTATCGAGCATATGACACCGTGCTCAAGTGCGACGTCGCCGTAAAAACGATCCGCGATACTCCGGACCCGACGGCGCTCCAACTGTTCTACCGAGAGTGCGAAGTACTGGCTGCTCTGAATCATCCGAATATTGTTCAGATTCTGGACCTGGGCGAGTTCGAGCAGGAAGGGCACATGTACCCTTACTTCGTAATGCCGCTATTGCCGGGCGCGACGCTCGACCGCTTGATCAAAGGCTCCAGCCAGTTAACCATCGAGCGCTCTGTCGACGTGCTGACGCAAGTCTGCCGGGGCCTCGGGGCGGCGCATGAACGAGGCTTGGTACATCGCGACCTCAAGCCCGGCAATATCTTTGTAATGCCGGACGATTCGGTGGAGATCATCGATTTCGGCGTCGCCCACATGACCAGCACCGGCGCTACCGTCGGCCAAAAAGGGACCCTGCTGTTCATGGCGCCGGAGTTACTGGAGATGAAGCCTCCTTCGCCTCTGTCCGACATCTTCGCCCTGGGCGTCATGGCCTATCAGATGTTCACGCGCCGCCGTCCTTTCGAGCGTGCCAGCGAGCGCGAGATCATCGAAGCGATCATGCACGAGATCCCGCCCCCGGCCTCCGATATCGACCCCAACGTGAACCAAGGCATCAGCCGGGTCCTTCACAAGGCCATGGCCAAGCAGCCCTGGCACCGGTTTTCGACCGCCCGCGAATTCGCGGAGTCGTTGCAAAAAGCCCGTCGCGGCGAAGCCATCGATTCTTTCGATCCCAGTAGAATCCGCCCCCGCGTCGAGCGCGCCAAGAAAGCTTTTGAGCAAAGCGATTATCAGTTTGCATCCGAAATCCTGATCGAGCTGGAGGCGGAAGGACACCTCGATCCGCAGATGGCGCAGCTCCGCCGCCAGATCGACGTCGCTGTCCGCCAAAAGCGTGTTCAGCAATTGCTGGAGAGCGCCCGCACGCGCCTGGAAGAAGACGAGTATCCGCTGGCTCTGCAGAAGGTGCAGGAAGCCCTGTCGCTGGAACCGGAAAACGCGGAAGCGTTGGGCTTGAAAACCAAGATTGAGAGCACCAGCAGCGAGCATCAGATCGAAGGCTGGTTCCGATTGGTCCGGCAGCACATCGACAACAATGCGTACAGTCACGCCCGCGAGGCGCTTCGCAACGTCCTGCAGATGCGCCCGGATGACACTCGCGCTCAATCTTTACTGGCCGAGGTCGATCGTTTGGAGCAGGAGCATGTGCGCGCCCGCAAGGAAAAGGAAACCCTCTACCAGGCCGCACTGGAAGAGTACCAGATGGGCGAGGTCAGCTCCGCGTTGGGTAAGTTGGAGAAGGTTCTTGAAATCGACCGCAAGGCTCCGGACCGCTCCACTACCGACCGGGGCGCCACCTACCAGAATTTCTATAACGAGGTCCGTTCGGAATATGACTCCATGCGGAATTCGTATGCCGAGGCGCGAAAACATCTCGAGGATCAGAATTTCGCCAAGGCACTGGCGATTTGCGATCAGTTCCTGGGTAAGTTTCCCGGACACGCGCTCTTCCAAGCTTTGAAGTTTGACGTCGAGGAGCGGCAGCGCCAGCGTCTCTCCAGTTTCGTGGCCGAAGTGGACCGCCAAGTAGAGGCCGAGCCCGACCTGGAGCGCAAAGTCAACATTCTGGAGGAAGCTTTAACCCAGTTTCCCCAGGAACCTCACTTCGAAAGTTCGCTGAAACTCATTCGCAGCCGTCTGTCGTTGGTCAATTCGATCGTCTCCAAAGCCCGTTATCACGAGGAGCGCGGGCAGTTCTCCGAGGCGCTAGGCCAATGGGAGATCCTGAAAACGATTCACGGCAAATATCCAGGGTTGGATTTCGAGACCGAACGTCTCGTCAAGCGCCGGGAGCAGCAAGCGCGCCTCGAAGCGAAAGCGCGCTGGGTGGAAACGATCGACGGGAATCTGGACGCCAGCGAATTCGACAAGGCTCGCGAGGCGGTCCAGCGCGCATTGCAGGAATTTCCGGAAGACGGCGAGCTGTTGGCGCTCCAGAAGCAGGCTGGCCAGGGTATGGAGCGTCAAAGCGAGGCGCAACGCGCTCTGGCCGAAGGCAATGATCTGTTTACCCGCGGAGATTTCGAGGCTGGTATTGCAGTTTTGAAGAAAGCTCGTGAACTGGATCAACGGAACCCTGCCATCCGTTCCGCGCTGGCCGCCCGGCTGGTCGAGCGCGCCCGGCAGATGCTGGAGTCGGACTGGCGCGCCGCCGGCGAATTGCTCGATCAGGCCCTCGACCTCGAGCCCGCCAATGCCGCGGCGAAGAGCCTGCGCATTCTATTGGAAGACCGGCGCCGCGAGGAGTTTGTCGATCAAGCTGTGGCGCAGATCCGTGAATTGCAGACCGCCGGAGATCTCGCGGCTGCGCTGGCTCAGGTCGATCAGTCGCTATCCTTTTTCCCGGCCGAACAGCGGCTCATGCGCCTGAAAGCATCGCTCACGGGCGCGCTTTCTGAAAGCGAGAGCGCTCGCGCCCAAAGGAAAGATCTGGAACAATTGCGAGGCCTGGCCGCCGGCGCGCAACTGCTTTCCGAGCCTCTTGAACTCCAGCAGGTGCTCGACTTGATGTCCAAGATCGCGTCCAATTATCCGCTGGATCCCGAGTTCCAAACGCTGGTGGAAGGCGTCAACCGGCGGCTCAAGTCCGCGGCCATGCTGCGTCCCGCAACGCCATCGGCCGCGCCGACAGTATCGCCCGTTTCGCCGCAAGCGGCAACCATAGAAGTATCGCCGGAGGCGGCCACGATAGTGTCTACACCTCCCCAACCTCCCGCGGCCGCGCGTAGTAAATCAGCCGCCGCGGTGAGCGCGCCGTCCCCTGAAGTAGGCGCAGCCACAACCATTTTTGCGAATCCCGGCGCCGCCGCGCCACCCGCGCCCTCGTTCAGACCACCGCAGGCAGCGCCTTCACTGCCGGCGACGCCTCCACCGCAACCGCCCGTAACGCCTCCAGCTCCTTCGGCGAAGCCTGCCCCCAAGGTTGTTACCAAGCCGGCGCCCGCATCCCGCAGCGCCTCCTGGATCACCGCACCTTGGTTTAAGTTTGGCGCGCCCGCCGTGTTAGTGTTGTTCATTGCCCTGGGCGCTTGGCTGGCCTTGCGGCCTAAGAAACAAATTGCCGTCGCGCCGAGAACTCCCACAACCGTGTATTTCGAAATTCGCACTTCGCCGCCGGGTGCCACCATCTTGATGGGCGCTACGACATTGGGGGCTTCCAGCTCGCAGCTTCGTCTTGCGCCGGGAAAATATCAGTTAACTGCGCGCAAGGATGGCTACCAGTCGGTAACGATCCCGGTAGATCTCCAAGCTGCTGCCTCGCCGCCGCCCTTCAACGTTACTCTGCCCCCGCTCCCGGCCAGTCTGCATCTGTTCACGCCCTTTAATACTGGCAGCTTATACCTAGACGATAAGCCTCCCGAGACCTTGCCGCAGGACGGCCAAGTTGCGATCACTCCGCTCGAACCAGGCAAACATACGCTAAGAATCGAGAGCGGCTCTTCAAAAGCATCCATTTCGTTCGAGGTTCAGCCGCTGAGTCTTCCCGTGGTCGACAAGCCGGAGGCGAAAGGCGTAGACACCGTTGCAGTCGCGACGTTCCGGGATCAGGCCTCATTAGCTTCTTCGCTGTCGGATCTCCAGGTTCTCGTGGACAGCCACGACTCCGGCAAGCTCGTCGGTGGCCAGGCAACCTTGAAGGATCTCATGCCCGGTCCCCACACGCTGGCGGTCGGCGGCTGGAACGGTAGCCTGGACGCTGGCCCAGCTCCTGCGATGAACATTTTTCTCGGTTCGCTCGCCAGCCAGGGCAAGCTTTCTATCGATGTAAAGGGTGCTGTCGACGCCCATATTTTCGTCAACGGCACCGAGCGTGGAATAGCACAAAAAGGACGGTACGGATTGTCGCTCGATCCCGGAGATTATGAAATCAAAGTCGCCCGCGACGGCTTCTTTCCCGCCAAACCGCAACACGCCAGCCTGCAAAAGGGTGGTCGTGCTCAATTGAGCTTTGTGCTTCTTCCCAAGCCTGTCGCGGCTCCTGCCCCACTGCCGGCCGAGTTGCCGTTACCTCCTAAGCTTCAGGGTACCGTCACTGTGGAGGTTTCTCCGCCCAATTCCGAAGTGAGGTTCACTCGCAGCGGTGACTCGATCTATCAAATCTTCCGTATGCCTTCGATGGAAATGGACGCGGGTTCTTATGTTTTCGTCGCGCGCGCGCCGGGCCACCAGGATCAGACCCGGACGGTCGAAGTGGCGGCCGGTGGCTCGCAACCGGTGAAGTTCTCTCTGCCGGCGGTCAAGACGGTAGTGGCTGCCCCCACCACGCTCACCCACGCCATGACGGCCGAGGACTGGGATAAAACGTGGAAGAAGGAGGACGTTTGGTACACGCGCCAAGGCGGTGACTTCGTTCTGTATAAGATCACGCCCACCGCGGGAACTTTCACCTTCGCCATCAGCCCCAGGGAATCCAAGGGCGTGTTCGGAGGTGCTCCGAAGGTCCGCTGGGTAATCGACTACCTCGACCCGAAAAACTACATTGAATTCGAAATCGATAAGCAAACCTTTGCGTCGGCCGAGTATCGGAACGGCAAGAAGATCGATCACGCCAAGAGAAAACCGCATGGCGTCGAGTCCAGCAGCTTCGTGATCCAGATGATGGTTGATTCAGGCCGGATTGTGGCCCAGATCCGCTCTGGAGACAATTGGGAACCGCTCGATCAATGGAACGAACCTGGCCACAACTACGCTGATGGACGCTTTGGCTTTCGGCTTCCCAATCAGGATCAGATGTATCTCACCGACTTCCGGTTTACACAGCCAGCGGGGAATCGATAGCGTGACCGCTTCATGAGACAACTGCAGCCGGTGATCTGGGCCAAAGGGACGTTCCTGACGCCCAACCATCTTCAACTGCAGGATCTTTTTCTCGAGAGCCTGCTCGAATTTCGCTGGGACGCTCTCAACTTCCGTCCCTGGGGTTTGCTTTCCTTGCAAGTGGACCGCGAAGCCCTGGCGGGCGGTTATTTCACGATCGAGTCGGCCGCCGGGATTTTCCCGGATGGGCTGGTCTTCGATATACCCGCAGCCGATCCCGCTCCCGCTCCCAAGCCGTTGGCTCAATATCTGAAGGGCGAGCAGGAGAGTATCGACCTCTATCTCGCCATTCCGCCTTATCGCTATGGCGGACTGAACGTGGCCGCGCCCATGCAAAACGCCGACACTCGTTACCTGGCCGAGATGCTGGTCGCCCGCGACGAAAATACAGGCTTGAATGAACGGCAGGTTCAGGTGGCGCGCAAGAACCTGCGCTTGCTGGTGGACGCCGAGGCGCGAGCCGGCACGCCCGCTTTGCACGTGGCGCGCGTTCGAAAGAGCGCCGCCGGGCTGCCCGAGCTCGACCCCCAATTCGTTCCGCCTCTGCTCGATATTTCCGCCAATGATTTCTTGATGTCGATTCTCCGCCGGATCCTGGAGATTCTGATCGCCAAAAGCAGCACCCTGGCGGGAATGCGCCGGCAGAAGAACCAGAGCCTGGCGGATTTCACGGCCGTCGACATCGCCAATTTCTGGTTACTCTACACCGTGAATTCTTATCTCCCACAACTACGCCACATCTTTGAAACGCGCCGCGGCCATCCGGAGGCTCTTTTCACAGTGTTGACCTCGCTGGCCGGCGCCCTGACAACTTTCTCGCTCAAACTTCAGCCCCGAGACCTGCCGGCGTACGCTCATGATGAGCTGGGCCCTTGCTTTTCCGACCTCGACGAAAAACTGCGGATGCTGCTGGAAACAGTGGTGCCGAGCAACTTCGTGTCGCTGGCGCTGAAGCTGACGCAACCGTCCATCCACGCCACAGCCATCGCGGACGAGAAATATCTGTCGAACACGAAGTGGTATTTGGCGGTGAGCGCCGACATGCCCGAAGCGGAGCTGATTACGAAAACACCGCAGCTCATCAAGACCTGCTCCGCCTCGCATTTGGATCATCTGATACGCCAGGCCCTCCCTGGAGTTCCGCTGCGCCACGTAGCCACGCCGCCCACCTCGATTCCGATCAAGCTGAACTATCAATATTTCAGCCTGAGCCAGGGTGGACCGGCCTGGGAAGCGATTGTCCGTGCCCGCAATTTCGGCGCCTATGTCCCCGGCGACTTTCCCAATCCCCAGCTTGAGCTGATCATTCTGCTGCCGCAGGCCGAGTAATCCGGAGCAGCCGCTGAAGATTCGCGTGAAGTCGTGAAAAAAAAACTCTTGACGTGACTATTTAGTCACGTTATTATATAGTCACGTTATGGAGGCGAGACTAATGAAACTCGAAGAGATGACACGGGACCTTGAACAGCAGGTCGAGATCAAAGCCGATATTGGTGACGTCTTTAAGGGCGTACTGCACCGCTTTGGCGAAGGCAGTACCAACCCGAACGGAGAGTCGATGCAAATGATCCTGGAGCAGTGGCCAGGTGGACGATGGTTCCGGGATCGTGGCAATGGCATCGGCCATCTCTGGGGCCACGTGCAGGTGATCAAGCCGCCGGTTCTGTTAGAGCTCAGCGGCCCTATGTTCATGTCGTACCCGGCTTTGAATCATTTGGAGCTGCGTTTGGACCAGATCGCCGGCGGAACCAAGGTCAGCCTGCGGCACCGTGCGATCGGATTCCTCGATCCGGCGCATCGGGAGGGTGTGAGCAAAGGCTGGCGGCATTATCTCGACAGCATTCGCAAAGACTTCGCCGATGGCGTTGCGGCCCATCGAGCCTGATGGCCGGAGACCTGGACGGCGTCTGGAAAGCACTGTCGGATCCGACCCGGCGGGCGATTCTGGATCTGCTGCGTCGAGGCCCTCGGACGACCACCGCGATCGTCGAAGCGTTCCCTCACTTGACCCGCTTTGGCGTGATGAAGCACATCGACGTGTTGCGTGACGCCGGTTTGATCAATACACGCGAAGAAGGGCGTCAAAGGGTGAATTCGTTGAATGCCGTGCCGATCCGGCAGATCTACGAACGATGGGTCAGCCGGTACGAAGAGTTCTGGGCGGACAAACTTCTCCGCCTTCAGGCAGATTTTCAAACGGGCCGTGTTCCGAAACGCGCCCCGCATAACCAACCCGAAGACAAATAAACCCGCGGATTCGTCTGCGGCGATAAATCTAACAGGAGAAGACTGTGTACACGAAAGATGCAATTCGATTCTCACTCGATCTTGCCGAGCAAGCCATGGTCAAAACCTTGGCAAAGATCGATGATATTCCACTGACGTTTCCGACTGAAGCAGGAGGATGCCACCCGCTGTGGGTTTTGGGCCACCTCGCTTTTGTGGAGGGACTTGTTTACGAGATGCTCGCCGGTGGAGAGAACGCCGCCGGGGAGTGGGCTAGCTTGTTCGCTCCGGATTCGATTCCCACCGACGAGGTTGCGAAATATCCGCCCCTTAAGAAGGTGCGCACCAGGTATCTTCATCTCCGGCAGATGAATCTGCAATTCCTCGATTCGCTCAGCGATGCCGATCTGGATAAGCCGACGTCCTGGCAGCCTAAGGGCGCAGAGGAGCATTTCGCGACGTACGGAAAGGCCCTGCTCACATTGGCATTGCACCAAATGGCCCACCGCGGTCAGATTACAGATGCGATCCGTTCCGCCGGGCGAGCCGTGCCGATTGCTGTGGGCACTGAAGCCTAGCTGCGGGGCAAATCTGAAGGCCTTTGGTCTACTTCCGCAGCACCACGTAGCCAATTAAAGCCAGCGCTGCAACCAACAGCACCACGAACAGAATGATCAACGCCGTGCTGGGCCGCCCCATCGTGGATGCTGGGGGCGCGGCCGGTGCCGGCATGGATGGCGCCTGAGGCGCGGCTGGCATGGCAGGTGGCGCGGGAGGCGGCGGTATTGCGGGCGGCGGCATGGATGGTGCTGCCGGCATCGCGGGCGCTGCGAACGGTGGCGGCATCGGTGGGGCTGCCGCTGCGGCGGGTGGCGAACCTGCAGACGATGCCGGGGTGGCGGATGAAGAGCCACCCGCAGGACCGCGAATCACGCGCGTGAACTCGCCCGGCGCATCCGATGCACCTAAGAGCGACGCGTCCGGTTTACCAGGCGCTGCATTCCGAGGCTCCAGGCTCTCGGTCAAGGAGCCCGGAGCGGACGCCAGAACCGGAGGTGGCGCCGGAGGGGGAACTGCAGGCGGAGCAGTGCTGGAGACAGGTGGCGTTCCTCCGCCGAAGATCCGCGTGAATTCTCCCGGCGCTCCCCCCGCCGGCGTAGACTTTGGCAGCGAGGTCATGGGTGATTCGGCTGGGGGCGTGGCCAGAGGACTTCGAAACAACCGCGTAAATTCTCCGGGCTGCTGCTTTTCAGATGCAAGTGGCGAGGGCGTCGCCGAGGCCGGGGTCGCCATGGGCGGCGGCTCGTTCGGCTCGCTATGACCGCCTCTACCGAAACGCTGAGTGAATTCATCAGGAGCGGACGAAGTCGCGCGCGACGGCACAGAGGGTGGCGCGTGCGACGGCGCGGCAGGTGACGCCGGTACAGGGGGCGATGAAACCGGAGCCGTGCCTCCGGCCTGCCGCTGTTGAAATAGGCGCGTGAATTCTCCCGGCTCTCGAGCTGGAGCCGGAGGAGCCGGAGGAGCCGCCAGCGCCGGCTTGGCCGTTTCCAACTCCCACTTCAGCCACTCCCGCAACGCCAGGCATTCCGGTTGGTCCAGAGTGACCAGGAAATGCGACCCCATGATCTCCACCACATCGACGATCCGTCCCCCCGCCGAAGCCGGGTTGTGAAGTAGATACTCGAGCGCCATCCTTAAAACATCGGTATGGTCATTTGTTCCGATAAGCTGATGCAGCAGAACAATTTGCCCGCTCAACGTCGCCCGCCCCCGGAAAACTACAATCTTCTCCCCGGCAATCCTTTGCAGGACCTCGTATTTTGCGGAACCGTCCACTGTGTCTTCATCATGACATCTGAAGATCCGCTCTTCAACTTGTATAATTGGTAGGCTGTGCCGAATTCCCGCTCGAATTCCCGTTGGATCAGCCCTGCCCGGCAATTGTCCCGCTTGGTGTGGTCGGAAGGAATGTATCTCGGGCCGCATCATTTTCAGGCGCAAGGCGCCTATTTCGAAAACGCCATTCACTTCTCTGGCGCAGCGTTATGGTTCGAGCCTTATGGTTTTCTGGCCTGCGAGCTCGACGCCGAGGCGCTGCGAAACGGAACAGCCGCGCTGGTCCACGCCCGTGGGATCTTCCCGGACGGCATGGCGTTTCAGATGCCGGAGTGCGATCCCCTTCCGCCCGCACGTGCCATTGCGGATTTGATTCCGCCCACCCGCGATCGCGTCACGTTATCGCTAGCCGTGCCCGCCTACAAACCCACTGGAGTAAATGTCGCTCTGAACGGCGACGATCTCACCTACGGCGCCCGCTTCATCGCCGAAGAACGGAAGGTCTACGACGAAAATACCGGCCAGGACGAGAAGCCAGTCCGCTTCGGACGCAAGAACATGCGGATTATTCTGGACACTGAGCCCTCCGACGGCCTGACCACCTTGCCGTTGGCCCGCGTCTTGCGCGACGGCGCCGGCCATTTCATTTACGATGAGCGCTTCATCTGCCCGTGCGTACAAATCAGCGCTAGCGAGCGTTTGATGACCCTCGCCCGCCGGCTGGTCGAAATTCTGAACGAGAAAAGCATGGCTCTCTCCGCTGCCGGAGCGGCACGCCGGTTTACCGCGGGAATGTCGGCGCAACAGGTCGCGTCTTTCTGGTTCTTGCACGCGCTCGATTCGGCTCTCGCGCCGCTCCGTCACATTTGCTTCTCGCGGCATGGCCATCCTGAACAACTCTACAGCGAACTGCTGCGCCTGGGAGGCGCGTTGTGCACCTTTGGCCTCGATTCCAGTCCGGCCTCCCTGCCGCTCTATAATCATCTCAGCCTGGAAGAGTGTTTCGAGGATATCGATCGTCACATCCGCGAACATCTGGAAATGTTGGCGCCGTCGAATTGTATTTCGATCGCCTTGAAGCCGGCCGCTAAGTACTTCCACCAAGGCCCCCTCACGGATGCCCGCTGTCTGGGCCGCTCGCGCTGGATCTTCGGAATCAGTTCCCCCCTGGGTGAAGCCAGCCTGATCAGCGACACCTCTCGACTGGTCAAAGTCTGCTCGGCGCGTTTCGTCGGCGAGTTAGTCAAGCGTGCGTTGCCCGGCCTCACGCTCACGCATCTGTCGGTACCGCCGTCGGCGATCTCTCCCAAAGTCACTACCCAGTATTTTGCGGTCACCAAGAGTGGACCGTGCTGGGACCATATCGTGGAAACTAAAGAGGTCGGCATTTATGTCCCCGGGGACATCCCGAATGCGGAAGTTGAACTTCTGGTAGTCTTGGATACTTAGGCAGGACAATGGGGGATGCCGCAATCTCGCAGCCGGGCGGAGCCGCGTTATGGCGGCGTACCGACAACGTTGCGATGCTCTTTCAAGAAGCGCTCACCGTAGTGGTGCGCCTGCGATCCAATCGCCAATCCGTCGGTGATCCCCAGGCCTTTCGCACTCAAATTGCGACCGCGCTCAATGCCGCCGGCCAGGAGTCGCTTCGCCGGGGGTACGCTCCCGAAGACGTCCGGGCCGCGACCTTTGCGATCGTCGCTTTCCTGGACGAGTCAATTTTAAATTCCCACAATCCGGCGTTTGGCGATTGGGTGCGCAAGCCGCTGCAGCAGGAGCTGTTTGGTGTCGACGTAGCCGGCGAAATCTACTTTCGGAACGTCGACCATTTGCTCGGCCGTGGCGATTCCCAGGAGCTAGCCGACGTGCTGGAAATCTATCAACTCTGTCTTCTTCTGGGTTTCCGCGGACGCTACAGTGTGGGCTCGAATGCGGAGTTGCGGAACACGGCGAATTTAATCACCGAGAGGATCAACCGTATCCGGGGCGGCTCTTCAACCTTGCTCTCGCCGTCGTCGACGCCTCCGGCCGAGCCGCTGCGTGCTACCGCCGATCCCTGGGTCCGCCGTTTGCTTTGGAGCGCGGTGGCTTGCTGCATGCTGGCCGTGATCCTGTTTGTCGTTTTCAAAGTGTCCCTGAATTCAGCTTCTTCGGAGCTGCAATCAGTCATCTCCGCCGGTCGCTTTTAGGTTGTATGCATGGAATTCTCACCTAGAGTCGCGCGGGCGTTGGGGGCCCTGGTCCTCTGGCTCACCCTGGCCTGGTTCCTGGGAACCTGGCTGCATTTGCACGGTTCGAATCTGTGGATTCTCCGCGGCGGTTTGGCTCTCCTCGGTCTGGCGGGTTTCGCCGGATATCTATGGCTGGGATCTCGCGCCGGATCCGGACCGGTTGGCGGAGCTCAGGGCGGCGAGGTGGATCTTCTGCTACGCGAAGCAGATGGCCGCCTGCAAGCCTCCAGTCTGGGGCGAACCGCCAAAGTCGCAGCCCTGCCGGCCATTTTCTTACTGGGCGATTCCGGAACAGCCAAGACCAGCACGGTGCTGCATTCCGGCCTGGAACCGGAATTGTTAGCCGGCCAAGCCTATTATGGCGATGCGATCGCTCCCACGCGTTCGCTCAATCTCTGGTTCGCCCGGCAATGGCTTCTGATCGATCCAGCGGGCGGTCTGCTCTCCGACCCCGCGACGCGCCAGGGACTTATCCGCAGGCTCGCTCCCCTAAAACTCGGCTCGGTGTTCGGAGGTTCGGGCGAAGTTCCGCGGGCTGCCGTGGTCTGCATCGATTGTGAAAGCCTGCTGGCCCCTGGCGCTGCTGAAGCGATGACTGCCCGGGCTCGTAGTCTGCGTGAAACATTAGGCGAGATCTCCCATGTGCTGGGCATTCGACTGCCCGTCTACGTTCTCTTTACCAAAATGGATCGGCTCGCGCACTTCTTCGAATACGTCGGCAGTCTGACCGAAGAGGAAGCCTCCCAGGTTTTTGGCGTGACGCTTCCCATGGCCGCCGAGACGAGAACCGGTGTGTATGCTGAGCAGGAGACTAAGCGTCTCAACGAGGTTTTCGCGAATCTCACCTTCTCGCTGTGCGATCACCGGCCCCATTTCCTGGCGCGCGAGCATGATGCCGCGAAGCTCCCTGCCATATACGAATTTCCACGCGAGTTTCGGAAGATGCGCGCCGTGCTGGTTCAATTCCTGGTCGATCTCTGTCGTCCCAGCCAGCTCCGCACCAACCCGTTCTTGCGCGGCTTATATTTCACCGGCGTTCGGCCTGTGACGCTGAGCGATGTCGCTCCCGCCGCAGCCGCGCCCCAGCCCCAGCAGCATGCGTTCGATGCCGATGCTACGCGGCTCTTCGTTGCCGGTGTACACGCCGCGCCACAGCCGGAAGTTCAGCAAGCTCCCAACCTCCGCCGTGTTCCTCAGTGGGTTTTTCTCAGCCATCTCTTTCCGGATGTGATCCTGCGCGATCATTCCGCGCTCGGCTCCAGCAGCGCCAGCGTCAAGCTGAATGTCTGGCGGCGTGTTCTTCTGGCCACGGCCGGCCTGCTGGGTCTGCTCTTCGCAACAATCTGGATCGTGTCCTTTGCGGGCAATCACGCTCTTGAGAGCGCCGCAGTGAGTGCCTCTCGCGCCGCCCAGAACCAAGATGTGGCTCCCGACCAGTTGGCTTCCGCCGAGAGTCTCCGCCGTCTGGATGCCGTGCGCCAATCCCTGGCCGAAGTTTCCGATTACCAGCGTGATGGACACCCGCTGCATCTCGGTTGGGGACTGTTCGTCGGCGACCAGCTCTATGATCCGCTGTATCGCATCTACTTCGGACTGTTCCGCCGGCTGCTTCTCGCCCCGACGCAAAATAACATGGTCGATCTCCTGGTCCGTCCCCCCGCCACTCAGGACCGCACTTTCGTTTATAAGGCTCTCAAAGCCTATCTGATCACTACCTCGAACCACGAAAAAAGCACTATCGATTTTCTTCCGCCGGTTCTCGCGGTTCACTGGCTCAAGGGCCGGCCGATCGATACAAGCCGCTCAGCGCTGGCCGACCAGCAGTTTTCTTTTTATAGCGAGGAGTTGCGTCTCAAGAACCCCTATCCCAATTACGCGACTCCCGACGACACAGCTGTGCAAGCATCCCGCGCTTTTCTAAAAAGCTCCGCCACCATCGAGCCGGCCTATCAAGCCATGCTCGCCCAGGCGAACATGCAAAATCCCACGTTCGTTTTCAATAAACAATTTCCCGGCAGCGCCGACGTCGTTGTGAATTCCTACCCCGTTCCCGGCGCCTTCACCAAACCGGGCTGGGCCTACATGCAAAAAGCGATTCAAAATCCCCGCGAGTACTTTAGCGGCGAGGCGTGGGTGCTCGGTCCCGACACTTTCAAAAACCTGGACCCGGCCAAGATGCAGCAGCAACTGCAGGATCGCTATCGTACCGACTTCGTAAAAACCTGGCGGGAGTTTCTGCGCGCCAGCCGCGTCGCCGGATACGCCAGCATACCGGATGCAGTCACCAAACTTGGCAAACTCACCGGCAATCAGTCGCCGCTTTTGTCACTCTTATGCGTCGTGTCCGAGAATACCGCGGTGGATGCCAAACCGATTGCCGATTTATTCCAGCCTCCGCAACAAGTCGATCCCAACCCTTGTCATGAGCACCTGGCGGCGGCATCGAACGCGGGTTACATGGACGGTCTGAGTAAGCTGTACACTTCCCTGCAAACGCTGGTGCAGGATCAGTCTAACGATGCGGCCCGCAATGATACTCTCACCAATGCCCTGAGCGCCGACGCTCAAGTGCGGCAGATGGCGCGCAATTTCCCGGTGGACAAAGAGGGCGCGGTCGATTCGACAACACAAACGCTGTTGGAAGATCCGATCAAGCACATACAGGAACTCATCGCCGGAGTGCCGGCGCAAGTAGCCAACGGGAAGGCCAGCGCCTTCTGCGTCCAGTTCCGGGCGTTGATGGCGAAATATCCATTCCACGGCACTCCCGATGGCCCCAACGCGACCGCGCAGGAGATCGCGGATGTGTTTAAGCCCAAGGACGGGTCCCTGTGGAAGCTGTATCAGGACGTTCTGCCAAAGTTTCTGGTCTTACAAGGCTCCGAATATGTAGCCAAACCAGGTACTCCCGCGGCCACGCCCGCTTTCGTTAGCTTTTTCAATCGCGCCGCTGGAGCCTCTGCCGCGTTTTTCCCGAACAATGCAGACAAACCACAGCTTTCATTTGGCGTCAAGGCCAATCCTACCGAAGACGTTCAGGCCGTCACATTATCGATTGGGGATCAAACTCTGCATTACACGGGTGGATCGAGCACGCTTCAACCATTCACATGGGCAGGTACGGACCCCAAGGAGATGGTTAAGCTGAGAGTGAAGTTCAACGGTGGCACCGAATTCGACTTCCCCGGTTCCACAGGTACTTGGGCTGTGTTTCAATTCTTCTCACGCTCCGAACATTGGCAGACGTCCGGCTCAACGAGCACCATGGACTGGACCCTACGCTCCGGCAACGATCCCGTTACTGTTCCCAAGACCGGCCACCCGGCCACCGTCAGCCTGGCGCTGGATATGGCGCCGGATATTCTCAAGCCCGGCTACTTCTCCAACTTGACCTGCGTTGCGCAGGCGGTCCACTGATTCCGCGCCCCGGGCGGCCTTGGCATCGAGCGCGAAAAGCGCTAAAGTATTCCCGAATCACTATCAAGGAGACTTTATGCCATGGGTTACTGTGTCTTGCCCTGACGGCCCCTACGAAATTGATGTTGACGGCGTAGCGAGACTGATACGCTCGTATGCCTACGCGAAAGCGCTCAGCGAAAATAGCGATATAGAGACTGAGTCCCACATCATCGGCCCTGACCTGGAGACCGTCCGGACCGATTGGGACCAGGTCACCAAGCAACGCGATCACGTTGCATCCGTGACCGCCAACGAGTTTTACCTTCGCATGTCAACTGGCTGGAAGGGCAAACAGGGCATCGATTATCTGGAGGATCTGCTCGACCAGCGCGACAACTTCAACGATTCAGTCCATGAGTTGCAGAAGACGGCCAGCAAACATACGATGGCCAACATCCAAGCCTCGGTCGATCGAGGAAAGACCGGTGAGGAAGTGGCTACCTTTATCCGCGATGCGGCGGCCGAGACCGAGCTTGCGCTGGTCACCGGCGGCGCGAGCCTGCCTGAAGCTGCAGTCGGAATCGGCCTCGGATCGGTGATGAAGGGCGCTTTCAAATGGCAAGACACCAAGAGCATCGGACAAGGTGTCGCCGAGGGCTCCATTGAATTGGTTATGAACGTCTTCACTTTTGGAGTTATCAGCAAACTTCCGAATCGTGCCGACAGGGTGATTCTCGGCTTGTGTTTCGGCGCCGTGAAGGGCGCGATCAAGACTGGACCAAGCGCCTACTTGAGTCCCGAAGATGTTGCCAAGGGCAAGAGGGTCTCCCCCGCGGAATTGCTCTTGCCTGCCGGAGCAAACATCCCGAGCGGCATCGCGAGAGACTTGGTTAGAACCATATCCGAAGACCAGCGCTGGGTGGTGCCCGCCACAGTCGTCCTCAAGTTGTCTCTGCGTTATGGAGCTTCGGCACTCGCCAAGTCAGCGGCAGCGCCTGGCCCGGGCAGATCGGTTACGCCCAATCTGGTGGCAACCGGCCGCACAGCTTTGAACTGCACCATTTCAGGCAACTTTATCGATTGCGCGAAACCGTCGGAAGATTTCGTGCTGAACTCGGCTTTGCGGCCGCAATTCTCCCGATGATCCCATGGAAGCTATTTCCCGACCAGGTGCGTGATGTCCTTCTCGTTGTCGATGCAGTAGTAATCGAAAAACTCGGTGTTCAGAACGATCGTCTGGACCAGGTTCACGGTCCAAGGCTTTGTGTATGCCTTGGGATCGTCAACCGTCAATTCGATCTCCAGTCTTCCGTAATTCGGGCGGCGAAATCTTTCGGTAATCTTTGCGGCATCGGTGAGCGGATTCCCGGAACGATCGAGCCACTCCCCATCGCGTATTCCGTTAGTTTGCACAACCAAGGTGTCTCCCTCCCACTTACCAGTCGAGAATCCGTTGAACGTGGGATCCGGATCGGCGGGAAGGGGCCGTCCATCGGTGAAGATCTGACGAAATTCGACGTTGCGCTCGTTCAGGATCACCATCAAACCTGGCGTTTGGATGATCTTCTTGAATAGAGCAGTCGTGTGCAGCTTGACGAGCCCTGTCGGCATGCAATGTGATCCTGGATCGTCCTTATCGTTCTCGGCCATGCGGGCCTTTCTGAGATCCGCCGCCCACTTCTGATACGGCAGACCGCCTTTTAGCGACCAGCCAATGTTCCCGAACTCCTGCGGCATCTGAAAATCGGCGCAGCCCTCGGATGGACATGGCTTGTTTTTCAGCGGCTCCCACATTCCGGAGAGATCCGGTTTGCCATCGGCCGTCTTCGGCGCGGGCGCAGCCAGATCCGGCTGGCCTTTGGAATTTGTGGGGACCCCGGCCGTGGGATAGTTCAACCACTGCGCCAGAACGGGTGTCGAGATCACAAACAAGACCGCTGCCACTCGCATTGCTTCCCTCCAGACTGGTCTTCTTCAGACTTGGCCTGATTATCTCAAAACGGTCGCTGGACATCGTTTACGCCATTGCCGCCGAGCCTGGATTGGAATCCTCCTTACGGCGTCGATGGCGGCAACGCCCGGCGTTTCGTGGCCCGTTCAAACGCGTACGCGAGCTCGATCAGTTTGGGTTCGCTGCATGCCATGCCGGTGAAACTGACGCCGAACGGCTGCGGTTTGGCATCGAAGCCCGCCGGGAAAGGCGGTGTCGGCGCATTCGGCACCATTCCGAACGGCACGATCACGGTCGGATAGCCGGGCTTGGCGGCAATGGCGGCGCCGTTTGCGCCAGGAAACAAAATCGCATCCAGATTATTCGCCTTCATCACTTCATCAATGCCATGCGTGCCCGCCAGTTCGATGTCCTTGGCGCGATCGGCTTCGTAGCGCGCGCGATCCGCGTCGACATCCATTTCATCGGATACATCGAGGTTCGACTGCCCGTATCGAATCGCCCCCGCCTGGGTATGCGTAATGTTCCATTCCCGCAATTCGGTGAGCGACTTCACGGGCGCAGTGGGCCCGAGCGTGGCCAGAAATTTATTGAAATCTCGCTTCATGCCGTACTTCAGCACCACAGAGCAGTTGGCGTCTCTGCCCTTGGCGCCGGTATTGCCTCCACATTGCCCCCACGACAGAAGGTTCTTGTCCGGGTCTTTCGTGAGAATGCTGGGAATGTCGGCCGGATCCACAATGATCGCGCCCTGCTGCTTGAGAATCGCGATGACTTCCGTCATCACGCTGGCCTGCTCCGGATTCAAACCACCGCCCCCACCTCCCGGTCCGCCCCGGCCCCCGCCGCCTCCGCGACCTTCCTGCGCTACAGGCGGAGTGATCTTGTCGTAATAAAACGCGCGCGGAATCCCGATGCGGGCGCCCTTCAGCCCGTCGGCATTCAAGAATTTCGTATAGTCGCGCCCCGGCGGAGGTGTGCACTTTTGCGTAGCCGGATCATTGGAATCGGGCTGAGCGCTTTCGAGTGCCCCAAACATGATGGCGACATCGGCGACGAACTTGGCCATCGGGCCAGCCGTGTCCTGATCGGCGGTGATCGGAATAACGCCGTAGCGGCTGATGCGGCCGACGGTCGGCTTGATGCCCGCCAGCATATTCTGGTTGGACGGGCTCAATATGGAACCAGACGTCTCCGTGCCGATATTCGCCGCCCAGAAATTGGCCGCTGTGCCTACGCCCGAACTCGACCCTCCGGTCTGCAGCGCGGGTCGTCCGTCATTGGTTCCGTCGCGGGGATCGCGCCGCGGATCGTAGGGATTGAAACCGAAGCCGCGCACCGCATTGTAGTTGCCCGGCATCGGAGTCGGCGCGCCGGCCACCCAATTAGCCAGCTCCGAAAGCCCGGTCTTGGCGATGATCACGGCCCCGGCATTGCGGAGGTTGATCACCAGCGTCGCGTCGTAAGGCGGCACAAATCCATCAAACGCCAGTGCGCCGCCGGTGGTCACGATGTCGTGCGTGAGAACGTTGTCTTTCAGCGCGATCGGGATGCCGTGCAGCGGACCGCGTACCCTGCCCTGCGCGCGCTCACGATCCCGCTCGTCGGCTTCCTGAAGCGCGTGCGGGTTCGCCGTGATAATGCAATGCAGCTTGTCTTCATACAATCCGATCCGGCTCAGGTATTGCACTACCAGATCGTGCGACGTCACGCGTCCTTGCTCCATCGCTGTCCGCATGTCCGAAATGCTGGCTTCGACCACCGTGAACGACCGCTCAGCGCCAGCGACCCCGGCGGCACCGAAGAGAAGCGAAAAAATCAGTCGCCTCATTGAACCCTCATGCCGGTCAAAGCGGCCGGCTCGGAAGGCGCCTTCTCCCAGGTGTACGCGCGCTTCATGGCCTGCGTCTCAAACCATTCGAGCTCAGCGTTCATCTTGAACAGCACGTGCCGCAGCTCTTGCCACACGTGAGGCTCCCGCGGCGCTACATAAAGATGCGTGGGAATTCCGTTGCTCTTCAGCGCGCGATACATCTCGATCGATTGCGGCTCCGGCACGCGCTGATCGTTCTGCCCTACCAGAAAAATAGTCGGCGTAGTGACGTTGGCGACATCCTTGAGCGGCGAATTGTTCCAATACACGCTGATAGGCGCATCTTTCTGCCAGGGAGTTCCGCCGAACCAGGGAGTCCGGAACGCGCGCGTATCGCTCTGCGCGTACATCGAAACCCAATCCGCGGCGCCCGCGCCGGAAGAAGCGGCTTTAAAGCGGTGGGTGAACGTTATGAGCTTGTTGGTCATGTGACCGCCGCCGCTCCAGCCCATTTTGATCATGTGATCGGGGTCGGCGATTCCCGCTTTAATCAGATAATCCACGCCCGCCATGACATCCAGATGCGCGTTTTGAAAATAATGTCCCACCATGTCACGCAGAAATGCATCGCCATAGCCGGTGCTGCCGCGATAATTCGGCTGCAATACCACGTAGCCCTTGGCCGCGAGTACCGGGATGTAATTCTGCCCGCCGCCGAAGCCGAACTTGTCGGACGCTTGCGGACCCCCGTGCGTCTGAACCACCAGCGGATAGCGCTGGCCCTGCACGTAATCGACCGGATAATAGACCAACCCTTCCACGGTGGTTCCGTCCGCGCCCTTCCATTCCACGCGCTCCTGGCGAGGAAGCCGGAAGTCGTGGGTCAAGTAATCAAATACCGACGTGACTTTTCGCGGCGAAGATCCACCGGTATCGAGTATCCATACTTCGCCCGGACTGTTCATCTCATGCGACGCGAAGACCTGTTGATTCGTCCCCTCTGCCAGGCTCCAATCTGAGATGGCATGCTTCCCATTGGTAAGCTGTCGCGGTTTGCCGCCCGCGGCGCTCACCTCGAATAACTCGGCATGCACGCCCATATTCGCCAGAAAGATAATCGATTTCCCGTCTTTGGACCACGCTGCCCGCTCGATTTCGTACGGCAAATCGGGCATCAGAACCCGCGCCTCGCCGCCGCCCGCGGGCGCGATGAAAAGCTTGCTGTTGTAATAAATCTCGAACTTCTGATCGGCCTGCGCGGTGAAGAGAAGCTGCGAGCCATCCGGGGAAATCTCCGCGCCGCCTTCCGACACTTTGTTGTGCGTGATCTGGCGCGCGCCTCCACCACCCGAATCCATCACCCACACTTCACTTTGTTCCATATCCTCCAGCAACGGCGTGGGAGCGCGATGAAATGCGATCTTGCGCCCGTCGCGTGACAACTGATAGCTCATCACTGAATAATTGCCGTCGGTGATGCGATGTTCCGCCTTGCTCGAAACCGCAACGCTCCAGAGGTGTTGCTGCTGATATTCTTCGTCAAACAGGAAGACGTCGTCTTTCAACTTCTCGCGGGCCTTCTGCTGCTCGGTCTTCGGATCTGGCGCCCGGAAATAAATGAGCGACCCATCCGGGGACCAGGTGATATTGGAGACGGCCGTGGCGTGGTTGGTGAGCGCGCGCGCCTCGCCGCCGCCATTCGACAGCAGGTAGATCTGATTGGCTTCGGCCTCCGCCCGCTTGGCCACAAACGCGATCGTCTTGCCGTCCGGCGACCAGCGTGGATCGGCTTCGCCATCCGGACCCGTGGTCAGCTGCATTGCACCGCTACCATCGGCGTTGATTTTCCAGATATGGCTGACGCGCTTATTTGCTTTCCAGTTCGATTCGGCCAGCACATACAGAATTTGCCGGCCGTCCGGAGAGAGCTGGGGATCTCTCACCTGGGGAACATTTAAGAAATCGACCAGCGTCATGGGCCGCGGGCCTTGGGCCAGCGATACACTAACTGCGAAAACGCACGCAACCAATTGCGAAGATTTCAACATGGCGGCTCCTATCAATTGTGGGAAGACACTATCACTAAATTTTACACGTCTCCATCCGAAACGTCCCCATCCGCAGCTGTGCGAGTGTCGTGGTCCCTGTGCTACGCTCCATCAAGGAGATTCGATATGAAGAGGCAACCTGTCTTTGCGGTATTGGCTCTATCAATGCTCAGCTCGATCCTGACGCTCGCGCAGCAGCAAAAAGGACCGCCACCCCCGATGTCTTTCTTTGTGACCAGCACCGGTTCCGGCAAAGGAGCCGACCTGGGTGGGCTGGCCGGCGCCGACGCGACCTGCCAACGCCTCGCGCAAGCGGCGAACGCAGGTAACCGGACCTGGCATGCCTATCTGAGCACCAGCGGTCCCAACGCAGTCAACGCGCGCGATCGCATCGGACAAGGACCCTGGTACAACGCCAAGGGCGGCCGCGTCGCTCAAAATCTTTCAGATCTGCATGGCGACACCCTCGATCAGGCGCGCGTCGGCAACACTCTTACGAAAGCGACCGCGCTCACCGAAAAGGGCGACACCGTGAAAGGCTTCGGCGACACCCCGAATCAGCACGACATGCTCACGGGCTCACAACCGGATGGCCGTGCCTATACCGACGGCGCCGATCACACCTGCCAGAACTGGACCAGTAGTAGCGATGGCACCGCCCAGCTCGGCCACTTTGATCGAACCGGCGGCCCGAATACGTCCTGGAACTCCGCGCATCCCAGCCGAGGCTGCAGTCAGGAAAACCTCGTCAGTACCGGCGGAGCCGGATTGTTTTATTGCTTCGCGGTGCAGTAAACGCGGCCTGCTTATTGCGTTTTCTTTTGCCCTGCTGCCGCCTTCTCTTTGGCGCGCGCTCCGGCAAGAATGTCCTGCAGGGCGTAGTTGCCCTCATGGCAGGCGTATTCATAAATAGGACCGTCGGTTCTCTCCATCGGGACTGACGCGGTCCACGGACGGGTATATATCGTTGGATCGTCCACCGTGTACGTGAAGTCGATCGTGTTCGCATCCACGCGCCTGAACCGTTCCGTCACATGCAGACCCGCGCCGGATCCCGGACAGCAGTTGAAATTATTGGATACGATCTGGCCGTTGAAGTTGGTCGTGTCCACCACCAGCGTGTCGCCTTCCCAATGACCGCGCGAATCTCCCAGCCACAAGCGGATGTTCTGGTCGACATGCGGACGTCCATCCAGCGGGATGATCCGGGCCTCGTGAATCATTTCCTGCATGATCATCACGTATCCCGCGCTTTGCACAATTTGAAAATTGTTGTTGTAGCCGCCGGGCAGTTTGGGCGCGCCCCGCGTGAGGCAGCGCTCTGCCAGGTTACGATCCAGCCACGAGTCGGCCGGATCGGGGCCCCGGCGTTTCCGGTCTTCGACACGCGCCGCCGCTTTCTTTTGACCTTCCGGCGTCAGAGGAGGCAGCCGGCCATCCGGCGGATCGATAATCAACGACGTTCGTTGCAGCACCTTTCCGCGCTCGCGCCACAGCTCGTTGTACGACCGGCCGACGTCGGCTTCGGCGCCGCCATCCCGGCGATCGGTGCTCAATTCTTCGAGCAGCCGCTTTTCCCGCGCCGCCGCTTCTTGTTCGGTCAGAAACTCTTTGCCCGCCAGATCGCGAGGACGTTCCAGCGGCGTCAAGGTGGCATTCGTCCAGATTCCCTCCAGGCTCGGCTGGCCATCTGCGGTACGCGGAGCGGTCCATACTTTGGCCGCGGGCGCACCCTTCGCTTTGGCTGCAACTGTGGGTGCCTGAGCGACGGCAGATGGCGACAGAATAACCAGCAGCGCGATCAAACGCATGCAACCTCCCTGTCACCCGCCAAGGTACATTCGATTGACGCCGATGTCAAGGCGCGATGGCGACCTCGATCGTCACCGAGGCCTGAATAACCACCATCCCGGTCTCGATAGGAGTGCTCGCGCCGCCGGCGACGGGCGCAAGGACCGTCGGATTTGCCGTATTCACGCCCTCACTCGCGCGCAGTACTGAACCGGTGTGAACGTTGAGACCGGAGGCAATTGCGGCGGCTTGCGAGAGCGCGCTCGCCGCGGCTGTCTTCAACGCCTGTGCGACAGCCGTAGTATTGTCCCGGACGCCGAACGAGACGCCTTGGACGCGATTGGCCCCGCTCTGAATTGCGGTGTCTATCACCTTGCCCACCAAAGTCAGATCGGTCAGCGTCACCTCCACGATATTCGTGACCACATAGCCGACGATGGTGGAGTTCTGTCCCTGATTGTTGTACACCGGCGAGACCGAGTAACTGATGGTCTTGATACTTGCGGTTGTGCCGAGCAAGGCCTGCAAAGCGCTTATGACTGTGCCGGCTTGAGTCGCGTTTTGCTGGCTGGCGTCCTGCGCGGTCGCCGCCTGAGTGGAAACTCCCACGTCCACCTGCGCCATATCGGGAGTGACAGACAGGCTGGCCTGTCCCACGGCCGTGATGGAAGCGACGCGCATCGCTGTTTGCGCGCAAAGTACGCTGATAAACGCGAACCCGATCAGTAGCCTTCCAATTTTCATGATGGCCCTCCTCCGCCCGCTCCGGTCCGTCTTATCGACTTTACACCAAATGCTGGTTTGCACCAAATGCTGGTCAACGTCCGGTGGGGCCCACCTGTTGGAGCTGTTGCGCCGTCGGGAGCGGTCCACCGGACGCGGCAGTTTGAAAAGAAGCTGCGAGCTGGCGGAATTGCGCGGCCTGTTGTGAGTTTCCGGTGCTGGCGGCTTTTTGAGCTGCCTGGTTCAGCCGGTTTGTGATGCGCGTGAGCACTTGGCTGAACTGGCTCGGATTCCGCTGCTGCAATTGTGACAGTTCATTCAAGAAGCTGGCCGTCGGAGAAATCGCCGAGGCGTCGGAGCTTCGCGCGATACTACCGCTGCTCGTGAAAGGGGATGGCGTCGAGGATGTGACATTTTGCGTTTGCAGCGTGGAGAGCAACGAACTAACCGGGTTAATGATCATAGCGCGCCTTAGTGCAATTCGGCGGCCACGAAAATACTTCGAAAAAACAAGGGTTGACCATTCACCCAGCCGTCGGATTTTCGGCGTTTTGTCGGAATTAAGACGCTCCCGCTGAAGCGCTACGGCGCGACGGAGCCGCTCCAAACCAGCCTGAGGAAAAGAACCCTCTCTTCTGCTGCTGCCCTCCCGATTTAATGCTGGCGCCACTGCAAAACTCCGCAATCTTCTCGCACTCCGCGACAGTCCGGCGCTTGGCGGCGCTGGGATTGAATTCGGATGCGTCCAACAGGTTTTCATCCACCGGAATGTCCGCGATCCGGCCAGCCTCAATTTCATCACACGCGCCGCGCGGAATTGTCTGGCCCTCCAACTTGCGGCTCAGGATGTACTTTACGTTCGGCGCGCCGACGCCGCGCTTCTCCAGGTCGTGACGTCTGCGGGCTGCCAGAAGTAGCGACGGCAGCGCGGGCGTTGTGACCACCAGAACCGCCTTAGCAGCCCGGACCACCACTTCGGTAGCTTCGTTCACCACTTCCGGCAAATCGCAAATGATCAGATCGTAGCGGCTGCGAGCAAACGTCAGTAATCTGTGATAGGCCCATGGCGAAACACGACGTACACCTTGCTGGCTCACCGATGGCAAAACATCAATGCCGTCCAGATGGGTCGCCAGCCGCTTCCAGCTTTCATCGGTCAGCCGGTGTGAGTCTTCCAGCGCGTCCATGATCGAATATTCCGGCCGGATGTTGTACAACATCGATACGGGACCGGCATGCAAGTCGCATTCGAGCAGCAGAACCTTCTTATGAACCATCCGGGACAATATGCTGGTCACAAATAAGGCGGCGGTTGTTGCCCCGCTTCCAGCCTTGGCCGGCAGAAAGGCGAAGATCGAGGCGTTCTTCTGGCAGGTTTGTGCCTCCAGCGCTCGATGAACGGTCGCGCTGAATTTTCCGCTGTCACACGGCAAGCGCAAGACCTGGAACGTCCCGTAACCGTTGGACCGCTGCGAGAGATGCTCCAGACAGCTGGAAATCCGGATAATCGTCGTGCCTGGGTTAAAACTTCGGGTGTCCAACTCCAGCGTCATGGCTTTCTCCTCATCGTCGATATCGAGAAACAGGAGCTGCGGCGCATAGGAATTCAGGAGCTGGATAGCTTCACGCGCTTGGGGATAGCGGTCCAAGCTGCGATAGAGAGAAATGTCCTGCGCCTCCGAGCACATTCGGTTCACGCACGCCACCAGATCCGGATTCGCGCCGAAGATCATCGCAGTCAACATGCCGCCCGTAATGCAATCGCGGGACCAGAGCACTTGCCGTTCAAAACACTAGCACCTGGCATCGACCGCGGCGTCTCGCTGCGTCATAATTTTGGCATCGGCCAAGAAGCTGACGCGCAGTGGGCTGCTTGTGAACTCACCTTTCGCTGAGCGGTCGGAAGCCGCTGCCACCGACGCTCCAGATCTCTTGCCCGGCCGGATTCAATAGGACGATTCTCCCTCGTGGTGGCGCTTTGGAGGGTATTCCCGGGTCAGGCACATACGTAAACTTACCGGTTACCCGATCCTGGCCATCAACAAGGATGAAGCTTTTCGCGCGAATCTCTTGGACCACGGCTGGTTGCGCTTGGGCGAATGCCGGCGTCGGCACAACATAATGAGTCAAAAGCGCGCCGACGCTGCCCGCGGCGAATGCAACAGCAAAATTCAGTTTTTGATTCATCGGGTGGTTCTCCGGTTCCCATCATACTTCGCTAACGCGGCGGATTGACGTTCCCTTGCCTATTCTGGTCTAATCGCCAAATGCTGGAGCCCCGGAGTATCGCAGTTGCCCAAAACCTTCTGCGGGCTTTGCGGTTTTTTGGGCAGGCGCGTAACACCGGCGAGATTCGCGATATCCCAGGCGTGTCCTTGATCTTTTGCGGCTTGAATTACGCTGCCTTCAACGCCGCGCTCGTGGCCGAGCTGATCGATTCCGACCCCCGGGCTCTGGACCGCGTCATCGAATTGTCCTCTAAGCAATTCGATTCCCGCAACGTGCGTTGGACCTGCTGGGTCTGCGATGTCTTTCTCGGCCTACCCCTGCGCCGCGACGCCGGCCGAATCTTCAGCAGGCATGGCCTTCGCCCTCTAACTGACGCGCCCGGCATGTACGCCGAACGTCTTGCGCCCCCGCGCCATGGATTGCCTGCGCTCGATGTCGAACCGGTGATTGACGATCGCACCCGCGGCGCCTTCGCCCAGATCATGTCTGTCGCCTTCGACATTCCTTACTCGGTGTGCCTGGCGATCTACGGCGCCGAGCGGGCCTGGATGGGCGAATTGCGAGGCTACGTCGGCTTCGTCAACCAGCGGCCGGTGACCACTGCCGCGGCTATCGTCACCGGCGACGTGATCGGGCTTTACTCGGTCGCGACCGTGCCGGAATGCCGCCGCGCGGGCTACGCGGAAGCCATCATGCGCAAGGTCGTCGAGCAGGCCGGCCAGGACTCCGGAATCGAGCACACCGTCCTCCAAGCCACCCAATCGGGACTCTCGCTTTATAAGCGAATGGGCTATCAAACCGTCACCAATTTCAACGTCTACATCGCCGATTAAACTCGCGCTAGCGCACCCGTTCCGATAAATTCCCCCGCTTTTTCGATATCGCTCCTCAACGACCGGTCCCCCGTCCACGGCGTACTCACCTTGGCTAACTCCGCCCGCGCTCGCTCAATCACCCCGCTCGACCGCAACGGCCGCAGGCAGTCGAGTGCGCGCGCCGCCGTGAGCAATTCGATCGCCAGCACATGCCGCGTGTTCCGCACCACTTGCTTCAGCTTCAGCGCAGACGTCATGCCCATGCTCACGAAATCTTCTTTGTTGCCGCTGGTTGTAATCGAACCGGTCGACGCAGGATGGGCCAGCACTCGATTCTCCGCCACCAAAGCCGCCGCTGTCACCTGCAGCATCATGAATCCCGATTCAAGGCCCGCATGATTGGTCAGAAACGCGGGCAGTTCTTCGTTCAGCGCCGGATTCACCAGCCGGTCCACTCGCCGCTCGGAAATCCCGGCCAGCACCGTTAACGCAATCGCCATAGCATCCAGCTGCAGCGCCAAAGGCTCGCCGTGGAAATTACCGCCGGAGATGATCTCGTTATCGATTACCAGCGGATTATCGGTGACGGCGTTCAGCTCGATCCCGAGTATCCGGCGCGCCTCAGCCAGCGAGTCACGCACCGCCCCATGCACCTGCGGAGCGCAGCGCAGCGAATAGGCGTCCTGCACGCGTCGGCAGGTCACGTGCGACTCGCGGATTTCACTGCCCTCCAAGTACCGAGTCAGATTCGCCGCACTCTGGATCTGGCCTGGAAACGGCCGCGTCTGGTGAAGGCGAGGATCGAATGCGCGCGGCGTCCCCCGCAGTCCATCCACTGTCATGGCGCAAATCAGGTCGGCCGAATCGGCCAGCGTTTCGGCTTCAAGCAACTGCAAACCTCCCACGGCCAGCATCGCCTGCGTTCCGTTCACTAACGAGATGCCTTCCTTCGACGCCAGCACGATCGGTTCGACTCCGGCGCGCCGCAGCACTTCCCCGCCCTCGTAACGCGCGCCCTGGATTTCGGCTTCTCCTTCGCCCATCAGCACCAGCGCGATGTGCGCCAGCGGCGCGAGATCACCGCTTGCCCCGACGCTGCCTTGCGACGGGACAACCGGCGTTACGCCGTGATTCAGCAGATCGCAGAGCCGCTCGGCCACCAGCGGCCGAATCCCGGAGAAGCCTTTGGCAAGCACGTTGGCGCGAATCAGCATCATCGCCCGGACTTCTTCACGCGCCAGCGGGGACCCGACACCGCAGGCGTGCGAGCGAACGACGTTGCGCTGCAACTGCTCCAGTTCCCCCGGCGGCACGCGAACATCGGCCAGCAGTCCGACACCGGTATTCACGGCATATACTGGAGCATCCCCAGCCGCCAGCCTTTCCACCACAGCGCGAGAGCGCTGCATCGCAGCGATGGCGTGGGCTGCGATCTCGACCGACTCATCGGCTGTCGAAACGCGGTGTACTTCGTCGAACGTCAGCCGCGCGCCGTCGAGTGTGACCATCCCTTTAGTTGTATCAAGCCGCCGGTCGATCGCTAAACCGTTGTTGAGGTTCTACGGCCAGACTGCGTCGGAGTTTTTTCAAACGATACACGTGCATACGGGATGCTCTTTCCGCTGCTCAGTTCTGACAGCGATTGCTAAACTGAAGCCTTGACGCGATTTATTCTTGTTGCGCTGGTTGATGCGTTACTGTGGGGTCAGTCTTCCACCACCGGAAACGTCCAGGGTCTTATCGTTGATGCGACCGGATCGGCGCTGCCCGGTGCCAGTTTGACTTTACGAGCGCTGTCTTCCGGGGCCACCCGCACATTCCAATCGCAGGAGGACGGCCGCTTCAGCATCGCGAGTTTGCCGATCGGCAGCTACTCGTTGCGGGTTGAGCATGAAAGCTTTAATCCGGTCACGGTCGAACCTCTTGTTATCTCGGTCGGTCAGACAGTAACGCAGCGCGTCGTAATGACGCTTGCGGCACTGACGCAGAAACTGGACGTGCAAGAGCAGGCCGACGCGCTCCAGACGACGGCTGTAACCGAAAACGTCACTTTTGGTGGCGACCGCATCGAAGAGGCGCCCGCGCAAAATCGCAACTACCTCAACTTTGTCTTGGTTGCGCCGGGCGTAGCGGCATCACAAGGAGCGAATACCAGCCGGTCCGCCGCGGGTATCCGAAACAGCGCCAATGACAGCGGCTTGGTGTTTAATGGAATGCGCGGTCGCAACAACAGCATCTCTATCGATGGCGTGGATAATCGCGACGAGACCACCGGCGGTAATCGCGTCGCCGTCGGCTTGGAAATGGTCCAGGAGTTTCGTGTTGCCGGCACCTCCGTCGATGCCGAGTTCGGTGGCGCGTCCGGAGGCCTCGTCAACATGGTGACCCACACCGGTCAGAACGACTGGCACGGCGACTTTACGCTGTTTCATCAGGACCAGTACTTGAACGCGCGCAGCTCGGAAGCCGAAGTCCCGGGGCGGCCCTATGTGCGCCACTGGCAGCCGGGCACGAGCACGGGTGGCCCGATCCGGCGCGACAAGACGTTCTTCTTCACTTCCATCGAGCAGACCTGGGATTCTGTCCAGGAGTGGTCGGATGTCCCGCTCAGCGCGCCGCTAATTAATGCAGCATTGCACAGCCCTTGGTTTTCGCGGTCACCGGTGTCATCCGTAACGCGCGGTCTTTTTGATTCCGGTGAGAGCGACACTGAGTTTTCGTTCAAGGCCACGCACTACTTATCGCCCGGCCAGATCCTGACTGCCCGCTATGCTTTCTCCCGAGGCCGTGTCCGCCAGGACGTGCAGTCCGGCGACAACTTCCTGGACCACTCGGCACGCGGCAGCAGCCGGCTGATTGACCACTCGCTGGTGGCCGGCTGGTCGGCGGGGTTTGGCCCGAGCTTGGTGAATGACGTTCGCGTGCAGTATGGGCAGCGCGATGCCGATATCGCGCCCAATAGCGTCGGCCCGGAGTACGACATCCCCGGTGTCTTGACACTCGGGCAGTCCGCGCTGCTCGATCAAGCGCGCACCGAACGGCACGTCGAGATCGTCGAAAGCCTGCAAATCGCGCGCGGCCGCCACCTGTTCAGCTTCGGCGCCAGCGCGCACGACGTTATCTTCGATGGCCGGCTCGCCAATCGCTATCGAGGCGTGTACGTATTCCCAACTCTGGCTGACTTTGTACTGGGCCGGCCCGACGTCTTCCTCCAGGCGTTCGGCGATCCACGCACTCGCATCAATACCGTCCCGCTCGGCTTCTGGGCGCAGGACCGCTGGCAAGTGGGGCCGGGCTTGAGCATGACACTTGGGGTTCGCTACGACCGTCAGTCGCTGCCACGTCAGTTTCCGGTGAGCAATCGCAATCTGGCGCCACGCTTGGGCCTCGCCTGGCAGCCCGGCGCCCGGTCGGGTTGGGTATTTCGCGCCGGTGCCGGACTTTTCTACGATCGCTATCCGTTAGAATTTCTAAACTACGGCGTCGAGAAAGATGGGCATCAAGGATTTGAACAATATCTGACCGGGGCGGATGCACAACTCGCCTTCACTCTGGCTCTGGCCGGCACCTTGCTTCAGCCGCTCCCCGCACACCCAGTGCAGACCTACCTGGCGGCCGGCGCCTTCCCGAGCACCTATAGCCGCAAGGTCGTGTTGGGCGCTGAGCGGCGCATCGACAAGGATACAACCGCCACTATCGAGTACAGTGATGTCCACGGACTGCATCTGCCGCGAATCCGCGCGAATTATCCCGACGGCTACTGGCTGGAACAAAGCGCCAGTTCGACCTACCGAGGCGTTTCGCTGACGGTTAACCGTCGTTTGAGCAAAGAAGTCGCTTACCTGGCGAGCTACAACTACAGCGTTACGCATGACGACGCATCCGACTACGACGAGCAGCCGCTCGATCCGCGCAATACCCGGCTCGATTGGGCGCTTTCCCGCCAGCACCAGCCGCATCGCCTTAGTTTCAGCGGTGTGTTCGACCTGTTCGAGAGTGGTTGGTTCAAAAACACCACGCTCGCGCCTGTGTTCACGTGGGGCAGCGGCCGCCCGCTGAACACGCTGCTTACCACTGATGCTTTCCGCACCGGGGCTTACCCGATCTCGGCACGGCCCCCGAGTTTCCCGCGCAATGCGGCTTGGATGCCAAGAACCGTCTCACTGGACGCGCGAGTAATGAAAACTATCAAGGTAAAGCACGAGCGTGCACTGCTGCAGTTCGGGGTGGAAGCTTTCAACCTGCTGAACCATACCAACAGGTTGCGGGTCAGTCCCTATTACACGGCGACCTTCGGGGGACTCATCGAAGCCCAGAACCCGCGCCAGGTGCAGTTGATGGCGCAGTTCGAATACTAAGCGGCGTCTACTGCGCGGAGTCCAATACCGAAGAAGTCGAGCCCACTATCAGGCCCCGCCCACCAGCCTCACCTGATATCCTGTGTGAAACAATGGATTTTAACCTCTCTACGCCGGAACTCAAGTTCCGTGACGACCTCCGCGCCTGGCTACAAGCCAACGTCCCGGCCGACTGGGAAAAGCATCGCACCGAAGACGAGATGCTGGCGCGTTTCGAGTTCCTTCGCGACTGGCAGAAGAAGGTCTACAACGCCGGCTGGGCAGGCATCGCCTGGCCCAAGGAATATGGCGGCCGTGGCGCGACCCTGATGGAGCAGGTCATCTTCACCGAAGAAATGGCCCGCGCGGGTGCGCCACCGCTGGCCAACGTGCTGGGCCTGATTCTCATCGGCCCCACCGTCATCGCCTTCGGTACCGATGCTCAGAAAAAGCGCTTCCTGCCCAACATCCTCAACGCCGAAGAGATCTGGTGCCAGGGATTCTCCGAGCCCAACGCCGGCTCCGACCTCGCCAACGTCCGAACCGAAGCGCGTCTCGACGGCGACTATTACATCATCAACGGGCAAAAGGTCTGGACCAGCTACGGCTGGGCCGCCGATTGGTGCGCGCTCCTCACCCGCTCCGATCCCGCCTCCACCAAACACCACGGACTCACCTACATCCTGGTGAACATGAAATCTCCCGGCGTCGAAGTTCGCCCGCTGCGGCAGATGACCGGTGAGAGCGAGTTCTGCGAGCTCTTCTTCCACGACGTTCGCGTCCCAGCTGAGAACGTGCTCGGCAAAGTCGGCGACGGATGGAATGTGGCAATCGGTACGCTGATGCACGAGCGCGCCACTCTCGGCGCCGGGATGCAAATCACTTTCAAGCGCCAGTTCGATCGTTTAGTGGAACTGTCTCACACGATCCAGCGCAATGGGCAGCCCGCTGCCGCCGATCCAGTCATGCGGCAGAAGCTCGCGCAGAGTTTCGTTGACATCGAAATTATGCGCCTGAATCAGATGCGCGCCATCACCCGCATCAACCAAAATGGCGTGCCGGGCCCGGAGGGCTCTATCCAAAAAATCTTCTGGACTGAGTTGAACCAGCGCTTCCAACAGGTCGCCGCCGAACTCCTCGGCCCCTACGTGCAATTGACCAAAGGCGATGGCCACGCCATCGATGACGGCGCCTGGGCCTACTCGTTCCTGCGCGCACGCGGCAACACCATCGAAGCCGGGACCTCGGAAATCCAGCGCAACATCGTGGGCCATTTCGTCCTCGGACTTCCGAAGAGTTACTAAACCCAAGGAATCAATTGTGCAATTCGCATTGACAGAAACTCAGCAGACCCTGAAGAACACCGTTCGGAAATTCCTCGCGGCCGAGTGCCCCATCGCCGAAGTCCGGAAGCTCATGGAGACCGAGACCGCGCTCGATCCGGCTCTCTGGCGCAAAATCGTCGGGCAAGGCTGGAACGGAATGATCTTGCCGGAAGAGTACGGCGGATTTGGTATGGGCATGGTCGAGATGGCGGCCACCATGGAGGAAATGGGGCGGGCGCTACTGCCCGGACCATTCTTCAGCACCGTCCTGATGGCCGGCCCCCTCCTTGAGGGCAGTTCGAACAGCTCGGAAAAGCAGAAATATCTTAGCGCCATCGCGAGCGGTGAAGCGAAGGCCGCTGTCGCTTTGCTGGAAGATTCCGCCTCCTGGTCGCCCGACGCCGTCCAACTGAAGGCCGCATCGTCGGCATCAGGCTACACCCTCGACGGCCGAAAGCTGTTTGTCTGGGACGCCGCAGTCGCCGATTTCCTCATCTGCGTCGCGCGCCTGAATGGCGAGATCGCGCTTTTCCTTATTCCCGCTAAAGCCTGCGGCCTCGGCATCACCGATCTTCCCGCCATGGATTCCACACGCAAGCTGTACCAGGTCGCGCTCGATAGCGTTTCCGTTCCCCGCGAAAATCTGCTGGCGGAGGGCAAGCCGGCACGTGCCGCACTCGAGCACATGCTGGGCGTTGCCACCGTTGGATTGGTCGCCGAGATGACCGGCGGCATGCAGCGCCTGCTCGAAATGACGGTTGAGTACGCCAAGACCCGCAAACAGTTCGGCCGGCCGATCGGTCAGTTCCAGGCCGTCCAGCATCTCTGCGC
>Ga0210386_10000526_pt1 | contig 35254 bp, 31 predicted proteins | sample IncBWH32OmetaG_FD_160091 | JGI IMG/M metagenome (GOLD analysis project Ga0210386, IMG submission 160091) | Forest soil microbial communities from Barre Woods Harvard Forest LTER site, Petersham, Massachusetts, United States - Inc-BW-H-32-O ...
GCTGCCCACTAACAAAATAGGTTGAAACGGTACAAGCTCTTGACTAGGTATAACAACCGAATTTTGCCCGCTCCTCATTGGAATGGTAGATGGCAATTTTGCAGCAGTTTCCTTTAACTTACGGATTTTCTCTTTTTTTCGAGCAATTTTGGCGTCTTTCGCTTCAAGAGTTTTTTGTAGCCCATTAACAAGGGTTTTTTGATCCGATAATTCCTGTTGTAATGCACTGCCAACCCTTTGAGATTGTTTTAATGCTTCAAAATCTTCTATACGTTTCCTTTCAAGAGTTTTTTGTAGCCCATTAACAAGGTTTTTTTGATCAGATAATTCGTGTTGTAATGCACCACCAACCCTTTGAGATTGCTTTAATGCTTGAGAAACCTCAACCAATCTTGCAAGCGTACTTCTGCGACATTCTATAGATATATCTTTCACTTTTTGAGCTGCTAATAATTGCTCTTGAAGCTTAAATACTTGCTGATCTGACTGTTTTAATTTTCCAGAAACCTCAAACAATTTTGTAAGCACACTCTTACATCCGCTCGCAGCGGTCGCTCTACACTTTTGAGCCTCTAATAATTGCCGATCATTTGCATCTTTTGTTTGTTGAGACGATTCCAAAAGATGGTTTAATCTTTGGATCTCAGTTTCCAATTCTTGTACTTCCATTTGAAGATCTGCGATTTGCAAGTTACTGTAAACTTGATTTTGCCTGCCGACTTTCATTATTTCGAAGACTCCCTCATTGAATTTAGCTGATCCTAATAAAAGAACCTCTTTTAACTTTGAATTCAACGCTTCGAGGATTTGAATCCGATCTTCATTGAGCTTCAATATAAAATTTCTGTCTTCCACATCATCTACTAAGGAATGAACTCGTCCTTTAAGATCTGCATTTTCATTTGCAGCCTGTTTTGCTTGAGTAATTTCCTGTTCTTTTTCTGAAAGCATACCCTTTAAATGACTAATTTGATCTTTGTGATCTCTCAGTTCGCATACCAATTTTTCAATCTCTTGATCTGATGAAGCTTTTTCTACAAGATTTGCAATTTCTTGTACTCCTTGGAACTCAAGCGCTTGCGATTGAAATTCTAAAGCAAGAGTGCTAGAGGAGCTTCTTTGAGATGATTCCAAAAGATGATTTAATCTTTGGATCTCAGCTTCCAATACTTGTACTTCCTTTTGAAGATCTGAAATTTGCATATCACTATAAACCTGATTTCGTGTCAGGATCTTCATTATTTTTAATCCTTGCTCATTTTGATCCTCAAATTTAGCTGATCCTACTAAAAGAATCTGTTTTAATTTTGAATTCAATGCTTCGAGGGATTGGATTCGCTCGTCTCTGAGCGTCAATAAAAAATCTCGATCCTTCATATTTTCTGATAAGGAATGAACCCGTCCTTTAAGATCTACATTTTCATTTGCAACCTGTCTTGTTTGAGTAATTTCCTTTTCTTTTTCTGAAAGCATGCCCTTTAAGTGACCAATTTGATCTTTATGGTCATTCAGTTCGAGTTCCAATCTTGTGATCTTCTGGTTGTTTTGCCAAATTTCTAAAAGGACTTCCTCATGAGCCGGTTTTAGCTCACCTAATTCCTTATTAATGCTGCTAAATTTTTCAACCACGCTCTTACAGCAGTCTATAACTGTTTTCTCTGCTAATTTTAATTTCTCTTTATCTTCTTCCAAAGACCTAATTGAACTAGATAATTGACCTAACTTCGCTTCTTTCATTGAATTCGCTGCTTTCACTTCAGTTAAGCGATTTTGTAACCTTCTAGATTGTTCTTCTTGAGATGCGACAATGCTTTTTAACTCCTTAACTGATGAAATAGCTGCCTCTAATTCTTCTGAAAGTTGTCTGCTATACTCATTCGCTTGTGTAAGCGCTTCTGGAAAGTGCTCAGTCTCTAATCTTAGGGCTGCATTACGTTGCGCGACAATATTCAATTTTCCATCGATCTTCGCGGCCAGACCCTGCATCGCTCCTAACTGTTGCTCAGTCATCTTCCCTGTAGCAGCTACAGACACAGCGATTGTACAAAATTTTTCAACTGGCTTTGTTGAACAGATATCTTCCGGACTCTCACTTTCTACCGCTTGAGAAAGTTCCCGAAAAATTTCCTGGACTCCCGAATTGGGGTTTTGTTTATTAACTGGATTACTCATATCGCCTCTTAATTATAATGTTTTTATTTTTACTATCCATTATACATTAATAATTAAATACAAATAAAGTAATTTTAAGTTTAATTAAATAATAAAATATTTTATTTACGTAAAAACAGACTTAAAATATTAAATTAATTTATATGTGAAAAGAAAGCTATATGTAACCAATTGAATTTAAAGAAGATACCGATATAAATGAAAATCTATTTAAAATGATGTAAAATTATATTTTAAAATAAAAAAACTCCCACCTTTTGAGTGGGAGTTTTTTTTAACAAAAACTAGTTAAACTTATCCTGTAATAGAAGAGACCAGAAACTGAAATGGACTTTTACGACGTTCCATAGCCGCAGAAGGACCACTTTCCGGAAGTTTCCATTTGTTTGCGTTCAGAGTGGCTTCATCACCTCGCAACACTCGCTCAGACAATACCCGCTTCTCACGTATACTTTCCGCTTCCTGGCTAATCTCTTCATGTTCTTCACCAAGACGGTTAATTTTTTCTTTCGTTTCACTCAATTTTTTAGCTAGAGCTTTAAGATTCTTTTCTAGCTGTTCAATCCTCTCTTTATGAAATAGCTTTAATTCTAACAAATCTTTAATCTCTCTCTCTAAATTAAAGCGAGATTCATCTTCTTCAGATTGCAATAAATTGATTTGCTCATGAAGAGAGTTTTCAGAGGCCTCTATTTTTTGTACCTCTTTTTTTAAATTTTGAAGCAACGATTTGAATTTTTCCACTACTTCTTTCGTTGTTATAACTTCTTGAACTTTATCATCATCCGAGCTTCCTACTGCTTTTGTTTCTCTAGCAATTTTTTCTACCAAATTACTTAAATTACACTCATCCATAGCAATCTGGATTTCAATTTGTCGGATTCTGTCCGTTAATTGAACCTTTTTTTGCTCTGTTCTCACCAAACGCACTTGACCTTGTAGTATCAATCTCTGAGAGATTTCCGATCTAACATTTAATGTAGAACGTACTATATCGAGCTCCTTAATTCTACTGTTCGCCATCTCTATTTTTTCGAGAGATTCTTGTTGCTTGGATTGCATAACTTCTCTCTCGTTTTTTATAGCTTTTTTCAAATTAACATGTTCGCCACGGAGAAACTCTATGTGTTTGAGCTCATTCTTTACCTCAGATTGACTTTTTTCAAAAAGTTGCTCAAAATATGCTTTCTTTAACTCTAATTCTTTTTCTTGATGTTCTACAACTGTACGACGATTTGATTTTATATCTCGTAAAGCTTCATGATCCAACTGAAGCTTTCTCTCTGCATGTACTTGAGCATCTTTTTGCTGAAATTTTAGTTCATTTACTTCTCTTTGAAGCCTTTGATTTTCTTCTGCTTGTCGTGTGATCGTCTCTTCAAACAATGCATTAGCTTTTTGTAGAGTTTCGTTCTTTAATTTTAAATCCTCAACAGTAGATTCTAAATGTTGAACCTCGAATCCCAATCCTCTTCGATCCGCTTCAGACAAATCAAGTTTTTCTTGTGACTGATCAAGTTCTTTAGACAATTGCTCTTGATTCTTGGACAACTTCCTTAACTCTAGACTATTGTTAGCTAGCTCTGAAGTCGCTTTCGAATAACCAACCTTGGCTTCCTCTCTCTCTTTTTCTACTTTAGATAACTGCTCTTTAAGGGATTCAACTTCCCTAGCAATTGCTCCGTTTGCTTCTTTATCTGAAGATATCTCTGCAGTAAGACTCTTTATTTCCGTCTGTAATTCCGAACAACTACCTTCGATTGAATTGATAGCTTCTACTTTAGAAGCAACTGTCAACACTAAGCTCTCATTTTCATTTTTTAAAGCAGCCTGTGACGATTTTACTTCTTGTAGTTCGGCTTTTTTGTCCTTTAACTGAGCTCTGCACGCTTCTAATTGTTTTCCTGTTTTCATTTTTTCATCATGACTCGAATCTACAAAACCCGTCAATACGGAGATTCGTTTTTCTTTGAGATGTAATTGTAGGAATTGACTTCGATTAGTTATGCTCAACTGTTCAATTTCTTCTTTATTTTTTTTATTTTCTGCAGACAATTTGTCGTAGAGAGCTTTCTGGCTATTTAACTCTTCAGAAACCAGACTCAATTCCTCAGTCATTTTCTCACGTTCTATTTTGTTTTTTTCTCTTTCTTCTGTATTAGACCGAGATTGCAAGTATTTTGTCTTTTCTAAAAACTCATAGTTCACTTCTGTCTGCTTTAATCTCTCTTCAGTTTCCTTAAATTTTTCTTCAAGATTTTTTACTGATTGTTCAGCCTCAGATAATTCTCTTTCTAAATCCAATTGTTTTTTTTCAGGTTTTTCTTCTTGCGCTGCCAACGATTCCGAAAGTTTTGATATAATTTTTTCTTGATTCGAAATAGTTTCTTTTTGAGCAATAAATGCCTTAGATATTTTAGCAAAGGCACTATCAATTTTCTCAGCTAATTTTCGAAGGACATTTGCCGCCTCTCCAGTTAGACCCGTTATCGACAGTACTATCATCACAACGTTTTTTACCGGCTGATATTCATGCAAAGTTTCTGGTGTCTGATCTGAAGCCGCAGCAAGATTGCTGAGCATTGGATCTAAATCAACACTTGATTTATTTACAGTAGAATTCATTTTATTACCTCTTATTTTTAATATGTTTTTATTTTACAATTAATTATAACCTCAAATTAACATATAAACAACATGAATTAAAAATTACATCTTTTTTACATTTAAAAAAAAGGTAAATAAAATTTATATTTATGACAGACTCAAAAGACCAAATGCACTTTCCGGATGCGAAGAATGTTGTTATAGAAAATTTGCAGGCGCTCCAGGTCAATTTAACTCGCGCTGTGGATCAAGGAATACTCGATGACGACTCTAACTATTACAATTTAATTTTGACTCTAATTGATGATGTTGAAATAGTAGACTCTTGGCCCAAACTGGCTGAAATTATTTTTAGAAGATATAGATACAAATGGAAGTCGATTTAGAAAAATGTAAAATTATATTTTAAAACAAAAAACTCCCATCTTTGGGGTGGGAGTTTTCTCTTAACAAAAACTATTTAAACCTTATCCTGAGATAGAAGAGACCAGCCACTGAAATGGACTTTTACGTGGTTGCATGGCCTTAGTCAGAACCGCTTCAGCTTCCTGGAGATCTTCCAAACGCGATTCGTAAGTCTCAGAACTAAATAGATCCTGTTCTTTCGATTCGAGTTTTTTACCTTTTCGTTCTAATTTTTTAATTTCGTATCTAATTTCTTCTAATTCTTCAAATAACGTTTCTAAGCGTTTATCTAATTCTTCTACTTCTCTTTGTTTCTCAATACAATCCTCTTCTGAAAGAAGACTCTCAAATTCTCTATCTACTATTAAATACCGTTCTTTTATATCATTTTCTAAGTAATTTGTATCTTCTTTAAAACCTTTCTGTTTTTCCTCTATTTTATTTTTCTTTTTTATTAATTCTTGAGTCAACAATTCGAGTTGATTCAATTCTTTTTCCACCTGTCTTGTTGTGTCATTTATCGTGTAATCTTTTTTACACTCCATTTCATCGCGCAAATCCCTTAATTCGCGATCTTTGATGTCATACTGATGATTAAGCTCATTAATTTCCTTCATTAATTGAAACTTTTTCGCATCCAGAGATTCCCACTGTACCAGAAACTTCTGTTGTACTCTCTCGGCCTCTACTTCGTCTTTTCTTAGTTGATGCATTTCTCGATAAAGATCCCTTCTTTTATCGCCTGCCAGCTGAATTTCCTGGAGATTTTTTTCCTGCTTGGATTGTATCGCTTTCTGTTCGCTTTTGTTAGATGCTTTTAATTTAAGTAGTTCATTATGTGGTACCTCTATTGTATTGCGCTCATTTATTAAGTTAAACAGATTTTCTTCAATAAAATACTGAAGACGATCGCGCTTTAGATCTAAATCTTCTTTTTTCTGACGTAAAGCTTCAAAAGCCACATGTCTCGGTCCTCCTGGCTCATTTAGTCCCGATTGGGAAGTAAGATTGCGAATCGTTTGTTGCGACAATGTACGATTTTCAAGCTCTCCTTGCACGCCTGCTAACACAGAAGAAAGCTCTTTAACCTTTCCTTCTTTGTCTATTTCTGCATTCAAGAGTTTAACACGCTCCTCAAATTGTTCTTTTTGCCTTTGAGTCTCGAACTCTGCTGCTTCAAGCTTCTCTCTAAGTCTTCGATTTTCTTCTGTTTGCTGTATTATTTTCTGAGAGAACACCGATTCGATCTCTCTGAGCTTCTGATTTTGAGAAATGTTTTGAATGCTCATCTGCTTTTCGATGAGAGTAATAATCCCTTCCAATTCCTCAATTTTATTGTCTTTCTGTCGAGCTTCAGATTGCAATTGAATCAGGAGGAATGAATTCTCACCCAATTTAGTTTCTAACGATCCTATTGTTTTTTTATTTATCTCAATTTCTTCAGACAATTGTTTTCGAGTAATACGCACCTTATTTAATTCTAGACTATTCTGACCTAGTTTTACAGCCGTTGTGAGATATTCAGCCTTGGCGTCCTTTTTCTCTTTTTCTGCTTGAGATAACTGCTCTTTAAGGAATGCAATTTCCTTAGAAGTTTCTTTTTTTATTTGCTGATCTAAAAATATTTTATCATAAAGACTGTCTATTTCTTTTTCTAATTCAGAACAACTATTTTTCTTTTGCTGAAGAACTTCTTCTTTGATAGAAACCACAAACATTATACTCTTTTCTTTCTCTTCTAAAGCAGTATGCGATAATTGCAATTTTTGAATATTATTTTGTAATTGACTATTGGTTTCCTTATGGAAGCGAATTTGCTTTTCTAAGTCCTCAGACTTGGTTTCAACTTCCTTCAGTCGAGCCTCATTTTTCTCTAAAGCAGTCTTTTGTTGCGTTAATAATTTTTTTTGATCTTCTTTTTCTTCTAGATCTATCGATGAGGATTTTTTTAACAATGTGATTATTTTGTCATTGCCAATGATCTTAGAAGCCTTATCCGCATTCATTTCTTGCAATTGAGTAATATGATTTTTTTTACTCTTTAGTTCCGCTTGTAATTTTTTTATTTCTTCTTCTTTCTGAGAACTTTCTGTAGATAATTTCTCACAAACAGCTCGCTGAGCTTCTAATTCTTTAGAGGCCACGCTTAATGAAGAAACCTGACCCATACTCGTTGCTTGCAATTGGCTAACACGATTTTTTTGCACCGCATTTGTTGTTTCCAATGAACTAACATAATTTTTTTGTCCCTTTAATTCTTCGGAAGCTAGGCTCAATTCAGTAACAACTCTCTCATACTGTTCTTCAAGTTTATCTCGGGATAGTTTAGCATCGGCCAATTGCTTTTTCATAGTCTCTAATAACTCTTTCTGATCTCGTCGAAGCGTTGAGGTCTCTTGTTTCAAACTATTAACTAATGTAGATAACTTTTGAAACTCTTCTTCTTTCTCTATTTTTTCTTTTGTGATGACTGCTAAATTTTCTTCAGTTAATGTTCTTTGTTCAGCAAATATTATTTCTGCGTGAGTTAATTTTTTAGCCGCTAACGTAGACTTTTCTTTATGAGTGTTTACTAATTCTTGAGCCTCAGATATTTTTTTTTCTAAATCCAATTGTTTTTCTGCAGCGACTTCCTGTTCTTTTATAAGCGAAGCAGAAAGCCTCTCCATAGTTTCTGTTTGATCATTAATAATTTTTTCTTGAGAAACAAGCATATTAGATATTCTAGTAAACACGCGATCAATTTTCTCAGCTAGCCTTACAAGTGCATCTGCTCTATTCCCCTTTAGACCGGTTAATGCCAGCGCTATCACCACAACTTGCTTTACCGGCTGAAATTGATGCAATTCTTCAGGTTGCTCATCTGCAACCTGCCCAAGAGCCGCAGCTCTGGCGCTTGCTTTATTTGGAATACTTAAATCTAAATCATTATAATTAATAGGAGAACTCATATTACCTCTTATTTTTAATATGTTTTTATTTTAACATTAATTATACATCGAAATTAAAATATAAATAAACTAAATTAAAAATTATAAAACATTTTAACATTTGAAAATAAATGTATATATGACATACATTACATTTATGACAGATCCAAAAAACCAGATGCACTTTCCTGATGCCAAGAACGCAGTCATAGAAAATTTACAGGCGCTACAGTTCAACTTAACTCGCGCTGTGGATCAAGGAATGCTTGATGACGACTCTAACTATGATAATTTAATTTTAACCTTGATAGATGACGTGGAAATAGTGGACTCTTGGCCCGAATTGGCTGAAATTATTTTTAAGGGGAAAACTTTGGAGGCCGACATCGATACGTGGCTCTCCTTTCACGGGATCACAACAATCGGCCTAGAGTGGCCTGGCGAATCACCTTAGGTTAGAGCGGGCGCAATAAAGCAAAATAGAGGCGGCCTGAGCCACATTAAGAGAATCAATCTTTCCAGCCATAGGAATATAGACCAGATGATCCGCTTTTTTCTGCAGTAAAGGCTGGATCCCCTCCCCTTCTGATCCTACAATAAGAAGCGTGCGGGGGGCAAATCGGAAAGTAAAAAGGCTTTTGGCTTTTGGATCCAAAAGAGAGGCTACTACCTCAAAACCCTCTTTTTTAAACTGTTCAGCGGTGTCTGCAAGGTTTGAGACCCTCAATAAGGGAAGAAGCTCGCTTGCCCCACAGCTCGATTTCGCAGCTGTTGGAGTAAGGTCAGTTCCCCTATTTTTAGACCAGATGATTCCATCCGCCCCCAAACACTCCGCGGAGCGAATAAGCGCTCCAAAATTTTGAGGATCGAAAATTTGATCCGTCATCAAAACTAAAGAATTTTCTTTATCTTGGATTTTTCTCAAAAAGTCGCGAGGCTCTACAAACTCCCTTCCTTTAATGTGGGCCACAAACGATTGGTGAGAATCCGAACCTGCCATTTTTGTCAGCTCATCCGTGGAAGAAAAAACCACCAAAATATTTTTTTCTTGGCAAAAGCCCAAAATATCAGATTTTCTCTCTCCTGCCATTTTAACGGTATAAACACGTAAAATTCGCTCAGGGGCATGCTCTAATAATTCGCGGATCGCGTGGATCCCCATAACCATCTGATCGCGGGGAGGTAGTTTTTTCTGAGGAGACACGAGAACACCGTTTTGTGGTTAAAAAGAATTTGAAATATTGACCAATCCAGAAACTGAGGTCCATCGAATTTTAATCTTTTCGCTGATTTTTTCAACAGCTTGGTTTGTGGTTTGATGATTTTTCGCATCAAAATCTCTGGAAACAAAATAATTTAACTGTCCGCCTAAACCTATTTGCCAGCCGCGATACAGCTTATAAGAAACTTTTGCCCACCCCGTCTGACCCACATTTCCACTAGTTTTTGCCTTAATGGAAGAATAGGAAGATTGATTACTCAAAAGAGGCGCTCCAAAAAAAACTTCGTTGGCGTAGTGAGTGTGGAAACGAACATGAAGCCAATTATAATTATAGCCCACATCAAATAAAAGTCGCCCTCCTGGATCAATATGAAAAGCCCCTCCTAAAAGAAATCCATACCAAGCAAGGCTTTGGTGTCCAGGCAAAGAAGAACTCATCGTATAAGAATCAGCTCCAATCGCATGAGTAGAAAATCTTGAATCAGGCTGAGGGTCTTGAGCTTGCAGCTGTTCATAAAAAACAGAAAATCCAATAAAAGGAATAAGTACTGTTTTGTACGTCCTTCCATCTGTTAAATTCACGCAATACCCAAAACGTCCCGTCCCTTCCGCGGCCCATCCATTAGGCGTAAATGTAAAATGGGGCTGATCGCTTGTGTAACTTAAATTAGCGTAGCGCTGCGTCATAGAGCCTCCCTTTCCAAAAGCCCCGTAGCCGCCGTTTAAAAAGAAATAAATGTCGCGGTGATACACGATCAAAGAAAGGGCGTTTTCCCAGAACTGAAGATCCCGATAGACTTCGCTATAATTAAGAGCTCCTCCGTCGCCTGGGTTTTGTAAGTGCCAATGGAGGCGGTCATTGCGGTAGCCCGTAGAAAACTCCCAGCGGGTAGGTTCGCTAAAAGATCCCCAAAGAGAGGAGAAAAGAAAAAAAGAAATAAAAATATAGCGCTGCATGTTAACAGTCTATAAGGTAAAAGCTATAGATTCTAGATTTTTTTATATTTACTGTTTTTTCTTACTGGAAATACGTTTTTCATTGGAAAAAGGTGTTTGGCTAACACGTTTTTCCAACGAAAAACGTGAAAACAATACACGTTTTACGAACGAATAGTTGCTTTTTATATCAAAAAGGTTACATTTAAGATATGAAAAGAGATGTTTACCAGCTATTAGAACAATGGAAAATCTCGCCGCGACGTAAACCCTTAATATTAGATGGAGCTCGGCAAGTCGGGAAAACCCATTCCTTAAAACATTTTGGCAAAACCTCTTACGAAAGCGTTGCTTATTTAAATTTCGAAAAAGACGAAAAATTAGCTGAGTACTTTGAAGGAACCCTAGACCCAAAGCAAATCATACAAATTCTTAGTATTCATACAGAAATAGAAATTGAACCTGCGAGCACCCTGCTAATTTTCGATGAAATCCAAAACTGTCCAAAAGCTCTTAATAGTTTAAAGTATTTTTGCGAAGAGGCTAACGGATATCACGTGGTTGCAGCCGGCTCCCTTTTAGGCGTCAAAACAGCCGGAGGAAAAGGATTTCCTGTTGGGAAGGTAAACTTTCTTCATTTATACCCCTTAACTTTTTTCGAATTTCTTTCTGCTATGGGACAGGATAAAACACGGCTCTTTTTAGAAGAATATCATACCTATGAACCGTTTCCTAATCCCCTGCACGAAAAACTGCTCCAATTATTAAAACTATATTTTTTTATTGGAGGAATGCCTGAAGCTGTCGCTGAGTACGCAAAAACTGAAAAATTATCCGTTGTTAGAGAAATCCAGCAAGAAATTTTAAATGCTTATGAAAAAGATTTTGCAAAACATGCGCCTTCTCATGAAATTATGAATATCACAACGACTTGGAAACAAGTTCATCGTCAACTTGCAAAAGAGAATAAAAAATTCATTTTTGCAGCCATCCGAAAAAGCGCTAGGGGCAGAGATTATGAACAAGCTATTCAATGGCTTTTAGATGCAGGTTTAATTCATAAAAGCTGTTTAGTAGCATCTCCCAAATTCCCTCTTAGCGCCTATGCAGATAGCAATGCATTTAAAATTTTCTTGATAGATGTGGGATTACTTGGAGCTCAAAGCAACCTATCTCCTCAAGTAATCATTGATGGAAATCTTTTGTTCACAGAATTTAAGGGTGCTCTTACAGAAAATTACGTAGCCCAAGAACTCATTGCCATCAAGCGCAAAGAACCTTATTACTGGACCAGCGAAGGGATAGCAAAAATTGATTTTTTAATCGAAGAAGAGCATGAAATTTACCCCTTAGAAGTAAAAGCTGGAGCTAATCAGAAAAAAAAGAGCCTTCTTGTGTATAACCAAAAATACGCCCCACCTAAACTTATTCGAGCAACTGCCATGAATCTAAAACATGACGGCGATATTTATAATTATCCTCTCTATCTTATTTCTCGATTTCCGTTATGAATTCAAAAAATAATCGGAGCAGAACGTTTTGACCAGTAAGCCGGGCCATAGTCGTAACACAGTTGCTCGCCTTTTTGAATCGGCTTTTTCACCAATAAAATAAGATGAGTAATTGAACCTACCGTTGCAAGAGTCGGCTGAAGGTTCGGTTTCGAGCTATGATTGATATATCTGGCAATGCCTGCCTGATCCCTCGCATCAATCAGAAAAGAAGTGCCTTTGCCAGATTCGTGCACATACTCAAAACAATACCCATTTCTTCGATCCGATCTTTGCCAACGACGCAAAATCCCAGTGTATTCAGCAATATATTCTTTGGTTTTAAAAGAACGGGCCGCAAACACACCCCAGCCCATTTGATCGTTTATCCAACGAAGAACAACATCTGGTTGATAGTTTGACTCCATTTCTTTTTGATAGTAATTGCCCTGCCACAGCTGCTCAATGCTCAAATGCCCTTGACGACGTAACTTTGCACCTAAGCGGCAAATGGATCGATGAATTTTATCGCTTCCCATCTCAAGCCAGGGAGCAAATTTTGCCCCTGTCAAAAGCTCTACCTCTTTTGGGGTGAAAAACTCTTCAGACCCATGACGGTCTACTCGAATTTTTAGCGATTCAATCGAAGGTTTATAAGGAAACGTTAGCAAAACATCAGGGAAAATTTTTTTCCACCAGTTCATAGCAAAAGAGTAGGGGTTTGATTCATTTCTTTCCAAAAAGAACCGCCGTAATCAAATGTTAATTGAGTCCCTTCCGGAATCTCTTTTAAAGTGATAAAAATCATACGAGGCATTCCTCTCCAATAAACAGACTGCAACCCTACGTTAGGGTTCGCGCTATGATTGATAAAGCGCGTGTAATTGCCATGAGCTTCCGCATCGATGATAAATTGCCTACGGCCCGTCTGCCAAGAAGGATAGCGTACACAGTAGGTTTTGTTTTTTAAATAGCTTTTACACCTTTCTTTAACAATTCCTGTATACTCTCCCACAAAAGAACAAGAATGGATCTTTTGTTCGGCAAATACCCCGAGCCCTACCCGATCATTTATGTAACGAATGGAAATGCGCGGATTTAAGCCCGTTTGGATTTCTTTATCAAAATAGATCCCCATCCAAATTTTTTCCGAAGGGATTTTGTCTTCCAGCTTCGCTTTAGAAGACTGCTCTAAAACTTCATCTAAAATGTCTTCGTTTTCAAAAATCGGATAAGGTAAATAGAAGAGATTTTTTATCTTTTCCACCGATCTTTCAATCGCGACATTTACTTGAGAACAAAATTCCGCATCGGAAAATCCTCCTAACGACTCAATGCAGGGAAGGCGATGAAGAAATTGAGCCAATTCAAGAGCCGTCAGTCCAAAATTATTCCGACGTTGCCTTAATTGGATATCTCCCCCTAAAAAATCTACCCAGCCATTTTGCTCTTGCAATACAGCCAGATGCAAAAACGTTTGTCCCTTGCGATCGGAAGCTAGCTGCACGGAAGGATGCATTAAAATCTCTTCCGGACTGGATGGCAAATAAGTGGAAAACTGTTCCCAACTCATTTTTCGATCCCGGATTTTGTCTAAAAAAGATCGCCAAAATTCAATTTGATTATGCTCCGCTGTCTCATCCTGAAGATTTTTTTCAGAAAAGTGCGGTCCTCGATATTTAGGTAGAGGAAGGATAAAAGCCTGCTCCAAACTATACCTCAAGTAGATTTTTAAAGAGACATTCTATTAACAGGTTCGAGCGGCTTCTTCAAGAAAAATTTTCACATTACAAGTTTTCTCTTACAGCCTTCCTAGAACCTGTTCAAAATCTAGTTTTAAGCCGCTCGCAGTATAACACAAAAAATGTTTGCTTCAAAGCATGAAGCATGCTATGCAAAGAAGAGAATTAAAGAGCCTTTGGTTATGTTAAAATTTCCCATGAAATTTGAAGTGTCCGCCACAGCTACCCCTGGAATTGGGCGTCAATGGACCTCCCAAGCGGACGACCTCGCCCCTATCCCCTGCACAATTCCTCCAGAATTCAGCGGACCTGGCAACGGATATTCACCCGAAGACTTGTTTGGGATCGCCCTTTTAAGCTGTCTGATCGCTACTTATAAAGTGTACTGCGAAAAAGCAAAAATTTCCTTTCAAACTCTACAGGGAAAAGCTAGCGTCATCATTGATAAACAACCATCTGAAACCTCTTTTGCCATCACGGAAATCAATGTACATTTTGATGTGGTTGGCGCGAGCGATCAGGAAAAAGCCCGAACAATATTCGATCAAACCATCAAAGACTGCGCCATTAGCAATTCCATAAAATCTGGTAAAACCTTCCATATCAACATTTCATAGCTCAAAAATACCTTAGAAGGATAAACTGCTTCATTGTGCAGAGGAGAAACCTGCATGAAGTTGGATAGGACTGATTTGTATGGTTGGAATGCTTTTTACAGGTAGCGAGGTGTTTACTGCCGAATCTATTTCCCCCGCTAACCCCCTCGTAATTATCCTGATAGGCCCTCCAGGAGCCGGCAAAGGAACCCACGCAGGCCCCTTAAGCGATCAATTGGGAGTCCCCCATATTGCAACAGGAGATCTATTTAGAGAAAACATTCGCAATGAGACCCCCCTTGGCAAAAAAGCAAAAGTATTTATAGATCAAGGAAAGCTCGTACCCGATGAATTGGTACTCGACATGCTTTTTTCAAGGACAGCTCAAAAAGACTGCGCTCAGGGCTATATCCTCGATGGGTTTCCCCGCACTTTATCGCAGGCGCAAGCTCTCGATACAAAAATCAAGAACAAAAATCAGCTCTTGGTCATTCATTTTGATGTGCCCAACACAATCATTTTAGAAAGGATCACCGGACGCATGATGTGTAAAACTTGCGGACGGCCTTACCATAAAACTTTCGATCCGCCAATCCAGGATCGGCTTTGCGATAGCTGTAACGGGTCCCTCTATCAACGAGATGACGATCAAAAGGAAGTCGTTCTCAAACGTCTCGATGTATACCATCAACAAACCCAACCTGTGATCGAATATTTTTCTAAAAAACAAAAAGTGCTGCACCAGATCGACAGCAGTCGTCAAAAAGAGCAAATTTATGAAGCTCTTTTAGCAGTCATCCCTATTCCTACGAACGCTATGTCTCAAAAATAAAATTTCCAAGTAGGCAAATGCAACCTAATATCATTTCTAAAAAAAACCATGATCTTTCGCAGCCTTTCTTCTTGCTATTTTTTTTAAATATCCTTTAGGATCTCCCAGAAAAATAACCCAAGGAAATCCATTATGTTGCCTATCAATAAAATTACAACAGGAACGAGTTATGGTTCAAATGTAACATTTGCTGTTGCACCAACAATAAATTATTCTGAAAATTCTCAAGAAGTGTTTTCTTCTGCTCTTTTAATCAGAGCCGTGGAAGAAAAAGATTTGAATGCTTTACGCAACAACCGTATTGAGGATTGTAAACTTGCAGACGAAGCCATGGAAAGAGCAATAAGCCTTGGGTTTTCTGAAGTGCAACAAGTTCTTTTAGAACAAATGCCAAATCATGATTTTTTTATTTGTTTAGAGCAGGCTATGAAGAAAGCGGCTCATCCAAATTCTCGTTTTGTGAAACAAATTATGGATCGCGTTTCTGATGAAACGCTCAAACTGCAGATTGCCGATCCAAAAAAAAACTTAGCGGAGTGCTATCGTAATGGTTATCGAAATGGGTTAAATGTCACTGCGATGGAAAAAGAAGAAACTGATTTTTTATCGAGAGTTGTTTCTCTAAGTCTAAGTAGTCCTGATACTCTATACGGAGGCAATTTACCAGTGGTCTATAAGCTGGGGAAGGTGGGGGCAAATGTTTCTTCAAAAATTGAAGAAATTTTATCGCAAATGGATTCTGGTTTTTTTGCAGTTTTAGAAAGAGCTATAGTAAATAAAAATGAAGGCAAAATACAAAAACTTTTGTCCGATTCTACTTCTAGGGATGCAAATGGAGATTGTATTCAGCTATTAGATTTTTTATGGGATCAAAATGACGAATTAAATGAGCTTAGATTAAAGAATTATATGTTGAATCATGTAAAAAAAATCTTTGGGGAAGATGTAATAAAAACTATTTTAAAAAAAGCAGTTGAAGATGGAAATGCAGTTAAAATAGGAAAAGTTCGCGATTTATTCGTCCAGTTCTTTGATAGATTTATAGCAGCTGAATGGACAAGACAGAAGATAGAAGTCTGCATCAATATGCCAACTCCAGATGTTTGGATTGCACTGCTAGATCTCAAAGAAAAAACAGAATTTTATCCAATTGAATAACAAAATTTGAATATTTCCTCAACCAGTGCGCGATTTTCCGAAGAGAAAAATAGCACACTGGTTAATTGTTTTTCGCATCTGCAAAACGGCAGGGAAACTACCATAATCCCAAAACTTTCCACCAGAGTCCGCCGCAAACCAGCCAGATCGCAATATTGACCAAGCTGATCAGAAACCCCATTTTCCACCACTGCGTTACAGAAACATAGCCAGATCCAAAAAGAATCGGCGCAGGACCTGATCCATAGTGCGTCAAACCTCCAAATAAATTGCTAAAAAACGCTAAGGTCAAAGCTGCCAGTTCGGGAGGAGTTCCCAGCGCAATCGCAACAATCAAAAGAGGCGCATACATCGCACTGATGTGCGCAATGTTGCTGGCAAAAAAATAGTGAGTATAAAAATAAAGTAAACTAATCAGAGTAAATCCCAAAATCCAATTCAAACCGGAAACGTGGCTGACAACCCATAAGCTAAACCAAGTTGCGAGACCCAATTTATTTAAAAAAGTAGCCAAGGTAACTAAAGTAGCAAACCAAATGAAGGTATCCCAAGCCCCATGCTCTTCCAGAGCTTCTTTCCATTTTAAAATGCCAGTAGCGAATAAAATCGTGAGCCCTACCATAGCGGCAACCGTTGCGCTTATGCCCAAAAAAGACCCAAACACCCAAAGAACCAACAACAAAAAAAACGTTCCAAGCATCGTCCATTCTTGAAAATTCATAGGACCCATCTTCGCTAGCCTCTCTGCTGCCATTTCCTTAGCGTGAGGGGTTTTACGAATTGTCGGAGAAATACAGCGATATAAAATGTAAGGAACTAAGATTAAACTGAGCATTCCCGGAACGATTGCAGCAACAGCCCAGCTAGCCCAAGTAATCTCAATGCCATTGTCTTTCGCTAATTTTGCAATCAAAGGGTTTCCTGCCATGGAAGTAAGAAACATCGCAGAAGTGATCGTGGTTCCCTGAAACGCCGTCAACGTTAAAAAAGCGCCCATTTTCGGATCGTGCGATTTTCCTGTAAAAACGTCTGCCAAAGATTTTAAAATGGGATAGACAATTCCTCCTGCCCGGGCAGTCATGCTGGGAATAGCTGGGGCCAAAAGCAGATCCGTAGCAGCAAGTCCATACCCAAGTCCAAGGCTGTTTTTTCCCAATAAGCTCATGACGTTATAGGCAAGCCGACTTCCCAGTCCCGTCAAAATAAAACCCCGAGCGATAAAAAAAGCAAAAACAATGAGCCACACAACATCGTTTCCAAAGCCGCTAAATGCTTGTTCAAACGTCAAAGTTCCCGTGATGGTCACTGCCATCAAACTAAAAATAGACACAACTCCCATTGGAAACGGTTTTAAAATCACGCCTAAAATCGTTGAGACAAAAATGGCAAATAAATGCCAAGCCTGCGGCCTTACCCCTTCAGGTTCTGGACTAAACCAAATCAAAAGACCAACCACTAGGGAAATGCCTAAATAAAAGAAGTTTTTGTTTTTTGAAAATAAAGCCATGTTAAACACCTCGAAAAAATTATATAGCAGCTCGCCAATTTTTTTGGATTTTATCTTCTTCTAGATTTAAAATCATTTTTTACTTGGGAGCGATGATGCGTTACATTATTTATCTTTTCACTATTTGGTCCTTTTCTATTTTTTCCCTCGCAATCGAATGCGATGTGGCAGTCATAGGCACAAGTCCTTTTTCTCTATTGGAAGCGCTCTATCAATCCAATATTGGCAATCAAGTTGTGATCCTCGATCAAGCAAGCACTTGCGGAGGCGCTTGGAAAAGCATCACTATTTGCGGCATTGAACATGTCGATTTAGGCTGTCATCAAATCGGCCATGATGAACAGCTGCTCCATTTTTTAGAAGAATATGTCGGATGCACCATAGTCTCTCTAGATAATCCACAAAAACCTTATACAAAGAGCAGCAAAAATGGCTATTACCCCTCGAAAGGCTGTTATGAAATCATCGAACATCTCGTCCAATTGATCAAAAAAACAAACATCCGTTTATTATTAAATCACCGGATGGAAAAGGTGTCCATCGATCCTTTAAGGACAGTTGGCATCATCCAAACGCAAGACAAGCAAATTATTGCAAAAAAAATCATTCTTCCTATTTATACAGATCTTCGATTAGAAAACGCTACAACCCCGCAAAGCCTTCCCACTAAATATCCACATCTTTACATGCTGATCAAAGATCCAGGAATAGCCCGTTTTTCCTATCACAGCACCATCGGGCCAGGGATTTCCCGTATGATGAATTTAACAGATTTTACTGGACTTACAGGAACCGGTACCCAATTAATTGCACTGCAATGTCATGGAACCGCCCTTATTCAAAACGCGGAAAAGTATTTAATGCTTCTCAAAGAAAAAAAATTAATAGATCCTTCCGCTTGTTTGCTTAAAGCAGACTCTTACACGTATGAACAATATCACTATAATAGTTATCTCACAGAAAAAAATCCGCAAGTCAGCGCGATTTTCGAAAGTTTAAATACAGGCCATATTCAAAATTTATCCCAATATATTCCAAAGTGGAAAATGGGATTGCAGCCTTACAAACAAACGATGAGTATGCTTTGAAAACGGACTTTTGGCTTACATTTCCAAATTTTTCATAGAAAAGTAAAATAACATTCCTCCAATAGCAAATACCGCAGCTAAATTTAACCTCCATCTAGGAAGCGGATCATGGTAGACATGAATATGGTCATCCCGATCCCAGCTTGTGGTCTGCGTCAGTTTAAGACGATTGTAGGCCACCAGCAAACAAATTGCATTAACGAAGGGAATGCCCAAACCCAATCCACGAAACCAAACGGAAACGCTTCTTCTTAAAGCGGTGATCAAATCTGGCCGGTCCTTTCTGCCAAAGCGAAGATGGGTTTTTAAAAACCATTTTCCTGGTGTTTTCCCCCAGGTAAAAAGTAACAAAGACTCTATCGGGATCCAAACGAAAAATTCAAAAGGAATGAGTTTTTCAAAAGAACCGAAGGGTAAATGCCCCTGAAATAATTTCCTAAACCCCAAAAGCACCAAGAAGAAAAGGGCATAGTCCACAAAACGGGCAAAAAACCGAACCCATGGGTTAACCCGGGTAGGCCTTCTTTTCACATAATCATTCTCTACAATAATTTCTGATGGTTCAATTACGTGATCGGACACCGGCTTTTCCTTTTGCTGTATAAAATCATGATAAGAAAAAAGACTGCAAAAATCTAGTTTATATGTGGGATTTATTGTCCAGCTGCTCTCAAAACTCGATTCATGAGCCCCGCATCTTGCTGGATCGTCGGACTACAGTAAATGGTGATCTCTTCGATACCCAAACGATCTGCCTCTCTTAAGCGGGAATAAAAATTCTGACGAGTAAAAAGCACAGCCGATAAAAAAGATTCTGAAGAAAGAAGATAACCGGACTGACCCAGGTTTTCTTTTTCCAATACAAGACGCACCTTGGCCTTGGGAGCATAATGGCGGTATTTCATCCCTGGAGAATGAACCGGGTCTTTACTACCCGCAACTTTTAAAGACACACCTAGCACATCTTCCAGTTCTTTTTGGCTAATAGCTCCCGGCCGAAGCAATACAGGGATAGATTCACTTAAGCTAATCACAGTAGATTCAATACCTATCCTACACTCCCCTCCATCTAGCACGAAATGGCTTTTTTCCTTAAAATCTTCCAGCACGTCTTCGGCTATCGTAGGACTGGGTTTACCTGATAAGTTGGCAGAAGGGGCTGCCAAAGGCTCTCCCACAGCCCGAATCAGCCGAAGAGCTAGCGGATGATCTGGCATGCGGATCGCGATTGTAGGATGTCCCGCCGAAACAATAGAGGGCACTTCCGTTCGCTTTTTTAATACCATAGTCAAGGGTCCCGGCCAAAATTTTTGGGCCAAGATAAAAAAGGAATCAGGGATATCCAAAGCTAGCCGAAAAACATCTTCCAAACAACACACGTGGACGATTAAGGGATTGTCAGCCGGCCTCCCTTTGATAGAAAAAATTTTGGCAACAGCCGTTTCTTGAAAAACAGGGGCTCCCAACCCATAGACAGTCTCCGTTGGAAACGCGACCGGCTCCCCTCTTTTCAAGAGCTCAACCGCCTCTAGAAACTTTTTCTCTCTTTGATCCATAATATTTATTTAAATGATCTGCTTTTTCCAATAGAAAAATGAAGGTTTTTAAGAAAATATCATACCTCATCTTCAGAGTATATCAAAGTAAGAAGTTTTGTAAAAAATAAAATTTATTGATCTCTATTGTTTTATATTCGCGATGTAAGTAAAATTCTTACTCTAAAATTAACAAGAGTTATTTATGAGAATTTCTAATGATCGTCGTTCTAGTGCTTCGGCTAATGATTCACCTCAAGTTCAAGCCACTTCACATTTTTTTCAACGCATTCAACATAGCGTGAGTAGTGCATTTCATCATTTTACCTCTTTTTTTTCTTTTCAAGGAAGACAGCAGCGACCTGTGCAAGTACAGCAGCTATCAATGACTATAGAGCCTTCTGAAGACTCCTTTGAATCTTTAAAACAAAGATGGGTTGATCTAATCGGAAGTGATGAAAGAATCATAGTCCTTACAGGAGAGAGTATTGAGGGAATTAAACGAGGCATATTATATGCTTCAGACGAAAAGTTAAGTATCTATTTAGAAAAAAATGGTTCTCTAGATGATATTTTAAAATTATTAACAGATTTTTATGATCCAAACATCCGCAAACCCTTGTCTAATCCATATACAACGTATGTTGAGCCTTTTTATAACAAAAATCACTTATTGGATTGCGCTTTAAGGTATCGGGATGAAAAGCGATTGCCGCCTTTCAACTGCTATCAAAAGCCATGGGGCGATCATAAATTTTGTTGATCTTCTCATTGTTGCATCTAAGATCGCTATTATTCTTAAGCTACTTTTTCATAGACTAATAGCGATTGAATTCACAACAACCTCAGTCCAAAATACGGATTTCAAGCCATTTCAATTTCAGCATCATAAATTTTTGATATTTTTGAAATTAACATGAAACAATCAGAATATATTCCAAAATAAGTCGTATCAAATGCTCTGATTTCCATTAAAACCCCATTCAAATTTATAGAACGAAAGGGTTCATCTTCTGTTTCCAACAGAACGCTCATAATATTTTGAGATGAAAATTTTTTATCAATGCATAAAAATACTCCCCATATGAACTGTTCAATTCCAGAGCTATATTGAATAAATTGTGAATCAGATCCAATTAAATTTATTTGAATGCTAAAATAAGAAGTATCGAATGCTCGTATTTCTAACAAAATTCCAGCACAGTTCTTGGTTCCATGCCAATTTGGAAGAATATTTTTCAAAGGCAATGGCTTGTTAGATGCATATACTTCGTCATAAGTTTTTTTTCACTTTTTATCTTTCAAAATTTGAGCGTAACAACTTTGTATAGATTTTCAGGAGCGGCTAAAATGAAATTCATAGGAAGAAAATTCATGTGCAATAAAATTTTAATTTCGTCACAGTCTAAGGCGTAAGTCCGCTTGGGTCTATCTACCGTAACTCCATGGTCGATACACAACTTGAGAAATTCCTTCATTAAAAGAACCAAAGAATCATAATTTCCTCAGTCTTCTTCTTGTAAAACGATTTTTAGAAGTCAACTCTGGTGATAAAATTTTAATTGACAAGGCCATAAAAAACCTTGCATACTCCTCTTTTTAAGGAGAAAAAAATGAAAAAATCCGTGGCTTTGGTTGTATTGGTCTACAGCGTTCTTCTAATCATTTTGGGGCTAGTGGGTTATAACAAAGGGAGTGCAGCGTCGCTTTACGCAGGATCTGGAATAGGCCTTCTTCTACTTTTTTCTTCTGTTGCTCTTTTTTTACGAAAAAAAGGGGGACTTTATTCTGCACTTATCCTTACGGCTCTACTCGCCGGAATGGGAACTTTCCGCTATGCCCTCACAGGCAAAATGATCCAAGCAATATTGGCCATTTTATCCGGAGGAATGCTGGTATATTTGGCAGTCCAATATAAAAAATGGCGTGGTTCAAGTATTAGCTCGTCTTAAAAAAAGGAGCCTTAGCAACTCGAGAAATGCTATTTAATAAAACAAGCGCTGTGGGATAAAAAATGTACTTACAATCGGTTAGGTCTGGATCATCAGAGTAAAAAGTCCATCCCTTATTCGTATAAACAATCAAATAATCTGAAATTTTTAACTGCTCTTCTACCACGGTCAAAACATAACTCTGTAAGACTATATGATTTTCTTCTTCTAGCGCCAACGTGACACAAATGGTAATTTCATCTCCGTTGCGTAAAAGAAATGTCCCAACCGGTCGGTCGGCTAATAGGTGCTCCGCTTCAATCCGAGAGATAGAACCTGACCATCCTGGCAAATTTTCGATTTCCCCCGAATCTTGCGTCACATGAATGCAAGACAGATCCTGCAAGGCATATTCTTCAGGAAGGACCGTCCCCGTAATATGAGGGAGATTCCCCCCAATTTTATTCAAAACCTCAATGGTTTCTCCAGCAATACGCCAAGCAAGAGGTTCTAATTCCTTCGGATTCAGAGGAAAATCTTTAGAATCTTTTACTTCAAAATGAATGCCTGGCTCCCCTTGCTCCACATGAATCCGGATTGGTTTCCAATCTTCAAGATTTCCCTTTTGCATTCTATGGTTGGAAATCCTTGTCTCTAAATTGCTAATATTTTCAGCGAAATGAAAATCCCCTGTCTGCCGATTCAATAAGGCCTTATAGACCCTCAAAGATCCCTGCTGTTTACGATACGGCTCTTCTCTCAAAGAACTTAGATGCTCTTTGAAACGAATAAGATTATCCAAAATCTCGCGCCGGTTAATTGCAATGATCATGTCCGTCCCTCACCTTATTTTTCATCAATTCAATTTCTTTGAACCAAGCAAAATCAACGAGACCCATCTTGCCACTTTGGCTTTTTTTTCCTCTCTCCTATAATCGCATTTCCGTGATCATCCATTAGGCGATTTTCTTCCAGAGCTAGTAAAAATTCCACAAAGGATTTTTCCTTTAAATCAGGCTGGTTCATCTCTTGCTTTTCTTGCACCATAAAAAACCTCAGTACTTATTGGCAATTTATGCTATACAGGAAAGCGAATTTCACTACGAGGACAAATTGGAATCAACAGGCCACCGCCGCTTTTTAAACGTCTATTTACTCGCATTGCTCAATTTATCCGTTATGACCTCTTTAAGAAATTTGCCCCTCGTCGCTCATTATGGCTATGCCTCTGCTTTTTTCTATTTTTTGGTAGCTGTTGTTTTTCTATTCCCCGCGGCTCTTATCTCGGCAGAGCTCGCGACCGGTTGGACACGAACCGGCGGCGTCTACATCTGGGTGCGGGAAGCATTTGGACCCGGCTGGGGTTTTTTTGCAGTATGGATGCAATGGATTCATAACGTCACTTGGTTTCCAGCAATCCTTTCTTTTTCCGCCTCTACGCTTGCCTATATTTTCGAACCTTCTTTAGCTGAAAATAGAGTGTTTTTGATTTCTTGCATTCTCATTGGTTTTTGGGGTTTTACTTTTTTCAATTATTATGGACTTAAGACATCTAGTTGGTTTAGCGCCCTAGGCGTAATAGCTGGAACTATTTTACCTGGCGTTTTTCTCATCGTCTTGGGTTGCATTTGGTTAATTCGAGGCGAGCCGCTTCAAATAGAATTTTCCCTAAAAGCGTTAATCCCCTTTACGAACAATGCAACGCCTTCTTCTTATATAGAAAGCATCGTCTTTGTAACGGGGCTGTTTTTGGCTTTCGGGGGACTTGAAGTTTCTGCCGCCCACGCTCGCGAAGTACAAAATCCTCAAAAAACTTTCCCTCGCGCTGTTCTTTTGGCCGCCTGCATTGCTCTTTTCATCTACGCATTTGGAGCTCTATCGATTGCCATCATCGTCCCTCAAGAACAAATCAGCTTGGTCGCAGGACTGATGGAAACATTTCATCTTTTTGCAGATACTTTTTCCATAGGATGGCTGCTGATTCCCTTAGGGATCATGATTGTTTGGGGCGCAGTAGGCGAACTCAATGCCTGGATCATTGGTCCTGTGCGCGCTTTGCACGCCACCTCAAAACATGGAGATCTTCCTCCTTATTTTCAAAAACTCAATCCTCATGGCATCCCAACAAATCTTCTTCTGTTCCAAGGGATCATAGTTACAATCGCTTCCTTTGCTTTTTTATTTATGCCTTCTGCAAGCAGCGCCTTTTGGATTTTGAGCGTTCTTTCAACTCAACTGTATCTCTTGATGTATATTTTAATGTTTTTAGCAGCCATCAAGCTTCGCTACAGCCATCCCCATGTTCCGAGAGTCTATCGAGTCCCTTATGAAAAACCGGGCATCTGGTTTGTAGGAGGACTTGGAGTCCTCAGCTCAACGATTGCTTTCTTATTCGGCTTTGTTCCTCCCGGTCAATTGGCCACAGGAAGTATCTATTTCTATGAAGGTTTTTTGGTTATCGGGCTTTTTCTCATGAGCCTGATCCCCTATCTTATTTATCGATTCCGTAAACCAAGCTGGCATGTTGAACCCAAGGAATACAATGCAATACCGTAATTCCGATCATCCTATTACTCCTCTTCTTCTAAATCGATGGTCTCCCCGAGCCATGAACGGAGAGCCTTTGGCTGAAGAAGAACTACTGTCTGTTTTTGAAGCAGCTAGATGGGCGCCTTCTGCTTTCAATGAACAGCCTTGGCATTTCATTTACGCCAAACGAGACACGGTTCATTGGAACCGTCTATTTCAGCTGCTCGTAGAATTTAATCAAAGCTGGGTTAAAAACGCAGCTGTTGTTGGCGTGATTCTTTCCCGTAAAACATTTGCAAAAAACAACAAACCCTCTCCAAGTCACGCCTTTGACGCCGGAGCTGCTTGGGAAAATTTATGCTTAGAAGGCTTTATCCGTCATCTGGTAGTTCACGGCATGGCCGGATTTGACTACGATCGAGCGAAAAAAGAACTCAATGTACCCGACAATTACGAAGTACTGGCCATGTTTGCAGTGGGAAAACCAGCTCCTAAAGAAACGCTTCCACCAGCCCTTCAAGAAAAAGAAAACCCCTCTTCCAGAAAAAAAATCAGCGAATTTATCTCAGAAGGATTGTTTAAAATCGGCGAAACTACAATCTAACTGGTTGTAAATAACGCGAGTTTTGGATTAGATAAAAAATTTAGCAGCTTTTCAGTTGATGAATTCGCTAAATTTCAATAACTTCTAGATTTTCTGAAAAAATTTTTAGTGGATTTTTCTCCACTTTTAATACTATATCGGCCAATAAAGGTGAAAGCAGACGGCGTAAAGTGAAATGCACCCCCCTTGCTCCTGTGGGTTTCGTTAAAGCTTCATCGATCAATTCATTCATTTTTCTGTCGCTTATCTTTAACTGATAGCCATAATGTGCAAATGTCTTTTCCCATGAAGGAACTACCGCTTTTGGTCCATGTACAAAAATTTCCTTCACTTCATCACGGCTTAATTGACTTAATTGAGAAATATAACCGATTCGGCCAAGAAATTCGGGACGAACACCATTACTAAGAAGCTGTTCTTCAGTTAAGGTACCTTCTCCGATAGTGCTTGTTAAATCATGAAAAGCACCTGCAAATATAAATAAAATATTTTTTGTGTTAATGATTACAGGAACCCCATTACGATCCGCTGGCGGGAGATGAATATCGCACCCCTGCAATGTGCAAAGTAGTTGATTTAATAAAGCTTGACCCGAATTTTTAAAGCCATGATCGGATTTTTCCTTCGCATCTTCTTTAAATTGCTTATCTATTTCATCGATAAAAACAATCCCTCGACTTGCTTTTTCAACATCACCATCGGCGCTGCGGAGGAGTAAATGAAACACATCAATAAATTTAGGACCGAGATATCCTTCAGGAGTCACTCTAGAAATATCTAAAGTTGCCATGGGAATATCTAACCCCTTACTGATCGTTTCAACAATAAAGGTCTTTCCAGAACCGGAAGGGCCAACTAGTAGCACATTTCCTTTTGGTAAATCAACGTTGTCAATTTGCATAAAATGGAAATAGATCGCCTGCGTTATTGTTTTTTTTGCGTTTGTTTGACCCACAATATGCTTATCTAAAAGAACCATCATTTTTTCCAATGAAAGCTTCTGACTGCTACCAAACACAAAAGATGACATTTTTTGATAAACACTTAATTCGGAAGAAATAGTCTCTAGATTTGGATGGGGTTCCTTATATGGAACAGGATCCACTTTTCTTATACTTTGCAGTTTTGGACAAAGAAGGGTCCGTCCAGCCAAAAATAGATTAAGGCATATTGCAGATTTGAGAGGTCCAAAGACATACTGAAAAAGATTTAATGACGAAGCCCAATAATAAACATTGTTCGGAGGTTGCATATCGTCTCGTAACATCCAACCAGTTCCAAGTGCAACCACAGGAAATACCATCTCTTCGTTGAGGAGTTGATAAGTTGAATAAGAAGGCTGAGAGTACCACTCAAATGCTGCAAAAGCAACCGTGTTTATAGCCCAGAATGTTTTACAATCGCAATTATATTCCACCTGCCTATATATGTTTTTTAATGAATTTATAGAAGGGCTTCTTATAAAACCACCTATTGACGAGATCATTAAACCACCATTTAATCAATTTTGTTAATAAATCGTAGATTTTATATCATATACATATTAAGATTCAATTAAATTAATAAGTAGTGTCAATAAATTTCACACTTCTATTGTAAATTTTTCTTGAATAGCTAAGAGAAAACAGGATTGCTTAGACAAAACTCGCGTTAAATAGAAAAAAATCGAGCAGGCCTTCAGGCCGTGCTCGATCAACATTTGAGGCTGTTAAAGCCTTAAATCCAACAAGCGCTTGAATTACTCTTGAGCCATGATAGCTGCAACAGCTGGAGCTTTACGTCGGCGAGATGTTTTTTTTCTAGACTTTGCTCTCTTAACAGCTTTTCTAGCTCCGACTTTCTTAGCTTTACGGTGAGTCGTTTTCTTATGAGCTTTCTTATGAGCTTTTTTGTGAGCTTTTTTCTTATGTGTTTTTTTCTTGTGAACTTTTTTCTTATGAGCGGTTTTCTTGCCAGCATGTGCTTTAGTCTTCCGCTTAGCTGTTGTTTTTTTTCGTTTGATTGCCATGTTTTTCCTCCTGTTTTTATAAGTAGAGAGAGAATTTTCAGCTAAGATCCAACCTTGAGGTCGATTTCTTATCTACAGCAGGTACATCCCCCGCGTCTCTCATCTGCCTTATATATTTAATATACAATTTTTTAATTATTTGAACAAATCTATTAAAAAAATGTTTGCATTTTAGTAATTATTCTTACATGCAAAATACAGCGCAGATTTAGTTCTGAGGGGCTTTTTTAGCTTATAAAAAAAATAAAAAAAAATTTAAAATGCAATTGAAAAAAATATTTTTTTTGAGTGTTCACTCATAAAATGACGATTTAAATAAATAAAAAAATCAAAAAACACAACCTATTTACAAAAAAGATGTTACGCAAAACAAATTTCCTTAACTCTTTGGTATTCAATAGTAAATAAAAAACATAGTGAAAGTAGAGTATTTTCGTTATTGTATTTTCATAATGTCAATTCCTCTTTCCGAACGGCTCAGGCCGCAACATCTTTTTGAAATCGCAGGACAAAATCACCTTGTGGGTGAAAATGGCTACATCACGCGCATTGTCCAAGCGGGAAAACCTTTATCTATTCTTCTATTCGGTCCTCCGGGATGCGGCAAAACAACCATTGCTCGGCTCTATGCAAAATCCTTCAATCTCCCTTTTGTTTCTTTAAGCGCGGTCTTTAGTTCTACAACGGACCTTAAAAAAATTTTAAAAGAAGGGCAGGACACACCGCTTTTCCATCGGCAAACGGTTGTGTTCGTCGATGAAATCCACCGCTTCAATAGAGCGCAGCAAGATATATTTCTTCCTTTCTTAGAAGATGGGAGCCTTATTTTAATTGGAGCCACAACGGAAAACCCCTCTTTTGTATTAAACAATGCTCTACTCTCTAGGCTTCGCGTACTTTCTTTGCACTCGCTGGATGAGGAGGCATTAAACCACATCCTCGCGCGCTATGAGGAAAAAATGGGTTCGATTCCCCTTGAAGAGGCCGCTCGAAAATTTTTAATTGCCCTGTCTCAAGGAGACGGGCGCCACCTATTGAATTTGCTGGAGAATCTCGAAACGTCGCCTCCAGCAGCGTGGGATGTTCCCACTTTATCCAGTTTGCTGCAAAAACGATCCTCACTTTATGACCGCCATCAAGAGGGCCATTTCAACCTTATTTCCGCTCTTCATAAATCCATCAGAGGCTCAGATCCTGATGCTTCCCTCTATTGGCTTTGTCGTATGCTAGAGGGTGGAGAAGATCCCCTTTATATTGCCAGGCGGTTAATTCGTCTCGCGACAGAAGATATAGGATTGGCTGATCCTCACGCCGCCACAATCGCTTTAAATGGATGGAATACGTTTAATATGCTGGGATCTCCGGAAGGAGAATTGGCTATCGCGCAAGTAGTCGTTTATCTTGCATTGGCGCCGAAAAGCAACTCTATTTATACAGCCTACGGAGAAGCACGCGAAGATGCGGCCAAAACAGGACACTTAAATCCACCGAAAACAATTTTAAATGCCCCTACTCCGCTCATGAAAAAAATGGATTATGGAAAAGGATACCAATATGACCATGACACCGCTGAGGGTTTTTCAGGGCAAAATTATTTTCCTGAACAATTTGAGAGAAAATCCTACTACCATCCCATAGAACGAGGGTTTGAAAGGGAAATGGTCAAACGGCTCGATTACTTTACTCGCTTGAGAAATCAAGGAAAAACACCCGCTTCCTAGAATTTTGGGAAAGGTGCAAGCGTCTTGAGTATAATCAGTAGTGTATATATACTCCCCTCGGACAACCACAGTGAACTATGCTTGAATTGAGTCCTGTACGAAAAAATAAGGTCAATCTTGCCGATTATAATAGTGGCCAAGACATTAATAATCGGATCATGCTGTCTGATTTTACATCTTTCGAGCATAAAGTATTGGAAGAGATCCTGTTTTCCCCTCTGAAATTTCCCTTTAAAAAACTTTGCCGCTCCTTAGAAAGTAGTGAAGCGGATTTAATTCCTGTTCTGGAAAAATTACAAAAAGCCGGACTGATCTCGATAGAAGGGGAGACCATCTTCATCGATAAGGAAATGAGAAAGTACTTTGAATTCCAAATCACCCGCTTCGACCCGGATTTTAAACCAGATATGGACTTTCTCCAAAATCTTTTAAAAAAAGTTCCCATTCATACCTTGCCTAGTTGGTATTCGATCCCCCGCACCTCTAATAACATCTTCGAATCCATTTTAGAAAAACACTTTCTCTCTCCTCAGATTTTTATACGCTATCTGGGCGAACTGCATTTAGGAAATCCCATTATCAACGGGATCATCGAAGATCTTTACTCTTCTCCCAACTTCCAACTCTCTTCCAGTGATTTGATCTCTAAATACAATCTTTCAAGGCATGATTTCGAAGAAATCATGCTATTGCTTGAATTCAATTTTGTCGGCTGCCTCTTCTATGTAAAAGAAGACGATCATTGGATCGAATCCGTTTCTCCTTTTTATGAATGGCGCGAATATCTTTTATTTCTCCAGCAGTCTACCTCGCCGTGCATTGAGCCGCCCGAAAAAAATCCCTGTAAAAAGGCAGAAGATTTTTGTTTTATCGAAGACATGAGCGCCCTCTTGATAGCAGCTAAGCAAAAACAACTTGCGTTGCCAGGCTGGAAAAGAGCCACTCTCTTATCCCCTCTCGCCGCGCAGGGAATCGCTACTCTAGTCCCCCTTTCTTTACACTCTTTGGAAGGAGTAACAACCACTCAAACCCATCTCACCCGGCTGATAGAAAAGCTCTGCGCCCTCAAATTGGCAGATGTTGTCGACGGACATCTATATATCACAGACGCCGCCAAAGAATGGCTTGATCTATCATTAGAAAATAAAGCTCTTTATCTTTATCGCCACCCCTTAAATCAAATGCATTTCACAAACCTTTCTATGGAACGGCATGTCCATGAAGCCGAAAAGGCCGTAAAACGGGTCTTGCATGGAAAATGGGTATATTTTGATGATTTTATCAAGGGGGTAATAGTTCCTCTTGATGAAGATTCGATTGTATCGCTTAAAAAAACAGGCAAAACTTGGCGCTATACAATTCCTCAGTATACTGAAGAGCAAAAAAAATTCATCAAAACTACAATTTTCGAGCGGCTTTTTGAAACGGGGATGGTTTCTATAGGCACATTAAATGACAGAGATTGCTTTCGCACCACAAAATTCGGTCGATTTTTTTTTGAAACATAATGCTTGATTGATTATATAAAAAATATGTTCAATCAAGTCTTCGACCTTGCGGACGTTCCCCGTCTATTTACCCTAACTTTTATAGAATTGCTTTTGTCTGCTGATAATGCGATCGTTTTAGGGCTCTTAACCCACTCCCTGTCCCCAAAACTTCGAAAAAAAGCTTTAATTGTGGGGGGCATTTCAGCTTTTTTCTTTCGAGCGGCAGCCCTATCCAGCGTCTCTTGGCTTCTCACCTATTTTTGGGTACAAATCTTGGGAGGAGCGTATCTCATTTACTTAGCGGCCCATCATTTTCTTACGAGACAAACTAAAAAAAAACCATCCTCTGAAAAAATACGATCTTTTTGGCAGATTGTCTTGCTGATCGAGCTATTTGATCTGGCCTTTGCTATCGATTCGATAGTCGCAGGCCTTGCATTCATTACGCCAACCCAGATAACAGGCTCCATCAATCCCAAACTTTGGATCGTCTATTTTGGAGGGATGATCGGCCTCTTCGGCGTCCGCTACGCAGCGCACATGTTTAGCCAACTAATTGACCGTTTTCCCCGTTTGAATACGACCGCTTTTCTTTTGATCGGCTGGATTGGGATCAAACTCTGCTATGAAGTTTTGGAAAACCACTTCTCCTACACTTTCCCGTACGAACCCATTTTCTGGGGCGGTCTTATTTTACTTCTTCTCCTTGGATTCACCCAAACAAAATCCAAAACTGCATAAAGCCCCTGAGGACATTTCAATTAACGTTAGCAAGGATAAAACCAGAGTTCTCTTAAAACCGATAAAAAGGTACACTCTTTTAGCATGGCAAAAGAAACAGATCTTGTATCTAACCGCCGCGCAACCTATGAATACGAAATTTTAGAAACATGGGAAGCCGGCATCGTCCTTCAAGGAACCGAGATCAAATCTCTCAGGAACCATGGAGGCTCGCTTCAAGATGCCTTTGTCGATTTAAAAGGGTCTGAAGCCTGGCTCCGCCAGGCAAGCATTGCCCCCTATTCTTTCGGCAATATCCATAATCACGAAGAAAGACGGGCTCGTAAATTATTGCTGCATAAGCGAGAATTTGAAAAAATCCGCCGCCAGACTCAAGAAAAAGGCCTGACGGTTATCCCTCTTGCGATTTATCTTAAAAAAGGAATCGCCAAGGTTCGTATTGCCGTAGCAAAAGGGAAAAAGACACACGATAAACGAGCCAGCGTCAAAGAAAGAGAAGATTCCCGCGCCATGGATCGAGCCCGAAAAGGCGAAGATTAAGTTGCTATTGACAGAAGTTTGTAAATATTTTATCTTTCCTTCTTCCTATGCTATGGAGTGTCCATAGCCTTTAAACACTTAATAGGAACCAGCGCTTCTTTCCCTTTCAAAAGGGCCAGGTTTCCCAAGCTATCAACAGGATAAAAAACATGAAAGCAGTCGTCTCAAAACTCGATCTGGTCAGCTTAATCGGAAAAATTCAGAGCATCATCGCTTCAAAACCTGCCATTCCCATTCTATCCAATGTTTTAATTGAAGCGGTCGATGACCAATTAATTGTAAGCGCTACAGATTTAACTGTCAGCATGCGCTGCTTTGTAGAGGCTAAAGTAATAGAAGAAGGCTCAATTGCCCTCCCCGCCCGCAGGTTTTTTCAGCTTGTGCGCGAGCTTACTTCCCCTCAAATTAAAATCAGCGCACAGACTGTAGAAATCGCTGAAATCACCACAGGCACTTCCGTATTTAAAATCCACGGCATGAATAAAGCCGAATTCCCCGCCCTTCCTGACTTAACAGGGGCGCCTGAGGTCACCTTGCCTAACTCCGTTTTAAAGCAAATGCTCTCAAAAACAGTCTTTTCTGCAGCGAAAGAGGACAGCCGTTATATGCTCAATGGCGTATTAATTCGGATCGCAGATCAAAAGGCCACTTTTATTGGAACAGACGGTAAACGTTTAGCCAGATCCAGCGCAATCGTCACCATCGATCCCCTTATCCAAGGAAACTATGTCATCCCTTTAAAGGCGGTAGATGAGATGGTCAAAATGCTTGATGATAGCGATACACCAGCCACGCTAATTTTAGGACATGATAAAATTTCTTTAGAAAGTGGAAACTTAACTCTCATTGCAAAACTTTTGGCAGGCCAATACCCAGACGTGGAGAGGGTAATTCCTGCTAACCTAAACTATCAATTTGCCATCCATCGCGAAGAGCTCATGGCTCTTTTGCGTCAAATCTCCCTATTTACTTCAGAAACCAGCAGTTCCGTTCGTTTTAGCTTTGAAACAGGACAGCTCCATCTTTCTGCAATGAGTAACGAAATCGGGGAAGGACGGGTCAGCATGCCCGTGGACTTTACGGGTCCAAAGCTTGAGATTGCCTTCAATCCCTATTTCTTCCTCGATATTTTACGCCACACGGGGGAAGAGACCATCAATTTTGGACTGAATGACCCTCACAATCCCGGCTTAATTACAGACTCTACACAAGCTCTTTTTGTGATTATGCCCATGCGCCTCAACGATGCGCCTGTTTTAACACAGAAAATAGAAGAACCAGTTTCTTGAGGCCTTGTGTTTCTCAAAAATTTGTATTTACGTAATTTCCGCAATTACGCAGAAGCGCAAGTTACGTTTCATTCCAAGTGCAATGTTCTGTATGGAAACAACGCGCAAGGGAAAACTAATCTTTTAGAAGCGATCTATCTTATTGCGACGGGAAGATCTTTCAAAACTCTTCGCATGGAAGAGCTGATCCGCCACGGACAATCTTTTTTCTATATTGAGGCCACCGTTGTGAGGGATTTGATTTCTCAAACGATAAAGATCTCTTTTGATGGGGAATCCCGCCGGCTGCAAACAGAAGCCAACACCTATAATTCTTTCCATCACCTCTTAGGGTTGCTTCCCGCTGTTCTTTATGCGCCCGGCGACACCGAACTGATCACAGGCTCTCCCACCCTTCGCCGTCGTTTTTTCAATCTTCATTTAGCGCAAAGCGATCCTCTTTATGTCCATCATCTCTCTCGATTTTGGCGAGCGATGAAGCAGCGCAACTGCCTGCTCAGAATGCGAAATGAAACAGATTTGGAGTGTTGGGAGGTCGAGATGGCTCATTCAGCGTCCTATCTTTATGAAGCTCGAGAAGAAATGATCGAAGAGATCGAACAACCTCTAGCTCGCTCTTCAAAAGAACTTTCGGGAAGTCAAGAATCTCTAAAATTGCGCTACGCGCCTTCTTATCATCCCGACCAGTATCTTGCGCAACTTAAAAAAAACCGCCCGAGAGAAATCCAACTAGGGATGACACTCACAGGACCTCATCGAGATGAGCTTTCGCTTTCTATCGATGGTAAACCGGCACGTATCTTCGCAAGCGAAGGACAAAAAAAAACCAGCATGGCAGCACTCCGTCTGGCCGAGTGGGAACGGCTTTGCAGTAGAGTGGATGGAACCGCTTTAATGGGCATCGATGACTTTGGATTGCATCTCGACCATTCAAGACAACAGCTTCTTTGCGACAACCTAGAAAATTTAGGACAGGTATTCTTAACCACACCACATCTTCCCTCTTCGTGGAAAAATCTTAGCGCAGCCCACCAAATTAGGATCGAGGCTGGAGCTATCATAGACTAAGAAAATTTGGAACGCTGTCCCATAGGCTCAACCTATCAAAAATTTACTGCATATTTTTTCGCCCCCCCCCTTTTCTTATCCGATTTATCCTTGGACGCGAGAAAACCCAGTCCTTCAGGTCTGGGATGAATCGCGCCTAAAGCTCGAGGAAATTCTTGTTCTTCGATATCACTCCTGCGAGGTAGTTAGGTTAGCAAAAATTCTTTTTCTGTAAGAAAATTTTTTGACATTTTCATAGGCCAAGGCATATCATAGACGGATGTTAATGCGAAAATCATTTCAATACAGACTTCGTCTTACGAAAAAACAGAAGCGAACATTAGATAAAATGCTAGATGGATGCAGATGGTTGTACAATCTGTTCCTTGAGCAGAGAATTCTTTCTTTTGAAGAACTAGGCGTGAGTTTAACGAAATGTCAACAACTGATGTTTTTGCCTGAGCTTAAAGAAGATAAGCCGGAGTTGAAAGAGATTCATTCGCAAGTCTTACAAAATATTGCAGATCGATTAGATAAAGCTTTTCAAGCTTTTTTTCGTAGACACAAAGCTGGAGAAAAACCAGGATTTCCACGATTTCGCGGTGTGCATCGCTATAACAGTATCTGTTATCCACAAAGTGGATTTGATATTGTGGATGGCTGCTTAAAACTCTCGAAAGTAGGTAGCCTTCGCATAAAAATGCATCGTCCAATAGAGGGAACAATTAAAACTTGTACTCTTCGAAAAACAGCTTCTGGAGATTGGAATGTTTCTTTTTCTTGCGAAGTAGAAATAAAGCCAGCGGAGCCTAAAGAAGAAGCAGTCGGTATTGATATGGGGCTGTCTCATTTTGCTGTATTTTCTAATAAAGAAAAAATTGCAAATCCCCGATTTTTCAAAAAGGCAGAAAAAAAATTAGCGAAGATACAACGGCAATTTTCTAAATTGGAAAAAGGTTCAAAAGAACGCCTTGCCAAAAGAAAAGTTGTCGCAAAGATTCATGAAAAAATTAGTAATCAGAGAAAAGATTTTTGTCACAAAGAATCTAGAAAAATTATAGATCGCTATCAGTTCATTTGCATTGAAGATTTAGACATCAAAAATATGGTGAAAAATTCTTGTTTTGCAAAAAA
>Ga0210386_10000527_pt1 | contig 35251 bp, 25 predicted proteins | sample IncBWH32OmetaG_FD_160091 | JGI IMG/M metagenome (GOLD analysis project Ga0210386, IMG submission 160091) | Forest soil microbial communities from Barre Woods Harvard Forest LTER site, Petersham, Massachusetts, United States - Inc-BW-H-32-O ...
ATCGATAATAAAATTCGACGCCGTCGTAGTACGAGCTGACGCGTACCCTTTCGTCCTTGCCGTGCGCTCGCACGTCGTCCTGATCGATCGCGACTCCGTTGACGCCATAACTCGGCAGGCCGGCGGCAATGGTGTAAATGCTATCGGACGCCCCGGTTTCCATGTCGGGGATCACCGGTACTCCGTTCCACATCTCGTCGGCGATCCGTGCTAGCGGCTTCAGGATCTCGTCCGGAGGCAGAACGGGAGGAAACGCCTTCTTCTCCGGAGTGCGGTCGTAAACGTTCCCGGCGTCGTCCACATAGCGGACGACTATCTTTGGGTCGGCGAAAATTCGAATCAACTCGAGTCGTATCTCTTCGGCGGAATGCCCCGGCAGGATCCGGCAGTTTACGTTCGCCTGGGCGAGTTGCGGCAGAGCATTGTTGGCGTGCCCGGCATTGAGCCGCGTGGCAACGCAGGTAGTGCGCAGCGTGGAGTTGTAACGCGCATCGGCAGACAAACGCGCAACTGCCGCAGGGTCGAGTGGTGTCCGGAGGATGGCCTTCATATCAGCAGCGGTCTGGCCGGTCTCGAGCGGCGCGCGCCGTTCGAAATAGGTGCGCGTCACCGGGTTCAGCTCGACCGGAAAGGGGGCCCGCTCCAACCGCCCGAGTGCGTCGGCGATGTGGTAGATCGCGTTATCAAGGACAGGTAGCGAACTGTGGCCGCCCGGGTTCGTGGCAGTCACTTGATAATCGGCGTATAGCTTTTCACTGGCCGCCAGGTCCACGTTGACAGGCTTTCCCTTCACCGTGGTCACGCCGCCCGCGTCGGCATTCAGCACGAATGCGGCGTCGACCAGATCGCGATGGTTCTTCAGCAGCCAATCGACGCCATTCGATTTACCGCCCTCTTCGTCGGCCGTTAGAGCAAGAATCAGATCCCGATCCGGGCGATACTTTTCCTGATGGAAGCGGATGAAGGTGGTGATCAGGATGGCATCGTCGACCTTCATGTCCTGCGTCCCGCGGCCGTAGAAATAGCCGTCCTTTTCGACAAACTTAAAGGGATCGGTAGTCCAATCCTCGCGCCGCGCCTCCACCACATCCAGATGACCTATGATCAGGATCGGCTTGCGCGCGCCGCCGCTGCCGTGTAGCCGGGCGACTAAGTTGCCCTTGCGGTCATTCGGGCCCAGAACCTTTACGTCGTCCGGCGAGAACCCAGCGTCCATCAGCCGCTTGGCCATAGCTTCGGCGGCCACGGTGGTGCTGCCCACCGAATCAGTGGTGTTGATTTCGATGAGCTGCTGAAAGATGTCGCGCGCCAGTCCTCGCGTGGCATCGTCAAGCGCGGCGGCGGGAAGGGACGGAAGAGGGGCCAGGAGGGAAAGAATCGCGAGCCAGCGGGGGATATGAAGCTTCATTGATCTTTGTAGGCGCGAGTAGCGTAGGTATGAGATCAATGTAAATGAATTAAGAGGCTTCGGCAACTGCGCAGCATGTTAAAATCGTGTTGCCCCTCCCTTTTCATGGATTTTCTCCAGGGTCTTAATCCACAACAACAGGCGGCTGTCGCGCACGTCAAAGGACCGCTGCTGCTACTCGCCGGCGCCGGCAGCGGCAAGACGCGCGTGATTACGCACCGCATCGCCCATCTGATCGAAGCGCACCGTGTTCCCGGACCCTGCATCCTGGCCGTCACCTTCACCAACAAGGCGGCGGAGGAGATGCGCCAGCGCGTACACAACCTGCTGGGCGGTTTAAGTTCGCGCGAAAGCCCGCTGGTTTCGACCTTCCATTCTTTTTGCGTCCGGCTGTTGCGGCGCGACGGTGATCGCTTGGCCGAGCTTCGACCCGGATTCACGAAAAAATTCACCATCTACGACGAAGACGATCAGGTGGCGCTGATCAAATCCATATTCAAGGCCACGGGGCTGGACGAGAAGTTCATGAGCTATCGCGGCGCGTGCTCCTGGATCAGCCACAATAAGAGCGGCAAGAAATCGCCGCAGGAAGTCTACGGCGCCTCCACCGACCCGAATACTACGCGCCTGGCTTCCGTTTACGAGCAATACGAAGCGCGCTTGCGCCAGGCCAACGCGCTCGACTTCGACGATCTGCTGCTCGAAACAGTGCGCCTGCTGGCGCACGACGCTGACTTGCGCCGTCAATACAACCAGCGTTTCGAATTCGTGATGATCGACGAATACCAGGACACCAATCGCACGCAGTACGAGCTGATCCGGCTGCTGACGGAAGGGCACAAGAATTTGTGTGTAGTGGGCGACGAGGATCAGTCGATTTACGGCTGGCGCGGCGCAGACATCCGCAACATCCTGGACTTTGAGCGCGACTATCCCAACGCGGCCGTGATTCGTCTGGAGCAGAATTATCGCTCGACTAAGAATATTCTGGAGGCCGCCAGCGCCGTGGTGGCGAACAACACGGAACGCAAGGGCAAATGGCTATGGACTACCTCAGGAGCGGGCGAACGCATTGCGCGCTTCGAGGCTTTCGATGGCGAGCAGGAGGCTTTGTTCATCGCGGACACCATTGAGAAACTGCTAACGGCCAGCCCGGAAGATCGCGCGGCCGTGCTGTATCGCACCAATTTCCAATCGCGTCAGATCGAAGAAGCCCTTCGGCGCTACGGCCGCAAATACGTGGTGGTGGGCGGATTCAGCTTCTACCAGCGCGCCGAGATCAAGGACACGCTGGCGTACCTCAAAGTGCTGAGCAGCCCGCACGATTCGGTTAGCCTGCTACGTATCATCAATACGCCGGCGCGTGGAATCGGCAAGAGCACTATCGAACAAATCGAGCAGTACGCGCTGGAACATGAGTTGAGTATCTGGTCGGCAATCGGCCGGATGCTGGACGAAAATGCTTTCCCGCCGCGCGCCGAAGCGGCTCTGCGGGCATTCCGAAACATGATCCAGGAACTCGCCGCCATGCTAGCGACGGCGAAGGTCAGCGACGTGCTGGAGGAAATTCTGGCGCGCACCGGCTATACCAAAATGCTGCAGGGCGACAAGGATCTGGAATCGGAATCGCGCCTGGACAATCTCAACGAGCTGATCAACGCGTCCTCAGAAGCGGCCGAGCGCGGCGAAGGCGTAGCCGAGTTTCTGGATCACGCCGCGCTGGTTTCGGACAGCGACAACCTGGACGAGCGAGCGCAGGTTTCACTCCTTACACTACACAACGCTAAAGGTCTGGAGTTTCCGATCGTCTTTTTGGCTGGTTTAGAGGAAGGCCTGTTTCCGCACATGCGCTCGCTCGATTCCAAGGCGGCCATGGAAGAGGAGCGGCGGCTGTGCTACGTCGGAATGACACGCGCGGAGAAACGCTTGTTTCTGACCTCGGCTCGATATCGGCGGCGTTGGGGCGGCGGCGAAAGCGAAGCGTCCATCCCGTCGCGATTTCTCAGTGAAGTTCCCGAGGCGCTGGTTCAAGATCTCAGCCCCCGGAAGCGCACCGGTCAAGTGGATCTGTATGGCGAGCGCCAGGAAGTACGCGAAGCTGCGCGGCGCAACCTCTATACCGGCAAAACGTACAACTCGGTCGAGAATATTCAGCAATTTTTCAACGAGCGTGGCAAGCAGCCAGTGGCTGGGCCCGCCGCGCCTGCGACGGTCGCGAAGACTACTCCGGCGGCCGCGAAGACTGCCCCGGCGGCCGCGAAAGCTATTCCTACAACGAACGCCCCACAACCAACCACCCGCGCGAAGCCGCTACGCAACGGCTCCAGCATAATCCACCCCAAATATGGCCGAGGAACCGTGTTGCGCCGCGAAGGTGATGGCGACGATGCTAAGCTCACGGTAAGCTTCCCGGGTTACGGATTGAAGAAGCTGATAGAAAAATACGCAGGGATCAAAGAGGAATGAATACAAAGAATATTACCGACAAAGCCGAACGTAAGAAGGTGAAGCGCGCCCAGCGCAAGAAAGCGGCTCCCAAGCCCAAGCGCGCTTCGGGCGTCGCGCGCGGGTCACTCAAGAAGAGAGTGAAGAAGTTGACGAAGGGTCAACGGAAGCGCTAAACCCAGTTTCTAGTTTCTGGTTCATGGTTTCTGGTCGGATCCGCCGTCCATCCGATGGGAACCAGAAACAAGAAACTAGAAACCAGAAACTCGGCTGATGAGTTCACTGCTCCGGACGAAAAGCATCGATGCTCTCATCGCGGCTTCTGAAGAGCCCGAACACCGGCTGAAAAAGTCGCTGGGCGTCTGGAGCCTGATCGCTTTGGGCATCGGAGCCGTAATTGGCTCGGGTATTTTCACGCTCACGGGCACCGCGGCGGCGGGGGTTCACTTTCAAACCAAGTCGATTCTGCAGGCGCCGGTGCTGGACTTGATTTTGAACGGCGGCAACACGGCCACGCTCACCGGCCGTGCCGGCGCAGGTCCAGCGATCTCGGTCTCATTTATCCTGGTCGCGATCGCCTGTAGTTTCGCGGCGCTGTGCTATGCCGAACTGGCGTCGATGATCCCGATCGCGGGCAGCGCCTACACCTATTCCTATGCGACCCTGGGCGAGATTTTCGCTTGGATCATCGGCTGGGACCTGATTCTGGAGTACGCGGTCTCCAACATGAGCGTGGCGGTGGGTTTCTCGGCCTACTTCAACGACATTCTGGATAACCTGTTCGGTTTCCATCTTCCGAAACAGCTCTCCGATCCCATGATCGTGGAGGGGCAATTCACGGGGAGCTGGTTCAACCTGCCGGCTCTGCTAATACTCATGATCCTCAGTTATGTTCTGGTGCGAGGCGTCAGAGAGAGCGCGGAAACCAACAACGCGATGGTACTGATCAAGATCGTGGCGATACTGGTCTTCATCTTCGGCGCCGCGCACGCGGTGAACACGTCCAACTGGCATCCCTTCATGCCAAATGGCTACTCGGGAGTGATGACTGGCGCCGCCATTATTTTCTTCACGTACATCGGATTCGATTCCGTGTCCACCGCGGCTGAAGAATGCAATCGCCCGCAACGCGACATGCCGATCGGCATTTTGGCAACGCTTGTCATTTGTGCCGTGCTATATGGATCGGTCGCGCTGGTGCTCACCGGCATAGCCAACTGGCGCACGCTCGACAACGCCGCGCCGGTGGCGAATGCTCTCAAGGCGCTGGGCATGAACCGGGTCAGGCTGATTGTGACGGCCGGAGCGCTGCTCGGCATGCTGTCGTCGCTGCTGGTTTTCCAATACGGACAGGCGCGTGTCTGGTTCGCGATGTCGCGCGATCGCTTGTTGCCGGGCGTGTTTTCACGCGTGCACCCGCGGTTCAAGACGCCGCACATCAGCACCTGGGTGGCGGGATTCGCGGTCGGGATTCCGGCCGGCATCTGGGACATCGGAACGTTCGCCGATCTATCCAACATCGGAACGCTGTTCGCCTTCATTCTGGTTTCGGCCGGCGTCATGGTGCTGCGCAAGAAACAGCCCGAGCGCAAGCGCGGCTTCCGCGTGCCTTTCGTTCCGCTCTTTCCGATGATTTCGATCGTCTGTTGCCTGATCCTGATGCTGAGCCTGCCGCTTGAGACCTGGGTCCGCTTTGTGGTGTGGCTGGTGATCGGGTTATTTATTTACTTTGGCTACAGCCGCAAACGAGTGGAAGAGGCATAGTAGTTGGGCAGGCATGCCTGCCTGTGCTTCCTGCTATTGGGTCGGTGGCCGGCGGACAATGCTATCCACCACGTCTATCAGCGCAGCGAGTTTCTCGTCGGTGTGCTTCTGGGCGGCGGCAAGTTCGGTCTGTGCCTCTGCAAGCTTCTGCGTAGCATCGTAAAGGAGCACCTGCGCTTTGAGCAACTGACGATGCTCCTCATGAAACTGGATATGCTCGTTGACCAGCACCTCGAGGAGCTCCTCGACACGGTCCAGGCGATTCTTGTTGTCCCCGTTGGTTGCGTCACCCATTGCCGGTCTACCCGCCCCCTAATTATAAGGCGGCCAAAAAGCGGGAACCCACCGGCGAGTCTTCTCGTATTCTAAAAAGTCGCTATGCGCAATCTCTTCAGTGACATCCGCTACTCGTTGCGAGTTCTTCGCCAAACGCCGGTCTTTACATTGACGGCCGTGTTAACACTAGCGCTCGGGCTGGGCGGCACCACCGCCATTTTTTCGCTCATTCACGCGGTTACGCTCCGTTCGCTGCCGGTGGCCAATCCTGAGAGCCTGTATCGCATCGGCGATGGTAACGACTGCTGCGTTGCGAGTGGACCCCAGGACCGATGGGGCCTGTACTCCTTCTCTTTGTTCGAGAAGCTGAAGGCGGCGCTTCCCGAATTTGAACAGGTCGCGGCATTTCAGGGCGGGGGGTGGCGATTGAGCGTGAGACGTGCATCCGTCGATCGTTTGTCCAGGCCACTGCGCAGTGAGTTCGTAACAGGGAACTATTTCTCTACTTTCGGAATTCGCTCGTTCGGCGGACGCCTGATCTCGGAGGTTGACGATCGATCCGCAGCGCCCCCGGTCGCCGTGCTCAGCTATCGCGCATGGCAAAGCTTGTACGCAGGCGATCCATCGGTGGTTGGATCGAGCTACATCATCGAGGGCCATCCCTTCACGATCATTGGCATTTCTCCGCCTGGTTTTTACGGCGAAACATTGCGCAGCGATCCACCGGATATCTGGCTGCCGCTTCAGCAGGAGCCATTGCTTCGCGGTCAGGGGACGCTGTTGCGCCAGCCAGTCGCGGCCTGGCTGCGGGTTATCGGGAGGCTGCGCCCTGGAGCCACGCTGGACGGCATTGCTCCGCGATTGACGGGCATCCTGCGAACCTGGCTGCAAAACGAGAGCGGCTTTCCAGCGTCGTGGCCTAAGATCAACGGCTTACTTTCCAAACAAAACATCAACATCGTCCCGGCCGGCAGCGGCGTAGATGCGATGAAAGAAGATTACGCTCGCAGCTTGCAAATTCTGCTGAGCGTCTGCAGCCTCGTACTGCTGATCGCTTGCGCCAACCTGGCCAATCTTCTGCTGGCTAGGGGCATGGCGCGCCGCACGCAGACTTCTATTCGGCTTGCGATCGGAGCCTCTCGCGCACGCATCATCGGCCAGTCACTGACTGAAAGCATCCTGATTGCGCTGGCCGGTGGTGTGGCTGGTCTTATAGTCGCCGACGGCGCGGAGCGCCTTATTCTAGCCGTTGCATTTGGCTCTAACAGCTTCCTTCCCATCAGCACCGCTCCCTCGCTCCCGGTTCTGACATTTGCATTTGCACTAGCGTTTCTCACTGGTGTGCTCTTCGGAGTCGCTCCAGCGTGGCTGGCGACGCGCACCGATCCGGTTGAAGCGCTGCGGGGGTCCGGTCGCAGCACATCCGATAGTTCTTCCTTGCCTCGCAAGGCGCTGCTGGTCCTCCAAGCGACCCTGTCAGTGGTCCTGGTCGCTGGGGCGGGTATGCTGACGCGCAGCTTGAACAATCTCGAACACCAGAATCTCGGATTTGAAACGAAAAACCGAATCACCGTAGGATTGATTCCGCCGTCGGCGATATATACACGCGAGCGCCTGGATGCTCTTTACCGCGACTTAGACGATAAACTCAATCGGCTCCCTGGTGTCGAAAAAGCCAGTTTAGCTTTGTACAATCCCTTCACCGATAACTGGGGCGAAGTCATCTTCGTTCCGGGTCACCCAGCTCCGGCCGTTGCCGAAAGCTCGGTTGCTTCGTGGGATCGGGTAACTCCCGAATACTTTCAGGCGGTCGGCCAGCCGATAATCCAGGGGCGAGGATTTACCGAAGCCGATTCAAGCAAAACGACGCCCGTCGCCGTGGTCAATCAGACCTTCGTCAGGCGCTTCTTGACGAACGAGGATCCCATCGACAAACACTTCGGGCTGGACTCGGCCGCCTATGCCAATACCTTCCGGATTGTCGGCGTCGTACAAGATGCGAAATACGGTCAGCCTCGGAGGCCCGCTCGTCCGATGTTTTTCGTACCGTTAGCCCAATACGCGCCTTACAACGAAGCAAGGATGCAGACCATCGAGCTCGATTCGCATTTCATCGGCAGTGCCCTCTTGGTGACGCATAGCGATCCCGCGAATCTTGAGGCAGTGCTGCGCAAGACTTTCGCGGACGTGGATCCGAATCTGACCATCGTCTCTGTTCGGACCATGCAGCAGCAAGTGGATCTTTGGTTCAACCAGGAACGGGCCGTGGCCGGCCTGGGTGGGCTATTCGGGATCGTGGCACTGATACTCGCCGCGGTAGGGCTCTATGGCGTGACCGCGTACACTGTGGCGCAGCGCACCAGCGAGATCGGCGTGCGGATGGCGCTGGGCGCCGACAGGTCCAACATTGTTCGCCTGGTCCTCACAGGTGCATTTCGAATGGTCGCATTGGGACTGCTATTGGGCGTTCCTTTAGCGATCGGCGCGGGACGTTTGATGTCAGCCCAGCTTTACGGAATCGTCAACTGGGATCCGTTTTCGCTTTCCATTGCCGTGGTGGCGCTCGCGTTCTGCGCTTTCGTCGCCGCAATCATACCGGCCGGACGCGCAGCCGCCATCGAGCCGATGAAGGCTCTTCGGATGGAGTGACCAGTTCGCGCGCGTCTAACGAGTGCCGCTCGCGCTGGCATGCAGAGTCAGCTTCTGCACTCTCCAGTTCGTGATTTCACCAACCAGAATCTCGTTGGGATTGCGGCAATCAATCTCGTGGACTGATCCGAACTCCTTGAGCAGCTTGCCGGCCGTTCCGAATTTGCCGAGAATTCGTCCGTCCAGTTCCATCTTGTAAATCTCGCCGTTCTCCATGTCGGAGGTGCCGTTGGAATTGGAGCTGAACAGGTACTGATGGGGACCAGGTGAAATGCAAACCGCCCAGGGAGCGCCTACATTCAGGTACGCCTTCTTGAACTCGCCACCGTTATCGAAAACCTGAATGCGACGGTTGCCGCGGTCGCCCACGTACACGTTGCCTTGCGCGTCGGTCGCGAGGGTGTGGGGCGTGTTGAATTGCCCTGGCTCGGTGCCTCTCGATCCCCAGGATTTGATGAACACGCCGTTCTTGTCGAACTTCGCGACCCTGGAGTTGCCGTAACCGTCAGAGACAAAGATGTTGCCCGCCGCATCCCAAGCCACGTCGGTTGGCCGATTGAAAACGTCGGTCTGAGCGCCCGCACCTGCGGGAGCACCGGGGGCTCCGCCACCGCCACGTCCGCCGCCTCCGCCCCCTCCTCCACCCGGTCCGCGTCCTCCGGCAGCCGCTGGTGCTTCAAGTCCAGGCGCCGGGGCAGCGGGAATTCGCATTTCCTCAGCTTTCCGGCCCATGGTCATTACCACGCGGCCCTCGGGATTGAACTTGATGATCATGTTCGACCCTTCGTCGACCACCCAGATGTTGTCTTGGGGATCGATGCGCACGGTGTGAGCGAACACGAACCCGTAAAGGTTCTGACCGATCTCGCGGACGAACTTTCCGCTGGGATCGAACTCGAACAGACGCGCCCCGCCGTTGGCGAATGCGCGCGAGGTTCCGAAGGTCACGTACGAGGTGCCGGTTCGCGTGTAGACGAAAATGTTTCCCTTGGAATTAGTCGCGACGCCGACCGCCTCGCCCAGGTATAGATGCTCGGGCAGCTTCAGAAAATTGGGGGTCGAATCGAAGGGAATCTCCGGGACGTAAAGCTGCGCGAAGAGCGAGCCTGCGCAAAATAGAGAAGCTAACGGAAAGAGGCGTGTCATATGGTTACTCCTGCCTCGCGCTGGTGGTTTGCGTCCGCGGCGAAAGTTTGAATCTCTGGACTCGCCAGCCGGTGATCTCGGCGACCGTCACTTCGTTGTCGTTTCGACAGTCCATTTCGTGGACGGTGCTCAATTCACCTGGCAGTTTGCCCGCTTTTCCAAATTTGCCGACGATCGTCCCGTCCAGCTCCATCTTGTAAATCTCGCCGGTTACGACCGACGCCTCGGGGCCGCTGTTGTTGGGGTTGGAATTCGAGCTGTAGAGATATTGATGCGGGCCGGGCGTGATGCAAACCGCCCACGGGGCGCCCACCTGATCGTAAATCGCGCGCAGGACCAGGTCGCTATCGAAGACCTGAATCCGGCGGTTACCGCGGTCGGCGACGTAGACATTGCCCTTGGCATCGGACGCGATCGAGTGCGGCGTGTTGAATTGATAGGGCTGATTTCCGCGCGTTCCAACCGATTTGATGAATCGCCCGTTCTTGTCGTACTTGACCACGCGCGAGTTGCCATAGCCGTCGGAGACGTAGATATTTCCCGCCGCGTCCCAGGCCACATCGGTAGGACGGTTGAATACGTAAGGCCGCGCTTCAGGCACCGGTGTTCCGGGAGGCGGCGAGGCCTCGAGCCCATGCGACTCCGGCCGCCGGCCAAGCAACATGAGCACTTGACCCTCGGGATTGAACTTGATGACCATGTTGGTGCCCTCGTCGATGGCCCAGATGTTGTCCTGCGGATCGACCCTCACCACGTGGGCGAAGGCGAAGCCGTATAAATCGTCGCCGATGAAGCGGAGAAACTTGCCGGTTTGATCGAATTCAAAGAGGCGCGTCTCGTGGCCGCGGTCGTAAACAAAAACATGCCCCTTGGAGTTGGTTGCGACGCCGATGCTCTCACCAAAGTAGAGATTGGGCGGGAGCTTCAAGAAGTTCGGCACGAGTTCGGCCGGTATTTCGGGAACGTTCTGAGCCTTGGCCTTCAGCATGGCCGGGTTCGCACCAGGACCCTGTGCGAACTGCGGCTGAATGGACAACAGCACCGCCGCAACGACAGCGCAATGAATGAGAGATCGCCTCATGAGGGCCTCCTTTTAGCGGCACCGCTTATTATACTGAGCCCAAGCGAAGCTGTAAACGAGTTATGATGGGAACTCCAATTTTCCCCGTAAGGAGCTACTGGTATGAGGACATCGACCATTAAATCCGCGCTATTGGCCCTGGCAGCCGTAGCCTTGCTGGCCGTTTCCGCGAACGCGCAAGCGCAACCCGATTTCAGCAAAGTCGAGATCAAGACCACCAAGGTCGCGAGCAACTTCTACACGCTTGAAGGACAGGGAGGCATGATCGGCGTGCTCACGGGGCCGGACGGCACCTTGATGGTGGACTCACAATTCGCCCCGCTGACCGACAAAATCGTGGCCGCCATCCACCAGATCTCCAGCGGCCCGATCCGGTTCATGATCAACACCCACGTCCATCCCGATCACACGGGCGGAAACGAGAACCTGGGCAAAATGGGCGTGGTAATTTTCTCGCGCGAAGAGTTGCGCGACCGGCTTGCTCAGCCGATTCCCCCGGCGGGCGCCAATCCCGGACGGCCGCCCATGCCGCCGGCAGCGCTTCCGCTGGTGACCTATCGAGGGCGAGTCACATTTCATATGGACGGGGAAGACGTGGATCTTTTTCCTATTCCGCGAGCCCACACCGACGGAGACACGCTGGTGCGGTTTAAGAATGCCGACGTGCTGATGACGGGCGACTATTATCGCTCGGTCGGTTATCCCAATATCGACCGGGTCAACGGCGGCTCACTCAATGGGATGCTGGAAGGCCTGGGCGTCACTATCGGGCTTGCGGGACCGAACACCAAAATCATTCCGGGCCATGGACCCACCGTCGACAGGATGGCGGTTATCGCGCACCGCGATATGATTCTGGCGATTCGCGATCGGGTGGCGAAACTGGTTCAGCAAGGGAAGTCGCCCGAAGAGGCACTGGCGGCGCATGCGACGTCGGAGTACGATTCGAAGATTCCTCAGGCAAAAGAAACTTCCGACCGCTTCGTGGGACAGTTGTACGCCGAGCTCAAGCCGGCGAAGTAGCTGAAAATTCCGTCGTCGACGGGCTAGTACAACGTCACGCGGGTTTTGGGACCGAGCCCGCCGATGTCCCATTCCAGGTTTGGTTTCTGACCTCCAACATAGAGGCCGGAGCCAATCATGGACGCGCCGCAACCGCGATGGATCGATGCCGTCAGCGATAACCTCACTATTGTCCGGGCCACCCGTCTGTGGGTTCAATACGGAATCTTCGGGTTCGCGGTATTTTGCATTGTAATAGGAGCGGTGGAGTCGCTATTCGGCCGATAAAGACGTTCTGTATGGTGCTTAACAGTACCTGACAGACCCTAGCTAGACAATTAAGCGATTAAACTGATTGCAATCTTAGTACTGGAAGAGCGACAATACTACTGGAACTAGCTCACTCCTCCGAGGGCTATCCAAACGCCCGCTTCATCCCACGTGGATTAGGCGGGCGTTCCGATTTAGACCTCTCGCAGGTCGAAGACCTGCACCACGTTGACAACGACTAGATATGGCAGTGCGCTAAGCCGCGCTTTTCCAGATACTGCTGGTGGTAATCCTCGGCCCGCCAGAACTCCGGCGCAGGCACGATTTCAGTAACGATCGGCCGCTTATAGCGTCCCGATTTCGCCAACGCTTCCTTGGACGCCTTCGCGGCCGCCTCCTGTTCGGGCGTGTGATAAAAGATAACCGACCGGTATTGTGTTCCGGTATCAGGGCCTTGACGGTTCAGCGTGGTCGGATCGTGATTTTCCCAGAAGACACGCAGCAAATCTTCATACGATAGATCGGACGGGTCGTATTCCACCTGGACGACTTCGGCGTGACCCGTTCGGTCCGTGCAAACATCTTGATAGGTTGGATCGTTGAGTTTTCCACCCATGTATCCAACCGCGGTGGCCTTGACACCTTTGATCTGGCGAAAGGCCGCCTCTACTCCCCAAAAACAGCCGGCACCGAAAGTTGCTTTCTCCATAACTCCAGTCTAATCTCTTCTTCATGGGGCCAAGTCACGGTTACTTTCGGCCATCGAACACGCGACTTGGCGTCCAATTCATGGAGAACAACAATGTGTGACTACTCACTGCATGTGTATCCGAATCGTCTCGCTTCCGACGGCGAGGAGCTAGTTGTCCACAGATTCGGCGGAGCGTCGCTTGGTTTAGCATCGCCCTCCGATCTTCGACCGGCCGTCACCGCGAGTTCCTGCACGGCTGCCAAGAAGCCGTGGTCTTTTAGGGCGATCAAGGAATGGTTCATAGCGAACCGGCCGCAATGGCAGCCTGACAAGCGCACTCCTGCCGTGTGCGTGCCGCCAGGCGCAAGACTGATCCTTAAAGACATCCCCAAAGGTCTGCAACGCGAATTGGGAGTTGGGGAAGTGGAAGAGGTGAAGTTCGTCGAGGTCAGTGCGGAGGTGAACACGTATCGCGACGCGGTGCGTTTTAAGAACGGCTGTCAACTTCTGCTGCAAGCTCTGCGGGAAGGACAACGCGTCACGGTACTGTCGCTCGGGCCCGCGGAGGTCGAAGAGCCGGTTTTCGCCGAATTGCGGGCCATTCGTTAGGGCCTCAGCTTCCTCCGGCCGCCGGACGGAAGTGCAGATCGACGGTGTAGGTTGCGACATCCACGTGCACGACGTAGAGCACGTCGATGCGGATAGCAGTGTGGACTTGTCGCACTTGAACGTCCTGGCTGTGGACGGGAAGGCTGAGTGCAGCCGCTCGGTCGAGCACGCGCTGGCGAATCACTTCGGGCGGCAGGCTGGCGGTGGCCGGGTCGTCGATGAGGTCGTTGACGTAGCGCTGAAGCTTGAGGTTCTGGACGTAGGGCGGGATCAGAATGATGGCGATAGCAGCGAGCACCAGCAACACCGTTACGCCCGCGATCAGCCGCAAGATCCGGGCGGCCGGCCTCACTTCCGCCCGGCCTCGAGCGCTTCCAGTTCCTTCCAGATATCCGCGTCGTGAGGCTCCCAGTCGGAGCTATTCGCGCCGGTGATCTGGACTTCGGGGACCTTCAACGTGCCGTGGCCGTAAATGCAAATGTACTCGATGCGAGGCTGGCCGAACAGGAGCATGTTTGGCCACGACCCTCGGATGATGGGCATGCGCAGCCAGCGGAGGCAGGTGCGGCAGCGATAACGCTGGTCCCAGACAATCAAGTAGATCAGGCCCGCGCAAAAGAAGAAGAACAGCATCATAGCCGTGGTGTAGCCCAGATCGTGCATAAACGGATCGAGCCGCTGGCCCAGGAAAATCGGGGGGCGCGGGAAACAGAGGCGGATCGCCGCGCGCGCCGCCCACATCAGCAGGACCGCCGCCGCCAGCTTCGCCATAAAATAGCCCCAATACTTCATGACTTATTGGACTCCTCTTATCATCTTCCGGTTCCCCTTCTCCTAATTACGTAATCGGCCCGCCGTCAGCTTTTCAATAGATTCCTCACCAGGAATAGGACGTTCGCCGGCCGTTCGGCCAAACGCCTCATAAAATATGGATACCACGCATCGCCGTACGGCACATAGAGGCGCAACCGATAGCCGTCCGCCACCAGCCGGCGTTGGAGGTCGCGGCGAATGCCATAAAGCATCTGAAATTCAAAACGATCGGGCGTGATATTTCGTTCCTTCACATATTGGACGGCCTGCGAGATGATTCGTTCGTCATGGCTGGCAATGGCTGGATACGTGCCGCGCTCCAAAAGTTTCGTCATCAAACGCACATAGTTTTGATCGACTTCGACTTTATGAGGAAAAGCCACGTCGGATGGTTCCTTGTAAGCACCCTTGCAAAGCCGCATAGGAATCGACTGACGACATAAATCCTCGATGTCGCTCGCGCTTCGATAGAGATAGGCTTGGATCACAGCGCGAACGCTCCCTAACGTGGCTTGCAAGTTGGATACCAGAGCGAGCGTGCGATCCACATACTCGCTCGACTCCATGTCGATCTCAACCATGGTTCCGATGGCTTTGGCGCGTTTAACAAGTTGTTCGACATTGGCGCGGCATGCGGCTTCCGAGAAGTCGAGGCCGAGCTGCGTGAGCTTGACGGAGACTGTGGCCTGGAGGCCCAGTGTAGCGATCTGGTCGAGCGCGCCGAGATAAGCATCGCGGGACCGCTGGGCTTCTTCGAGCGATTTCACGCTCTCACCCAAATGGTCGAGTGACGCCAGGATTCCCTCCGCGTTCAAACGTCGGCACACCGCGACCTCGCGCTCCAGCGTGTGGCCGGCAATGAACCGTGACGTCACCCGCTCGGCGGCCGATGAAGTTTCCATCCAGTGACGAAGCCAGGGCTGGCGGGAAAGGAGCAGTAGGAGGCTGCGAAGCACTCAACTTCAGGATACAAGGCTGTTCCAACGGGCGGGACCGGTCAACTGCCAAGAGCGCCTATCATCCGGGATTCCGGCAAGGTATGATATTGCTGAACCAGCTCCGGCAGAAAGTAGGAGTCGATGACAGAGACAATCAACCAATTGAAAACGGCCCTGCGAGGCGATCTGATCCAACCCTCGGATACAGCCTACGACTCAGCCCGGAAAGTACACAACGGAATGATCGATCGGCGACCGGCTTTGATAGCCAAATGCGCCGACGTGGCGGATGTGATGGCTGGCGTGAACTTTGCGCGTGATAACAAAATGCTGGTGTCTATCCGTAGCGGAGGTCATAACGCCGGCGGCCTCGGAATTTGCGACGCGGGCCTGGTTATCGATCTTAGCCGCATGAAAGGCGTCCGTGTGGACCCCGCCGCGCGTGAGGTCCGCGTGGAGGGAGGATGCGTTTGGGGCGATGTGGATCACGCGACACACGCTTTCGGCATGGCGACCCCCAGTGGCATCATTTCAACGACGGGCGTAGGAGGTTTGACTCTGGGGGGCGGCCTCGGGCACCTCAGTCGCAAATGCGGTCTGGCCATTGATAATCTGCTGGGCGTGGATATGGTTTTGGCGGACGGGAGCTTTGTGAGCGCCAGCGCCAAAGAGAATCCGGACCTCTACTGGGCGGTGCGCGGAGGCGGCGGAAACTTCGGTGTAGTCACGTCCTTCCTCTTCCGCACGCACCCGATCAAGATGGTCTACGCCGGTCCGACGTTTTGGCCGCTCGAGCGAGCCGCCGAAGTCCTGCGGATCTATCGCGACTTCATCGTCAACGCACCCGAAGACATCAACGGGTTCTTCGCCTTCCTGGTAGTCCCTCCCGCGCCCATCTTTCCTGAGCATCTGCACGGAAAGGCGATGTGCGGCGTGGTTTGGTGTTGCACTTGCTCCCCCGAACAAGCCGACCAGGCACTCAGGCCCATGCGCAGCTTCGGACCGCCCGCTTTCGACTTCCTGGGGCTGATGCCTTATCCCATGCTCCAGAGTTTCTTCGATCCCATCTACCCGCCCGGACTGCAGTGGTACTGGCGGGCTGACTTTGTCAAAGAGCTGAGCGATGAGGCGGTCGCACTGCATGTGCAGCACGGCTCCCGCGTGCCGACGATGCATTCCACGATGCACCTATATCCCGTTAACGGGGCGGTTCATCGAGTCGACAAGAGCGACACTCCGTTCAGCTATCGAGACTCCAACTGGGCCCAGGTGATCGTGGGCGTGGATCCCGAGCCAGTGAATAACCCGAAGATCATTTCCTGGACCAAGGAATACTGGGACGCCCTGCATCCCTACTCGGCCGGTGGGGCGTACGTAAACTTCATGATGGACGAGGGTGAGGACCGCATCAAGGCAACCTATCGAGATAACTACGACCGGCTGGCCGCTATCAAAACGAAATACGATCCGGCGAATTTCTTCCGAGTAAACCAGAACATCCGGCCGGCTCAGACTCAGCGGATGGTATCATAGCGCGAAGCGGGGGATTATCAATGCCAAAGTTCGTCATCGAGCGGGAGATTCCCGGCGCCGGCAGCATGACCGAGCAGGAGCTACTGGCCGCGGCCAGGAAATCCGTCGAAGTGTTGAAGGAACTGGGCCCCGGAATCCAGTGGCTACACAGTTATTTCACCGACAACAAAGTCTACTGCGTTTACCTGGCCACGGATGAAAATATAATTCTTGAGCACGCCCGCAGAGGGGGGTTGCCAGCGAATCGGATCTCCCGGGTGCGGCAGTTGCTCGATCCGTCGGCGGCTGAGTGAGCCACCTCATCGCTACTGATTCGCCAAGCCGTACTCGATTGCTTCATCGGCCGAAGTGGCCCACCCGCGCATCCAAGCGGTAGTGGCGTCAGCCCCAGGCAAGCCGCGGCGCGCCGGGTCGAGATCGGCATCCAGCTTCACTTTCTCGATGGGTGCCAGCGGGGCTCCGATCCTTTCCCGCAACGCGGTGGCGGCTCCGGCCAGGCGGAGCGCGCGCTCCCAGGCCGCTTGTCGCGCGGCCGAGCGCGCCAACTCTTCCAGCACGCCGGCTACGTCCCATTTTCGCCCGAGCTGCCGGCTGAGTCGCAAGCTTTCTGCAAAAAGGGTTTGGGCGCGGATGTGGTCGCCTTCTTCGGAGGCCAGGCGCCCCAGGTCGAGAAGGGAGCTGGCGACACCCTGCCCGTCGTTCAGTTCTCGAAAAATCGCCAGGCCCTGTTCGTAAACGCGGCGGGCCGCCGGTATATCTCCTTGCGCTCGGGCGACGTCCCCCTGGTGATTGAGCGACCATGCCATCCCGGAGCGGTCGCCCGAGGCCCGGAAGCGTGAAAAGGCCTGCTCGTGCAAGGACCGCGCACGCGCGTAATCGCCCTCCGCCTTGCAGATATCGGCGAGGTTGCTGAGGACGCGACTCGCGGACGCGGGCTCGCCCAGATCCTCCCAAGCACGAAAGGCTTCCGTGCACGATTCCTTTGCGGCGCTGTAATTCCCCAGCAACGATTCGGTAACGGCCAAACCGTTGAGACAGCCCGCGATGTTCGCCCGGTCCCCCAGCTCGCGAGCGAGCGCCAAGCTTTCACGAATACCCTTGAGCGCGGGCGCGTAGTCGCCTTGGCGATTGCAAAGGGTGTAGGCCACGACCATCGCTAGCATCCTCATGAGCGCACTGCCGCCGGGTAGCTTAAGCAACGCTGCGATCCACTCGCGTCCCTCGGTCGGATGAGCATGTTCTATCCAGAATTGAGAGAGTGACCGGGCAAGCCGCAGACCCCATTCGGCATTGCCGGTCCGAGTGAGCCACCCCAGCGCCGCGCGAATGTTGTCATGCTCCGCGAAGAATCGCTCCAGCCAAAGAGCCTGCTCGACGCCACCGGCAATATGAGGCGCCCCGTCCTCGGCCATAATCAGGAAGTACGCAGCATGGGCCCGTCGAGTCGCGGATTCTTCTCCGCTCGCGGTCAGGCGCGCGAGTGCGTATTCCCGTAAGGTTTCCAGCATCCCGAAGCGCGATTCTCCGGCCGATGCCGCCGTCTGCTGCAAAAGACTCTTGTCCACCAGCGACACGACGCCCTCAAACACGTCCAGCTCCAGGTCCGCTCCTGCGTTTGCGACCGCTTCGGCGGCCTCCAGGGTGAACCCGCCAACGAAGACTGCGAGCCGCCGGAAGAGCTTCTGCTCTTCGCCGGTAAGCAGCTCGTAACTCCAGTCCATGGCCCGGCGCAACGTTTGCTGGCGTTCGGGTAAGTCTCTTGCGCCGCCAGTCAACAGACTCATCCGGCTCTCCAGCCGGTGCAGGATTGCGGCCGGGGTCAGGACCTTCACGCGCACAGCCGCCAGCTCGATGGCCAGCGGCAGGCCGTCCAAGCGCGTACAAATCTCGACCACTTGCCATGCATTCTCGTCGCCTAAAGCGAAGTCCGGCTTGACGGCCCGGGCACGCTGCACAAAAAGCGCGACGGCTGGATACATGTAAAGCGACTCGATCGGGCACAGGCTCAGCGGATCGGGAAGCATCAGGGGAGGAACTTGAAATTCCTGCTCTCCGTATATATGCAGCGCGGCCCGGCTGGTCACCAGAATCTTTAGCGCCCGACAAGCCCCTAACAGCTCGGTAACCACCGGCGCAGCGGCCAGTACGTGCTCAAAGTTGTCGAGCAGGAGGAGCGCCCGGGGCAAATGCCGCAGGTACTCCTTTATGTCTTCTACGAGCGGCCTGTTTCCGCTCGCCCGCACATCCAGCGCCTGCGCAATGGCCGACACCACCAGAGTGGGGTCCAGTATGGGAGCTAAGCCGGCGAACCACACGCCTCCAGGAAATCGTTCCGCCGCGTCTTCGGCCAACTGCACAGCCAGCCGGGTCTTGCCAGTACCCCCGGGACCAGCCAGTGTGATCAGCCGGATGTCGTCCTTGAGCAGGAGCTTTTTGGCGGCTTCGAGTTCCCGCTCTCGGCCGACCAATGTGTTGCGCTGAGGCGGCAACTGCCGCGGAGAATGCGCGGCGGGAGCCTCCACCGCTTCTCCCATATGGTCCCGCATGATCGTCAGGTCGCGCGCCAGCTCCTCGGTCGATGCATAACGACCCTCCGGCAGCTTCGCCAAGCACCGCTTTACGGTCCACTGAAGGGGTGGTGGAGTCTGGGGATTGAGGCGGCCGATGGACTCGGGCTCATCGCGCATGATCGCCACCAGGGTCTCCACCGCGCCCCGGCGCTCGAACGCTCGCTTGCCGGTCGCCATTTCGTAAAGAATGACTCCGAAGGAAAACTGGTCCGAACGGAAATCGACTCGCTCCCCAGCCGCCTGCTGCGGCGACATATACCCCACGGTGCCAAGGATCGTGCCGGCGTGAGTCATGAGCTCCGACGCGCCACTGAGGGTGCCTTTATTTTCCGGCCGTTCCCGAGCGGCAGGCGTCGCCAGACCGAAGTCGAGAACCTTCACCCGGTCTTCGCGGTTCACCAGGATATTCTCGGGCTTGAGGTCCCGGTGAACGATTCCTTTAGCGTGCGCGGCCGCCAGCGCGCCGGCTGCCTGCACGGCAATGTCGAGGAGTTTTTGGGTCGGCAGCGGCCCATGCGAAAGAATCTGCCGGAGGCTTTGTCCCTCGACGAGCTCCATCGCGATGTACCAGACAATCTCCTGTTCGACGGGATGACTGCCAATTTCGTAGATGGTGATGATGTTCGGATGGTTAAGAGCGGAGGCCGAGCGCGCTTCCCGCTCGAACCTTTGCAACGCCCCATGGTCGCGCGCCCTAGCCTCGGGCAGGATCTTGATGGCGACTTCGCGACCGAGCCGGGCGTCGCGCGCGCGATACACTTCGCCCATACCGCCCGCGCCGATGGGAGCGAGGATTTCATAGGGTCCCAAACGCGTTCCCGTGGCCAGCGACATAAGGTTTGAAAGACTCTAGCTTATCAGCGCCGGACGTTATTGCGCCGCGTCCGCCTCCTTCCACCGCGCGAGCATGGCGGCCCGATCGAATTTGGCCCCGGTCAGATACACGCTCGGTATCCGGCCCGTGTTGCGGATGTTCTCCGGAGGGTTTGCGTCCGGCACGATGAAATCGGTAACATTCCGGCTGTCGCAGCGCGATCATCAAACATCAATGGCCACATGACTGGAACCCGGGCGGAGTGCGGCCCTGAGCGCCACGCGGAACGGCGGACGGCGGCATATCGACGGCTTTCATGCGGCCCAGGCCGGCGTGAACAGGACGGCATCCGGATGTTATCAAGAATCCATTTCGCGCAGGATTGCGGCGAACCGCGGATCTGCGCGCAGCGAGCGGTACTCCGGAAAGTGGCGCGCCCAGAGGATGAAAGGCGGCTCTCGCTCATCCCACGCACGACGCACGAATGCCAGCGCTTCCTCACGTTGCCCGGCGGCCTCGGCCGTGAGGGCCAGGTGCGCAGCCGGGACATAACCTTGCGAGGCACGGTCCATCAGTTCACGATGCAGCGCACTCGCCTTCCGCCGCTTCCCCGACTGTGCGAAGGCTCCCGCCAGGCTGGTGAACGCAATCGATTGGCGGCCCGACATCCCTACGGCAACCTCGAGCGTGGAGACCGCCTCTTCGCATCGTCCAGCAGTCGCCAGCGAGACACCGAGCGCCCAGCGTGCGACGAACGACTCGGGGTCCTGTTGAACGGCCCGGCGGGCCGTCTCGATCGCTTCGTCCAGGCGACCGGCCGTGCAGAGGCAGCATGCCAGGATCATTGTCACATAGGCGGACAGCGGATCGGTATCGAGCGCGCGGCGGGTTTCAGCGATGCCACGCTCATAATCACCTCGGGCCCATTGCAAATAGAATTGCGCGTACCAGCAGCGGCCCAGTGCGTAATTCGGATTGAGCTCAAGTGCGCGCTCGTACTCCTGCCTGGCCATCGAGCGGTTGTTCTCGAACACCAACGTCGCACACGCCAGTGCGGTGTGGGCCGCCGCGGAACCCGGATCGAGCTCGATCGATCGTGTCGCTGCAGCGATCGCCTGTGGCTTCGAATCAGAACCTCGCACAAACCCGGTTATCGCCAGCCAGGTTAACGCTTCGGCGATGCCGGCCCAGGCCAGGGAATAGCCAGGGTCAAGCTCGACAACCTTCCGAAACAAGTCGAGCGCGGGCAGCATACTCGCACCTCGACGGGTCAGCAGCGCACGGCCCTTCAGATAGAGCTGATACGCCTCGACATTCGGCGTGGCTTGTTCGACCAGCCGATCGTCCTTGAGCCCGGCGAGGGTCACCTTCAACCGCTCGGCGATGGCCTTCGCGATCTCGTCCTGGACGTCGAAGATATCCTTCAGCTCGCGGTCGTAACGTTCGGACCAGAGCTGATAGCCATTTTCGACGTCGCTCAATTGGGCCGTGATGCGTACGCGATCGCCGGCCCGCCGCACGCTGCCTTCCAGTATCGTCGTCACCTTCAGCTTGTCGCCGATGGTCCGTAGATCGTCGCTCTTGCCCTTGAACGAAAACGCCGACGTGCGCGCGGCGACTCTCAAGCCTTTGAGCGGCGTGAGGGCGTTCAGGATCTCTTCGGCGATGCCGTCGCAGAACCAGTCCTGGTCCTTCGCGGCGCTCATGTCGGTGAAAGGCAGCACCGCGATCGACGCCACGCGTTCCGCGGCCGCGCGCGCGGGCGCCTCCACCGGCTGGCGCATCAGGCGGCGGAGGTCGACGACCAGCTCCCGCATGGACTGGTAGCGGTCCGCGGGATCCTTTTCCAGGGCCTTTTCCACCACGGCCCGCAGCGCGGCCGGAATATCTTGCCCCAGCGGAGGGGCGGCCCCGTGGATGATGGTCTGCAGCTCTTCCAGATCGGTCGCGCCCGCAAACGGCCGCCTCTCAGCGAGCATCTCGTAGAGCACGACGCCGAAAGAGAATATATCGCTGCGCGCGTCTACGTGTAGGCCTGAGGCTTGCTCCGGTGACATGTAAGCGATCGTTCCAACGATCAGGCCGGGGCGAGTGCGTTCCGCCGAGAGAGTGCGGGTCACGTCTTCGCGCGTGGTAACAGTCAATTTGGCTAAGCCAAAGTCCGCCAGCTTGGCATAGCCGTTCCTGGCCACCAGGATGTTGGCCGGTTTGATATCGCGATGCGTCATGCCGGCCGCATGCGCGGCGGCGAGCCCGTCAGCGACATCGGTTAGCAGTTCGACGGTCTGCCGCCACGTGCGCTTCTCAGCCTTCGCCCAATCCTTCAAAGTGCCCCCGTCAACAAACTCCGTGACCAGGTACTGCCGGCCCTCGAACTCACCCGCATCGTGGACCGTAAGAATGTGCGGATGGCTCAAGGAAGAAACCATCCGCGCCTCGCGCTGGAAGCGGCGCCGCGCGGCCGCGTCGACCAGATCGCAGGAGAGAAACTTGATTGCCACAGGCCGGTTGAGTTTGGTGTCAAGCGCCCGGTAGACCGTGCCCATGCCTCCCTCACCGAGAATAGTATCGATGCGATACGGTCCGAGCTGCGACCCGGGCGCTAAGGCCGGCGAACCACTCAGAAGGCCGGTAACCGGACGGTCGAGTATTCCATCACGGGAAGCATGCTTGGCGAGCAACAATTCCACCTCTCGCCGCAGTTCGTCATCGTGCTGGCAGGCTTCAGCCAGAAAGGCAACCCGATCTCCAGCTTCTTGCTCCAGCACTGCGTGGTAGAGCTTCTCGATGTGACGCCAGCGTTCGGGGTCCAAGGCGGTGTGCCTCTCAGCTTTCGGCGGCAATTATAGCAGAGGGTGAACGACGGAAAACTTAAATCCCTACCTCGCGGCCGAGCCTGGTACAAGCAGAGAGAGACATTGATTTTGAACGATTTAATACTACGGTGTTTCACTCGAAGTGAATACCGCCCGATAAACGCCGCAGCCTGATTGTGGTTTGCTGAGGCTGGCGATTGCACGAAATGCCAGGACGTCTCACCAAGGTTCGGCTGATGGTTTGGACCGTGGGTTCGAAGCCCACGGCAGAGTTCTGCTGTACCGATGCAGTACACATTTCAATTTGGTTTTTTTCGCTACGACGACTCGGCTAGAATCGGCCACCTAATAATGAGCAGTAGCCGGATGGCTGACGTGTCGACGCTGAGTATCAACGCTGCCCTTTAAGAAAGCACCATCTTCTGTTTCGATGCGGGCGGCTATGATATCACCAGTGACACTCGCCTGTTTCCTGATGTCGATCTTTTCCGTTGCCTCGACGTTGCCGTCGATGGAGCCAAGGACTATAACCTCGTGGGCTCTCACATCGGCCCGAAGATTACCGTTCTGGCCAACTGTCAGACGGTGCTCCTGAAGTTCAACTGATCCATCTACTTCGCCGTCGATAGTCAAATCCTCGCGGCTGAAAATCTGTCCTTTAATTGTTACAGACTTACCGATGATGGCCGGTTTTCCCGGCTCCGGCATTTGAGGTATTAGTGCGGTGGTTGAAGACATTATGGGTTTTTCTCCTTGTTGATACCCGGCGGCTGGCCGTGCGCGCTGGGGCGCGGGCGGCCAATACATGACTATCACTATCGACCGCTCCTGACACCTTCTTTAGCCACGGTCACCGCCACAAGACTAGATCCCGACCTATCAGGCGGGATGCAGCGACATACCCAAACGAGTAGCGGCGAAACGTTTGCTTCCAAAGTCTAACTGGAGCACTTGCCCAGCGGGGCGCAGCTCAGCAGCTGAAGAAGTTCGTTAGGAATACGACGTGGTTCTGCCCTGCTGTGCTTCTTGCGACTCGACAGAGCGGGGACGCGCCTGCCTTCTGGCGCGAGATTGTAGTTAGCGCAGGGAAAGTTCTTTGTTCGTAAGCTCGATCAGCCTAAAACCACAGAACTGGCGCGCACGGGGGAGCCTACACGCGTTTCTGCATACGCTCCAATGCTCCGGGAAAGCCCCCAGCTTCCCGTTGATCCCACAGAGCGTCACGCTTCCTGTATTCGCGATCTGTGAACGGAAACTGTTTTTACCCCGAAACTGAGTCGCGAACGATAAGCACTTGGTTCGCATTTCACCGGAACGATCATCACTTTCGATGATCGCAGTCGGGGCGGCTGCAGTAGGACTGCAGATATCCCGAATGTTTAACCGCCTTCACGCGAGCAGTGGGCCGGCAAGCGTACCCAAGCGTATTGCGTGCTGCGCTTAACCGGTAGCGCAAGTATCGGAAACTTGATCAATCACATTGGAACCCCTGGAGTCCTGACACTTAGACACATGTTCAAAATCCAACCCGGCCGCATCACATTTTTCTGCGATCCTCAATTTCAGTTCAAACCAAGGAAATTGTTCGCAGTACGTTCGATCCGAATCATCATAACGTACGGCCGCAAATTGCCGGCGAATCGCATAGTTCACGACTAGCGACCCGATCGTATGACAAGCGGTCGCCATACGATCGCGGTACTTTCGTACGGCATTAGTCCTTCTCTCAGCGAACGGTGGCGCCGGCCGATGTTCAGCCTTGGAGTCTTCCGCCCAGCGCTGAAGCCGCACCCGGTGTTCAGCCTGCCAACGACGCAGCTGATCGCCGTTGTAGGTCCAAATCTGCTCATCTGTAGCGGTAAAGGCTACGATCAGCGCATGGGCTGCGGTGCGGACTGTCAATATACCACTGCGATGTTCTTGAAGAGTTGGGCGCGGCAACCACGCCAAAAACTTACACACGATGTCATTCGAGCGCTGATAGATAATTAACTCACTCCTAACGGCCTCACCGGAAACAATCTTCGATACAGAATCCATCTGGCGGCTGTAACGAGCACCACTTTTCAACCTTAAACGCAGGTCTCGGCTGCCAATTCGTACGTTGACGACCGGTGCCGTGTTTTCCAAGTCAATGCTCCAAGCCTGACTGGGCGTCGAAAATGGCGACGGATACCGATACGTCGGCAGGCTGGCGGCGCAAGTCCAAATCGTGTTGTAACGCTTAGCACGGTAGGTTCGCTGAACGTTTTGCACAAGCGCGGCAATCGACCGCGGTGGCAATGTTGGGAACCGCTCACGAGCCTCGGGATACAGATACACATTCGGCATGGCGGGCATCCGGGCCTCATTCCCTCGCCTCACGTCTCTGGCGTACAATTCGGTGATCAACCAATTGGAAGCCTGGGTTGTCGCGGCCCACATCTCGTGCAGCATGGCCCGAAGCTCTTTCCACCCGCAGTCCAACGGGCTAGCCACCGGTACTTTTATCGCCCGAAGAAGATACAGACTATTCCAACAAGTCGCGCAGTAAACGAATTCGGATTGGCGTTTCCATCCACGAGGCAAACGCTTGCCGAGATCCTCGCGACTCGCTCCGCAACGACGACACATTAGCGGTTCTGGCCGAATGTTTAACTTCGCCATGCTCATCTTGAACCAGTCAACGCACATGCCACCAGTCGCTCTCCTGCCGGCCGGTGTTACATGTGAACAAACATGGAATAGAAGTGGCATGGGGGGGATCAAAATGCCCTCCTTCCCCAGCCACAAAGAGTACTTCAGAACGTATACTTCAGCCCCAGTTGCAACTGGCGCATCGGGATACCAAAAGCCAAGCCGGTGATGGTGCCAAAACCCTGGTGGGGATAGGTGGCCGGTTGGCCGGGAGTTTGCGCGCCAGCCAGGATGTTCCCATTGGGCCCTCCCCAGTTCGGACGGTTCAGTAGGTTGAAGGCTTCCGCACGGAACTGAAGCTGGTGACTCTCCTTGTAGGGCATGCGGAAGTTCTTGTGTATTTCGGCGTTGATGGTGTAAATTCCCGGGGCGGTCGCGGTGTCTCGTCCGACATTGCCGAAAAATCCCCTCGGTGCTTCGACGAAGGCAGCGGGGTTGTACCACCCACTACCGGGGTCCGGGTTGGCGGCGGCTGAGCTGGTACCCGTCGCATTCGGCCGGTCGTATCCGGTGGTGGTGATGGAGTTGTCCACGCCGCCAATGGTGATAGTCTCCGGCACGCCGCTTTGGAGGATTAAGATCCCGCCGGCTTGCCAGCCGCCGATGATCGCGTTCGCCACCGAGTTCTGGATATTCAGCAGCTTATCCTTGCCGATGGGCAGTTCATAGAGGGGGGCCACCACCAGGCGATGGCGGGTGTCAAAGGACGAGAGGCCACGCTCGCACCGCTGGCAATTGCTGTTCTGTGGAAACAGCGTGTCATAACCCTGCACGCGAATGCCACTGCTGTCATCGATCGATACGGCATGGGTATAGGCGGCGGTCATGCTGAAGCCCCCGCTGAAACGCTTAGTAGCCTTGAATGAGAAGGCGTTATATTCGCCGTTAGCGGAATCCTCCACTGACTGAATGAATCCAAAGTCGAGGAACGGAGTACGCGAGACAGCGCTTCCTACCCCCCCGTTTGGAACTCCCTGGTTTTGATTGTAGAAACCGGCCATGTGGCGGCTGAGGGACCCGAGATACCCGACTTCCAGGGACCAGCTGTTACCGAACTGGCGCTGGATGTTGAACAGGTACTGCATAGTAGAAGCCGTGTGGTGGAGAGGGTTGTCAGAGTAGGCGTAGGGCGCCGAGACATGCACCGTTGTGCCACCTGCGTTCGGAAAGGCGTTGGCATAGTTGGCGGGGGCGGTGATGTTTGAAAAGTTCCCATCCCATGGGGTGTTAGCGTTGTACGAGTTGCGGACGGCAAGATTGCGGGCCAGATCGAAGTACGGGGAATTGCCGTTGTCCTGGCTGAAGAAGATTCCGAAGCCGGTGCGAATCACGGTCTTGGAATCGGGTGAAAAGGCGATCCCGAAGCGGGGCGCGAAGTCCGTATGACGCGTATCCATGAGCTGGTTGGGCAGCAGCCCGTTGCTGCAGACCGCTGGGGTTGCGATCGCTGGGTTTGCGTCCCAGCGGATAGGGATGGGGGGATTCGCGGTATATGCATTAGCGCAGTTACCTTGCCGGACAAAGTACGGCCAGTCCGATTGCGGCGCACCGGCACTGTGGTATTCGTGCGGCACATGGACGATAAACAAGTTGGAGATCTGGTCAGTGAAGGGTGGCGTTAGCTCATATCGCAGGCCTAGTGACAGGGTGAGTTTGGGTGTGACCTTCCAGGTATCGTCGATGAAGGCAGCTTCCGTATTGCGCTGGAATGCCGCTTGGGCAACCGTAATAGCTACCGTGGCTTGGTTGATATCACCCAGCAGGAATTCGGCGAAGGCATCGCCGGTGCCTTGTACCGGCTTCCCGTTCACGACCTGTGCGGTCGCGTTGGCCGAAAAGGCGTAATTGCCGCGAGAGTACTGATTGCCGATCTGGTTGAAATTCTGGCGATCGTATTCGAAGCCGAATTTGAAGCTGTGCTTGCCCTTGTTCCAGGACAGGTTGTCGATGAACTGCGTGGTGTTGTTCTTGTTTTCGTACGGGCCGTCGGTATTATCCCCGAAGCCGCTGAAACCATCTCCGCTGAAGCCCACGGCCGGGATGCCCCAGGTGACGGGCAGGCCTCCCGCCAGATTGGGCAGGTTCAATGCAGAGACGATGTCAGTGGTGTAACCCGAGAGAGTGGTGAGGGCATTGTAGAACCGCGTGTAGCCGAAACGCGCTTCGTTCACAATGTTGGGGGAAAGGATGCGCGTGTTGGAACCAAGGTATTGCTCGTAGCCGGTGGAGATCTTGCTTCCGCTAAGGTTGATGGTCTGTGTGGATTGAGCATCAACGCCCCAGCTATAGCGGCCAGTCCATTGCGATTTCGAGGATTCGACGAAATCCATACGCAGGACGAAGCCGTCACGGCTCAAGGGAGAGCCGTTGTTCTGGACGTAGTTGTTGCTGAAGCCCGGCAGTTGGGAGGAGTCGTAGTACTTCAAAAGCTTCAGCGATATCGGATCGATCATGCTCGAGGGAATGGTGTTGTTCTGAAAGGGAGCATGCGTGGTCGGATCGTAAATGATGGCCGGATACTGACTGAAGTTTCCGCCGAACATGGCGGCGGTGGGTACGGAATAGGTGACCTGCTGGCTCTGCCGTTGAACCAGCCACTCGTCATTCGCCATGAAAAATAGTTTGTTCCTGCCGTTGAAGAGCTTGGGAATGACGACGGGGCCGTCGATCTCGAAGCCATAATCGTTCCACTTGAAGGGCGAAACACCGGGACGCACGGCGGTGAACGCGTAGGGTTTGGCATCGAAATCGTTGTTGCGGACGAACTCAAACAGCGAACCATGATAGGCGTTACCGCCGGATTTGGTGAGCACGTTCACCTGCGTCGCTTCGTGGCGAATTCGGCAGGATACACACCGGTCTGAACTTTGAATTCCTGCAAGGCATCAATCGAGGGGAGGACGACGTAGGTGTTGAAATTGGGATCCGTGTTGACTACTCCGTCGAGCGTGTAATAGTCATACACGATGCGGTTCCCACCGGCCGAGATCGACTGGTTGGCACGGTCGGCGCCCTGGCGCGATTGAGCCTGACCGGATGGCGGCGCAAGGTTGCTGACATTCGGAGCCAGCGTCACCAGATTCAAGTACTCGCGTCCGTTGAGAGGCAGTTCAACTATGCTTTTGGTCTCGACCACGGTGCCGACCGTAGCGTTTTCAGCCTGCAACAGAGCCGCAGTGGCCGAAACCTCAACGGATTCGGAAACCTGGCCGACCTGGAGTGTCAGGTCCAGGCGCACGGATTGCTGCACCTGCACTTCTACATTGCTGGTCGTCGTCTTGAAGCCCGGATGTTCCACCTTCACCGTGTAGATGCCGGGCGGCACCGACGGGAATGTGTAGAGCCCCTGTTCGTTAGTCTGCTCGGCGCGGCCAGCATTGGTTGCTGTGTTAATCAGAGTGACGGTGGAGTTTGGCACTCCCGCGCCGCTCGGATCTACAACGGTTCCTGAGATTTCCCCGAGTGTCTGGCCTGATAGCGATAGCCCAGAGAGAAGAAGTACTACAAAAAACGACTTGGTTCCCATATCCAATTCACCCTTTTCACCCTTAATGGAACTAACTCGCGATTACGACTGACTCGCGAAAAAAACTGTGTTGGGAGTATATACCATTTCAAGCACGTGCGCTAGGGGTTAAATTAGGATTTAAATTAGGCCTGTCAAATTAGGCTCAAATCAGGGTCTATCGAATTGACGTGGAATTGGGTAGAACATGGGAGCAGGAATGGGCGGCCCCCCTCGGACCTAATCAGCCAAACTTTGTGGCGCACATCGGTCTATGATTGCCGGTGCCAAAACGTTTCCAGGGCGTTGATTGGCCTCGCGATATGACCGGATCGGGACGCGAAGATCCGCTAGCTTGATATTGGTGAGGCGTTAGTAGGTTTTGGCTAGTGCTTGTGAAGTCAAGTTCCAGTCTATTGGGGTGTCTACAGATGCTCTATACTGCTCGGGCCGCTTCACATCTTCCGATTGTGCGTTACAGGATCGAAGCGCGCGTTCGAGACTCGGGTGTCTTCACGTGCTCCGGACGGATGCCGACACTGATGAAGCGTGTGCGAAGCCGGCGCGGAAGCGTGGTACGTTCCAGGAGCCGAAGAGACCACGGAAGCCGTGTTGGTCCCGCGTTGACGAAGCCACGCCCCATGAGACGTTTCTGGATCTGCTCCTGCAAGCGCTGCGTGAGCCGGGTGGGGAACGCCCGGCGGCGTTGTATTTTCCCAAGATCGCCGGCGCTGACAGCGCCTTTGCGAAGTGGTCCCGCCAGAATGTTGGCCGCGGCTACGGCGTCCTGAATGGCAAGATTGATCCCGACCCCGCCCACGGGAGACATAGCATGAGCTGCGTCACCGATGCACACCAAGCCTGGGCGATGCCACTGCAGCAGGCGATCCACTCTGACAGTCAATAGTTTCACGTCGCTCCAATCACGCAGTTCCGTCACGCGGTCGCGGAAGAAGGGCGCGAGTTCAACAATGCCCGTGCGGAAGTCTTCGATGCCTTTGGCCTGCATCTGGGACACTACTCCTTTTAGAGCCGGAAATCCGCACTGCCAATAATCTCCGCGGTCGGTCATGAACAGGGCCTTGCCGCGATCGGCGTAGCCGAACAAATTCGGATCGCCGGCGTGCTTGGACAACCGCATCCACAGTACGTCCGTGGGAGCGCCAACGTCCTCGACGGCCAGGCCGGAGCAGCCTCGGACCACGGAATTCCGGCCATCTGCGCCCACCACCAGGTCCGTGCGGACTTCCAGCGGGCCAGCGGGGGTGTTCCCCCGAATGCCCGCGATCCGGCCATTCTCTTCGATGAGCCCGGTGACCTCGGTCTGCATTCTCAGGTGGAACGTGGGATAGCGTCGGGCTTGTTCAGCAAGGAAGTCCAGGAACTCCCACTGCGGCATCATCACCATGAATCGACATCGCGTCCGGAGGTTGGACATATCACCCAAGACGACTTCATCGCATCCTATCCGAGCGCGGACCTGGCGAAGCTGCTGTTGATGCGGCCGCTTCAGAAAGTCATCCAGCAACCCGAGCTCGTGCATCACTTCCAGCGTCGACGGATGGACCGTATCACCGCGGAAGTCACGCAGAAAATCAGCGTGTTTCTCCAGAACCAGGACCTCGATTCCGGCCCGCGCCAACAGATATCCCAGCATCATCCCGGCTGGGCCACCGCCCAGGATACAGCACGTTCCAGGCGATAAAGAGGCTGCTTCCATTTTTTGCCATCCCGTCGCTTTAGCATCTCTTAGCTTTGTGGTTCACTGGCAGTCGTTGTGCAAAGGGTCACTGGGGTCAGCCGGACCTTCGATGCACGGAATAGCGCTCAGATATTCGTAGATCGCCCGGATGTCGTGGTCAGTCATGTTTTGAAAGCTGGGCCAAGGCATGATTTGCAGAAGGTCGCCGTCAAATGGAGGCGGAAGGCACTTGCCATTGGGAGCGCCTGTACAGGTGGGATGGATGTGATCAAAATCTTTGCCGGTCCTCAAGATCGTGAGAAACTCGTCAAAGGTGTGGCCCCCTTCAGGCCGTCCGGTTTTGTCGGGCGTCAGGTTGCGGGAGATGATGTCGGGAAAACCTGGGATTAGCGTGAAATGCTGGCCACCACCCAGGTAGTACTGCGGATTGACTGCCGTCGGGTGCTGCCCAAAATACGGGACTCCACCCGGGAGCCATTCGAGAGCAGGGTTGTTCAGAGGGGCGCTCGTGTGGCAGCCGTTGCAGTCGGCCTGCGCGTTGACGATATAGCTACCCAGTCCCACCAGTGCGCGGTCTTTTCCATCCAGATTCAGCTTGACCGGTGCGATTGCGAGACCTTGCTGGATCCTTGATTCATCGTCGTTCCCCGCGTCGCCCGACGCTTGTCCGCGCCTGGGAGCAATCAGCATTCCACCAAGAACAAGCGCGGCAAGCGCTGCGCCCGTTCCAATCGTCTTGAGAGATTGTCGTTGTGTCATTTCGTTGATCCTTTCTTTGGTTTCTTACAGACCGATCGTGCTTATACACGTCGCAGTCAACACTGAATGAAGGAATTCATGCAGGTTCAGCATGTGTATGAGCATGCGGCAGGATTCACGCGGAGTGGGAGTACAAAAGCGTTAACAGCTCGTATCGTACGTCTGTGTACGTTGTGGATTCAACGGCTTATGGAGCACTGGTTACCAAGGAATGACGGCAGTGATCACGCCCGATCCGGTTTCCGGAAGACGGCGGTTGAGTAGAAATCGTTGTCCGTCGCGTGCGACTGCATACTGATTGGTGTAGTGAACATTCAACATCAGCCGAAACCCGGTCTCGAAGAGCGCCTGTGGAGCGCCGAATTCAAATGTGGCACTCGGATTGACAGCGACCGCCATGAGCGTTCCGCTTGGGGTCAGGAAGAACAACTCTTGTCCGTCGCGCCGCCAATGAGGGAGAACGCCGCCCTGGTTGGAAACCTGCCACTTGTGACTGCCAGAAGGAAAGTCCCGAACATACACTTCGTTGCAGCCTGTCTCATCGGACGTGTAGGCGATCCAACGTGGCGCTTGTGCCCCCTCTGTGGGCGAGAAGTAGGCGTCACCTTCACCACAGGAATGCTGCAAGAATGGAAACGGTTTCTCCGGTTGGTTCGAGGCGTTGAGCGACATGATCCAGGTATGCATGTAGCGGTAATCGGGCCACTGCGAACCGTAGGTAATGAACTTCCCGTTGGACGACCAGTCTGTGGAAAACTTCGGTCCTTCCGTGTCGAGGATGCACTTCGCAGCTCCACCGTTCATCGCCCGCCGGACGAGACGCATACTCCGATCGTCACCAATGCTGAACACGATTTCGCTGCTGTCCGGGGACCACACGGGACTTAATTGGGCATCCGCAACTCCGGTGTCGGTGAATCGGAAAACGGCGCCCTCTCGGAATAAATCCATCACCCAGATCGTAGGATTGGCGCTGCCCGGGTCATCCAGGCGGTCGACCGCCACGTGTCTCTCGTTCGGCGAAAGGCTAAATGAACGGTAATCGTTACGCGGCCCAACTTCCGCCAGTAGCTTTCCGTGCCGATCGAACCAGGCGAGTTGGTGATTCTCAGCGCTGCCACTCTGATAGACCAGCACGCCATTGCCGGAAACTGAGAATCTGGCTTGGTCCCAGCGGCGATAGCGGACTTCCGGGACAACAACCGTTCGTTCGCCGCTCAGTTCAAGGCACCGGGGGTCGAACGGCTGCGCCATGAGAGCGCCATCATACACAAACAACAGGGAGCCCGGGTGCCCGCGCAGAACCGGAGCGTAGGCTGCGTTTGTGTCTGCGATCACAAGTACCTTGGGCGTGGTTGCATCGAGCGACCCAACACGAATCGACGACTCGCTGGAGCTCGAACTCGCCGCAAGGTACAAGAAATGGCGGCCGTCGGGCAAGAACTGCGGGAAGCCATGTTTGACCTCCGCGCGCGCCAAATCGAGGGAAGTCACCGGACGGGGCGTGCCACCCGTCGCCGCAACCTGATGCAGGACGCCGATCGGACGCGGACAGAAAACGATAACTCCGTCAGGACTCCAGGCGCCTCCTCGTCCCACGACGACGTCGGCGATGTCCCGGGCTGGTCCTCCGGCGATCTCAATAGTCTTGAGCTTGTTTGGGATCGCGAAGAAACCAATAGAGCGGCTGTCGGGCGACCAGAATGGGTAGGCAGCGTTGTCCGTTCCAGTCAAAGGCTTTGCCTCGAGCGAATCCAGGGCTCGAACCCACAGCATCAGCTTCCCTTTCAGAGAAGCGGTAAACGCGAGTTTGCGGCCGTCCGGGGAGATGGCAAAAGAATCGAAGGCCGCGTTTTCGGGCGGTAGGATGGAAAGCCGCAGTACGGCGGTTTCCTTTGGAGACGCAGACGGCCGCCGCGGCCGCCGCTCAGAGAATTCGGGAACATACCCGCCCTTCGGCAGCGAGATCACAACAGGGTCCGCTTCCCCTTGGTCTTCGTAATAAGAACTGAGGCGGTCTCGCAGGCGTCCGGCCTCGACCCGAACGATCGGATCGGATCTCGAATCAAACGACGGGGTCCGGCCTAAGACTTCGACGGCGATCACAGACTCTTTGATCTCGCTGATGCGCCCAGCTAGCGCGCGCTCTACGACAAAGCGCAGGAAACTGCTGGCGCGCTCTGCGTCGACAAAAGATGCGCCGGCTAGAATCCGGTCGAGCTGTGCGCGCACTCGCTCCGCGTCCATGGTGGATGAATCTCATTATGCTCCAGCTACCTGCGACGGCAGGAACGAACGCTCCGTAGAGAGATTGATGCGCAGGGTCACGCCCTGCGTTATCGCGACGCGTCCGCCTTCTTCCACCGCGCGAGCATAGTATCCCGATCGAATTTGGCTCCATCCAGATACACACTCGATATTCGGCGCGTGTTGCGGATGTTCTCCAGAGGGTTTGCATCCAGCACGATGAAATCCGCGCGCTTGCCGACGGCCAGCGTTCCTGTATCTTTGAGTCCCAGCAATTCCGCGGGCCGTTGGGTCGCGCCCACGATCGCATCCGCCGGCGTCAGCCCCAATTGCACCCATCGCGCCAGCTCCAGATGTTCTCCCGATCCGAACGTATGGCCGGGCTCAATACCGGTGTCGGTGCCGAGCACGATGCGGGCGCCCGATGCGATCATCCTCGGAAAATTGTAGGCCAGAATCGCCTCGCGGGCGGGGGCGTTCGGAGAGGGTGGCCCACAACTCGGCGTCAACGGACGCTGCTCCGTCGTAGCGCGAATGGTGGCGATCAATTTCGCCGGTAGCGCCTGCTCGAAGAATGGATCGCGCTCGCACACCGCCGTGCGATCCCCCAGCCCGATCACCGTCGCCCAGTACGGCTTTTTCTCTTTGAGGAGCGCAAGGAACTCGTCGTCCAGCTTTTCGTTTTGCACCATGTGCACCAGGACGTCGGCTCCGGCGCGCACCACCGCCTTTTGATCCGGCAGCGTGGTCGCGTGGGCATGCACAATCATCCCGTGCTGGTGCGCTTCGTCAATCACCGCCCCGTAAACCTCAGGCGTCATCTTCGGATATGTACCGCGCCGATCGTCCACCCAGATCTTGACGGCCTTGATGTTCTTGGAGGCCAGTGCCCTAATCACCGCGCGTGCCTCCTGCCCGGTCGAAACTTCGTTCACGACGTGTAGAGCCGTGGTTGCCTTGCGCAGGACCGGATCCGGACCGCCGTTGGGCGGGGCCATACCGGGCACGAAGAAAAACCGCGATGCGGGTGGAAACTTGCCGGCTTGCTGGTCGCGTTGAAACTCGATCGAGGCGTCGGTCGGGCTGCTGCCCACAGTCTGAGTGACGCCGACGCCGTAGAACGCCTCACGCTGCAAATGGTCCAGAACGTTCTGCGGCGTGTAGTTCTCGGCGCCCCAACTGGTGTAGCCCTCGTAACCAATGTGGACGTGCACGTTGATCATGGCTGGCATCACGGTCTTGCCGGTCAGATCGAGGCGAGTGGACCCAGCGGGTGCCTGGATGGCGCCTTGTTGGCCGATCGCCGTGATGAGCCCGCTGCGGACGACGAAGGCCCCGCCTTCGATGGGTGCGCTTCCATCGCCGATGATCAAGCGCGCGCCTCCATACAAAACGGCTGGAGACGTAGTGCGCGGCTGCGAATACGCAGTCGCACCTAACGAGGCCACGACCAACCAACTCGCCAACGTCTTCATTCGAAACCCTCCAGTTCCGACAAGTATATCGTTGATATATTTGAGTTGGTGAACAACTTCGC
>Ga0210386_10000529_pt1 | contig 35203 bp, 35 predicted proteins | sample IncBWH32OmetaG_FD_160091 | JGI IMG/M metagenome (GOLD analysis project Ga0210386, IMG submission 160091) | Forest soil microbial communities from Barre Woods Harvard Forest LTER site, Petersham, Massachusetts, United States - Inc-BW-H-32-O ...
AGACTCGGGCGCGACAGGTGCGTTTGCGAGCTCGCGGCTGACCGTCGCGCTGCTCGCCGGCGGGCGCTCGTCCGAGCACGAGGTCTCGCTGGCGTCGGGCGCGGCCGTGCGCGACGGGCTGCTCGCGGCCGGCCACGAGGTCGTTTGGGTGCAGATCGAACGCGACGGCGCATGGCGGCGCGAGGGCGCCGGGGAGCCGCTGTCGCTGAGCCCCGGCCGCGGGCTGCTGGGCGCCGACGTCGCGTTCCCGACGCTGCACGGGCGCTTCGGCGAGGACGGCACCGTCCAGGGCCTGCTGGAGATGCTCGACGTTGCGTACGTCGGGGCCGGCGTGGCCTCGTCGGCGCTGTGCATCGACAAGGTGCTGTTCAAGGAGCTGATGGCCGGAGTCAGCGCCCCGCAGGTGCGCTACGCCGATGTGCAGGAGGGCCGTTTTGCGACGCGCTCGGAGGAGGTGCTGGCAGAGTTGGCGCCCCTCGGCCTGCCGGTGTTCGTCAAGCCGGCGCACCTCGGCTCGTCGCTGGGCATCGTCAAGGTGACGGAGGCTCGGCGGCTGCGAGCGGCGCTCGAATCGGCGTTGGCGTACGACGCGCGCGTGATCGTCGAGGCGGCCGCGCCGGGCGTCGAGGTCGAGTGCGCTGTGCTCGGGCTGAGGGCGGGCGAGCGCGCCGATGGCGTCGCGGCGATCGCGTCGACGCCGGGCGAGATCGCCTATGCGACGGACTTCTACGACTTCGACGCGAAGTACGCGGCGGGCGGCATGGAGCTGCTCGTGCCGGCGCGCATCTCCGAGCGCGCCGCCGCGCGCGTTCGCGAGCTGGCGCTCGACTCGTTCGCGCGCAGCGGCTGCGACGGCCTCGCGCGCGTCGACTTCTTCGTCGACGGCGAGGACGTGCTGTTGAACGAGCTGAACACGATGCCCGGGTTCACGCCGACGAGCGTGTACGCGAAGCTGATGGAGGCTTCGGGGGTGGCGTATCCGGAGCTCGTCGACCGGCTTTGCCGGTTGGGGGTCGAGCGGCACGCTGCTCAGGCGGCGCACACGTTCTGACCCGAGCCGTGGAGACCGGCATCCTGCCTTCTGGTCGAGCCGGCCTCCGCCTCTCGTTTCAATTTGTGACCGCTCCGGCCGCCACGGTGGTTACCTGGGCGGCCATCCGGGCCGCCTGATGCGGTGGCCCTGGCCAGTTACTTGAACAGGGTCAATTCGGAGATCGCGGCGGACTCTTCGCCGGGTGGCAGCGTGGTCAGCCAGATCAGGTAGTAGCGGTAGGGCGTGCCGCCGAGGATCGCGATGCGCTGGCTGTTCTTGACGCCGTTGGCGGCGGCGAGCGGGCCGTGCCAACCGCGCTCGGTCAGCGGCGTCGCGTTGCCGTACGCGTAGGACAAATTGATCTTGTCGGCGGCGTAGATCTGCACGTCGAAGCCGGGCGTCGGCGTCTGGATCTCGACGGCGCGCGCGGCGACGCGCGGCGAAGCGTCGAGGTAGACGCCGACGCCGACGCCGCCGGGCTTCTTCAGCGTGCCTTCGTAGTAGTGCGCCGTGCTCCATGTCGTGTTCGGATCGCTGTCGACGACGTTCTGCACGCGATCGTGGTTTTCTGGTTCGGTGCCGAATGGGTTGTAGTCGTGCGCGGCGGTCTGGCTGAGCTGCACCGGCGCCAGCCCCGGGCTGGCGTGAACGTCGGGCGGGACGCCGGTCCCTTTGTGCGCCTGCTGCGCGGCGAGCGCGATCGCGATCGCGACGATCGCGCCGACGAGCGCGAGCGAGGCTGCCCAGCGCCCGGGATGGCGCATACGCCAAGGCAGTCGGCGGCGCGCTTTGCCTGGGAGCGTGCGCAGCACGCTCGTCGCCTCGCCGGTCGCCTGGCCGGCGCGCGAGGCCTCGATTGCGAGCACCTCCTCGAGATCGCTGACCATGCTTTCGGCGTCGGCGTAGCGCCAGTCGAGGTCCTTGGCGACGGCTCGGTCGATCACTGACGCCGTCGCGGCGGAGACGTCGGCGCGTAGCAGCTGCACGTCGGGCACCTGCTCGCGCACGTGGCGCATCGCGACGGCGACGGGTGACGAGCCGGTGAACGGGACCTGGCCGGTCAGCATCTCGTAGAGGACGACGCCCAGCGAGTAGAGGTCGGATTGGCCGGTGACAGGCTGCCCGAGCGCCTGCTCGGGCGAGACGTAGTCGGTCGTCCCGAGCACGCGTCCGGCGACGGTCAGCCCCTCCTCGGTGAGCGTGCGCGCGATGCCGAAGTCGGTGATCTTGGCGCCGCCTTCCGCGCCGATCAGGACGTTCTGCGGCTTGACGTCGCGGTGGACGATCATCCGCTCGTGCGCGGCGCCGAGCGCGCGCGCGATCTCGATCGCGTAGGCGAGCGCCTGCGGGATGTCGAGCGGGCCCTCGCGGCGGATCAGCTCCTTCAGCGTCTCGCCTTCGACGTACTCGAGCACGATGTACGGCGTCCCGCCGCCGTCCTCCGCCGGCTCCTCGCCGGCGTCGATCACCGTCACGATGTGCGGATGGTTGAGCTGTGCGACGGAGCGCGCCTCGCGCCGGAAGCGCTCGAGCTGGTCGGAGTCGGAGGCGATCTCGCGGTGCATCAGCTTGATCGCGACGGGCCGCTCGAGGACGGTGTCGAAGGCGCGATAGACGGTCGACATGCCGCCGCGCCCGATCTGCGCGTCGAGCCGGTAGCGCCCGCCGAGCAGTGTCCCGAGGACGGTCATCGGCTCCTATTGTGCGCGCTTGAGCCGTCGCGGCCGCGCGAGCAGGACGCCGGCGAGCAGCAGGCGGTAGAGCGCAAACGGCAGCAGCGAGCGCAGCACGCGCGCCGGGCGCCGCAGCAGCCGCGCGCTCAGCGATGTCGAGGCGAGCGCGCCGGCGGCGCCGAGCGCGAGTGGAGCGAGCGCGCCTTCGGGGGCGCCGCGGCGCGCGAGCCGCGCTCCCTCGAGCGCGCTCGCGCCGAGCATCACCGGCAGCGCCGCGTGCCACGAAAGCCGCTGCGCGTCGGCGCGCGCGAAGCCGCGCGCGCGCGCGGCGGTCAACGTCGCGCCGTAGCGCGAGATGCCGGGTACGAGCGCGACCGCCTGCGCGAGGCCGAGCGCGAGGCCGTCGGCCGCGCCGGCGTCGTCCTCGCGCCGTCCGCCGCCGCCGGCGCGCACGTCGGCGAGCCCCATCGCGAGCCCGCCCGCCGCGAGCCCGCCGGCGATCGAGCGCGGCCCGCCGAGACGGCGCTCGATCAACGGTCGCAGCGCCAGCCCGGCGAGCGCGGCGGGCGCGAGCGACAGCGCGATCACGACGGCGCGGCGCCGGTCCAGCCGCGTGGCCGCGTCGATCAGCTCGCGGCGCATGTCGAGCGCCAGCGCGACGCCGGCGCCGGCGTGCAGCGCGAGCTCGAACGACTTGCGCAGCTCGGCGTCGAGCTCGGCGTAGGGCCAGCCGAGCAGTAGCGGGATCAGCGTCGTGTGCGCCGAGGAGGAGACGGGGAGCAGCTCGGTCGGCCCCTGCGCAAGGCCGAGCGCGAGCGCATGGCGTAGCGGCAGCGAAGGGCTACCCGGCGGCATCGGCGGCGGGGTCGCTCCTATCGCCGCGCCTCCGCCTGCGCCGGATGATCAGGTAGGCGAGTCCCACGACGACGAGCGCGACGACCGCGTAGTCGACGTAGTCGAAGCTTTTGCGCACGCTCGTCCATTCGTGGCCGACCGCTTCTCCGGCGAGCGCGAGGCCGAGCACCCACGGAATGCAGCCGGCCAGCGTCAGCAGCGTGAAGCGGATGAACGGCATCCGCGCGACGCCGGCTGGCAGTGAGATGAATGTGCGGATGATCGGCAGCATGCGGCTGAAGAAGATCGCCGGCGCGCCGTAGCGCTCGAACCAGCGGTCCGCCCATTCGATGTGGCTCGGCTTCAGATGCAGCCAGCGTCCATGGCGTTCGACCAACTCCAGGCGCCCGGCGCGGCCTACCCAGTAGGCGATCGCCGAGCCGACCAGGTTGCCGAGCACGCCGGCGGCGACGATCCCGAGCAGCGTCAGATGGTGATGCGCGGTGCTCTGGCCCGGTTCGGCGACGGCGAAGCCGGCGAACAGCATCGTCGCCTCGGACGGAATCGGGACGCACGCGCTCTCGGCGAGCATCAGGACGAAGATCGCCGGCAGACCCGCGTCGCGGACGAAGTGCCAGGCGACGTTGACGAGCGATTCGGAGATCGAAGCGAGGACCATCGCCGGGGCACGATACCTGGGGCTTCGGCGAGCGGCGCCGTCCGTGTGAGGCTTCTCATTCGGGTTCGTGGGGGACCTTTTGACCGGCATCCTGCCTTCTGGCCGAGCCGGCCTCCACTTCTCGTTTTAATTTGTGACCGCTCCGGCCGCCACGGCAGTCACCTTGCCGGCCATCCAGGCCGGCCTAACTGCGACTTCCGCGCGATGCGCACTACGGTCTCGGGGTGCGCATCTGGGTGGATTTGACGAACAGCCCGCACGTGCTGGTCATGCGGCCGGTGATCGAGCTGCTGCGCGCGGACGGGCACGAGGTGCGTGTGACGGCGCGCGACTTCGCGCAGACGCTCGCGCTGTGCGAGCGGCTGGGGATCGAGCACACGGCGGTCGGGCGCCATCGCGGCGAGCGGCTCGGCGCGAAGGCGGTCGGGCTCGCGTCGCGCTCGGCGGCGCTCGTGCAGTGGGCGCATGCGGAGCGGCGCACGGCGGGCGGGCGCGACTTCGACATCGCGCTCGGGCACGGCTCGAACGACGTGTCGCTCGCGGCGGCGCTGCTGCGCGTGCCGAGCTCGACGATGTTCGACTACGAGTGGGCGGCGGTTCAGCACCACGTCAACTGCCGTCTCGCGCGCGCGGTCGTCGTGCCCGACGCGATCCCGCCGGAGCGCCTGCATAGGTACGGCGCGCGCGGGAAGATCCGCCAGTACACGGGGCTCAAGGAGGAGTACTACCTGGCGGACTTCGAGCCGGACGAGGCAGTCCTCGGCGAGCTCGCGCTCGATCGCGCTCGGCCGATCGTCGTCGTGCGCACGCCGCCGGAGGTCTCGCTGTACCACCGCTTCGAGAACGACCTGTTCGCGCGCGTGCTCGACGTCCTGCGCGCGGCGGCCGTCGAGCGCGGGATCCAGCCGGTCGTGCTGCCGCGCGTCGCCTCGCAACGCGCCGAGCTCGCCGGCGTGCCTGGGTTCGTCGTGCCCGAGCGAGCGATCGACGCGCAGTCGCTGATCGCCTTCGCAGACCTCGTGATCTCGGCCGGCGGGACGATGAACCGCGAGGCGGTCGCGCTCGGTGTGCCCGTCTACACGACGTTCGAGGGCCGTCCGGGCGCCGTCGACGAACGGCTGATCGAGCGACGGCGCATGCGCCGGCTCGAGGACCCCGAGCGCCTCGAGCTGGGCAAGCGGGCGGCCGACGAGGGCGGCGAACGGGTGCGTCGCGATCCGCGCGCGCTCGTGCGGCTGCTGCTCTCGCCCGTCGCCGACTGACGTCGGGCGTGCCTGACGACGCAGGCGACGCTTACAATTCCGTGGATGCGCCGACGGATCCGCTCGGCGGCCGTTCCCCTGCACCGTCACTTGCTGCCCCAACTCGCGGTGGACGGGGCGTTGGTCGCGACTGCGTACTACCTCGCGTTCCAGCTGCGCTTCGAGCACGGCCCGACCGGCTATTACGCCGTTCTGCGCGAACGCACGATCTGGTGGGTGCTGGCGGGGAGCCTGCCCGTGCTCATGCTCGCGCGTGTCTACCAGCGACGCTGGCGCTACTCGGGCCAGCGCGACTACGAGGCGGTCGCGCGTGGGGTGCTGGCCGTCGTGCTGCTGACGGTCGTCGGCGTCGAGGTGTTCCGCCCGGTTCACCACTACCGCAGCACCGCGGCGGTGGCGGTGCCGAACGGCGTGATCATCCTGTTCGCGCTGCTCGCGCTCGTGCTCCTCGTCGGCGTGCGCGCGCTCGCGCGCAGCGTCTACGAGCGCCGGCTGCTGGCCGGATTCGGCAGCGGCAAGGACCAGCGCAGCGTGCTGATCGCCGGGGCCGGCGACGGCGGGCGGCTCGTGCTGCGGGAGATCGTGCGCAATCGCGGGCTCGGGTTGACGCCGGTCGGCTTCGTCGACGACGATCCGGCGAAGCGGCGGCTGCGGATCGACGGCGTACGCGTGCGCGGCAACACCGAAGGCGACCTGCCGCGGATCCTCGACGACTCAGAGCCCGACGAAGTGATCATCGCGATTCCGTCGGCGCCGGGCTCGACGCGCGCGCGGATCGTGCGCGAGTGCCGCACACGCGGGATCCCGGTGCGGACGCTGCCGACCGTGTTCGAGCTGCTGCAGACGCGTGGCGCGCTCGCGCGCCAGATGCGCGAGGTGCGCGTCGAGGACGTGCTCGGGCGCGAGCCGGTGCAGATGGAGCTCGACCGCGTCGGCGCGTACCTCGCCGGTGAGACCGTGCTCGTGACCGGCGCCGGCGGGTCGATCGGCGCCGAGCTGTGCCGCCAGATCGCACGCGTCGAGCCGCACCGGATCGTGCTGCTCGACCACGCCGAGGACAACCTGTTCTCGATCGAGCGCGAGCTGCAGGACGAGCGCCACGTGTCGCCGTCGATGCTCTCGGCGGTGCTCGCCGACTGCAAGGAGGAGGAGCGGATCCGCGAAATCTTCAGCGAGCACCGCCCGACGATCGTGTTCCACGCCGCGGCGTACAAGCACGTCGGCCTGATGGAGGCGAACCCGATCGAGGCGGTGCGCAACAACGCGATCGCGACGCGCGTCGTCGCGCACGTCGCGGGCGAGCTCGGCGCGGAACGGTTCGTGCTCGTGTCGACCGACAAGGCGGTCGCGCCGGCGACGGTGATGGGCGCGTCGAAGGCGCTCGCCGAGTTCGCGCTCGAGGCGGCCAGCGGGCGCTTCCCGGGCACTTGCTACGCGGCGGTGCGCTTCGGCAACGTGCTGGGGTCGTCGGGCAGCGTCGTGCCGATCTTCCGCCGCCAGATCGAGCGCGGCGGCCCGGTGACGGTGACCGACGAGCGGATGACGCGCTACTTCATGACGATCCCCGAGGCGGTGCAGCTGATCATCCGCAGCGGCGCGCTCGCGCGCGAAGGCCGCGAGCAGACCTCCTCGAACGGAACGCCGTCGGGCGTCGACGTCGCCGGCGCCGCGAGCGCCACGCCGACGTGCGCGGAGGTGTTCGTGCTCGACATGGGCGAGCCCGTCAGGATCCTCGACCTGGCGCGCGCGATGATCGAGCTGTCGGGGCTCGACCCCGAGCGCGACATCGAGATCGAGGTCGTCGGACGCCGCGCCGGCGAGAAGCTGCACGAGGAGCTGTACAACAGCTACGAGCGCGCGCGACCGACGAGCGCCGAGAAGATCCTGCGCGCCGAGCGCGAGCCGCTCGGCGCGGAGGCGGTCGAGTCGATGTTCGCCGAGATCGGGCTGCTCGTGCTGGAGGGCGACGCGGCGGGGCTCGCGGCGAAGGTGTCAGAGCTTTCGGCGCTCCACGTCGAGGCCAGCGCCGGCTCCTCGCGGTTGCGCTCGCCGGTCGTCGAGGAGCCGCGCGAGGACGTGCGCGGTGCGCCTGCCGCCCTCATACACTCTCCGGATTCATGATCTCGACGCCGCTCGCGCTCTCGCTCTCGAGCTCGCTCACCCAGGTCGGCGCGATCGCCGCTTTCGCCGCGCTGCTCGGGATCGCGATCCTCTCGCTGCTCGTCTTCTCGCAGGCGCGCGAGCTGCGCCGCCTGCGCGAGTGGGCCGGCCGCGCGCCCGAGCGCGCGGCTGAGACCGAGCAGCGCGTGAGCGCGGCCGCCGCGGCGCGCACCTCGCAGCCGAACGTCGCCGCGCAGTCGGTGCGCCCGGTGCCGCGCGCGGTGCCGCTCAACAGTCGCCCGGTCGGAGCGGCGGGAACGGCGACGCCCGCCGCCGTCCCCGGGCAGCCGGTCATCGCATCGCCGGCTCAGCCCGGCGTGCCGCAGACGCCTCACGCGACGCCGGGCACGTCGCCGGCGACGGTCGCGGCGAGCGCGGCGACGGCGAAGGGGACCGACGGTGCTGCGGATGCGACCCCGGCGCAGGCGCCGGCTGACGGCGGCACGCCGACGGGCGCCCCGCAGCAGCTCGCGGCGTCGACGGGCACGCCGGCGCCTCCGGCTCAGGCGCAGCCGAGCGACGCGCCGCCGACGCAACCGGCGACCTCCGCCCCAGCGGCGCCAACCTCCACGACGACGCCCGGCGCAGGCGCGCCGGCGACGGTCGCGCCGGCGACGGTCGCGGCCACGGCGACGGTCGCGAAGGCGCCCGCGCCACGTTCGCCGACGCCGCCGGCGCGCCCGACCGCGCCGCCGCCTCCGGTGAGCGCGCCGGTCAGCGCGCGAGCCGCGCAAGCGGTGGCCGAGGGCGCGGTCGCGAGCAAGGTCATCGCGGAGCCGGCGCGCGCGGCGCAGGCGCCGCGCAGCGCGGCGGCGATCTCGGCCGGCGAGCGCCAGCAGGCGCGCCCGACGGCGCCTTCGGCAGCGCGCCGCGGCGGCGATCCGCCGGTGCGCCACTACCGCGCGGAGCGCCGCTCGCCGGCGCGCGCGACGCTGCTGATCGTCGGCGGCCTGATCGTCGCCATCGCGGCGATCGTCGCCGTCGTGCTGGCGCTCGGCGGCAGCTCGAAGGGAGGCGGCTCGCCGTCGGCGAGCACGATCAGCTCGGAATCGACGAGCACGACGACGAGCACGAAGCACCGCGCGAGCAGCACGGCCGGAAGCTCGTCGGCCGCGAGTGGGGCGGCGGCCACGACGAGCGTCGCCGTGCTGAACGGGACGAGCACGACGGGGCTCGCGCACCGCGTCTCGGCGGAACTGCGCCAGCATGGTTATGCGAAGGCGACGCCGCTCAGCGGCACGCCGCCGGGGGCGAATCAGGTGACGGTCGTCGAGTACGCGAACGGACACCAGGCCGAAGCGCAGAGCGTCGCGCGCTCGCTCGGCGTCTCGCAGGCGCAGCCGATCGAAGGGACGGTCTCCTCGATGGCAGGGTCGGCGACGGTCGTCGTGATCGTCGGCCTCGACAGAGCCTCCAACTCGCCATAGGCGCATTCCTCGACATTCCGGAGCGCTCGGCGAAGCCGCGCGAGCGGGGGCTGACGCATGTGATCGACCGCGGACTGTCGGTCGCGGAGGTCGACGGTCTGCTCGAGGTCGCCGGCGCGTGCGTCGACATCGTCAAGCTCGGCTGGGGCACGGCGCTCGTCAGCGGCAACCTCGAGGCGAAGCTTGCGCGCTACGCCTCGCACGAGATCCCGGTCGTGCTCGGTGGGACGCTGACGGAGCTGGCGATCAGGCAGAACCGCGTCGACGGCCTCGTCGCGTGGCTGCGTGAGCTCGGGCTGCGCCACGTCGAGATCTCCGACGGGACGATCCCACTCGCGCCGGAGCGCAAGCGCGCGCTGATCGAACGGCTGTGTGATGAGTTTGTCGTGCTCGCCGAGGTCGGCAACAAGGATGCGGACTTCATCATGGCGCCTTACGTATGGGTCGAACAGATCGAGCGCGACCTCGACGCGGGCGCGTGGAAGGTGATCACGGAGGCGCGCGAGTCGGGCAACGCCGGCATCTATCGCGCCGACGGCGAGCCGCGCACGGGGCTGATCGATGAGATCGCGCACGCGATCGCCCCCGAGCGGCTGATCTTCGAGGCGCCGCTGCGCCCGCAGCAGGTGTGGCTGCTGACGCGCTTCGGCACGGAGTGCAACCTCGGCAACATCGCGCCTGACGACGTGCTGTCGCTCGAGACGCTGCGCCTCGGCCTGCGCTCGGACACGGTCGAGCGCTTCGCGCTCGACGGCGGCGATGAAGCGGCCGGGGGGACGGCCGCGGTCGATTGACCGCGGCCGTCGGCGCCGCCGGGCGCGGCCGTGCGGCGGACACGGCGACCGAGCGCCTCGCGCGCACGATCTTCGCGCTGCTCGTGCTCGCGTGCTTCGTCGCGTTCTTCCTGACGCAGCACCTCAAGCACACGCCGACGGTCGTGCAGTCGTTCAAGCTGACGACGAGCTTCTCGCCGATGCCCGCGGGGCATGTCAAAGAAGAGAAGATCTCGTTCAAGCTCGCGCGCGCGGACGCGGCGACGGTGACGATCATCGACTCGACGGGCGCGACGGTCGCGACGTTGCTGAGCGACTACCCGATGAAGCGCTACAAAGCGCTCTCGCTTCGTTGGAACGGACGCCGTGGGACGGCGCGCTCGTACTCGCTCGTGCCCGGCCCGAACGGCAAGCCGGCGCTGTCGGCGCGGCTCCACGGTCCGCGGGCGCCGGCCGGCGAATACCGCGTGCGCGTGAGCCTGCGCGCACAGCGCCGCACGGTGCTCTCGCCACGCGGCTTCAAGCTGGTGCGCGAATGAGAGCGCGCGCGGGCCGCGGAGCGCGCTCGTGAGCGCGGCGTCGTTCTCGGCGACGTCGCTGAGCCCGAGCGTGGTCGTCGGCGCGGCGCTCGGCGCGGCGGTCGTGATCGCGGCGCTCGTCGTCGTGATGCGCCGGCACGCCGAAGCGTTCCCGCTGCTGGCGATCCTCGCACTCCCGTTTCGCCTGCCGATCTCGGCCGACGGGCGCACGGTCAACCTGCTGATCCCGCTGTACCTCGTCGTCGCGGCGGGGACGATCGCGCACCTGCTGCCGCGACTGCTCGCGCGCGAGGAGCGTGCCCTCGGCACGATCGAGTGGCTGCTGCTCGCGTCGATCGTGCTGTACGCGCTGCAGGCGCTGTACACGGACGACAAGGCGAAGGCGGGCGAGAACTTGGCGTTCTTCTACGTGCCGTTCGCGCTGCTGTTCGTGCTGCTGCGCGACGTGCGCTGGACGCGCGAGCTGCTGTTGCGCTGCCTCGCGCTCGCCGTCGCGCTCGCGGTCGTGTTCGCGGGGATCGGCTTCGTCGAGTACGCGCGCAAGGAACTGTTCCTCAACCCGAAGGTCGTCGCGGCGAACGAGTACGACAACTACTTCCGCGTCAATTCGCTGTTCTTCGACCCGAACATCTATGGGCGCTTTCTCGCGCTCGTGATGATCGCGCTGACGGCAATCGTCCTGTGGCGTAAGCGCGAGCGCGACGTGCTGCTCGCTGGCGTCGTGCTGCTGTGGCTGCTCGCGGGGCTCGTGACGAGCTTCTCGCAGTCGAGCATCGCGGCGCTGCTACTCGGGCTCGCGATACTCGCGGCGTATCGCTGGGACGCGCTCGTGACGTCGTACGTGTCGGGCGTGCTCGTCGTGGCCGCGCTGCTCGTCGTGCTGCTCGCGCCGGCGAGCCTGCACTTCGGGCTGAAGGGCAGCGGCGGATCGACGCAGAACGCGACGAACGGGCGCGCGAAGCTGGTCGAAGGCGGGCTCGAGCTGTTCGCGAAACATCCGCTTCAGGGGTATGGCTCGGGGTCGTTCCAGAAGGAGTACGAACGGCACTCCAAGACGGGCGCGCAGAACGCGACGTCGGCGTCGCACACGATCCCGATCACGGTCGCCGCCGAGCAGGGGATCGTCGGCCTCGCGCTGTACGTCGCGCTGCTCGTCGTCGCGTTCCTGACGCTGTTCAAAGGGTCAGGACGCTCGCCGCCTCAGATCGCGATCGCGGCGTGCTTCGCGGCGCTCGTCCTTCACACGTTCACGTACGCCGACTTCCTCGAGGACCCGATCACGTGGACGCTGCTCGGGATCGGCGTCGCGCTCGGGCGCAACGGGCTGGGCGAGGAGCAGCGAGGCGAGCGGGCGCTCGCGGCGAGCGGCGGCGGCGCGGTTGCGGCGCTCGCGCCGGAGTAGGCGCGAGCGGCGGTAGGTTCCCAGGGAGTGCGCGACTATCTGAAGCGCCTCGTCGCGACGGGCGCGGCCTACCAGTTCGGCGACATCGTCGCGAAGGGCATCGCGCTCGTCACGATCCCGCTGTACACGCGTCACATCTCGCCGGCGGGTTACGGCGCGGCGAACTCGCTGCTGACGGCCGTGATCCTCGCGAGCATCTTCCTGCGCGTCGGCGTCGGCGAGGCGTTCATCCGTTTTTACTTCGATGACGACGATCCCGGGCGGCGCGAGCGGATCGCGCGCACGGCAACGGCGGCTGTGGCCTGGACGACGAGCGCCGCCGCGCTAATCGCCGTCGTCTTCGCCGCTCCGCTGTCGCGGCTGCTGCTCGGGATCGACGACCCGCTGCTGATCGACTGCGCGATCGTCGGGCTGTGGGCGTTCACGAACCTCGAGATGGCCTACGCGCAGCTGCGCGTCGACGAACGCGCGCGCGCGTACATCTACGCGTCGGGCGCGAACGTCGGCCTGACCGTGCTGTTCACGGTGCTGCTCGTCGTCGTCGCCGGGCAGGGCGCGCGCGGCCTGCTGCTCGGCAACTTCGGCGCGTCGGCGCTCGTCGTGCTCGGGCTGTGGTGGGTGCTGCGCCGGCGCTTCAGCCTGCGCGTGCACGTCGCCGACCTGCGCGCGATGCTGCGCTTCGGGCTGCCGACGGTGCCGGCCGACGCGAGCGTGTACGCGCTGCAGGTCGCCGATCGCTTCTACCTGTACCGCGGCTACTCGCATGCGGCCGCCGGCGACTACTCGGTCGCGCTGCAGTTCGCGACGGTCGTGTTCGTGATCGTGCGCGGCTTCCAGTATGCGTGGCCGCCGCTCGCGTACTCGATCGACAGCGACGCCGAGGCGTCGCGGCTGTACTCGCTCGTGACGACGTACTTCGTGCTCGCGACGGGCATCGTCGTCGTCGCCGTCGCGCTGCTCGGGCGCTGGATCGTGCGCCTGCTCGCCGCTCATGAGTACTTCGGCGCGCACGCCGCGCTGCCGTGGCTGGCGCTCGCGTGGACGTTGTACGGGCTCTATCAGGTGGCGATCGTGATCACCGGCCGCGCGCGCGCGACGGCGCGCAACCTGCCGGCGGCCGGCGCGGGGCTGCTCGTCAACATCGCGCTGCTGCTCGTGCTCGTGCCACGCGGCGGCGCCGGCCTCGGGATCGCCGGTGCGGGGATCGCGCTGTGCGGCTCCTACGTCGCGATGCTGTTCGTCATGCACCTGCTCACGCGGCGGCTGTTCGCCGTCGCGTTCCAGTGGCGGCGCCTCGCGCAGGCGAGCGCGATCCTCGCCGGCGTAGCCGTCTCGGGCGAGTTGCTGCTGCCCAGCAGCGGCGCCGCCGGGTTCGTCCTGCGCGCGCTGTGGCTCGCGCTCGCGCCGGCGCTGCTGCTGGCGACGCGCTTCTTCGACGGCGACGAGCGCAGCCAGGCGCGCGCGCTGGCCGCCGACGGCCGTCGCCGCGTCGCCGCGTTCCGCGCGGGGCACGGCGACGTCGAGGCGTACGCCGAGGACCCATTGAAGGATCTGTGACGGGCCGAAGCGTCCAGTCGGTGTCAAGTGCCGGGCGGATGTGGCCGATTAGCGGAGCAACATGCCCGAGACGGCCGTCACGCAGCGTCGATCCGCGCCCGCGCAGCGTGGCTCGGCCGGCGCGCGCGAGCGCGAGCGGCGTGCGGAGGCGCTGCGCCACCATCGCGCCGACGGACGCGCGCGGCAGATGGCGGCCGCCGGCGAGGTCGCGTACCTGCGTGCGCAGCTCCAGCTCGCGGCGCGCCTGACGGCGCGCCTGGCGGCGACGAACGACGTCGAGCAGATCGTGCGGCTGGTCGTCGACGAGCTGCACGAGACGTTCGCGTTCTACCTTGTCGCGATCCAGCGGCTCGACGCCGACGAGACGCTGCGGCTGATCGCCGGCAGCGGCGCGCTCGCTGAGGTGATGACCGAGTTCCTGCTCGTCGAGCAGTCGCTGCACGAGGGCGTCAACGGCCGCGTCGCGCGCTCCGGCCACAGCGAGCTGATCGACGACACGCGCGAGGACGCCGACTACATGCAGCGCGACCCGAAGACCGACCCGCGCGCCGAGCTGAGCGTGCCGATCTTCGTCGACGGCTCCGTCTGGGGCGTGCTCAACATCGAGGCGCCCGAGCCGGGCGCGCTGAGCGAGGCCGACGCGCTGCTCGTCGAGGCCGTCGCCGCGAACCTCGGCTCGTCGATCCATCGCGCGATGCTCGTCGCCGACCTCGAGCGGACGTTCACGACGACGATGACCGCGCTGATGAGCACGGTCGAGGCGAAGGACGACTACACGGCCGCGCACGAGGAGCAGGTCGGCGAGCTCGCCGAACGCGTCGCGATGCGCCTCGGCGTCAACGCGTCGCGCGCCGCCGACGTGCGCCACGCGGCGCTTCTGCACGACGTCGGCAAGGTCGCGATCCCGAGCGAGATCCTGCGCAAGCCGGCGCCGCTGACCGACGAGGAGTGGGTGACGATGCGCAGTCACGCCGAGATCGGCGGTGCGCTCGTCGCGCGCATCCCGGCCTTCGAGCACCTCGCGGCCGCCGTCCGCGCGAGCCACGAGCGCTGGGATGGCGGCGGCTACCCCGACGGCCTAGCCGGCGAGCAGATCCCGCTCGCCGCACGAATCATCGCCGCGTGCGACACGTACGAGGCGATCGTCACCGACCGCCCGTACCGCGCCGCTCGCCCGCCGCAGGACGCGGCGCGCGAGCTGCTGCGCGTCGCCGGCGAGCAGCTCGACGCGCGCGTCGTCGCCGCGCTGCTCGACGAGCTCGAGCTTCAGCCTTCGCGGTTGTAGCGCGCGGCCGCCTCGCGCAGCCCTTCGCCGCGCTGCGGTCGCACCGTCGCCGTAACGTGGCGCCAGTAGCGCCGCGGCGAATGGCCCGGCAGCACGGACGCGGCGAGCGCGCGCAGCGCGTATGCCCACGCCGTCAGCCAACGCACCGCGCGCGCGGCGGCCGCCGAGTGGTGCTTGCGCATGTACAGGTCGCGGTTGCGCGCGAGCTCGACGATCCGCCGCTCTCCCGCGGCGTCGGTCGAGAGCTGCTCGTGGTGGATCGCGGCCGCGCCCGGCACGTGCACGCTCAGCCAGCCGGCGTCGCGCAGCCGCCGCGCGAAGTCGACCTCGTCCGAGTAGACGAAGAACGTCGGGTCCAGATAGTCGACCTGCTCCGCCGCGACGCGGCGCACGAGCAGCGCCGCCGACTGGCACCAGTCGACCACACGCGTCCGCGAGCCGCCGCTCTGGACGGTGATCAGCCGATGCAGCAGCAGCGCGCCGACGAGCGCCGTCAGCGGCGACGGGAAGCGCCACGCCGACGCCTGCTCGCGCCCGTCCGGGCGCAGCAGCCGCGCGCCGGCGCACGCCGCGTCGGGGCGCTCCTGCAGCGCGCGCCACAGCGCGAGCGTCGCGCCGGCCTGCAGCTCCGAGTCCTCGTTCAACAGCAGCGCGTAGCGCCCGCGCGCCTCGCGCAGCAGCTGCGAGTCGTTCAGCCCCTTGCCGCGGCGCTCCGTCAGCGCGATCACACGATCGACCGCCGGGTGCGATTCGGCCGCCGCCGCAGAGCCGTCGCGCGAGCCGTTGTCGAGCACGAGCGTCTCGCTCGCGAACGGCAGCGCCGCGCGATCGCGCGCGATCGCGTCGAGCCCGCGCAGCAAGAGCTCGCGCTGCGAGGTGTTCACGACGCAGTAGCTGACCTCGACGTCCGGCACCAGCCGGACCCTACCCTGCGCCTGCTACGCGGCCTCGTCGTACCTGACGTAGACCCCGGGCCCCGACGGCTCCGGGATCTCTTCGCCGTACTCGCGCATGACGTCGAAATGCGCCGCGAGCGCAGAGCGCATTTCCGCGACGCACTCCTCGATCGTGTCGCCGACCGCAACGCAGCCGAGCACATCCGGCGAGCAAGCGCTGTAATTGGTCGGCGGACCGCCTTCGATGTGAATTGGGTACTGGTCGATCTCGGTCATCGCTTCAATCCCGCCTGTCTGAGGATGTTAGCTCGCATCGTGGGACCCAGGTCGTCGTTGCGATGCCCAGGCACTGTCACCGTGCCGCGCTTCGTCGGATGGTGGAAGTGGCGATGGCTTCCGGCCTGGCGGACTTGCCTCCAACTATCTCGTTCGATCAGCCCGATCATCACGCGCACCTTCATACGGCCCCGCTCCGACGCGCGGCGCCGGGCAGGACGGTCCCCGCGTACGCCTATCGTCTGCGCCGATGCGTGTCCACATCGTCGACCCGTCGGCGTACACGCCGCCGTACGACCACGCGCTATGCGCCGCGCTCGGCGCGGCCGGCGCCGATGTGGAGCTCGTCAAGAGCCGCTTCGCCTACGGCTCTGTGCCGCCCGCCGACGGCTACCGCCGTGTCGAGTCGTTCTATCGGCTCGCCGCGCGCGTGCGCGGCGAAGGCGCCGCCGCCCAGAGCGTCCGCCGCGTGCTCAAGCTCGCCGAGCACGTGCCCGACATGCTGCGCTACCGCCGCGCCGCGCAGCGCGCCGACGTCGTCCACTTCCAGTGGCTCGCCGTCCAGCAGCTCGACGGTCCCTTGCTGCCGCACGGGCGCCCGCTCGTGCTGACCGCGCACGACGTTCTGCCGCGCGAGGGCAGCGCGCGCCGGCGTGACGCGCAGCGCGCGCTGTACGAGCGCTTCGACGCGATCGTCGCGCACACCGAGCACGGCGCCTCGCGGCTGACCGACGAGCTCGGCGTCGAGCCCGAGCGCGTGCACGTCATCCCGCACGGCGCGTTCGCGCACCTCGCCGAGCAGCCCGCCGCCTCGCCGCCGTTCCAGACCGACGCGCGCGTCGTGCTGTTCTTTGGCCTGCTGCGCCCGTACAAGGGCCTTGACGTGCTGCTCGACGCCTGGCGCGGCGTTGACGGCGCCGAGCTGTGGGTCGTCGGCATGCCGCGCATCGACGTCTCCGCGCTGCGTGCCCGCGCGCCTGCCAACGTCCGCTTCGTCACGCGCTTCGTCGGCGACGACGAGCTGCCGGCGTACTTCGCTCGCGCCGACCTCGTCGTGCTGCCGTACCGTGAGATCGAGCAATCCGGCGTGCTGTTCACCGCGCTCGCGTTCGGCAAGCCGCTGCTCGTCTCCGACGTCGGCGGCTTCGCCGAGGTCGCCGCGCGTGGAGCCGCGCGCGCCGTCCCGCCCGGCGACGCCGGCGCGCTGCGCGACGCGCTCGCCGAGCTGCTCGGCGATCCGGCCGCGCTCGCGCGGCTCGGCGATTGCGCGCTCGTCGCCGCGCGCGGCGACTACGGCTGGGAGACGATCGCCGCGCGCACGCTCGCGCTGTACGAGCGCCTGCTGATGCGCTGAGCTCGCGGCCGCGAGCTCAGCCCTGCCAGAACTCCCTGTCCAGTTCGCCGTCTTTCTCGTGATGCGCGCCGAACGCCAGCAGCTCGAGCCCGTTCGGCCCCGCCTCGAACGCGCGCTTGACAGCAGGCGCCACGCGGATCGCGTCGAGCCGGTCGATCTCGACGATCTCGTCGTCAAGCCGCATGCGACCGCCGCCCGACAGCACCACGTACACCTCCTCCGCCTTCTCGTGGCGGTGCCCGAACGCCTGGCGCTTGCCGGGCTTGAGCACCTGGTACGCGAGGCCCGTCGACTCGGCGCCGAGCTCCTCGCGTGGGAAGTGCGCCTCGCCGAGCTCGCCGAGGCCGAACTTCGGCGCGCTGTCCGTCGTCTCCTTGAGGTTCTTCTTCGTGTAGCTCATGCAACGAGCCTACCCGTCGTGCCGTCGCCGCGCGCGTCCGCGAGAATCACGGGCATGCTCGTCCTGTATGTGCTGTTCTGGCTGTGCGTCGCGCTGATCCTGTGGACGCAGCTCGGCTACGCGCTCGCGCTCGCGGCGCTCGCAAGCGTACGTGCGCTCGCGCCCGCGCCGCGCGGGGACCGTCTTCTTCGATCCTCCAAAACCGGCGCCCCGGACCGTTCGGTGACGTTGATCGTCGCCGCACACGACGAGCAGGAGGTGATCGCCGCGAAGGTCGCCGACGCGCTCGCGCTCGACTACCCACGCGCGCGACTGCAACTGATCGTCGCCTGCGACGGCTGCACCGACGCGACCGCCGAGCGCGCGCGCGCGGCCGGCGCCGATCTCGTGCTCGAGCTTCCGCGTATCGGCAAGATCCGCGCGCAGGACAGCGCCGTCGAGCGCGCGCGCGGCGAGCTCGTCGCGTTCTCCGACGCCAACTCGCAGTGGCAGCCCGACGCGCTGCGCGAGCTGCTCGGCGCCTTCGCCGACCCGCGCGTCGGCTACGCCTGTGGGCAGGTCCGCTTCGTGCAGAGCGCCGTCGGCGCGCGCGCATCCAACCAGGAGGGCGTCTACTGGCGCTACGAGCTCGCCGTCCGCGCGCTCGAGTCCCGCCTCTGCTCGATCACCGCAGGCAACGGCGCGATCTACGCGACGCGCCGCGACACCTACATCGTCGTCGACCCGATCATGGGCCACGACCTCTCGCTGCCGTTCAACATCGTCAAGCGCGGCCTGCGCGCCGTCTACGTCCCGAGCGCGCGCGCCAGCGAGAAGATGGTGCCCTCGCTGCTAGGAGAGTTTGCGCGCAAGCGGCGGATGATGAGCCACACGTGGCCGATCGTCCTGCGCGGCGGCATGCTCTCGCCCCGCGGCTATCCGCCGCTGTACGCGCTGATGATCTTCTCCCACCGCCTGCTCCGCTACGCGACGCCCGGATTGCACGCGCTCGCGCTCGCCGTCAACGTCGCGCTCGTCGCCGCAGGCGCGAGCCCGCTCTACCTCGTCACGCTCGCGCTCCAGCTCGCGCTGCTGCTCGCCGCGCTGCTCGCCGGCGCGCTGCGCCTGCGCCCGCTGTTGATCGCTCGCTACTACGTGCTCACGACCGCCTCGCCCGCCGCCGGCCTGTACGACTGGCTGCGCCACGGCACGACCGCCTGGTGGGACGCGGCAGAGGGGACCCGATGATCCGCCGCCTGATCGACGTCGTCGTCTCCGCGCTCGCGCTCGTGTTGAGCGCGCCGATCCTGCTCACCGCCGTCGTCGCGATCAAGCTCGACTCGCGCGGACCCGCCTTCTACCGGCAGCGGCGCTCCGGCCTGCGCGGCGAGCAGTTCGACATGCTCAAGCTGCGCACGATGGTCGACGGCGCCGAGCACTTCGGCGCCGGGCTCGCCGTCAACGCCGGCGACTCGCGCATCACGCGCGTCGGCGCATTCCTGCGGCGCACCTCGCTCGACGAGCTGCCCAACCTGCTCAACGTGCTGCGCGGCGAGATGTCGCTGATCGGACCGCGCCCGACGCTGCCCGCGCAGGTCGCGCAGTACAGCGCGCGCCAGCACGACCGCCTGTCGGTCAAGCCCGGCATCACCGGCTGGGCGCAGGTCAACGGCCGCGCGTCGCTGCCGTGGAGCGAGCGGATCGAGCTCGACCTCTACTACGTCGAGCATCGCTCGCCGCTGCTCGACCTGCGGATCGTGCTGCGCACGCCGCCGCTCGTGTTCCGCGGCGGCGGCCTCTACAAGGGCCGCGTCGGCGGCTGGGAGGGCGAGCTGTGAGCGCGCCCGCCGTGCTGTTGACAGGCGTCGGCAAGCGCTATGACATCGTCGCCTGCTTCGCGCGGCTGACGCGCACCGTCGCCGCCGATCCCTCACCGCTCGCGCCCGCGCAGTACGCCGCGCACGTGCGTACCGCCGTGCCGCTCGTCGACGACCCGCACTACGTCCAAGCGCTGCGCGAGCTCTGCGAAGCGCATGAAGTCGGCGCTGTCCTGCCGCTGACGGACCTCGACATCGAGCTGCTCGCGCGCGCACGCGAGGAACACCGCCTGCCCGCGTTCGTCCCCTCGGCCGACGTCGCCCGCCGCACGTATGACAAGTACGAGGCGCACCTGCTGCTGCAGCGCCTCGGCTTGCCCTCGCCGCCGACCGTCCTACCCGACGCCGACCTCGACGCGCTCGACTACCCCGTCGTCGTCAAGCCGCGCCGCGGCTCCGGCGCGCGCTCGATCCACCTCGCGCGCGACGCCGCGCAGGCGCGCTTCTTCGTCGACTACGTCGAGCGCGCGCCGATCGCCGATCGGCCGCAGAACGCACCTGGGCCAGAGCCGGTGATGGTCCAGCGCGCGATGGGCGGCGACGAGCTCTCGATCGACTGCCTCGGCGATCTCGCCGGGCGCTGCCTCAACGCGATCCCGCGCACGATGCTGGAGTCGCGCGGCGGCGAGTCGATCAAGGGCGCTGCCGTCCACGACGACGAGCTGATCGAGCTCGGCGCGCGCGCGATGAACGCGCTGCGCGTCACCGGCCCCGCGACGATCCAGGTGTTTCGCGACCCCGACGTCGGGGTCGCGATCACCGACGTCAACACGCGCTTCGGCGGCGCCTTCCCGGCGCCCGCCTACGCCGCGCTGCCCGGCCGCACCTACCCCGAGCTGATCGTCCGTATGGCCGCCGGCGATCCCGTCGCGCCGCACGTCGGCGAGTTCCGCGACGGTCACGCGTTCACGCGCTATTACTGGCAGCTTGAGCTCGACCCGCTGCTGCGCCCGCGCGGCCGCGAGATCGTCCCCGGCGGCCCACCCTCGCCGGGCGCCGAGGCCGATCACTAGAATTCGCTGCAGTGTCCACCGCGCTCGCAGACCCGCCGGCCGCGACCACCGAGCAGCAGCCCCCCGCAGGCGCCAGCGGCGGCGCGCCCGCAAGTGCGCCTGACGGCTCGAAAGCGCCCACCCGCACCTGCGCCAACTGCGGTGCGCCGCTCGCGCGCGACCAGGATTGGTGCCTGCAGTGCGGCGCCGGCGCACCCGACAGCCTCAGCTCGCGCACGCCGAGCTGGCGCTCGGCGGCCGTCATCCTGACGACGCTCGCCGTGCTCGTCGCCGGCGCCGCCGGCGCCGCGTACGCCGCGCTCAGCAAAGAAACCGGCAAAGCCACGCCCGCCGTCACGACCGTCGCGCGCGTCGCCGCACCCGCCGCGAGCGCTCCCGTGACGCCCACCACGCCCGTTCCCGGCGCCACCCCGACCCCGAAGATCGGCGCGCCGACGACGATCAAACCGGCGATCCCGCTGCCGAAAGCCGCGAAAATCCCGCTGACGCCGAGCATCACGCCGGCGCCGAGCGTCAAACTGAAACCGATCACGCCGATAACCGGCGCCGGCGGCGAACCGGCGCCGACGACGAGCACGCCGAAAAGCTCCAAAGAAACGCCTGCGCCCGTCGGCGAAGCGCACCCCGAAGCGCTGCTGCTCGACACGAACGCCGCTCAGACCTACAACCCGTACAACTACCCCGCGACCAACTTCGGCGATCCGAGTCTCGCGATCGACGGCGACCCGACGACCGGCTGGACCGCGCTCGTCGAACCGTCGGTCGCGCCGAAGATGGCCGAGGGCCTCGTCGTCGACCTCAACACGCCGCGCAAGCTCTCCGCCGTCGCGCTCCTCACGAGCACGCCCGGCATGACCATGCAAGTCTACGGCTCGAGCGCCGCGACGCTGCCGACGTCGATCACCGACCCCGCGTGGGTTGCGCTGACGCCGTCGTTCGCCGAGCACAAGCGCCACGTGAAGCTCAAACTCGCCGCCGGGCACGGCGCCTTCGCCCTCGCCGCCAGGCGCGCGTACCGCTTCATCACGCTGTGGATCAGCCGCGCACCGGCCGCGTCCGTCGGCACGCCGCAGGCTCCCGGCCACGTCACCGTCGACGAACTCGAACTCTTCCCGACCGCCTAGCGCCGGCTGGCGCTCTTGCTTTTCGCTGGCGCCTTGGCGCCTTTCGCCGCGCGCTTCGCCGTCACGGAGGTGCGTTTGCGCGAGACCGACGCCGCCGAGCGCGTTCCCGAGGCGCGCCGCGCTCGACCGCCGCTGGACCACACCTCGTCGAGAAAGTCCCCGATCTCGTTCGTCAGACGCTCCGGGTGCAGACGCAGCTCGACGAACGAGTCGGCTTCGAGCAGCCGACCGTTCGGCAGCTCCTCGGCGAGCATGCCCGCGTCGGAGAACGGGTGCACCGGGTCGCGCCGGTGCCCAAGCACCAGCGCCGGCGTCTGGAAGCGCCGGCGGTCGTTGCGATGCGGCGCGATCCGACCGAAGAACAGCCCCTGCAGGACGGCCGCGCTCGGCCCCGGCTCCTGGCGCACGAGATCGAGCACGACGTTGCCGTAGTGCGGCAAGAGGCGCCGCGGCACGCCGCGCGCGCCGCGCGCGAGCAGCTTCATCGCCGATTCGCCGAACGTCAGCGCGACGAGCAGCGGCGTGAACGCGACCGCGCTCCACAGCAGCGCGTTGTCGAGCACGGGCATCTCGATCACCATCCCGCGCAACCGCTCGGGCGCCGTCAACGCGACGTTCAGCGCCGTGTTGGCGCCAAGCGACGTGCCCATCACGACCGCTTCGTCGATCTCCAAATGGTCCATCAGCGCGACGAGCTGGTCGCCGAAGAAGCGCATCGAGTAGCGCCACATGTCACGCGGCCGGTCCGAGGAGCCGTGGCCGAGCAGGTCGACCGTGATCACGCGGTTGCCGCGCGCCGCGAGCGCTTCGGCGAGCGGCCGATGCATCAGCTGCGAGAGCAGCAGTCCGTGGACGAGGATCAACGGCCGCTTCGCCGCACGCGAGCTGCGCGCCGTGCGCCCCCGCGTGCCGCGCTCGGTGACCGCCGCAGGGCCGCCGCCGTATTCGGTGTACGCGATCTGCTGACCCTCGAACTCGAACGTGGCCACGCGTCAACCCTACTACCCGGATGCGCCCCGACGACTATCCTGGCTGTCCAGCCAACCGCCGCTCACGACAGGAGGAGAACGACATGGCCAAGCAGCCGCGCATCCTCGCCGGAGAGACAGCCGCGATCACCGGCGCCGCCCGCGGGATCGGCCACGCCACGGCCAGGGCGCTGCTCGCGCAGGGAATGCGCGTCGCGATCGGAGACGTCGACGCCGAGGCCGCCGCCGCGACCGCCGCCGAGCTCGGGCCGAGCGCCGTCGGGCTCGCGCTCGACGTGACCGACCGCGACTCGTTCGCCGCGTTCCTCGACGAGTCCGAGCGCGAGCTCGGGCCGCTCGACGTGCTCGTCAACAACGCCGGCATCATGCAGATCGGCCGCTTCATCGACGAGGACGACCTGACCGCGCGGCGAATGGTCGACATCAACCTGCACGGCGTGATCCTTGGCATGAAGCTCGCGCTCGCGCGGATGATCCCGCGCGACCGCGGACACATCGTCAACATCTCCTCGCAGGCCGGCAAGTTCGGCGCGCCCGGCGGTGCGACCTACTCGGCGACCAAGCACGCCGTCGTCGGCCTGACCGAGGCCGTCCGCGGCGAGCTGCGCCTGATGGGCGCGCAGATCGAGCTCAGCTACGTGATGCCGTACGTCGTCAACACCGAGCTCGGCTCCGGGCTCGGGCAGGCGCGCGGCTTCGCGAACCTCGAGCCGAGCGAAGTCGCCGACGCGATCGTCGAGGCGCTGCGGCTCGGCACCGTCGAAGTCTGGGTGCCGAAGTCCGGCAAGCGCACGAACGTGCTCGGCGCCGTCCTGCCGCGTCGCCTCTCCGAGGGCATGGCGCGCGCGATGAAGGTCGATCGCGTGCTCGCCGACGCCGACACGATCACGCGCCGCGGCTACGAGATGCGCGCCTCGCGCTCGGAGCCGGGGCTGGGGGGCGCGCCCGAGCAGCCGCAGATTCCGAGCTCAGCCGGCGAGTAGCCATTCGGCGATCAGCGCGCCGATCAGCGGTCCCTGGTCCTCCTGCAGGAAGTGGCTCGCGTGCTCGATCGACCGCGGCGGCGGGCGGTTGATCGCCGCCGCGAAGCGCTCGCCGACGTGCGGCGGCAGGATCGGGTCGGAGTCGGCCCACAGGATCAGCGTCGGGCGGCGATCCTCGCGCAGCGCGTCCTGCACGCGCTGGCCGACCGCCGCGCCCGGCTCGTGCGGCGAGCGCGGGATCATCAGCGGGAACGCGCGCGCGCCCGCCTTCGACGCCGCGTCCGGGTACGGAGCGTCGTATGCCGCGATCACGTCCTCGCCCGGGTCGTTCTTGCACGCGCCGCGCACGAGGAAGCCGATCGGCAGGTCATCCGTGCGCTCGACGAAGTCGCGGAACGCCGTCCACGCGTCGGTCATCCGCTGATGGCCCGTGAACAGCCCCGTGTCGAGGATCACCAGGCGCTCGATCCGCTCGGCGTGCTCGACGGCCAGGCGCAGCCCGATCGGGCCGCCCCAGTCGTGCACGACGATCGTCGCGCCGCGCACGTCGAGCTCCTCGAGCAGCGTCGCCGTGATCGCCGTGTGGCGGTCGTAGGAGTACCAGCCGACGTCGGTCGGCTTGTCCGAGCGCCCGAAGCCGGCGAGATCGGGCGCGATGCAGCGGTAGCCCGCGTCGCGCACCGGCACGATCGCCTTGCGCCACAGGAACGACCACGTCGGCTCGCCGTGAACGAAGATCACCGGCGCGCCCTCGCCCTCGTCGACGTGCGCGAGGCGCAGCCCGTCGACGTCGCGATAGTGCGGCGCGAACGGGAAGTCCGGCAGGTCTTCGAGCGCCTCCTCGGGAGTGCGCACCGCCTCGATCCCCGCGTCGGTCATCGCGCCGGCCAGCATATCCGGCGGCGCATCGGCTAGGCTCGCGCCCGTGCACGCTCTCGCTGTCCAGCTAGCGCCGGTGCTCGCCGCCGAGAAGAGCAAAGTCGCGTTCTTCATCGCCGGCGGCCTGCTCGTGCTCTGGGCGCTGACCGTCTCGCTCGGGCTCGGCCTGCGCAAACCGGACTTCCCCGGCAGCCTCGCCGGCCAGCGCGCCGTCGGCGCGATCAGCGCCGTGCTCGTGCTCGCCGCCGTCTCGACCGCCGTGATCACCTCCGGCGGCACGAAGAGCGCCTCCGCCGCGACGCCGTCGAGCTCGCAGAAGAGCGCCTCGACAGCGCCGTCCGAAACGTCGAGCAGCGAACCCGCCCCCGCCGCCTCGACGCCGACGAGCTCGACCGGCGGCACGCGATCGCCGAGGGCGACGACCGGCACGCCGGCGCCGCCCTCCTCGCCCGCCGCCAGCGCGACGAGCACGCTGAAGCTCGCCGCCAACCCGGCCGGCCAGCTCGCCTACGACACGAAGCAGCTCAGCGCGAAGGCCGGCGCCGTGACGATCGAGATGACCAACATGGCGCCGATCGAACACGACGTCGCCGTCGCCGAAGGCGGCAAGATCCTCGGCCAGACGCCCGTCTTCACCGGCGGCTCCAAGAAGCTGACGCTGACGCTGAAACCGGGCACGTACACGTTCTTCTGCACCGTCCCAGGTCACCGGCAGGCCGGCATGGAAGGGACGCTGAGCGTCTCGTGAAGCTGTATGTCTGCTGGGGCACTTTCCCGACGCCGCGCCCCGGCGGACATCCCTGCGCGAACGCCTACCACGCGCTGAAGGGCGCCGGTCACGATCCCGAGGTCGTCAAGTCCTACGGCTTCGCGCCGCTGCCGGCGATCTTCAACGACACCGCCGGGCGCAAGCGCGCGCAGGAGCTGACCGGCAAACGCTGGGTGCCCGTGCTCGAGCTCGACGACGGCAGCGCCGTGTTCGACTCGCGCGAGATCGTCAAGTGGGCGAAGGCCAACCCGGCGTAGCGGCTCACGCACGCAGGCGCCACGCAAACAGCACCGCCGCGACCGAGGTCGCCAGGTTGAGGCTCGACACGCCATCGCGCATTGGGATGCTCACGCGCGCGTCTGCCAACGCCAAGAGCTCATCGCTGACGCCGTAGCGCTCGGTCCCGAAAGCGAGCACCGCGCTGGCCGGCAGCAACCCGGGTACTAGCGGCTCGCCGTCGGGGTCAAGCGCTAGCAACGTCCGCGCAGGCGCGCCGGATCGGCCGTGCGCGCCCAACGCGTCGAGCCGCTCGATTCGCGCGACCGGCAGCGCGAAATGCAGGCCCGCCGCGCCGCGCAGCGCGTCGGGTGCCCACGGGTCGTGGCTGCCGGTGCTGAGCACGCCGGCCGCGTCGGCCGCGGCGGCGACGCGCACGCATGCACCCAAGTTGCCGAGGTCGCGCGGGTCCTCGAGCAGCACGACCGGCTCTGGGCGCGCGGCGGCGAGCACCGCCGCCGCGTCGACGGCGCGGCGCTCGGCGAGCGCGACCACGCCCGTCGTCGGCGGCAGCGGCGCGAGCCGCTCGAACACGTCCGGCGCGACCGCGCGCGCGAGCCCGTGCATGCGCTCCGCCTGGTCGGGCGCGAGCCGCGCGGCGAGCTCGTCGAGCTCGGCGACGTCGCGGCAGACGACCTCGAGCACGCTCGCGCCGAAGCGCAGCGCGTGCTTCAGCGGATGGAATCCTTCGAGCACGGCGAGCCGTCGATCGCGCCGCGCGCGTCCGAAGCGCGCGATCAGCGAGCCTTCCTGCACGCGGCGATAATGTCAGCTTGCGATGAAGCTCGAGGGGATTCATCACGTCACGGCGATCACCGGCGACGCCGTCGGCAACGTCGAGTTCTACGCGGGCGTGCTCGGGCTGAGGATGGTCAAGCGGACGGTCAACCAGGACGACCCGACCGTCTATCACCTGTTCTACGGCGACGACGACGGCTCGCCGGGGATGGACCTGACGTTCTTCGAGTACCCCGGCGCCGCTCGCGGGCGTGCCGGCGCGGGGATGGTGCACAGGATCGTCTGGCGCGTCGCGTCGGCCTCCTCGCTCGAGTTCTGGGCCGGCCGCCTGGAAGCGCACGACGTGGCGATCGAACGCGCCGAGGACGGCGGCCTGCGCTTCGACGACCCCGAGGGCCTTACGCACGAGCTGCTGATCGCGAGCGTCGCCGACGCGCCGCTGCGCGCGAGTGCGCCCGAGATCCCCGCCGAGCACGCGCTGCAGGGCTTCGACGGCGTGCGCGCGTACGCGGTCGACCCAGCGCGCAGCGCCGGCCTGCTGCTCGACGGGCTCGGCTTCACGACCGCCGACGGACGGCGCTGGGAGGTGCGCGGCGAGCGGCGCGGCAGCGTCTACGCCTACGACGCCGCTCCGCCGGAGGCGCTCGCGAGCCAGGGCGCCGGCAGCGTCCACCACGTCGCGTTCGCCTGCCAGCCGGCAGATCAGGAGCAATGGCGCACGCGCGCATCCGACGCCGGCGCGCATCCGACGCCGGTGATCGACCGCTTCTACTTCCGCTCGGTCTACTTCCGCGAGCCGAGCGGCGTGCTGTTCGAGATCGCGACGATCGGCCCCGGCTTCGCCGTCGACGAGGACGCCGCGCATCTCGGCGAGCGGCTGTCGCTGCCGCCGCGCTTCGAGCCGCTGCGCGAGCGCTTGGAGGAGACGCTCACGCCGCTGCCCTATCCGCGCCCGCCGCTCCCGTAGCGCCCGCCGCGCGCCCGCCGGCGATCAGCCGCGCACCGCGCCCGTGCGTGAGGAAGCTGAACGCCCAGCGCGTGAACACGAGCAAGCGGTTCTGGAAGCCGATCAGGTACCAAAGGTGCACGGCCAGCCATGTGATCCACGCAATGCCGCCGCTGAGGTGCACGCCTTTGAGATCGGCGACCGCCTTCGCGCGGCCGATCGTCGCGAGGTTGCCCTTGTCGGTGTAGTGAAACGGTCGCGCCGGCTTGCCCGCAAGCCGCTCGAGGATCGTGCGCGCCGCGTGGCGCCCCTGCTGCATCGCGACCGGGGCGAGCCCAGGCAGCGTCTCGATCTCCTCGCCACGGCGGATCGCGACCATGTCGCCGAGCGCGAACACCTCGGGGTGGCCGCTAATTGTCAAGTTTTCCTCGACGAGGACGCGGCCGGCGCGGTCCGTCTCGACGCCGGCCGCACCGGCCAGCGACTGCGCGAGGGCGGACGGCGTGACGCCAGCCGCCCATACGACGGTGCGCGCGGGGTATCGCGCGGGCTCGCCCGCGGGGCCCGTCGTCGTCACGGCGTCGCCGTCGACGTCCGTCACGGTGTGCTCGAGCAGCGGTGTCACGCCGAGCCCTTCGAGCGCGCGCGCGGCGCTCGCCGACAGCGAGGGCGGAAAGCCGGTCAGCACGCGATCGGCGGCCTCGACGAGCAGCACTTTCGCCGCGCGCGTGTCGGCCGTGCGGAAGTCGTGGCCGCTGTCGTGTGCGATCTCGGCGATCTGACCGGCCATCTCGACGCCCGTCGGGCCGGCGCCGACGACGACGAACGTGAGCCATGCGCGGCGGCGCTCTGCGTCGGGCTCCCACTCGGCTGCCTCGAGTGCGCTGAGAATTCGGCTGCGGATGTCGAGCGCGCCCTCGAGCGACTTCAGCTCGGGCGCGTGCTCACGCCACTCGTCGTGGCCGAAGTACGAGTAGCGCGAGCCGCCGGCGACGATCAGGCTGTCGTACTGCAGCGACGCCGGCGCGGGGATCTCGCCGACGCTCTCAAGCTCGACGCGGCGTTGCGCGAGGTCGAAGCCGCTCGCCTCGGCGAGCAGCACGCGGACGTTCTTGCGGCCGCGGAAGATCGTCCGCAGCGGGTAGCAGATCTCGCTTGGCGATAGCGCGCCCGTCGCGACCTGGTAGGCGAGCGGCTGGAACAGGTGGAAGTTGCGCCGGTCGACGAGCGTCACGTCGAGCGCCTTGCGCGCCTTTGCCAGCTTCAGCGCGGCCTGCAGGCCGGCGAAGCCGCCGCCGACGACGACTACGCGATGGCGCGATGAGCCGGGCACGCCGTCCAGGCTACGACGCGGCGCCGAGCAGCTCGTCGAGCGTGCGGCCGCTCTTGACCGACTCGGGTCGCTCGGCGATGACGTCGTGGCCGGGTCGCGCCTGCTCGTCGCGGCGCTTGAGCAGGAGCCACTGGGGCTTCGGGGCCGGCCGCGTGCGCTGCAGCGCAAAGCCGCCGCGCAGCTTCTCGCCGTGCAGGACGAACACGGCGTGGCCGCGCTCGAGCGCCTCGGGCCACGGCACGCGGCCGCCCTGCTCGTAGGAGCCGCGGTCCCAGACGATCACGCCGCCGTTCTCGGTCGCGCCCTCGAACTCGTTGTGCGCGAGCTCGTGGTCCTCGACCTGCACGGCCAGGCGCTTGACGGACGGGTCGAGCGACGGACCTTTCGGCACCGCCCACGAGCGCATCGCCCCGTCGACCTGCAAGCGCAGGTCGAAATGGCGAGTGCTCGCCGCGTGCTGCTGAACGACGAACACGCCGGCGCCGACGCCACGGATCGCGAACTGCTCGTGACCCTCAACCTTCGCGCTCTCGATGGCCACCTCCGCGACGTCTGCGCCGCGCGGCCCGTCGGCGAGGAAGCGGAGCAGTCGATCGACGGCCGCGCTCGGTCCCTCGGCGTGCACGGCGACCGCGCCGTCCTCGCAGTTGCGCACCCACCCGAGCACGCCGAGCGCCGTCGCCTCGCGCCGCGTCGCCTCGCGGAAGCCGACGCCTTGCACGGCGCCGCTGACGGTCGCGCGGATCGCTCGGCTGTCGGCTGCGTGGGTCATCCGGTGCTACGCATAGCACCCGCAGCTCGCGTGCGCGGTCACATGTGGGAACGGCGCGGGCTGTGCGCTCAGGGCTCGCGCTCAGCCGCCCGCCGCGCGGCGATAGCGTGCGACGGCTAGCGGAGCGAACACGGCGATGATCGCGAGCGACCAGACGACGGCGCCCCACACGCTGTCGCCGGCCGGCGCGCCGAGCCACAGGTGGCGCATCGCGTCGACGATGATCGTGAACGGGTTGACTTCGGCGAACTGGCGCAGACCGTCGGGCATCGAGGCGACAGGGACGAACGCGGAGGAGATGAACGTCAGCGGGAAGACCGCGATGAAGCCGACCGAGTTGACCGATTCGGGCGAGGTGACGAGCAGGCCGAGGAACGCGAGGAACCACGAGAAGGCATAGCCGAACAGCAGCAGCAGCCCGATCCCGGCGGCCGCGTGCAGGAAGCTCGTCTGGAAGCTGAAGCCGATGATCACGCCGGTGACGAGCAGGATCGTGATCGACAGCGCGTTGGTCGCGACGTCTGACAGCGTGCGGCCGCCGAGCACCGCCGCGCGCGACATCGGCAGCGAGCGGAAGCGGTCGATCAGGCCCTTGCGGACGTCCTCGTTGAGCCCGAGCGCCGTCGCGAAGCCGCCGAACGCCGTGTTCTGGACGATGATGCCCGGAATCAGGAAGTCGACGTAGCTGTAGCCGGGCGTCCTGATCGCGCCGCCGAACACGTAGCGGAACAGCAGCACGAACATGATTGGCTGAATCGTGAAGCCGATCAGCAGTTCCGGCGCGCGCGGCAGGCGGATCAGGTTGCGCTCGGCGATGATCAGCGTGTCGGTGACGAGCCGTCTCACGCGGCTCGCTCCTGCTCCGGCTGCTCCTCGACGCTCGCTTCGGCGGCATGGCCGGTCAGCGCGAGGAACACGTCGTCGAGCGTCGGGCGCCGCAGCGCGAGGTCATCGACGCCGACGCCGGCGTCGCTCAGCCGTCGGACCGCCTCGACGATCGCGCCGGCGCGCTCGCGCACGCTCACCCTGACGACGTTGCCCTCGACGCTCGGCGGGTCGTCCGCCATCGACGCGAGCGCCCGCACCGCGACGCTCGCGTCGGCGCCGTCGTCGAGACGGACCTCGAGACGCTCGCCGCCGAGGCGGTCCTTGAGCTGGTCGGACGTGCCCTCGGCGATCAGGCGCCCGTGGTCGATCACGGCGATCGTGTCGGCGAGCCGGTCGGCCTCGTCGAGGTACTGCGTCGTCAGCAGCGCGGTCGTGCCTTCCGCGACGAGCCCTTCGATCGTCGACCACACCTCCAGACGGCTGCGCGGGTCAAGACCCGTCGTCGGCTCGTCGAGGAACAGCACCGGCGGGCGTGCGACCAGCGCCGCGGCGAGATCGAGGCGACGACGCATCCCACCCGAGTAGGTCTTCGTCGGCCGTCCGGCGGCCTCGACGAGGTCGAAGCGCTCGAGCAGCTCACGGCCGCGCTCCTTCGCGGTCGCGCGCTTCGCGCCGTAGAGCCGGCCGACCATCGTCAGGTTCTCGAGTCCCGTGAGGTTCTCGTCGACCGCTGCGTACTGGCCGGCGAGGCCGATCCGCTCGCGCAGCCTCGCCGCGTCGTGGAGCACGTCGAGACCGAGGACGTGCGCCTCGCCGGCGTCCGGCTTCAGCAGCGTCGCGAGGATGCGCACGAGCGTCGTCTTTCCGGCGCCGTTGGGCCCGAGCAGGCCGACGACCTGCCCGGGGCGCGCGGTCAGATCAACCTCGTCGAGTGCGCGAACGTCGCCGAAGCGCTTGACCAGGCCGCGAACCTCGATCGCCGCATGGTCGGTCATCGTGCGCTCGCGCCGCCGCCGAAGGCCGCGGCGCGGTCAGCGCGCGCTGCTCGCTCGGGCTCGGCGTCGGTCGCTTCCACCGGGCCCATTTATAGCCGGATCCAACGTCTCGCGGGTCCGCCGTGGATCGCGGAGAGCGTCCGAACTACTCGCAACCGGCCGTCTGTTGACGCGGCCACGAACAAGAAGGATGGCGCTGCGCTCGTGCGTCGCACGGCCGGGGCTCGACGACGACGGCGTCTCAGGCGCGAACGGCGCGCAGCATCACGACATGCTCGGGGTTCAGCGCGATCGGCTCGCCCGTTGCGGCGTCGGTCAGCCACGCGAACTCCAGCAGCGAGCCACGCGCCGCGTTGAGAATCAGGCGCTCGACCTCCGCCGGCTCGCCCTCGACGCGATGCCGATCGCCGGCGAGCAGCGTTATCTCGGTGGAGGACATGATCTGCCGTCGAGTCGGTCTGACGAACTTGCTGGCTGGACGGTTGGAGTCTACGCGCTGCCGGCGCAGGCCGATCACGGACGACCGGGGTTGCGCCGCTCGACGATCGGCAGAGCCGCTAAAACGGGCAGCCGTGGAAGCTCCGCGAGCTGGGATCTGGAAGGAAGGCGTGCTATGTGCGAAGCCGAGCGTTCTTGCTCGACGGGAGCGTTGTGCTGGATCTCGGATGGCACGGGTGCGTTCCGCTCCTCCGCGTCGCGATGTGGCGTAGCTGTCTCGGTGCCTGGTCTGCCTTTATTAGCAGCAAACAGCGAGCTGAAGGTGCCGAGGCGCGTCATCCTCGCTTGATCGGCGAGGTCCCATTGGGCTCACGCAGGTGCGAGCGGCTGAATCTCATCGAGGCTCGGACCGAGTCGGTCCCGCTCTACTTCGATGTCGTAGCGGTCCTGGAGGTTCAGCCAGAAGCGCTCGCTGGTCCCAAAGTATCGTGCGAGCCTCAGAGCCGTGTCGGTGGTGATGCGCCGCTTGCCGTGGACGATCTCGTTGATTCGTCGCGGCGGAACGCCTATGGCCACCGCTAGCCGGTGCTGGGTGACGTCAAGGGGCTGCAGGTACTCAAGCATCAGCACCTCGCCTGGATGACTGGGGTCCATGACCGAGTCCGCTGTCATGATGGGTTCCCTGCCTGCGTCTCAGTGGCAGTCGACGATCTCGATGTCCTCAGGCCCAGCCTCGGTCCACCTGAAACAGATGCGCCATTGTTGGTTGATGCGGACGCTGTAGGAACCGGCCCGGTTTCCCTTGAGCTTCTCAAGCCTGTTTCCGGGCGGCACCCGCAGATCATCGAGCGTCTCGGCGGCATCGAGGATGAGCAGCTTTCGCAGCTGAGCGACCTCGACGCTTGTCCAGTCCGGGCCGATCAGATCCCGGTTCCACGGAGCGCGCCGCTCGAGGATTGTGATCGTGTTGCCACGACGCGCGCCTTCGAGGCGGACCTCGTCCCGATGCTGCTCGGGCACGCGCGACTCGCAGAAGACCTCGACTGCGGCGAGTGCAGTCTCACAAGGGTCCGGCACGTTCGACAAGCTAGCTCACCCCGTCGAGCTTTGATGGTCGGCTGTCGCGGGCCTTCCGGCGCATCGCTGACCTATTAGCAGATACGAGCTGGATACGGCGACCAGCCGTCACCTGCCGGCCTGGGTTTGTTTGCCGACAAGAAAGGTGGGCGAAACTTGTCGGCGCGCAAACCAAGCGTTGGTGGCGGCGCCGGCGGTGGGCGTCGGTTGACCTGGTGCTTGCTTGCGTTCGACGTCTTGGGAGGTCCCGACCACAGCGCGATCGAGAGCGCGACGAAGCCCACATGATGTGGCCATCCACTAACCGACACATACGCAGAATGCTGCTCTTCAGTGACGTCCGCCCTGTGATCTACGCTCGTCGATGTGCGAGTAGCAGCGCAAGCGTTTCGACGGCGCCGGACTCGCCGCTCACTCTAATGTCGAGTTCCGCGAGCGAGCCATCTTGGCCGTCGCTTCGCGAGCGAGTGGAGGATGCGTTCAATGACGACACTCTCGCCGCGTTCGGTCAACACTACCTCGATGCGCTACTCACCACTTGGCGCGAAATCATGCAGTCCATGCGACGGAGCACACTGCTCCTCGTGGCGCTGCTAATCACGTTTGTTCTGCTGAAGGGCGCCAAGCATGCAGAAGTCACCGTCGGGCCCATTAAGCTGACGAACGTTGTGTCGGTTCTGACGATTATACCCGCTCTTATCTCGCTGCTCCTGTACGAGTTTGTATCCCTCATCTCAGCCCACGCCGTATATCGAAATGTGGTTGGTGAGACAATGAGGATCATGCACCGTGGTGTGTATGACAGCGATTTGGAGTATCTCCTAGGGCCAGCAACCGTCACATTCTTCGGAGGAGGATCACGAACCTGGGAAGAACTACGGTCAACTAGGCCTGGGCTTTCTCGTAGGTTCCTGGATGCCACTACCCTACTCATAATCACAGCAATCATTGGTAGCGCTTTTGGCTTCATCTATTACGCCTATCGGTATCTGTACCAGGATTCACATGCCAACGGTCTTGCCGTTTCGATCAGCCTTGCGGTCACCGTCCTTGTTCTCGCTCGTACGGTGGCACTGATGTTCGACACCGATGACCAGGAGCGTATTGTCAGGCGGAGCTAGGGACCACCGCGCTACCCACACCCCGGCTGTTTCGAAATAGGGAGCTGCCAGCGAGCGCGCCTTGGTTCACGCGAGGGCACTGATTCAGGCTGTGCAACAGATGCCGCTTGCTCGGCTGTTCCGGCCATCGGGCAGGGACGCGCTCATATCATGGGGCGGCATATGGCTCGACGCCCCAGGTGGTGGCACACGCTCCAAGCCTCGAAGAACGAGGCTTGCTTGGCGGTGGATCTCTACAACCGCTCCACCTCCGAGCGCAGCCTGGAGGGCTTCATCGTCCACATGCACCTGGCATGGCTCTACCTGCTGCACGCGCGCTTCGACCGTGACGGCATCGACTTCCGCCACTGGAGCGGGCGCCGGCTCGTGCGCGTCGAAGGCGAGCCGAAGACCTGGGGCCTCGCGGACTGCCTCGCCGCCGAGTACGCCGACGAGAACGACCCCGTGCGGCGCAACGTCGAGTTCTTCATCCACCTGCGCAACAAGATCGAGCACCGCTACGACAAGCTCCTCGCCGTGGTCGTGGCGGGGAAGACGCAGGCGCACATGCTCGACTACGTGGAGGCGTGCGTGCGCATCTTCGGCGAGGCCGAGAGCATCGGCGACAGCCTGCGCTTCCCGGTGTTCCTCTCAAGCCTCACGCCCGACGCCGTGAAGATCCTGGAGCGCACGCACCGCAAGCTCCCCAAGAAGGTGACCGCCTTCATCCGGGACTACGACGCCTCGCTGCCCGAGGAGGTGCAGGGCGACCACCGCTACGACTTCCGCGTGCTGCTCCTGCCGCAGACCGGGCCGAGGACCGAGGCCGACGCCGTCGTGCGCTTCGTGCGCGAGGAGGAGATGACCGACGAGCAGCGCCAGGCGCGAGACGTGGTGCAGACCATCGTGCGCCGGCAGGCGGTCCCGGTACAGAACATGGGCCTCCACAAGCCCAAGCGCGTGGCCGAACTCGTGGAAGCCGGGCTCGGCGTGAGGTTCAACGTCTTCGCGCACCACACGCGAGCCTGGCACTTCTACGAGGTCCGCCCCGACAGGCACGCGCAGCGCCCCGAGTTGACCGACCAGCGCTACTGCTTGTGGGACGAGCTCCACTGCGACTACCTCTACACCGACGCCTGGGTGAGGAAGCTGGTGAAGGATTTGCGCGACCCGAAGAGGTTCGAGGAGGTCACCACGCACGCCCCTGTCGTGCTGACCGAGAACGGGGCCAAGTGACGATTCCCACGGGAGCGACGGAGCGCCGATCGCGCACGGACCAGCAGGGCCGAGCTTGACCCTTGCTCTGCGTGGATGCACGCAATCAGATCGACCGACCTACCGCTCCGCGCGCCTTCCCGGCAGGCGAATGTCGCTGGACGACGCTGCCAAGTAGGCGTGCCCCGGTCGTGCCATGCCTACATCCTCCAGCACGATGATCTAAACTGCGGCAAAGCTAGACTCGTCCCGATGGTGCAAGGAGGCTCCTGATGCTTGTCGCCGCGTTCGGCATTGCGATCATCGCCTGCGTTGGCTTCTG